>Ga0210057_1000315_pt1 | contig 81859 bp, 101 predicted proteins | sample CryGeyCG2114_010_2_FD_183968 | JGI IMG/M metagenome (GOLD analysis project Ga0210057, IMG submission 183968) | Groundwater microbial communities from aquifer - Crystal Geyser CG10_big_fil_rev_8/21/14_0.10 (SPAdes) (version 2) | ecosystem: Environmental > Aquatic > Deep subsurface > Groundwater ... | reverse complement strand
AGCTACAAAACCAGAAAACGTACTACACGAAGTGCTCTTCAAAGCAGCATTGTGTAACAAGTTAATCAGCTAATTCTTAGAGAAATTGCATGAATGTCCTGCAAAGCAGGAATCATGCAACAAAGGAGTGTTTGACACTGTTACCTTAAAGGCAGGTAGCTTGGCCTACAATGTTGTGAATGGGGAACTACCATTCGTAAGAAATAGTTATTGTGCGAAAATCTTCTTGCACCAATATCTAATTTTCGCCCCCATTCACTGGCCTGCTACATGCCCTGCTGATAAGTAAACAATGTCGTGTGTTTGGCAGTATCAACTAATCAGTGGAAACTCTTTATCCTACTAAAAATTAAGAGGGGAAATAATTATATAATATTTGATAATTTTACTTACCTAAATGACAATTTTGGTTGCTATAGGTGGTGTAAGCGGCAGCGGCAAATCCACAGGAGCAAGATTGATCCAACAATACCTTACATCAGCAGATCCTAATTTGAGTTGTAAAAAGATTTCTTTGGATAATTTTTATGTTCAAGGATTACATGGATTAGTAGGCACAGACCAAGATCCTCGTTTCTGTGAAAAATTAAATTATGATCACCCCGATTCTATTGACCGGAAAAGGTTAGATGCAAGTTTAGATAAGATTTTGGCTGGTGAATCTTTAACCTTGCCCAAGTATGATTTTTCTACTCATAAGTATGGATCTGAAGAAATAAATATACCAAGCAGCTTAGATGTGGCGATAGTTGAAAGCATGCTTGCGCTATATCTGGATGAAGTTTTTACCAGGGCAGACTTCAAATTCTACTGGGATACTCAGCTGGAAGTTGCTTTTCATAGACGTTTTTTCCGTGATATAGAAGAACGCGGCAGAACTCCAAAAGAAATTAATAGACAAATGAAGGCTGCAGTTTTTCCTATGCAGGATAGATATGTGATTCCAAGCAAGAGTAAGCATGGTGTGGTAGAAGTGCCTTGTATTGATGGGATGTCAAAAGAAGGATATATGGACCTGATACATATTTGCGCAGACGCAATATATCATAGATTAACAGGGAAACCAATCCCAAAACAGGATTACAGAAAATTCATTATTCCATGGGTGGATTAATCATCCTTCTTATTACTCTTATTACTCTCATTATCCTGCAGATGTCTTCTCCATCTGTAAATGGTATAGTTGACAGGATTTTTTATTCTTCTGCACAATCCGTCAGGTTTGCAGATGCCAATTCCTTGGTAATATGCTTCATTATTACAATTTGGCGGCAGTTTATCCCCCGGCTTGAAACTATGCATCTGTCCTTTTATGTAGACCTCTCTTAATGGCTCGGAATTTTTCTCTTTATTCCACTTCTGTAAATAATCTTCTATCTCTTTTTTACTCCAGCCTATTTTTCCCAGAAAATTCATCATGGCAAAAATACCTCTCTTCTTGCCGTCCTGCAGACCTTCAAGAATAATTTTCATGCATGGCGGGAAAAAATCTTCAGTTATCGGCGAAGTTATCTCTATCTCTTCAAAATCTTTTTTTTCTTCTCTTTCCTCTTCAACTTTAACTTCAAAATCTAAAGCCTGTACAAGTAATCTTCTTGCTGATTCGCCTTTGACATCCCTATCCATGAAGCTAAACATCGGCGCTAGAATGGAGTCAGGGTGGGCCATATTTTTTTCAAATTCCATCACTTTATCCGGGTCGATGGGAAGACTGGCAAGTCCCGATTTTTCATGCAGGCTGTAAGGCATCCTGTACAGATGTCTTGAAGAGATCAAGACAGTATCAACTTCCAGTATAGACTTAGGGTCAAAGTTAGAATTATAATCATTAGAACCGCATTCGCAAAGACTTTTTTTATTTTCAATCTTTTCCATGATAATATCGCATTTATCACACTTCATGAAATCGTTTTTACTTTTTTCTTTTTTTTCACATCTTGGACAAATAAACTCTGAAAAGTCTTCTATTTCAAAATTGATCTTTTTATTACAGCTTTTACAGGTATTGGTAATAAATTCTTTTTCACCAAATTTTTCTTTTAATTTATCTAATGAATAAGTGTGTTTTTCACTGAAAGAGACCTTATTATCTTTGATGGTGTATTTTTTGGTAATAAGATATAATAAGTAATGTGAAATTTTTTGCGCAGCTAAAGGAAAGAGATTTTCAGTTTTTTGTCCTCCTATCTCTGAGGGAAAAGCTTCAAAAGGAACTCCGATGTGGAAACCTTTATTTCCTGAGAATTTACAGCTGACGCAATCAACTCCATTCTCTTTTAGAGCCTTGATAAAAAGATGAGTTGTAAGTTTAGCTAATTCCCAGTCAATGCAGTCTATATCAAGAACTAAATCCCAGCCTGTTCTTAGTTCATCTAAATCTTTCCTGCCATGATTACTGTCTAGATCCAATGGATTTTCCCATCTCTCCTCGCTGGCGTGGAAAGACGTCACGCCTCTCATCGCCAGTTCTAGGACTTCTCTGGGGTAGCTTATTACATCGGGACGTTTACCAAATCCATCGCCATACCTAACTCCTACCTCTTTATTTCTGGCATGGGCAACAATAGCATCCTGCACATCCTTACGTTTATAGAATCTTAAACAGGTTCCTTTATCAAGCATGAATTATTTGAAGAGGCTGGAAGTTTAAAATGTTTTCTTGTATAGATCAACTACTTCCTCCTTTTCCAAATTATTAAACAGTTCTGTTATTGTCATGCCTAGTACCGGATGGACTAAATCTGGACATATCTCTTTCAACGGTTCTAGAACAAATTTTCTTTGCTCCATACGGGGATGAGGAATAATTAGCTTTTCACCATTATAGGTTTTATCTCCATAGAAAATAATATCCAAATCTATCTCCCTAGGACCATCTTTAATGGACCTTATCCTTCCTAATCTTTTTTCAATTGAAAGAAGAAAGTCAAGCAGTTCTTCAGGACTCAGCTTAGTCTTAACCTCGATAACTGCGTTAAGAAACCAATCCTGCTTTATATCTGAAACAGGTTCAGTTTCATATAACGAAGACTTTTTTAATATAAGGCATTTTTCTTCTAACAATCTTATAGAATGTTTAATGTTCTTTTCTCTGTCACCAAGATTTGATCCTAGGGAAATCAGGATTGAACTCATAATTTAGATACTTCATTCTGGAACTCGTTAGCTTTCTTCTTAAGATTTGCAAGAGCTGTCTTTAAAGCTTTTCTGGGTTCCTCCCCTTTTGTCTCAACCAAAAATTTAGGCACACCGACAAGGGGATGATCAATACTGTAAGTAGCTAAGGTAACGCCTTTAACATTAAGAAGTTCATTTTTTAGTGCATTACAAAAACTATGCGTCTCTCCTTCTAACTCAAATACTAGCTTAGTTTTTGTCTCTTCAAGAACTTTGAATTCCATTTTAATTGCTTTTTACTTAGTTTGTTTATAAATATTACGGAAAAAAGTAAGTATTAAGTCATAGCGAAAACATGGGCGCCTAAAACGGCACTCAGTTCTTATCGTTGGCTGCACTAGACTCGGCAGTCATAATCAATCAATACAGAAATCGCCGTTTGCCCCCATGTTTTCTTTCTGAGGATTAGCACAGCGGCAAGTTCCGATTGACAGATTTATCGCATAAGACCTCATAAAAATGAATGAAAATCATTTTTAGGATGCAAGAAATGTGGCAAAGACCACATTTCTGCACAGAAAATAAATGGTTTTTTATTTTCTTGTGCAAAAATAGTCTTTGCTATTTTTTGCACAAACGATTCTTCATACGCAAACTGTTTTATCGTAGTGGAACTTTAGGCTGCTGTGCTAATCTTAAAGACAACTTAATACATACGGAAAAAATCAGTTTATTCCCGTTTGGGCTAATTCATCAGCTTGTGATATAATGGTCATGTCAAAATCGGCTCCTTTCCTCCCACAATCTTTATAAGTAAAAAACCTTTAATTCTGAGATGAAAACAGCTTTATTGGTAATAATGATAATCATGGCTAATCTGGCGTTATACTGGATTTTTTACGGAAAAAAGAGATTTGAACAAAAGTGGCAGAAAGAACTTTAGTCGTGGACCATCTAAAATTGATGTATGAAGGAGTTTTCAATCCAGATGAATTATATAACATCATCGCTCAGTTTTTCTTTGAGAAAGGCTGGGACTGGTATGAACGGATGAATGAATATCAAAATGATCCTGAAGCTAAAAATATCCGCATGGTCTTTGAACCATGGAAAAATATCAGCGACTACTACAAGATTGCGGTCAAGATAAGGGTTGTCATCTCTGGAGCTAAAAAAGTGGAACTGGAGAAAAAATTAAACGTTTCCCAGGGTGAGATAAAAATTATCTTTGACGGTTTTGTCATAAGCGACAGGAATAATGAATGGAGCAATAAACCTCTGTTCTGGTTCATGAGCATTGTCCTTGAAAAATATTTTTTCAAGGATCACTACAGGAAAGCAGAGACCTGGATCAAAAGTGATATTGAAGATCTGCACCAAAAGATAAAGACTTACCTTAACGCTTTCAAATATTCATACTACAGTTAAAAATGGGAAAAGGAAACGAATACGGTTTACAGAAGAATTTAGTTGTCAACAATAAACAGCTTGTCTACACTGGAATCTTCAGGTCTGAAGAATTATTTCCTCTGATAAACAGAATTCTGGAAGAGAAAGGTTATGCCAAAAATGAAAAAAGGAGCGAGGAAACTGTTACAGCATCTGGAAAGAATTTGTACCTTGAACTGAGGTCTTCCAAAATTGTGACTGATTACATCACCTTGATGATCAAGATCAAGATCAGTCTTGAAAATGTAGTTGAAGAGGTAAAAGAAATTGACGGGAAAAAAAGAAAGTTTGACAAGGGAGATGTTGTGATATCCTTTGATTCATGGTCTATTACTGATTATGAGAACAGATGGGGAATGCAGCCTTTAACTTATTTCCTTAAAGGAGTGATAAATAAGTATCTTTATACTTTTCCGATCGAGAAAGGTTCCTTTTCAACCTTGGTAGGAGATACCGCATATATCCATGGACAGATCAGAAAATTGTTTAATTCTTACACAGGCAAAGAAAATAAGATAGTCAGGGAAGAAGATGTCGTGAAAGAGATGGAAAAAGATATTTTCGCTTCGGAAGAGATTTAATTTGAGGGAATTTAATTTAATTTGTTTTTTGGATCTTTGTTACTATTTGTGTTTATAACAACATCATCTAATGTTTTTTGACTTAGATAATTTTCTTTAAATTCTAATGACATCATATCGATTAATCTGAATACTAATTTATCTTTTTCAGAACAATATAATGTAGCAAAGGCAAGAGTAATATTGCCGGCCAGTTGTCCTTTGACTTCTTCATTATCTTTAGAATATCGGTCAGTGAACTCCTTGTCAGTTATGGTTATTATAGCTTCATAACCAGGACCTTTAATAATATATTTCATGTAATGGAAAAGATATTTTCTTATATATACTTTTTCAATATTTTTTATATGTTTTTTGACTTAGATAATTTTCCCTCTTAAACTTAAAATGTCTGCTTTCACAGCTTTTACATTGATTATATCTCCTAATTTGAAATCACCTTCAAGGACGAATAGTTTATAATAATCATTCCTGCCGATCCATTGCTTATCTTCATGGCCTTTGTCATCAATTATCACTTCTCCTTCCCAGCCGACCCATTTCTCATTCTGAATCTTGGAGACGTTGTGTAAGATGTCAGTAATGACTTTAGACCTGTGCATTGTCACATCTTCTGGCAGTTGTTCCATCTCTGCTGCTGAAGTCCCTGACCTAGCCCAAAATTTAGAAATATTGATGACGTCAGGAGTTGTTTTTTTTACCACTTCCAACGTTTCCCAGTAATCATCTTCCGTTTCTGAAGGGAAACCTACGGTGATATCTGTAGCCAATGTAATTCTGGGTATTGTGTTCTTCAATTCTTCTACAAGGTTAAGAAATTCTTCTTTGGTATTGCCCCTGTCCATATCTTTAAGAACTTTATCGCTGCCTGTCTGGACAGGGACATGTAAAAATTTGAAGATTTTCTCATGGTTTAACAATGGAAACAATTGATCCTTGACCTTCTTTAGATGAACTGGGCTGCCCATCCCTACCTTGATCTTAAATTTTCCTGGAATCTTGATCAGTTCCTGTAACAGGCTGGCAAGGCTGGTTCCTAGATCAAACCCATAGCACATTGTATCTTGTGAAGCTAACCAGATCTCTTTAACACCTTCATCTACCGCTTTTTTGGCAGCTGAAAGTATTTCTTCCACTGGATAAGATTTCAGGTCTCCGCTGATAAGTTTAGTTTTATAAGATGGGCATAAACTTAAACATCCCCAGTTGAGAGGTATGATCTCCACGATCGGATTTTCACGGATTTTTGGCAGAGCAAGTGGAGGCATCTCGCCAAATTCGATCATCTTGACAACGTTATCGTTAAGCGCTTCTTCAACTACTTCCACGATCTTATGGATCTGTCTGGTTCCAACTAATGAATATCCTTCCAGCAATTGTTGATTCGTCTGAACGATACAGCCGGCGATTATAAGAATCTTGTAAGGATGATTTTGTTTAATTTCCTGCAGATTTTTTAAAAAAGCTGACTCACTGGAATTTTTAACTGAGCATGTGTTAAAGATGACAATGTCGCTATCTTCCAAAGACTCTAAGATCTCAAACCTGGCTTCATTTAACAATCCTTTCATCTGTTCAGTGTACGCCTGATTTACAGGACATCCTTGAGTTATGAAATTTACACTTGTCATTTATTTACCTTTTTAGTTTACCTTTTTAGAATTGTCTTTAAAAATATTCTGGGGAAACTTATTGCTTGAACAGGAAATCTCCTGCTTCTTCAAGACTGTATAAGACGTTATCGGCAGCATTAATTTCTACTTGCGGAGTATTTGATTTTGGCATGTATCCTGTTTCCATCCCTAAGGACCGGAGTAATAACAAATCCATCTCAAGGATATCTCCCAGACCTTTTGAATCTTCTGGTTGCGAATTTGTTCCTGTCAGTAAACCTTGGACCAATTGACCGTATAATGCTCTTCTTAAATATGAATCTCTGTCAAAATCTGGTAGTCTGGTACTTTCCGGAACAACGTCCCAGCTGGAAAATAGAACATGTTTGTTAGCTCTTCCTATCACTGGTACATCATATTTTCTTTCTAATTGTTCCATCTTCCTCTTAACTTTGTCTTCATAAGCGTTGGTTACTATGAAAGAATTTCCACTTCCTTCTGCTCTTCTTAGAAAATCATCTGCACCTTCCTTGAAATGGATCTCAACCTTGTCGTAGTTGGCTTTATAGGATTTATATAATACGGCATCTGCATCTTTATCTGAGAACCCTTCCTGCTGGAGTAAAGTGTTGCCTATAGCTCTTGTCTCCATGAACATATCTGCGTATGCAGGGACTGTAATAACACCTTGATTTACCCAACCGTATTTTGTGGGACTAGTATAAACATCTCTCTTAAGAGCTTCCCATCTCCCATCAAATTCAGTGGTTGTTAGACCTAAAGCTTTTCTCACATCTTCACGGAATGCTGCTTCAAATGGTCCGTGTCCTTTATCTGCATCTGTAACGGTTCCATCAAAATCAATAATGTTTATACCCATAGAAATAAGAAGTAATTATTTACTTTTTAATATATCTATACTTCAATATCACAAATCGCAGTAAAGAATGTCTTTGAAAATGTAACCAAGCATGTTGGTATGTTCATCATCGGAAGTGAACTCAAGCACCAAGATGCTATCCTTGTTATATTCAACAAATCTACTATCCTGCACTGAACCGTAGCTGAACGGAGCAACTGACCCCTCTCTTGCAAAAGATGGCAGGGAAGTTAAATAAGATGATGCGTCTTCAGTACTTATTCTTACGCCCGGACCGTATACTGGACCTTCTATCTGTTCTCCTTGACGGAAGACTTCAACATCATATTCTCTATCTACACAATTAGAATCAAAATTTAGCTTTTTAGAGAGACTTGTTTTCTTACCAGAGACATTAATATTAATTTCTTCCCATTCAACGCCGTTGTCAACAACATAAGCAAAAACTTTTGGCATTTCTCCTTGAAAACTAACTTCACCAAAATACAATCTTGTGTCGTTGAACATTTCTGCTACTTTTCCAGAATGAGAAGTGAACGCATCTCCTTCATTGCCTTTTATGTAGGAAACCTGAAATGTGCTGTAATCATCAGAAAAACTATGTACTAAAACTGCTTCGTCTGTTCTCGTACCCACCTGGGTTACAAATTGATCCTCCAGTAAGAGAGCATGTACTCTGTAGGAACATTCATTTTCAGTAGGAGCCACGCAATTAGTTTTTAGACTTTCTTCATCCATTACTCCTTCAGCACAACTACTGGTTAAGGAAGCTACTAATAATGTCTTTACTAATTTGTCTAGCATTAAATTTCAATGAGATTGTAATGGTTATATAAACTTTTTGAGTTGCTAGTATATGGTAGTTAAAGAGGTTGCTTTATTTAATTTCATTAACAACTCATGTATTTAAAATCCTAGCCTTTGCAGAATAACTTCAGAATCAAACTCTTCCAGATCTTCATAATTCTGTCCAACACCTAAAAATAAGATCGGTTTTTTGATTGTGTAAGAGATTGATAATGGCGCTCCGCCTTTCTCATCCACGTCAGCTTTTGTTAATATCGCTCCATCCATCTCAACAAGATCATTAAATCTTTTTGCTTGTTCAATGCAGTCATTTCCAGTGATACTTTCCCCCACGAATATTTTCAGGTCAGGGCTGGTAACTTTGATGATCTTTTTCAATTCATCCATCAGATTAGTATTTGAATGCAGTCTCCCTGCAGTATCTATCATCACGACATCAATCTTGTTTTTCTCTGCATATCTGATAGCATCAAAGGCTACGGCAGCTGCATCTGAACCATAATCATGCTTGATAATTTTCACGCCTAATTTATCTGCATGTTCCTCAAGCTGCTGGATTGCAGCTGCCCTGAATGTATCGCAGGCCGCCAGCACTACTGACATCTTATTTTTCTGAAAATAATCGGCAAGTTTTGCGATAGATGTGGTTTTGCCGGTCCCGTTGATGCCAAATAAAGCGATGATAAAAGGCCCCTTCTTATCTTTAACCTTTTTTAGGATGTCCACTTTTTCATAGGAAAGGATCTCTGTCAACGTTTCCTTTAAAGTTTCTTCAATCTTTTTTGGAACGTCTCTTGGCAGGGGCTTATCTGCCAATTCAGATTTAAGATCTTCCTTGATTTTTTCGATAACTTCCACGGAAACATTATTTTCCAGCAATACCAATTCCAGATCCCAGAACAATTCTTCAAATTTTTCAGCAGATATTGTTTTTGTTGTTAATGATTGTTTAACTTTGCCGAAGAATGTTTTTTTTGGTTCGTCGGTTTTTGTTTCTTCTTTAGGTTCTTTAACCTTAACTTCATCCTCTTTAATCTCTTCTTTTTTTACTTCAGGTTCTTTTTCTTCCTCTTTAGGTTCTTCTTCAACAACTTCCTCTTCCTTTTTGAAAAATATTTTCTTGAAGAATGATTTTTTTTCTTCTTTTGGAGCTTCTTCTTTTTCAATAATTTCTTCCTTAGATTCTTCTATTTTTTCTTCAACAGTTTTTTCTTCTTCTTCCTTTTCTTCAAGCTCTTTCTTAATTTCTTTATCTTTGGATTTATTTATCTTTTCAGAAACTTCCCTCTCTTTCTTTACTTTATCCTTTTTAGATTCCTTCTCTTTTTTAGGAGTTTTTTCAGCATCATTCTTTTCTTCTTTATCTGTTTTAGTGGTTTCTTCAACCTTTACTTCCTCTTTCAGTTCTTCAACAACTTTATCAACTGCTTCTTCCTTGACTTCAGCCTCTTCCTCTGCTTTCTTAGAAAAAATGGATAATGTGCTTTTTAACCGGTCTTTTAGTTTTCCGAACATTTTTATTGTGATGCTTCCACTTCTTTATAGATAATCATGGCTTGTTCCTGCAGCTGGTTGAATACCTTTTCAGCTTCCATGATATTCTCAGTAATCTCTTTTTTCTGCTGTTCAAGAATCTCGATGACTTCTGAAGAAGATTTTTCCACAGTCACATCAGCGCCGACGTTAACAATAAAATTCTTGTTATCTTTCAATTCAGCCTTAAGGAAGATACCATTGGCGATAGGAGCAAGAACTTCGTTATCTTTCTCAATATTCTCCAACCCTTTAATCGCATCGATAGAAATTTCCAGTTCAATATTTTTCTGGTTCAACAATTCCACATGATGGGTAATTTGTTCTATCTGCTGCTGGATAGTCTGGAACTGCAAGTACTTCTCTCTCATCCTGTCTTCGTTAGCCATCTTATAATCTCTTGTTCAACTCTTTCAGAAATTCTTTGTATTTTTCCATGCTTTTCAGGAAATTTAAGTCTGAATCATCTTCCGCAACTTTGCTGATGAATGGAGCGTTTACTATGACCATTTTTTCTCCATCTCTTTCCACATGCTCCAGCTCTTTTTCTACAAGAATCTTAAGTACAGCTAAATCCTGTTTTGTCAACTTCATAAAATAGGCTATAATATGGCAGTTTTATAAGGTTTACTGTTGTAAAATTTACTCAACGTCAAGGGTTCCATTATAAGCATCAGTAACTACAAAATCAAGTTTTTTCCCCTGCAGGCGTCTTTCCCGGGACTGTAAAAATTCTGAGATTGATTCACCAACCTGATTGCAGTAAAAAGCTTTGGCCAGCCCGTAATCAAGAGAGATGACTTTCATCCAGTCGCTGTTTGTCTGGTAATATCCTGATTCTTTTTCAGGAACTGAATCAGTAAACAGAACTGGAACTCCAGCTTGCCTGAAACGTTCTTCGGCAGCAATTCTGTTTTTTTCGCTCAGTATGGCATGACTGGCGCAGACGTGTACATCAGCTTCCAGCGATCTTAGATATTGAACAGGTCCCTGCCTGCCATTTTCATATTCTCCTACCAGCGAACTGCCGGAATCAATCATATCATCAATAAGTATGATTTTTCTGTCTTTGATGTCAATGTCAAGATAATACTTTGTCTCAGCTTTCCCATGTCCGGTTCTTTTTTTGGTGAGCACGTGAAACCTGGTCTTTAGGAGTGTCGCCAGGTAATCAGCCCTTTTAGCTCCTCCTGCATCAGGTGAAAACACTAATACTGAAGAAGAATCCGCGGAAAGTTCCTCCCTGAAAAGATGGCGGTAGTAGGCAGCGAACTCAGGAACGGCGCTGAGTTCGTCCACAGAACCATCCCAGTATCCCTGCTCCTGCCGGGCGTGTAAATCAGTGGTGACAATCCTTTTCAACCTGCTGCCGAAACTGGTGTTTAAGAGATTGAAAATTAGTTTGGCCGAGATCGGCACACGCCCATCATCTTTCTTGTCCTGGCGCTGGTATGGGATGTAAGGCAGGTATAAAGTTACAGATTTGACTCCAGCTCTTTGCAATGCATCTCCCATCACCAGAAGTTCCATCAGATCAAGATTCTTGTCGTTGAACTTGTGGAAAAGATGCACGTCTTTCTCACGCACGTTTTCTTCAATTTGCACAAAATATTCACCGTCCAGGTGCTGTTTTATATTACGCTCGGCAAAATGCAGGTTCCTCTTCTTGATCTCTTTAATTATGGCTTCCTCTTTTTTCACAGGTTTAGGAAATTCCTTGTCGATACGTTCGTGTATCTTCAGCTCAAGATGGCTTTGCGACGACTCTGAGGATCTGCCATTGACAAGAACTACGTTAGATAAAGAAGTTAATTTTCTTCTGCGGTCAAGTTTTTCCAATTCCGGACTGGACATAGTTCAGTGAAACAAAAAAATGATTTATAACCTTTTATCAGTTAGAAAATAACCATTGGGGCACATCATTCATAAAATTCCGTCTCCGCAGTCTTCTCATCCACAAAAACATGCGCTTCAGGATGTTCCTTAAGATATCTTTCTCTTACATGCTCAGGCATCTGCGCAAGTGTCCCTTTTCCGCTTATCCCTACTTGGGGAGTTTTGATACTGTATTCTTCAGAAGTAAATTCATTACCTGTTTTTAACCATTCATCATATAACTGGTGAAATTTTGGGTAATCAATCCAGGTATTCCAGACGCCCTCTTTTTTGTAAGATTTTTTTGCAAACATTACCACTCTTGATGGGATGTGTTCAGAAACAATTTCATGACTAAGTAAATGCTTTTCAAGTTCTTTGGAAAATAATACTACTTCTTCATGCAAAGGCATATTGTCCTTGCTTAATCTCTGCATTGAAGGTCCGATAAACATGTATGCCTTAACTTCGATGAAATCAGGATTACCTTTCTGGATAAGTTCTGCATATTTTTCAGGATTTAACATGTTAACATCTTTTATCATCGTCAGCCTGATACAGGTCCTTTGCTTTTTCTCTGATAAATATTCCAGACTTTGATTCATTCTTTCCCAGTAATCAGGAAACAATGGTTTGTCTACTTCCTTCAATAATTCTTTTGTTGGAGCATCGACACTTAGATAAAGTTGGGTAATTGGCTTAAGTTCTTTGATCTGTTCTGCATACTGCGCATTGCTTACAAGAAATGTAGAAATGTTATCCTGATGAAATTTATCAATCAATTCATTTATTCTTGGATAAGTTATCGGTTCTCCGGTAAGAGATAAAGCTACGTGTCTTATCTGGGTGGACTTTTCATAGGCAGCCTTGTTGGCGACGGGTGAACCTTTGAAACCTATCAACAATTTATGATGCGCTTCCTTGCTTCCTTCAAAAACCATTTCTGGATCATCAATTCCCCATTTCCATTCTTTGGAAACAGGAGCTTTATATCCCCGCCAGCAGAATGTGCATCTGTTTGCGCAGCTTATTGAAGTGGTCATCTGCATGCACTGGTTGCTCATGATACCGTAGAATTTTAATTTGTAACATCCACCCTGCCCGTTGATCATGTTCTTGGTCCAGCCGCAAGTCTTTACCGCGCTGTGAGTGCCTACGATCCTATATTGCTGCTTTTCAAGTTCTGCTTTAGCTTCTGGTGTTAACATCAATTTATGGGGATTGGAGTTTTTTATAAAGGTTTTTGACGAAATATTTATCTATAAAAAAAATAATCCCTTAAAATAATGAAGCTAACAAGAGATAATTCGGAACTGATTCAGAATGCTATGGATATTCTGCATAAAGGAATAGATGTTGGAAAAAGAACTGTGGAAGCTGAGCATCAGTTTGAACATAAGCTTTTAGCTTTCCAAAATTTATTGGCAATGCAGGAAGATTATCCTGAAGAAGAGGCAACATTTTCTTTGTTTGATGTAATAGAGATCCTGGAAGAATTAGGCAATGAACTGGCAGCTTTAGAGAAAGGCGAAGTCCATATTGTTCTTGAGGAGGAAGCTGTCGCTAAGAAAGGTCCAAGATGGGTTGTTAAGCATAGGAAGAAGATTGAGAATGAAGTTAGAAAAGAAAAGATAGTAAGTAAAAAAATTATAAAAAAAATTCATCTGGCATTTGTTAAAGTTAAGGAAATTCTTGATACGGAAAGTGAAAATGAAGAAGTTAGGCAGATCATGGAAAATTTACTTGCTTTTTTTAATACCTACGAAGAAATATTTAAGAATGTTTTAACAGAATTAAAATGAAACAACTTTGTCCTAAATGCAAATCTTCTAACATCACTATGCATGAAGATGAGGGTATCTCATTCATAACATGTAAAACCTGCGGTTATGATGAGATGGAGGAGTTATATCCTTCTGGAGATCCGGGAGAAAGAACCAGCCAGAAAGAAAAAGCCAGACATTCTCCTTACAAAACAGGTGGGAAAGGAAGAAGCAGACACAAACATTAAAATAAAAAACGGATATTCTTTCAAATTATGGTTCGCTCAACAAAAGGCAAGCATTCAGACTATTTTGAAGCAATTTTGCAGCTTCGTAATATATTAGAAGAAGTCGTCTCTTTTGTTGAAAATGATATCAACAAAAGTAATGTTCCTGTAGCCAAGAAAAAGAAAGTTAAGAACGGCTGGGATTATTACTTAGCTGATAATGATTTTACAAGAGCATTAGGAAAAAGATTACAGCAGAAGTTTGGCGGTGAAAATACCGTGACAGCAAGTCTTTTTGGACAGAAAGAAGGAAAGGAGATCTACCGCCTGACAGTATTATTTAGAGGGATACCTTTCAGCAAGGAAGACCTGGTTGAATATCAAGGGGAAGAATACAAGGTTAAAATTCTTGGCAAGGATATGCTTCTTCAGGATGTCAAGACAGGAAAGAAAGTCCACGTTAAGTATAAAGACATGGATCAAATAAAAAAGACGAACAAGAATGAAGTTGACAGTTTTGAATAATCTATTTTTTTTAACAAAATCTTCAAAGTTCTCTATTAAACCTTACTAAAACAGTATGTATTAAGTTGATGGGCGCCCTTCTGTGATTATACATTAAAAGGACGATAGCTCCGCACTTTAGTGCGGAGTATCAGCCCTTTTATGTCACAAAGTGCGGGGATCAGAAAGCGTCTCTTTTCAAGCCTCGCCTTTTAAGGCGAGGTGAGACGCTTCCCGCACTTTCATGACAATCTTATTATACGAAATGTAAGCTGAGGATGGCGAAGCCAGCGACATGCAAGTGAGCGAAGCTCTGCTTGCTCACAAGTCGGTAACCGAAGCGTAGAAGCAGATTCACTCTGGCTGCCATCAACTTAATCTAACTTAATATTTACTTAAAACAGCAAATTTTATAAGAATAAGCTTTCTTACAATACTTATGAAAAAGAGCTGGTTGATCTTTTTAGTTGGCATCTTATTACTTCCAAGTTTCGCTCTTTCACAGGAAACTTACCATCTTAAACTGTTAGCTGTCCAGGAAAACTCTAACAATTCTTATACAGGAAGCGATGCAGACTTATATCTTGAGCTGAAAAAAGGTTCGGGCAGAGTTTTCTTGGACACATTCCCAGCAACAAAAGTTGATACGCAGATTTCAACCAGATTTGCTAAAGAGATTGCCTGCAGCCACTTCAAGCTTAATTGTGACAAGTACGATTTCATTTATACTATCAACGCTAAATCAAACATCATCGGCGGTCCCAGCGCAGGGGCAGCGATAGCAGCTCTTACAACCATAGCCGTTCTTGATCTTGACCACGATGAAAGTGTAGCCATCACAGGAACAATAAATTCCGGAGGTATCATAGGGCCTGTTGGGGGAGTTAAAGAGAAGCTGGAAGCTGCTTCTAAGGCGGGATTGAAGAGAGTCTTGATTCCGGAAGGCACTGAATATTTCACGCTTGATGGAGATGGAGATGGAGATGAGGATGAGAATGGATCAGAAATAGATCTAGTGACCTTTGCCAAAGAAGATCTTAGCCTGGATGTTCTTGAAGTGATTAATTTAGACGAAGTAGTTTTTCATCTTACTGGGGTTGACCTTAACCATAAGGATATAAGTATTGAAGAAGATTCTCAGTACAGCAGAATCATGGGAGATCTGCAGAACATCCTCTGTAAGAGAGTGGTCAAGATAGAACAGGAACTTGAAAGTAAAAATATAATTCTCAATGAGAGTCTGCTGGAGAACATTGAAGAACGTAAACATAACGCAGATAATGCTACTCAGATCGGTGATTATTACTCTGCAGCAAGTTATTGTTTTGGAATTAACATCCTGTTAAAATCACAATTTTATCAGCAGGAAGCTCCAGATTTTGATGTGATGAATGATCTGTTCTTATCATTGCAGATGAAAGTTAGTTCTTTAGAAAGAGAATTAGCATTACAAAAAATTGAGACCATTTCAGATTTACAGACATTGCTTGTTGTCAAGGAAAGGGTTGATGATGTTAAGCAGCAGATTGAAAAGTTTAACAAAGATGACTTAGAAAACTCATATGATCTTTTAGGATATGCTGAGGAACGTTATTTCTCAGCATTATCATGGATGCAGTTTTTTGCCATGGATGGTAAGAAAGTTGTATTTGATAAACAGATGCTGCAAAATTCCTGCCTTAAAAAAATCTCTGAGGCTGAAGAGAGGCATCAATATGTTTCTTTATTTTTAGGGGATCTCACCTCTAATATCAGGGAAAAGATTGGCAGCGCTGAAACTGCTATGAAAGAAGGCGAGTTTGAGCTGTGTCTTATCAAAGCCCTGCAAGCTAAAGGAGATGCCAATGCCATCATGAGTTCTATGGGTTTAAGAGATGAGTCTTTTGGAGATTATCTTGAAAGCAAAAGCAGGGCAGTGCAGATGGTCATCGCTGAAAATAGCGCCGAGAAAACTTTCCCAATCTTAGGATACTCTTACTACCAGTACGCTAATTCATTGAAAGAAAGAGAGAAATATACTTCCCTAATTTATCTGGAATATGCCTTAGAGATGAGTGACCTGAGTATCTATTTCCCGGAAGAGCAGACTTTTTTAGATAGAGTTGGACATAAATTAGATTTTGATGAAATGATTATCTTTATGGAAGGAGTTGCAGCAGGAGCTTTCTTCGTTCTTTTAATGATTTGGATGAAAAAAGATCTGCTTGGGAAAAAGAAGAAAAGAAGGAAAAAGAAGATAAGAACTTCTTAACTTATTATTATAAAAACCCCTAGCCAACCACCGAAGTGATTGGCTGGGGAAAAAGAGGTGATAGATGTTTACTACTCTGAAATAGACACCATTATATAAATGTTTCGGTATCTTTAGTATTCCAGAGTAGTAAACAAATATTTTTATATAAAAGGGATGTTTTAAACTGTAAATATGAGAAAAACCACATTTTTGGCAATATTTTTATTGTTTATTTCTTCAGCTTTAGCTCAAAATCCTTTAGTGGAAGAATTTTCTAAAGAATTACAGGGGCAGAAGTTATCTGGTCCTTTAGGAACTTTATTTGGCAGCGAGAAGATCAATTTCCATCTGGAAACAGATGGAGAGGTTGTAGTAATGGGCATTGTTACTCAAGACAAGATTGTCGTGAGCATTGAGGAGAAGGAATTGGAAAAACCATCATTGAATGTTTATGCAGATGAAGAGACAATCATGCAAATTCAAAGGTCTGAAGATCCCTTACGGGCTTTAAAGAAAGCTTTAGATGAAGGAAAGATAAAATATAAAGCCGTAGGTTTTCTAAATAAGATAAAATTTTCTTTCCTTTCTGTATTTTCAAATATTGCTTCCATATTTGCTTCTGATGAGGTAGACAACACAGAAGAGAAAGAAAAGATCCATAAGGAAGACGTCGTTAAGGAAGTACCTGAGCCTGAACCTGAAAAATCAGATGAGGAAGAAGTTTCAAGTGATGAAAATGACGAGACTGAAGAAGGAGAAGAAGAATCAGATAATCTTCTTACCGGCAAAGTTATTGCAGAAGTAGAACCTGAAAATAAGGAACATATCGTTAAATTGACTCTAAGCGGATTTGATCCTTACAAGATTGATGTAAAATCAGGTGACACGGTAACCTGGAAGAATGTCAGGGTAGGAAGTAATTTTAACCAAGGCATGATTATCGGTGTGAGAGAATGCAGGGATGTAAAAAGTGAAGTTTTGGAACCAGGAGAAGAATACTCCTACACATTTGAAGAAGCTGTGAAATGTACGATTGTTGACGGTATCTGGACAACTAAAGATAGCAAAGTAATTGTTGAATGATAAATTTTATATAATTCTATGATAAATTAGTGTTATGTCAATCGTATTGCCTGATTATCAAATTCTTACTGAAGGAGTATATGGTAAGGCTGGGACAACAGTTTGTGAAATTGATTTAACAAATATAGTGACCATAAGAAGGTATTTCATTCCCGGTCCTGAGGAAATTGCCGCCCATCTGCAGCAGGCTTCAAGAAGGCTTAAGGATTCTGCATTTACACCTATTCAAGGTTCTATAGAGGATAAAATAAGAGGTGCATCTTTTGAGCTAAGGAATACATTTTCTGGTGATACGAAAAAAGCCGCTGAATTAGTGAAAAATAATTTACCAGAAGGATATTATTACTCAGCCCACCACTTAGGGATTACTTATAGTCTGTTTCCGACGGAGTTTATTGAGCAGAATAGCGAAGGCAGGAATATTAATTGGTATGATTATGCATCTTGTTTAAAATTTGAAAATCAATTTGCAGGCAAGTTATGGTTTTTTACTGTAAAATATTCTGATTTTGACAAGAAATTTGTTGAAAAATTAAAGGAAGCTGTGTCACAAAATTTTAAAAAAGTTAACACTGATATTGTTAAAGAATCAATGAATGTTCTTGAGAAAGTTTACGCTAATGTATCAGATTGGAATAATTATCAAGAATTAATCGATGTTTCATCCAGCGAGCTTGAAACAGTTTCTGACGATGTGTTAGATGAAATAACTAAAAACATTGAAAAAAGAATTGACGAAGCTTTAGCTGCTCGGTTAGTGCTTGGTAAAGCATTTGCTGGCAGGAAATAACATTATGTTGTATATAGTAAAGATTTATTTTCTATACACATAAGGGCTATTAAGAACGATGGATGGGAACAGGTCTAGATTTAGAGAGAAACTAAAACAGGATGTTAAAGATAATCTTAGAAGGTACGTTTCAAATAGAGGGCTTGTTGATGGAGACGGCAAGGTAAGCATACCTTGGATCGATATACCCAGATTTAAACATAAACCTTTGGGCGGCGTATCTCAGGGAGAAGGCGGCATCGGGGATATTCTAGGGGGCAGTCCTGGTTCAGATGGTAAAGATGCAGTAATAGAAACAGAAGTTACTATTGATGAAGTTGCTGAAATTCTGGCGGAAGAATTAGAATTACCATTCAGAAAATCACAGAAAGGAGATTTCTCAGAAGTTAAAAGGACATCATATAAGAAGATTGCCAGACGCGGAGTCATTAAAAATTTTAAGAGATCTTACTTAGCATCTCTTGCAAGACAGATGACTACTGGAACATATGATCAAGACAATCCTGTCGTAACATTAGAAAAAGATGATTTTAGGTACAAGAAACCACAGATAGAATATGATCCTAAGGGCCAGGCAGTAATTATCCTGATGATGGATATTTCAGGTTCCATGAAGGAATTACAGAAAAGATTATGCCGCACTCAGGCAAGATGGATAGAAAAAATGGTTCGGCGGCAATATCCGACTGTTGATGTTCGGTTTGTCACCCATTCAAGTTATGCTAAAGAAACTGACGAGCATGAATTTTATCACGTTACTGACGCAGGAGGAACAGTCATCTCTTCAGCTTATAAGTTCTGTGACAGATTGATAAAAGCAGAATATTCTCCTGATGAATGGGATATTTATCCCTTCCATTTTACTGATGGAGACAACCAGGAGAGTGATAACGATACAGCTTTAGCATGGCTTGAACAAAGGTTACTGCCCAAATCAGCAGCGTTCTGTTACGGGCAATGTCCATCTGCCTATACTACAAGTGGAGAATTATTTTTGGAGCATCTTGTAGATTATTTTGATTTAAGTGATGGCATATTTTCACGGCCTACTCTTCGTCTGGCTAAAATTGACAGTGAAAATGATCATATAGAAGTTCTTAGAACTTTTCTTAATGAAAAAGCAAGTCCATTGTATAATGTTCTTGATGATGACTAAAACGTCCCACTTTTCCAGCAACCTTTAAATCTATAAAAAACATCTTTTCTAAAATATGTATCAAATGTCTCACTACTCAGGACTTGAACAAATAACACAGCAAAATACTTTCTATTCAGCTTCTGCTCCTATTCAGCAAACTTATAATTTATTCATTCCTTCAACAATACCAGCTTCATCTGGATATTCATCGGAATTTCAACAATCTTACACAACTTTCCAGCCTTCCTACAACGTATTATTTACATCTAAACCAGAGTACCATTTCCAGCCGGATAACTTCCTTAAGCCTGGCAGGGGCAGTAAATTCATCGGCAGGGCGGAAGAGATAGAAGAAGAAATCCAGCAAACTTTCCAGAAAATATTTGACCAGCCTATCCCGGAAGATATTAAGATAAGTATACTGAATGAATCTGAGTTCAGGAAACTTGCTCCTTCGCCAGGTGTTTTAGGTTTGTCTATCAACCGGTCTGAACATGGATTATTGTCAGAAATTTTTGTACTAAACGATTCTCTGGGCAGAGTGATGCTTACATTAGGTCATGAGCTTGGTCATGTGTTAACACCTACTTTGGAAAATTCTCATGATGAAGAAGCTAAAGCTTATGCTTTCTCATTGATATGGATGAAAGTCATCAAAGACCATAACATCGCAAATTTAGGAGATACTATCATCCTAGAGAATCCAGCTAATAACGGTCTGCATGATGTGGCGTTTAGTTTTGTATATAAGATGCTGAGGGAGAGAGAAATTGAAGAGATATATGGTGATTTAGTGAACGGAGAATTAACCATGAAGACCTTTGTATTCAGCTAACCTATTTTGCAATTCTCCATGTTTTCTTGTGTTAAGATTAACTAAATTGTCACAAGCTCCATAGATTTTATCCATCAGCGATACTAATTGCTCATTGTAGTCATTTAATTTATCCAGTGAGGAGAAATCCCTGAACGTCTGATTGAAATATTCCTGCAGCAGCCCTTCTTCTCCATGAACAAGCAGTTTCTTGAAAAATCCATCCCGGCAGTCAACTGCTCCTTGTCTCAATAATTTACTTCTGGAAAGGGCTATTTCTGCATCCTTGATTCTATCTTCAATATCATCATCGTCGCTTAATTTACTAAAAAACAACGCGCTCAGCCAAGAACGTTTGTATGTGCTTAGTTCTTGTGAAGTTTTATCTATATCGCGATCCAGGGAATTTAAATAACTCCTATTTCTTTCTAGTTGTGTTTTTAGGTAATCTTCAGGATCGTCCTGGAATGACTGGACACCATAATTTAACTGGATTCCTCTATAGGTTATAAAGAGACCAAACCTGTTAATCACTACAATCCTTTCATCGACAGGCTTTCCTTCTTCTAACGCTTCCCCATACTCATTGAGCGCTTTAATAAACTCCTTTTCTTTGTATTCTCCCATGAACCTGAAATTTTGTTCTATACTATAAAAATATTTATAACAAAATAAGAATAATCAATAAACATGATCAATAAACTTTCATACATCTTTGGCTCTAAAACCAAGGCTCAGGAGCTAGTTTTATTACAGCATAACCTGAAAGATGTAGTAAGGCTGGGGTTTTATGAGCATGAACTACCTAACGTGGAAAAGTTTTGCAGGGAAAATGGTCTTCATCTTGTAAAATCAAAATTTAAGGTTATCTTATCTGAAGAGAATTATTCCAATAAAGGTTTAAGAATTCAGGAGAATGATAAGAGAGAAGGAATGTTTTTTGTCTATATCTCCAAGGATGAACAGAAATCTTGGCTGGCTTCATATTATGAATTGATGCAGAATGATAAAGATCTGGGATTACTGCTGGGATATCCAAAATGCTGCGTGGATTTCTTTTGCCAAAATTTTAGTGGAGATAATACAAATCTGCAATTAACACCAACAAACATGTGGACAAATTTAACTAAAAGAGAAAAAGATCAGGTTTTAATATCACATTTTCCATGCTCATCAGGATGCCGGGAGAGTGTTTCAATGGGAATGAAATATCTTGAACTTCTGGTTAAGGTAGATGAAGAAAGAGCTAAAGAGTTGGCAGCTAATTTGAGAACGGCGTGAGAACTTTGACTTTTCCATCGTATTCCATAGTAAACCCATAAGCTGTTATTATTTCCCCGCATACTTGAGCAATTCTTTGATCTGGAACTTCAACTTTTGTAACATGCTGATACAAGGTATCTGCCATTCTTTTTCCCCTTGCAACTCTAAATAATTGACCCTTTATATCTTCAGGGTATCCATATGGGGCTACAACTTCTAATTTGCTTTCTACTGCTCTAGCTCCTGGAGAAGGCTTAGGATTCCAGAAAGGGAAACCAAAATTAACTTCTTCGTAAGATGCCATATATATCCCCAAGGGCCTTCTTTTATTTTCATCCCAGCTTTGGCCATCTAAGATGATGTCTCCATAGATAGGTTGGGAGAACAATTCGTATTCGTCAGATCTAGAATCATCTAAACCGGTATAGATTTTCCATATAGCTCTAAATGTGGATTTGTCATCTAACTTACCAATATTTTCTAAACCAACTTTCTCAGTACGCCTTAAGCTTGCTTGTTTATTTAAAAAATCAATGGCGCTGTGACCATAATCCATCCATAATAATTTAGGCGGGATTCCTACACCAGTATTAAATCCTTTAAATTCATTAACAGCAATGGAGGCTAGGCTTGCATATCTTGGATTGCTTTTTTTCAATTCTGCAGCCGCGTATCCTGCAAGTTTAATAGTAGTCCTTGTACTTCTTTTTAATCCTAGAGCTCCTTGAACGTTGTTCATGGTGCCATTAGGAAAGAATATATAAGCAGGTCTCTCACTCCAAATATCTTCAACAAAAGTTCTAGTGCGCATTACTGTTCCATCTCCGCCCATGATACCAACGGCCGGAGCATCTTTATGGTCTATAAGAACTCTCTCAAGGTCTCCAAAGCTGCCTGTCACATTTACCTTAACTCCTAGTATGTCTTCGACTATGGAAATCTCTTGTGTAGTAAGATTTTCAGAGTTGGGATTAGCAATTATAAGTGGTTTTTCTTTCATTTTTCTTTCAGGTGTGGTGTTTTTTTTATGCTTTTTAATAAATATTACCTAATATTTATTATATTAGTTCTATTTTCTTAACAAAATGCTTAAATTGAAAACTTTCAAAGGCGGATATGACAGTAATCTAAGCTACATACTTTTTAATTCTGAAAGTAAAGAAGCGGTGATAATTGATACAGCTTTAGATCCGGGAATCCTTTTAGAATTTATCGATAAAAATAGCTTGCAATTAAAATTTGCAGTAGTTATGCATTCACATTTTGATCACAGGGTTAATTTGGAGCATTACAAAGGAAACAATATAACTTTATGCGGTTCAGAAAAATTACCATTTGAGGTTGACAAGAGATTAAAAGACGGGGATGAGTTGGGATTTGGCAGTTACAGGATTAAAGTCATCTCTGCTCCAGGCCACACTCCAGACTGCATTTTGTTATATGCTGATGGAAAACTTTTCACCACGGATGTACTGTTTATAGACGGCTGCGGAAGATGCGATCTTAAAGGAGGGGATGTAGAACAGATGTATGAAACTCTGGAAATGATTAAGAAATTTCCTGATGAAACTGTAATTTACCCAGGACATGATTATGGCAGGATCCCATTTGCAGCTTTAGGAGATCAAAAAAAGACTAATCCTTATTTGATGGCTAAGGATAAAGATGAGTTTGTTGAAGAGAGAATGTGATAAAAATTTCTAAATGATTTTTAACAATCTTATTCCAATAAAATCCCTACCGGACAATGATCAGATCCAATAACTTCCGGCAGGATGAAAGAATTCTTGACTTTGCCTTTTAATCTATTGGAGACTAAAAAATAATCGATCCGCCAGCCGATATTCTTACTGCGGGCATTGAACATGTAGCTCCAGTATGTATAATTTCCAGGCTGCTTGTTAAATTCTCTGAACGTATCTACAAATCCATGATCGAAATATCTTTGTAATCCGTCTATTTCCTGCTGAGTGTACCCTGCTGTCTTGTTGTAATTACTTTTTGGATTTGCCAGATCTATCTCTGTATGGGCAGCGTTAAGGTCGCCGCATAAGATTACTTGTTTCTTTTTTTCCAGTTCTTTCAGGTACTGCAGAAATTTTTGGTCCCATTCCTGCCTGTAATCTAAACGTGTCAAACCTCGGCCTGAATTAGGGGTGTAAACCGTTACCAAAAAATAATCTTCAAACTCTAAAGTGATGATCCTTCCTTCGCCTTTATGGTTGTCATTATCCCGTCCATAATGAACTGACAACGGTTTGATCTTACTGAACACTGCCGTTCCGGAGTATCCTTTCTTCTCTGCAGAATTCCAAAAATGATGTTCATAATGATTAAGCATCTCATCAACCTGGTCGGGATGGGCTTTAGTTTCCTGTATGCATAAAATGTCAGGATCTTCTTTCTTGACAAAATCAAGGAATCCTTTCTTTAGTACAGCCCTTATTCCGTTAACGTTCCAGGAAATAATTTTCATTTTTTCCTGTCACTCCTTGGCGGGTTCCATGAGACTTTTTTTACCATGTTAATATAATTCCTCGTCCGGATCTTTCTCTTCATCCTGCTCTGGGCATGTGTAACATCTCCCTTTTGGCGTTGCATAGGACTTGCAGCAGGAGATGTTATAAGACTTGCTTCTGCTGATCTCATAATCATCTTTCATATCTATTCACCTGAAGACATCAAATCCTGCGGAGGTACGCCTTCATCATATTCTTCCAGTTGGTCAAGTACTTCATCTAACGGATTCTGTTTCTTCTTTTTCTTTTCTTTTTTATCTTCTTTTTTCATATTTTCCTTCATTCCTTTTAATCCACTCGAAAGCTTCCGGCATGGAAGGAACTCTTACAATTTTTGGATGTTGATCAACATTCTGATTCCAGCGATAATTCCCAAAAATTAAGACATCTATTTCTTCATCAGCGCAATCATAAGCATGACTTGGGCTGTCATCAATCATAATATCTACACCTAATTCCTTGCATACCTGAGATTTTCTTCTTTCTGTTCCTTCACCATGCCACTGATTAGTTAGATTCACGCTTGAAAACATTTCAGGGTAATGTGAATGAGCCCAGTCTATAGTTTCTGAAGTTATTATGTCTGGGCGCGCTGTTATTATGGGCTGTTTACCGTAGCGGTCAACTATTACAGCGACTCCTTCCTGAGAATCCTGAATCGGATTTACATTGTAAAAATAAGTTGATCTGAAAAATTTGCAAATTCTTTCAGTGGACTCATCTAGTGTGCATCCTGCAGCTTCAGCAAGGGAATAGGATGTGAAACTTTGTTTGGTAAGACTGGTTCCATATTCATTATTGTGAAAAAGAATCAGAGGTCCTAAAAGATCAGCTAAAACTTCATCCATATCAAATCCAATTATCATAACTATCGTTAAGAACGAGATGATTTAAATATTTTTTTAAAATAAATTTTTAAACTGCAAATAATTTATTCTTTCAATGGGAAAAATATCTACAATTATTGGAAACGGTATAACAGCTGGTTCTGCCTTAGCTATGATTTTATCTTATGCAAAAAATAGCCAGAAAACTGTGGACTTTAGTCCGTAGATGAATGGCATCTTCTGGGCTATTTTTGCATCCTAAAAATGTGTGGTCAAGGAAACCGTCTTTTTCAAACCCAGTTCTTTAGAGCTGGGTAAGACGGTTTCACGCATTTTTATGATGTTGAGCACAAATCAATGTTGTGGGCTTTATTTCATGGGATATTAAGCTGGTTCTATGTAATTTATTTTGCAATAGTTTACAGGTTATTAGCTTAATTTAAGAAAAAAGCGCCAGCGCCCGGATTTGAACCGGGATATCCTTGCGGAAACAAGCTTGCTTGCGTTTTGCAAGGAACTTACAAAAATTCCAGGCTTGCGCAGTACCGAGTTGTGCCACGCTGGCAGTATTGTATTATCCCTCTGTTTCTTTTTTAAACATTTCTATCACAATCCTGTTATTAATATAATCCTCATATTTTTGTTGGTGCTTAGGGTTGATAAATCCTATTTTTTCTTTGAAAGCTACTAAGTTTTTTTTACCATTTATCTGTAATCTATATTTTGGATGCCATTTACTATTCTTTTTATGTGATAGGTAGACATTGCAATTTATTCCACAAGAAATAATGTAGCTTCTAAATTGTTCTAGCAACTGCTTAGAAATACTAGAAAATTCTATTCTTGGGTACACGGTCTCATTATTATTTATTACAATTACACATCCATCTGTAGCAAGGAAACCTTGCGTAACTTGCTTCATGTAAAATTTGAATTCTTTCAATATAGATAATGTTGGTCCTTTCTTACCTACAGGAAACCCCAATTTTTTTAAGTGATTAAATAAAGGTTTGTCTGAGAATATTATTTCAATTTTGCCATATTTTATCCTATCGTAAGCTTTAACTTTTTTACCTCTTATCTCTGTAAGCAATGGCAAAATTCTTTTAACAAATGGCCGGTCTGAATGAAAATTACAGGATATTGAAATAAAACTACAACTTCCTATTTTAGAGATACACCCATCGCCCAGCATTATGCCATAAAATAATGCAAATTTCTCATTAATTTTCATTTCACTTAAGATTTACATGAAAATTAATATATAAATTCTGTCCGTGGTTGACCAGTGGGGTAGTGGGTGTTAGAAAGGTGGCGAAGGAGGGATTTGAGCCCTCAACCTCCACGTAACCCAGTTAAAAAGAGTGTTAGTCATCGGCAAAAGCCTCATCGCTCAACTCTTATGAGCCTCGCCTAACAGTTTCCTGTATGTGGCGCTATAACCAGGTTAAGCTACTTCGCCAATTAAACAAGAAATAAGACCATTCTTATAAAAAGGTTTTGCTCAGCCAAACATCTTAGCTATTTCTTCAACACTTACCTGTGGGTTAGAGATGATTGAATGCATGCTCCCTCCGCCGTCTCCATTATACCTGGGCATGACATGAACATGCAGATGAGGAACAACCTGCCCTCCTGCTGAATTGTGGTTCCAGCCGATATTAAATCCATCAGGGTTAAGTACGCTCTGCAGTATTTCCATCGTCTTTTTGACATCCGCGATCAATTCTTTTAATTCTTCTTCAGAAAAATCAAAGACAGTTTCTCCATGCTTCTTTGGAATTACTACCGTATGCCCTTTAGCATGCGGCTTTACATCTAAGAACGCTAATGTTTTATCAGATTCAAACACTTTATGAGCAGGGATGTCTCCCATTGCAATTTTACAGAATATGCAATCCATACTATTAACTTAAATAAGCTTCTTTATTTATTTTTCTGTGCTTCAAACATAATCTTTATATAAATAAGCTATTATTACAAATCATGGTAAACATAACTGCAAGAACGCAGATAAAGACTATCCTTAGAGAGTCTGGTCTGGGGGTAGAAAATCTTTCCGGTGATTTCATGGATAGGTTGGATGAAAAAGTTAAACAGCTGATCCTTGATGCGGCTGCAAGAGCTAAAGAGAATGGCAGAAGAACGATCATGGGAAAAGATGTTTAAAAGTAGTCATCAATGTTAGGTCCAGTGGTGGTGCTTAGAATGGGATCTTGGTGTCTAGCACTTCTCCAGAATTCTTGTTTTTCCCGCACTGCTCTAAGTTCTTCAGGAGTGTACACTGCTACGATACGATGCTCACCACTATGGAGGCTACGTACGTGATCTCTTACCACTGTCTCTGCGTCTGCAGGTAATCCGGCTCCAACATACATATGGGTATTTTGATACCTATTTGTGTCAGAATTCAAAAATTCATAGAGAACTATATATGTCATAAAAAAGAAAATTCTTTTAGTGATTATAAAACTTTTGTCACAGACCTCTTAAAGAGATTTATTAACCATCAAATCACATCAGGATTTTTCTCAAACAGATAGACAATAGTCGCTGCTAATTCAAAGTATTCCTTTCGTTGATCAGTATTCTGATAATTTCTTGAAGTTTCAGCGACATAGTCGCGTACTTCTTCTGCACTGCATCCGTACTCCTGTATCTTCATCACTAATAAACCTAAATCGGTCTTCAGTCGCTCATCATGTCCTATGGTCATTCTTCAATCCTTGGAGGCGGCGGCAAAGGAAGAATTTTTTCCATACCCCTATCTTCCTCGTCAGGCTTGCCTGGTTCAAACAACATCTTATGCTTAACTGTTCTTTCACCTGGTATATCTTCAAGAACATCTATTTCTGTGATCTCGGGATGTTTAGCATAGAACTCCTTCAGTTTTTGCTGTATAAGTTCAACTTTAGATTCTATATTCTTAATCTCTTCAGGACTTTTAGTTTCAAGTTCTTTATGTATGGCAATTTCATGCTTGAGTGAATTTAACCTGACCTGCATACTTTCTGCCTTTTGGATCAGCTGAGTGTTGGTCTCTTTCTGTTCTTCTTCCTTCCTTGCAGAAATCTCATCAGCAGTAGGTCTTTTTTTAGGTTCTTTAATCTCTGATTGGATCTCTTTGATTAACTTCCTGCTTAAGGCAATATCTTTTTCTGTTCCACATTTAGCCAGATAGTCGCCAAGCAGATGGGAAAGTTTTTCTACTTTTTTACTAAGATCCTTGTCTTCAGATGCATGGAGCTTATTTTTTAAACTTGTCACTTGACGTTTTAATGAAGTTATCTTGCTTGACTCTTTACTTTTTTTTCTGGCAAGCTCCTTCTCAAGCTCAAGAACACTTTTTAATTTATTTTCAAGATGGATGATCTCTTTTCTTAATGTTAGCTTGGGAACTTTTTTCTGCGCTGAGAGATATTTTATCTGATTGATCTGTTTGCTTATCTCAGTCCTGGAAAATGATTCTACATCTCTTTTGAATTCACGCGCCGCATTAAGCAATAACTGTTTTGTCCTTAAAGAATTCATCTTCTATCTAAATAGACCATTTCTGGATTTTTTGCTTGGCGGTGGAGGAGGTAATCCTTCAGGCATGGGAGGCGCTTCAAGTTCAAATCTTGGAGCCGACCGGGACATTCCTGTAGGCGGAGTACCCATGCTATGCTGCATCGGCGCTCTCATTTGAGGCGGCGGCATCTGCATCTGGGAAGATTGTTTTTCCATGAAATCTTCCAGTTTGTCTGAGATGGCAATCATGCCTTTAGCTATCGTTTCGTTTTGTGTTACCACAGTCTTTAATCTTTCACTGATTGAGCTTATGACCTTATCGACATCTTCTTCCTTTGTCTGTTCTAAAGCTTTTTCAAAAACAGTATTTAATTCATGGATGGAATCTTTTAAGCTTTCAATTTCTAGAATCAGCTCGTTTGCTTTAGTATCAGGTTTAGTCAACTTGTCCTTAAGCGCTTCAACATCATACTTTAAATCAGATAATAGTTTGTGCGGTAGAATCTCATACTCTTCATCAGCCATGTAAATCACCCTTTTTGTAGTTATTGCTAAAGTAAATCTGTTTATAAAAGTTTCTAAAATCAGGGCTCTGAGAAAAAGTCGTCGTCTAGGCCAAAGTGTAAAATCTACTATGTATACTTTAGTCAGAGTTAAGTTCCGAGCCAATAGATTCTGAAATGGGGCTCGGTAGATTTTACGGCCAAGACGACTTTTTCTACTAAGCCTAAAATCAGTACTATTTGGCGGTTTCAGTAAATCATTGAAGAGATATCCGAAATATCAAGTGATTTAAGCCTCTCAAATTCTTGTAAAGGTAAAGTGTCAGCAAATCTGCAGGCCCCTAAATCTACCAATGTAATCTTTCTAAAATCTGGTGAAACAACGAAATTATATTCTCCAAGATCAAGAATTGCTACCCCAGACTGATGGAAATTTCTCACTATCTCTTCCACTTGTTTCTTTAAGCCTTCAACAGCATCTTTAGGGATTATATTTTCAAGGAGAGAAAGAGTCCGTAGATCTTCTCCTTCTTCATATTCCTTAAGTATGGCGGTAAATTGCCCAACATCACCATAATCATGGACAAGGTGAGTTATCCCTTCAAAATCTTTCGCTATGCTCAAAGCTCTTCTTTCTGTTTGAATCTGTTGTGAACCATTATTATAAAGCAAATCTGCCATTTTTAAAACATAGACAGAATCATCTTTTCTTACTTCATAAACAGAAGTAGTGCCGCGAAACGAACTTCTAAACTCTAGTGCGGGGTCAATTTCCGGAATTATCTTTCTTTCAAAATCATCCATTTTTATTCTTAGAATCTAAAAATCTGGCTTTTTGCTCTTAGAGTAGTCATTATTTAAAAATTTATTTAAATTTTTTATACGCTGAGAATACCACCAGTCCTATTTTGAAAAACCAAAGTAGAAAGCGCGAAGCCGTGTTAAGATTATCTTCCTTTTCGTTCTGTGACAATAAATTCTAAAGAATCGCCAGTAATTCTGGGAAAAAGCATAAAATGATTCTTATCTTCTGACAGAGTGAGTTTTGGTTTGGGAATTTTACGTTTTTCAATTTGTGTTACAGTAGTCAAAATTGCTCCATGAATATATTGATGAGCGATAGATTCACAAAAATCAGCATAAGATTTTTCCTCTGCCTCTTTTTGGTCTTTTCCTACTACGATGTAAGTAGTTCTGTCTCTATTAACTGCGCGATCACCGGGAACGTCGTAAGAGAAAGTTACCCTCCATAAAGAATGTTCATTTGACATATTACTATCAAAAGAATAGAATATATAAGTTTTCCGATTTACAGGGCTCTGTAGAAAATGTCGTGAATTTCACCAGTGAATCAAATAATATTCGTTAGACTACCAAAGGTGCTCGGCATAAAATTTACTTCAAACGAGCAGATGAACGAGACATTTTCTACAAAGCCGATTTACAGTATGTGCATAGCTCGTTCGGGGCGCTCGTATCTATGTTTACGGAGTCTCTACGAGCGCACATACGATTTTTTACATAAACCAAAAAAGAAATAAATTTAAAGTCTATAATAGTTCTTATTGCCATGAGGCGCTAAAAATGGATGCAGTCACAAGATTAAAAGCCAGTGTTCTTGCTGCTGATAATAATCTGAGAAGGGAATGTGAACCTATTGCTAATTTATATAATGCTTTATACCAAGCCGTCTTAAGGATCATGGAAGGGATTGAATCAAGAAAACTTAGCAGCATGAAACTTGTCAATGCGGCAATTACCGGCTTGTATAACTCCTGCTATAAGGAGATGGAAAGTAAATTTGTAAGCAAGAAAAACAGGATAAAAATTGATGCCGCATTACTTCAGCTGGCTGAAAATATTCGTAAATATGCAAAAGCATATTTTCCCAACTAAAGATGGAACTCTTACTGATTATTTTTACGGCTGCCGTTCTTTCAGCAGCTTCTTATGCCGATCTGAAAACTTTGGAAGTTCCAGACTGGCTCAGCTATGGATTTCTTTTTGCCGCGCTTGGTATCAGAACTATATTTTCCTTACAATCAGGCTGGGAAGTTCTTTTGGAAGGAATTCTTGGTTTTACAGCTTTTTTCTTGCTTGCGCATCTTTTTTATTACACTGGGCAATGGGGAGGAGGAGACAGCAAGTTACTTATGGGCATGGGCGCAGTTTTAGGAGTATCTTTACCTCTTAACATTTCCAGTTTTACCTTATTATGGTTTTTGCTTTCTCTCTTGTTTCTTGGTTCTATTTATGGTCTGGCCTACATGACAGTAACTGCTGTTAAAAAGAGAGATCTGTTTGTAAAAGAATTTTCCAAGAGAATTAAAAGGGCTAAAAGGACCAACATAGTTATTGTTTCAGGAATATTTGTTACATTTATACTCAGTCTATCAATCAGTTCATCCTTTTTGTTGTTTCTATCTTTTCCGGCAATGTTCTATCTTTTTATCTTTGTCAACACAGTAGAAAAAAGTTGTTTCATAAGATATTGCAAGATAGAAAAGTTAACTGAAGGTGACTGGTTAAGTGAAGATGTTTTTATTGGGAACAAGAAATTTATGGAAAAAAAGACCCTGCAGAGGGAAGACCTCATTAGATTATCATCATTGAAGAAAGAAAAAAAGATTGATTATGTTAAGGTTAAATATGGAGTGCCTTTTGTTCCAAGTTTTCTGATTGCTTATCTTGCCATCATCTTCGTTGGCCAGAATTTCGGATCAATCTTAAGATCTGCGCTGGGTTATTGATCTTTCTTAATTGGGAAAGTTCTTGAGCAAAATCCTCATGGTCATTAAATCTTAATGCATACATTAGGACATCGCTAAACCTTAGTGGATGCCTTACCTCTGCATCTTCCAGCCTTGATTTTTGTCTTAAGACTTTTGTCACTAATTTATTGGCTGTCATGTGAGGATCTTCATCATATTCATCCTTCCCGGCAAGCCTTTCAAATAAGATGGCAAAAACTTCCCTCATCACATCATCGTATCGCTTATTTGGATCAAAACTACTATAAGGATGCATGGAAATCCCCGCTTCACAGAATCTGTACATAAATTCATGCCCCCATTCATGCAATACAGTATGTTCTAAATCATGATACCCGCCTATATGAATGTATGAGCCTTGCCTGATTCCAGACCGGTAATTGGGTTTATCATAATATATCCCGTCCGATTTTCTATAATTTTGGTCATGCATCCTGGTAAATGTTTTGGGAGCTTGGAAAAAAGTTGCCCTGCCCACTATATACTCCATAAGATTGCTAAAATACTCTTCCTCAAACATCTCTGATACGTTAGCGTGCACCCCTCTGACAGCCCTATCTATGATTTCATCAAGGTTTAAAAGACGGGACTCGGCTCTTTTCGGCAGCCCTCCAGTTATTTTTTCAAACGACAGCCCGTGCCTGACTGAAGAATCTCTGTAAACATAAAGCGCCGGATGTTCACCATTAGAATCCATATAGGTAATCTCGCCTATTTTCACAGAACCATGAATAAAATTGATTATATAAAATAGACGTTGATAAAATATATACTAAGAATGTTTTTGAAAATAGATGATAGAAAATAGATTGTATTTCCGATACCTTTTTATATAGTAAAGATTTGGTTAAATGTATCATTATTAAAAAAAGAGTTGAGCAAAAGAGAAAACCATTTTTAGGTTCTCTTTATCAATATATGAAAAAAGAGGTGTAGATGAATGAATAAGAAAGGTTCATTAGAGTTGTCTATACAGGCAATTATCATAATAGTTATCGCTTTTGTCGTCCTTGGTCTGGGACTTGGTTTTGTAAAAAATACTTTTAAAGACATTACCAGCACTACAGGAGAAGTACAGGCTAAGATCAAAGAGCAGATTCTTGAAGATCTGCGTACTTCCGGGAAAAAATTATCTATATCATCACAGTTGCAGCTGGAAAGAGGAAGTGAAGTTGTTGATAATGTTGGAGTTGTCAATACCGGTCTAAGTTCTGAATATTTTGGAGTTAGTTTTGAATTCATCAAAAAACAAAACCCTGACGGGACTGCAGGTCCTGAAGGCAGCGCTAATGATCCGCAGGAAATTGTTTTCTTTTACAGCAGCTTGGTTGACAAGCAGCTTGCTCCAACTCAAGGTGACGTTATTCCTGTAACAATATCAGCTAAAAATTCAGCTGCCGGCAATTATCTTTACAAAGTGGATGTGTGGCAATGTCCATTTACTGGCGGTTCGCAGCTTGAACCGGGAGCAAACTGTAAAGTATATGATACAAGAAGCTTCTTTGTAAGAGTTTCATAAGGAGGGAAAAGATGGCAAGACGAACAAGTAATGGAAAAAAACAGATGACTGAAGTACAGGAATTTGAAGTCATGAAACTGGTCTTGGATAAATTTCTCTGGTTAGGATTTATTGTCATGGGCTGGGGTATGTACTTATCATTGACTGCGGAGAGTATTCTGGATGGAATCTGGTATATGCTTGCCGGAGCAGTACTGCTGTTAATCTTCCTGGTGATAATTCTCAAGGAGTATGAAGTTTTTAAGTAGATTTTTTTAATTTAAAATTTTATTCTTTCAGATTTACAGAGTATGTGTAGATGGGGTTAAATGAAATTTGAGAGCCCGAGCAAAAAAGGGTGTCCGTATATATGAAATTATTTTTTTCCGTAAACTTCACGTAAGAAATAGCCCGCAAAAACGCCAGTATTCTCAAGATTATCAATTACTTCTTCTCCACCGTCTTGTTCAAATAAAGCATCACTTGTCATAACGTGCATTCCGCTTCTTCTCATTTCACGAAGACTCCTTTTTCTTGGAGCATCTGTTTCCCATCTTTGTAAATACTGCATATGATCTCTTAAGTTATCATCAACGGGTAATTCACCAGATTGAATTGCTCCAAGCATTCCTTCTAAGTTTATTTGAACAAGTTGCCCCTGTCCATTTTGCCTATAAAAGTCTAAATATGTCTTGCTAGTATCAAGTTCTATTTTTTTACCATTAATATCATATTCTGCCATATTTAGATAGCCACTTTACAGAGTATGCCATTATGCAAACTCTTTCATCACATCCTTATGGTCAACATATTTAGAAAGAGGTTCTTTTCTAGCTTCTGCTAACTCTTTCTTAGTTTCTTCACTCAATTCAAAATCTTCTTCAAGAATATGGCTTATTCTACTTAATTGGGTTTTTATTTCTTCAATATCATGACTTACTTTTTCCAATGTTACAGATGCCATCTTAATCATTTTAATAGCATGAATTATATTTAAATCTATCGGGTTTTTCGGCTAATATGAAACCCTCGCGAATTTCGCCAGCGAACGCAATGCTGCTCGTAAGATGAGCTAGGGGTTTCCTCTTCTTAAGCAGAATGCTTACACTCAAGGAAACCGTGAGCGGGAGGGTTTCATATTAGCAGGGTTTTTCTCGCCTTTTCTCTAAGTATATTGCTTTCTCATAACTATTTGCATCTTACTTCTACATGATCTAATTCTAATTTAGAAACGCTTACTGCAGAAAAATTTCCATTTCAAATGAATTCTGCCAAAGGCAGACTAAATTTTAGGGGGAGTTCTGTTTTTGTAATTTTCAATCGTATTCTTTATATAGAAGTTGTGCCTCGACTTATGATATATCGCAGTTTAAGGGGGAGTTTCGCTAATGGTCAATACAAGACAAAAGATACCGAAATTTCTAAAAAAGGCAGATTGGTCTTCAACAACAGAAGATATAGCGGCAGAAGTGAAAGTATCCTGGAATACAGCACAAGTGCATCTTCTAAAAATTCTTCACGAAGGAATTTTGAAATATAAAAAAGTAGGAGGACAGAATCAATTCTGGCTTAATGAAAACTATGAAAAATATTTCAAAAGAAGGAATAAAAAATGAAAAAAAATAATCCTAATGCTTTGTCTAATAAGCGTAATTCTCGTGGGGTGCTTCTGAAAAATGACTAATTCAAACAAAGCATTAGTTGTATTTCAAGGAAAAAAAATCAGGAGAACTTGGTTTAATGATGGGTGGTGGTTTTCTGTAGTTGATATAGTGGGAGCTTTAACCCAAACCGATAGAGCAAGAAAATACTGGTCTGACCTAAAATCCAAGCTACAGGAGGAGGGTTTTGAACCGTCCGAAAAAATCGGACAGTTGAAATTAAGAGCTGAGGATGGTAAGTTAAGACTAACTGACTGTGCAAATACCAAGAATATGTTTAGGATAATCCAGTCTATTCCATCACCTAAAGCAGAGCCATTCAAGCAATGGTTAGCCCAAGTAGGTTATGAGAGGGTGCAGGAAATAGAAAACCCTGAACTCGCCCAAAAAAGGATGAGGGAACTATACAAAGCAAAAGGATATTCTGATAACTGGATTGAAAAAAGAGTTAGGGGTATTGCTGTAAGGGATGAACTCACAGATGAGTGGAAGAAAAGAGGATTGCTTGAAGAAAAAGAGTATGCAATACTTACAGCAGAAATCTCCCAGGCCACATTTGGCATGACACCAAGCGAGTACAAGAAATTCAAAGGTTTGAAAAGAGAAAATTTGAGAGATCATATGGATGATTTGGAGCTTATTTTTACAATGTTGGGTGAAGCATCAACTACAAGAATAGCCAGAAATAAAGATGCTCGAGGTTTTATTGAGAATGTAGATGCGGCAAAAGAGGGCGGAACTGTTGCAGGTGTGGCCCGAAAAGAACTTGAGCAGAAAAGCAAACAGAAAGTATCAACATCAGAAAATTATCTTGAAGAACCAGAAAAAAAGAAGAAACTCCCCCGTAAGAGTAAGAAGTAAGTAACTCCCCTTTCAGTTTAAAATTGTCCCGCTTCAAAAATATAAATTTCTGCGAAGCAGACTATGATTTTCATAACTATTTGCATCTTACTTCTACATAATCAAGTTCTAACGTAGAAACGCTTCCTGCGGAAAAATTAACATAAGAAGGGAGATTATAACAAGGGATAGAATTTCCGTTTACATTTAAGAAACTTCCTAACTGCACTTTAACAGTATGATCATCCTGCAGACTAATATTCATGTTTTTACCCTCGCTTCCGCAGACAAATTGTAAATTACTATTGTCTCCGTCTGCATAAAGAGCCATCTCATTTCCAAGGTAAAGACCATAATTGCCTTCAACTCTAGCTTGATATTCAATTTCAGCAGAATTACACTGCGGGAAATATATCTCCGTTTTGTTGATGATATTTGCTCCTTCCATCTTCAGCCAGCCGTTATCAATCTTAGCAGAACCCTGAACGTTCCATTTATCTAATGAATCATTGAAATGGTCGCAGAACACAGTATCTTGACATTGGTAATCATCATTTAGATTCTCTTGATTGTTTTCTTCCTGATAGTTATTACAACTTCCTTTCATTATCTCTAATGATGCTATGCTGGTAAGTCCGTAGATACCATATTTGGAAGGGATGAAGGAATGCATGACAATAACTTCATCATCTTCAACCTTATCTTTAAGTGTTTCAGCAAGATCATCTATAAAAATATCGGAAACTCCAGCAGTAAGATAAGAAGAACCTTTCTTGACCAGATATCCGCCAGGTTTCATGACAATTCCAAGTTCTTCCTTCTCATAACAGCCGATATCCGGCCAGTTTTCTGACCATCTGAAAGAGTTTTCTGCTCCTTCATAGTTAGGATCATTTTTATCAAAGTGGTTAAACTGTAAAGGCGCCGGGGTTAGTGAAAAATTATAGTTAATATTATCATCATTTGATTGCAGCTGCAGACTGTCATAATTTACTTGATCTGAAGGATACAGGAGAGGTTCATAACCATCATGATCTAAGAGAAATAACCCAAAATTAGAACCATCTGCAAAAAGAATATTAACTTCAGGCAATGATTTATAATTTTCATCAGAAACATAGACATTAAGGTTACTTCCATCATGATCATCTGTAAAGGATTCATTACCACCAGAATCAGTAACCCCTGTCTTTAAGCTAACACCAGCTATATTAACCCTATTTTTAATGTTATGCTCATCACTGCAGCCACTAAAAGAAAGCAGACCAGCCAGCAGTAAACAATTAACGGAACCACTGCCGACTCGCTTTTGGTACGTTTTTAACTGCAATGCGGCATCCCCGTAAGGGGCGTCACCATGCCACATTTTTACGTTTAATTCTAGAAACGCTCGTGCCGACTTGCTAGCAAACGTAACAAAGTGGAGTTTGTTAGTTTGCACGTCGCTGGCGGTGGTTCCTCTTTTTTGGATAAACTCATCAAGTGACATAACTTCTTAATAGTAAGAGAAATTTATAAAGATTAATTTCTTCATAAATATATGATGGATAATAAAGGAGCCATTGGTCTAAGTATAAATGTATTGGTTATAATAATCCTTTCTTTAGTTATACTTTCTGGAGGTATAACTCTCCTGTATAAGTTTATCGGCGGAGCGGAAGATATCAAAAGTGATCTGGACAGAAGAACTCAGGATGAATTGGAAAGATTGCTAGTTTCACAGGGGCAGAAGGTGGCTTTGCCACTGCATACTGCTGATGTGGCCAGAGGCGAGACTCATGTTTTTGGAATTGGGATATTGAATACTTTTGATAACCAGCAGGCTTTTTTCATCAAGATAGAGCTTAAGAAAGCTGTTGATGAATTTGAGCAGGAAATGCCTGTTGATAAACCTTCTGTAGAAGCATGGGTGTTTTATAACAACAAAGGAATTTTGGTAAATCCGGACAATAATCACAAGGAAGCGCTTCTTGTAAATGTTCCTAGAACTGCTGCCAAAGGACAATATATCTTCACTGCTTCCGTACAAACATCAGCGGGATCTTACGGAAATCCGCAGACTTTTATAGTTAATGTTGAGTAAAATACTTCTGCAGTAATTCGTCAAGAGAGCTTAAGAAATGAGTTTTAAGATGGTATACAGCATTAAGATGGTCAAAAGCCTGTTTTAATCTGGCAAATTCATTGGAAGAAAAAGAGAAATCAATGAATGTAATTTTTGCGGAATAACAGATTTTTCCTCCAGGAACATATGGAGCTGGTTCTTCAAAATGATTAAAATCATTTGTAAGAAGGATAACTTTACCAGCAGGATTTAGATTTTTATCTCTTACCAGATACAGCCAGGATTGCTGGACACTGTATCCATATAATGACAAGGATGCTTCACCGCTGATAAAACGACCATCATTGCTTGTAAGTATCGTATGCAGATCTTCCCTTAACATTTTAGTGCTTATTCTATCAGGAGTATATATCTTAAGATCTATCACCAGATTAGTAGTGGAAGAAACACTATAAATGTTCCATAAATACTGTATTTACATTATCAACTTTAATGTATCGTCATCAAGGAAACCTTCATCAACAAGAACTTCTAATCTTTTTCTCGTTAAAGGATTATTGTTTATTTTTTCAACTATTCCCTGGTATCTTGCAGGAAAATTTGCTGCTGCATGGAAATGAGCTGTGTGGGTAGCGATATCTTCAGTAACGACACTATATAGGTTACAGGCAGACCTTAAATCAGGATCACACAGGCCATAGATGTTCAATCCAGGAAATAAGCCTATATCCATTACAGCATATCTTAAGTTTCCAGGAAGATTTGCAGCTTGCTCTAGTAGTGAGTTGGCAGCAGTACTATAATTCTCTGGAGCAAAAACATCAACTCTCCTGCCTTCGTGTGATACGTAGGATAGATTTGGTTTACCTTCAGGCTTGTTTGGTTTCAGGATCCTATCATTATCTATCCAATAATTTATTGCCGCATATGGAACCAGGATCCCTGATTCTTCCACAAAATCAGGATCATCAGTAGACCTGCCGTTTCTTTCATTTGGAAACTGTTCATACCATCCTACAGAAAATCTGAAATTATCTACCAGATCTTTGATAAAATGCCAGGAATGCGCAGCTTCATGGACAAGAAATGAAATGCATGGATCAACTTCATTGACATGGCTTCTCAGATAGATTTTTGGTATTGGAAGCATCAGGGAGCTGGATATCCAGATTATTTATAATTTTATGCTGGTTAGGTATGTATTTAGTTGATGGGCGCCCTTCTGTGAGTATCCAATATTGTTGTATACAAAATGTAAGCTGAGGGTGGTCGTAGACCACGAAGTCCGAAGCGCAGAAGTGGCTTCACTCTGGCTGCCATCAACTTAAACTTAATACATACATGGTCAAATCAACATTTCAGATAAGAATTTTCGCGGGTTTTTTGCTTTTGGAACCGCATGGCCGATAAGTACTCCTTTAGTTCCTAGTAATAAGGCCTGGCCGAGATCTTCCTTGCTGTGCACACCTGCGCCGCATAGTACTTTGGTTTTTGGACTTAATTCCGTTGTAAGTTCAACAGCTTTGACGATGATGTCTGGTTTTGCTTTAGTAACTGAAACGTCTCCGCCGATCAATTCTTTCGGTTCATAGGCAAGAAAATCAGGATGCAGTTCTGCGACTTTTTTAACTTCTGACAATGATGAGGCGCAGACAACAGTTTTAAGTTTTTTATTTTTACATATTTCAATGATATCTTTCAGCTTCTTTAAAGGTATTTTTCTTTCAGAATGGTTCAGGATAGTCCCTTTCACACCTATATCCTTTAATTCATCTGCAGGAATTCTTCCTGTATGAGCTCCCAGTGGAACATCATCAGTGTGCTGGGAAAATACTGCCAGATTAGTTTTTTGCGCAATTTCTTTTAATGTAAGCAATGAAGGAGCCACGGCAATTTCATATTTGTTTTTATTTATCTTTGAGAGCTCCTGAGCTAATTTCAAGGCTTTGTTCCCTGAAGATTCTTTGTATAACTTGAAATTTAACAGAATGAGCGGCTTCATTTTTTCACTTTATGTTTCACGTCTATAAAATCTTTCTTCTTTCCTTTTTTAAGTTTATTGAGCATTCTGAAGAAGTAACTTAACAGGATTAAGATAATTACTACAGGCAGTAATAAGATGAATAACTGGAAGATAAGCAGGAATATCACTATCACTCCGGCTAAAATCAGTAATGCGATGATCCAGGCCTTAATTCCTCTTGCGACGATGAACATGGTTATGGTAATGAGCGACAGTTTAAAAATGTTGGTTTGTTAATCTATGATACTTGAAAATTTTATTGTTGAAGAGTTTGCATTTGCAAAGTTTATATAGATTGTGTTTAGTTCAATTTTTTTACCACCTTTGCAGGTACGCTATTCGCTACCGTAAATCCTAACTATTGGTACTTTCGCATAGACGAGAAAAACAAAACTTCAGAAATTGAAACTTCCTCTAACATTGTCTATGCGGTTCACTTCGTTCTCCCAAATTTTCGCTAACATAAACTAAACAGGGGAGTTCTAGACTAAATAAAAAAAGTAGGGGGAGTTCCTTAGTCCTGCGGACATTTAGCGGGGTTGTCTAAAAAGCACCAAAAGTGTATACTGGCGAGGTGTTCGAAGGCAACATTTCGACTTTTAGCACGACCTATTTTGACAATATCTACTGTCGGTACACGTGAAAATTTACTTTTTTCACAGTCCCAGATTTATAATTTTGTAGAGGGGGCGAGAAAACTTTAATCAAAATATCTTCTATAAATCAAAACAATTACAACAATAAAACCAATAGCACCAGCGATGCTTGAAGCAAGAAAATAACCATTTGAAAGAATACTCAATGATTTCTTTCCCTCTTCCAAAGTCTTACTTGCATATTCATTATCTCCCAAACTTGTATGTTGAAGTCCATCAAGTAATGAAAACAGAAAGACAAATATCAAAACTGTTACTAACAAACCGATTATTGCTTTTAGATCTAATAATTTTTCAATCATTTTTTGTATCATCTTTGTTTTCCCTAAATGTCAAGTGAAAAATAATCATGGCAACAATTATCAAAACGCCTATTAACAAGATTAAAACTTCCTTTGATATTGGAACATAAAAGACAACGAAAACGATAAGAATTAACAGGATTATTATGCCAATTATAGGTTTATCTACCTTTTTACTGTCTAATAATTTCAAGCTAACCTCTTTCCAAGATTCAATAGACATTTTTACATCTGAGAGTAGGCATACCAGAATAGTATCGCTCCAATTATGATAAATACTGGTGCACTCACAAGAGAAATTATTTTCATCTCTATTGCTCCTTTTAGGGACATAATTCCCAGTAGCACCATCATCCCGCCAAAGAAAGCGGTTATTGCTCGCTTTTGTCTTACCAACATGGTTTACACCTCCAAATATAATTCAAAATAGATTTCATCATTTAACCTCCTCATATCTTTGAATTAAAAATACTATAAAACTACCACAAAGATGCAATGCAAATTCAGCATAGCTTTTATGAACTTCTTTTGGATCTAGACCCTGACCATGACCGCCTTGTCTATTACGAATGGTTGGAAGACCTTTTAGCACTTCATTAAGATTATTTGTAAAAGACTCGGTTTGTGAATATATCACGTCATTATCGTAAAGATGCTTTAGAAGTTTTGATGCTGTATCTCCTTCCGCATAAGAGATGTTTAATTTTGTAAGAATAGCTTTCATCGTGCTCTCATAAGCTTTATTTGCCTCACCAATAGTGGAGCCATAATCTTTTTTTAAGTAAAATTCTAAAGCTTTTTCAAACTCTTCAAGTGGGCCTTTGAAGTTGTTAGAGTATAAGAGGGAAATCGTTTTCTTTACAACCTCTTCATGTAAAAATTTTGAGTCCCTTCTAATTATTTTATTGTCAACGATTTCATATCCTATCTTATCAATATCAAAAATATCATTAATTTCTTTTATCGCTGTTTCAAGTCTTTCAAAATTGCCCTGAGTTCTGTCGTTCTGTCTAATCCAAAGAAATATTTCAATAGTTCTTAGAAAATCAATAACCGAGCATCTTTTAAGCCATTTATTAATAGCGTTCTCATCTGATATTTCATCATTGATATTAGAAACTCCTTTATGCTTACAAATTTCATATCTTAACTTTCCCAAATCAACTTTTGGCTCTTGATGGATTCCAATTCTGTCGTATCCCACATAATAGCCATTTTCATTCAAAACGAAAGCTACTTTTTGTCTTGTTGTAATTGGTATGTCATCATAAGTAAAAAAATCTTTTTTTTCTATCTCTTCTTTCTGTCCAAAAAGTTTTTTGAAAATAACCATTATTTAATTAACCTCGTCTAATGCTTTTTTAACTTTTCTTAAGCATTTCATGGGATTTTTCTTAAGATTATGTTCCCAGAAGCGCAATACTTTCCACCTTTCTTTTCGCAGTAGCCCGTTATACTTCTTTGCCCGATTAATATTCTTCTGAATTTTTTCCTGCCAATATTCTTTCGGAGGAATCTTTCCTAGTTTCTTCAGTTATAGCCATGCCAAAAATCCCCATCTAAAAAGATAGCCACTTTCTTGGAAACAAAAACAATATCTGGCTTTCCATGTAATTTGTAATGTGTACGATACCCTTTTAATCCGTGTTTCCAAAGAAGCTTTCTGAAATTGACCTCTAAAGAAGTGTTTTTAGACCTTATCCTAGACATAATTGCACTTCTTGTTTTTCGGTCAAACTTGTCTGGCATTCTTGAGCACCTAAGCTTTTGATGTCTTGCATTATTTGTTGTGCCAGTGCTTCAGCTAACTTAACAGGAACTGCATTCCCTATCATCTTGTAGCCATCTGCAACATTATCATAATAAAATACAAAGTCATCTGGGAATGTTTGTATCCTGGCACATTCTCTCACAGAAAGCCGCCTATATAAGTCTTCCTTTCCTTTTACAAATTCTCGCTTATCATTTTCAACAAATTTCATCTTAGGGGCTTGAGGGTGACATGGCGCATGCCTTCCGCCAGCTTGAATAGTAAATGATTGCTCATCCCATCCACGAACACGGTTTCTTGACATATAGATCGTTGAGAATCCTCCATTCATATATTCATGGTTAGTAATTTTTGTTTTATTTCCATTTGTTTTATTTTTATGGCTCGCCGGAAGCGGTTCGGGCAAATCTGAAATTGCTTCTTTTAGAGTAACCTTCTTCTTCTGTGGAAGAGGAAACGAGAAAACTTTCCCCATTTTTTCGTGGTAGCCAACAATGATCACTCTTTTCCTTTCTTGTGGCACGCCATAATCCTTAGCATCTAATAGCTTGTAGGTCACATTATACCCTATTTCTTTGAACGCATTAACTATTTTCATAAATTCTGGCTTGTGCCTGCTTGATAGGATTCCAGCAACATTTTCAGCAAGAAAAAATAATGGCTTTTTATCTTTAATCAGGTTGATATAATTATAAAAAAGCTTTCCCCGTGAATCATTAATGCCTCGCATCGCACCAGCTAAACTCCAGCTTTGGCATGGTGGACCACCGACAAAACCAATAACGCCAGGTATTTCTTCTGGAGAAATTTTTGCAATTGATTTCTTATTAACTTTAACACCATGGTTCTTTTCAAATGTTTCCCAACATCCATTCCAGTTATCATTAGCAAAAGCCAATTCAAAACCTGCGTTGCTAAATCCGAGGTCTAATCCTCCTGCTCCCGAAAAAAATGATGCTATTTTCATTTTCTATAATATGCAATTAGTTTTGCATCCAATAATTTTGCTGGATTATCTGGATCCCTTATTTTTACATCTCTAATTCCAAACTCTTTGCTCTTCTCTAGCTTATCCCTATCTTCCTTTGGGAAAGAATTGAATTTCTCTTTTCTCATTAATGTTACAACAATAAATCCAAATTCATTTTTATTTAATTCAAAAACATCTTCAAAAACTTTAAGAGGATTCTGTATTGTCCACATTCCCCTTATTCTAAGATTTGTAATGCCCAATGGATCAACTCTGTTGATTCTTCCGAGCTCTCTTGTTTGTGAGAACTCCAAGTCCATTTTTGTTATTCCTACTGAAACCATGTCTTTAACGCCTTCATACACGGCAGGGCTAGCAGCATAACAATCACCATAAACTAAAGTTAAGACCTTTAAAACTTCATCATCAATAAAGCCCACTGCATAAACTATATCTTTTTCTGTCCAGCCTAGCTCGCACTCACGGCATGCTTTTGTAATCAATGTGCTGGTAGAATATAATTTAGATTTCGGATAAGAACTATTCAATGCTAGGTCTGTATTCTTTACGCCATCAATTTTTTTAACTTCTATGGCATCTCCATCCTTGATAATGGCATCTGGAGGATTATTTTGGTTGCCTAAATAGGAAAAATTGTCACTATATGCCAATATTTTTTTCTTGGCATCTTTTTCTGAAAAAGTGTTGCAGAAAGCATCTTTCATAAAATACTCTAATGCTTCACCCATACTGTTGGCTCTGTTAATTGCAGACTTCTTAGATTTAGAAATGACATAAACATTAGAAAGATCATTGCCACTAAAGCTTTTAATATTCCATAACGCCCTTAATATGTTTGAAACCATCCCAATCCACTCTTTTTAGTAAGTTGTAATACAATTATCATTCAACATTTATAAAGCTTACCAGTACTTGTCCAGTGGCTAGTGGATAGAACTAACTAATGACAAAAAAAAACGTATTCTCGCCCCTTGATCTATGTTCTTGATGGCTCACTGTGTTCGCTTTGATAGAACGACGAACTCCCCTAGTCCTTCGCACATATACACTCCCTACTGTCAAATTTATTGGAAATGGAAATTGCCCTAATGTGCCCCAAACTGACTATATCACTTTCTCATAACTTTTCTACCAATACCAACAATCAACACTCCCAACACCAAACTCAAAACAAACATATTCCTGCTGACCTCAATAAAAAACTCTAAAGGAAATGTCTGTATCAATTTTGAGTCAAAAGGAAAAGTCCAGTTGCCCTGCGGGAAAAATATCTTGTGAAAAACAGTAAATGAGAAATTAAAAGAAACTAAAGTAAAAATTAAAATCAATAAAACAAAAACAATAGTACCAATTCCCCCAAACTTTAATAATCTTAAAGTAAACTTTTTATCTTTCCTATTATAAGTTAAAATTAAACTTAACATCAAGAATAAGATATAGAACAGGTAATCAGCAAACTTCATAACTTTTTTTACATCTTCAAGATGCGATATTTCTCCTGCAGTAAATCCTTCTAATCCTTCTTTTTCATCTAAGAAGTTGAAGACTTGTTCCTGCTCCACGCTCAGATCCGTAAGAAACAGTACTGTTTTGTATGAAAACAGAAGGAGGAAGAGAGGGAGTATCAAAGAAAAAACTAACAGCATCATTCTCTTCATCCTTATATCTTCCATAAGCATCCATAAATTTATCTCTCAAATCTTTAAACTTTTTGGAATTTCTTTGACCTTTGTAATATCCAACTCCTTTTCCTTTCCAATTATAATATGGAAGTGAAGCCCATGTTTTGGCTAATTTTTTCCAGACATGTTTGAAATAATCATCAGAAATTGCTGTTTTTAACATCTCCTGCGTGACACCTTCCTCAACATTGACCATGAATACTGCTGCTTCGTCCTGTTCATCTGGAGTGAAACCGCTATCAAACAAGCCGCAATTTTGATCTTTGCCAGGTCCGCAGCTGTCTAATGCTTTAAGTCGGTCATAGGTAAACCCCATAAATTGGTATCTTCCGGCAGCGTCTGAAGTAATCCTTGACCATTTGCTAAACCCTACTTTTATCTTGGGATGATCTTCAAATCCAGTAAAATATTGAACTCTGCAATTCTCTTCGTCATATCTTCCGCCAAAACGATCATTAGAATCTTTAACGACCTTACCTAACACCAATACTTGGTAAGAGCTTATCTCTCCCAGACAAGGAGGGGAAGTGTACTCAGCCCAGGAAAGTGTGTCTAGCAAAGCCTTATACTCTGGAGTTAAAGTGTCAAAGAATCTCACTTTAGATTTAATTTCTACTGCTTCATCTTCTGCAATGGTCAAATCTTCCAATAAAGGTTCACCAGTGATGATATAACGAGGACTTTCTTCCTGTTTATTTTCTATCTGCGGCGTATAAGATGGAGTAAAGCTTTTTGTCGGTTTGTAACATCCGCTAAGAACTAAAGCGCTAAGACCGATTACTGATGCCTTAAGCTTATCCATGTAAGAAGTAAAATCTGATCAAATAAAAATGTTGCGGTTTTTATTCAGAATCAACAAATTCCATCTCAGCTCTGTAAACACCGGTTTGTATACCATCAATGGTTTCTGCAACACATTTCCAGTTTATAGAATTATCTTTCTTTCTAGCTTCAATATCTCTGCAAATTGTATTCCTAGGATCGTTGTAAGAGATGTAATCCTGATTTTCACAAGCAGGCATGTATTCTTCCTTCCATAATCTTGTATCATGTATAGAGCTGGTCAGCACCGGTTTAGCATCAAGCCTTTCTTCATTTACTAGAAAAGCAATCCCTTCTAGCACTCCTACTGTCATTGCTGCGCCTACAGCTGCCCCTATAAAGTATTGTGCCAATTTATCACTATTTCTCATTTTTATTCACCTTAATCTAATTTATTTGTTTCCAAGCATTTTTTTAATCCTTGAACTCTTTTTGGATTTCCAATTTCCTTTTTAAGTACATCTTCAACACTGTCAAATTTGTTATACCCATATAACTCATTTAATTTTTTTATACTGTAACAATCAGCTCTTATTTCCATCCGTTCTTTTCCAGGCATGATTGAGCAGACCTATACTTTGAATCTATCATTTCCACATCAGGAGAATAACCGTTAGTGATGACTTCAATACCTAAAGGTGTTTTTAGATCGTAACCAGAACCGCAACCAGCCGTCAATAGAAGCGAAACCGCCTGCACGTATGTTTCCATTTTTTCTTTTAGATTTACCATTTTAGCCCTAAACCTGCATAATTCTTTATAAATCTTTCCAATAGTTAGTAACTGAGAAGTGACAACCTTACTGGTGGCCTTTTTCTAAAATTTTTCTAAGTTCTAAAGAAATGAATTTACCCGAAGCCTTACCAGCTAACTTTTTCATGGCCAGACCCATAAGAGCTGGGAAAGGAGCTCCTTTATTACTCTGGATTATATCAGCCAATTCTCTGTGGATATCTTCTGTTCCCAAAGAAACATACCTGCTGATATTAAAATTACCTGTGATCATGTCAATAAGAACGTCTAAGAAGATATCCTTATGTATCTTATCTTCAGATAAATACCTGAACAGATCTCTGAAATTATCATCTGTCAACTTATCTGGGTCTTCATCATAACCTCTCTTGATCTCAAGCAGAGTTGAAGTCAATGTTTCTGCAACGAATGCTGGTTTTATCTCTGGATATTTTTTAACCAGTTCTTCAAAGATCATGACTTTTGATGATTTAGCGATAAATTCTGCCAGATCTTTGCTTAACTTATACTCCTTTTCAAATCTGGCAAATTTTTCTTCCAGCAATTCTGGAATCATTACTTCTAGATTTGGTCTGATCAAGGGAACGTCTGTTTCAGGATACATACGAGCTGCTCCCGGCATAGGTCTCATGAATGATGTAGTTCCATCTGGATTTGCTTTGCGAACTTCCTTAGGTATCCCTTTGAATAGCTCCAAAACACGCTCATAGACAGCTTCCAAAGCTGTTCTTGCTCTTGCTTCATCAGCTGCAACCAATATGAAAGCATCTTTTTCTGAACATTTCAATCTCTTATTTATGGATTCAACTTCCTTTTCACTGATACCATATTTAGGCAATTCATCAGAGTGAAACAATCCTGAGACGCCTGCTTTGACTTTAGCTCTCCCTGAAAATTCTGTCCCTAACCTGTAATCAGGCTGTAATTCCCTGCCAATAAATCCCTTAAATCCATCTAGTCTTATTCCCAGAATTTTCCCTTTCTCTTTGATAATTTTTTTCACAACCTTTGATGAAGAATTTTTTAGCAATGCTGATAGGTCAATTATCTCAAACTTATTTATTTTTAATCCTTTCAATTCTTTCCTGATCTTAAGCAATTCTTTCTGCCTGAGAACTTCCAGTTCAACCAAGAGCGGAAGCTGTCTTAGATCCTGCGCTCCTTTTATTTCTATCCTCTCCCCGCCTTTGATGGAAACATTTACATCCTGCCTGATCGTTCCCAGTCCCCTCTTGACTCCCGGTAAAGAACGCAGAAGCATCCCTAACTTTTTTGCAGTTTCCCGGCACTGCTCAGGAGTTTTTATGTCCGGCGCGGTGCCTATCTCAATGAGCGGTATTCCCAACCGGTCTAACGAGTAAGTTTTTTCGTCATCCATCTCAGAGATAATTTTACAGGAATCTTCTTCAAGAGAGATGTTTACTATGCCAACTTTCCCCCCGCTGGTTTTTATGCTCCCATTTCTGGCAATCAAAGCAGTCCTTTGGAAACCTGACGTGTTTGAGCCGTCAACGACAGTTTTTCTCATCACCTGGATCACCGGAGAGAAATCTGCATTTACCAATTTACATAATTGTAAAGATGTGTAGAAAGCATCCCTGTTGATCTCATGCGGCGGTTCTGAATCTGTTTCAACTAAACAAGTAGTATCATCATAACCTTGATAGATGAAAGTTCTGCTTCTTGATTGTTCCTGCTGCGCAGCTATGTCAATTTCTCCAGATTCTCCTGCTGAAGCGCGTAGTTTTCTTCTTATGATGAAATCAGGTTTGTCATCTCTCAGGATGGTTGGGCAGCTGCAAAATAATTTTTTACCTTCTAATTGCTGGTGAATTTCTATCCCGCATTTAAGGCCGAGTTCTTTATAGGACATATTGTAAAGAAAAGGATTTGGATTTAAAAAAGCTGTGCTTTTGTGGGTAATGTCAAGTTAAGTGCCAATGGCGCCTGTGGAGTACTCCAAAACCTAAGCGACTGCACTAGACTCGGTAGCCAGAATCAAAAATGACAACCATCACGGAACGCCTCATTGGCACATTTTGCTCATGTATTATTGATATGTAAGGATCAGAAAAAATGAAGTCTTGCTGCTGGCTTACTGCTCCAACCTCTTAGCAGCATTGTTTATATTTGGATAAAGAGAGAGTAGTTCTTTCATTTTGGAATTTAATCTTCCGATATATCTGAATCTATCTTCAAGACTCATTCCTCTCAATTGAGCTTGTTTCATCAATCTGATGCTTATTTCCGCAGGATATCTTGTCTGGTCATAAGCAATCTGCGCATTCAAATTTTCCTCATCTTTAAAAGTTCTTAATTTTGAAAACCATTCTTCAAGACCATATTCTACATTGCCGCTTAATTCTTCTTTAATCTTAGCTAGAAGTTCCTTGCACACATGTTCCAGACCATCAACTCTTTTATCCATCCTAAGATCCTTTAATAAAATTAAGATTTATAAACATATACTATATCTTGACTATAATGAACAAAAAAGAAGCGCTCCCTGGAACTGTAAGGGTTAGAGTTAAAGATTTACAGGCATATGAAAAAACTGTTAAATCATGGATGAAGTCAAAATTACAATTCACTGAAATAAAAAATATTGTTAAACTGTTCAAAGCGCATAAAAATCTTAAAATTCTTATTGATCCAAAAAATTCTCAATTTCTCAAAGGACAACTGTCTTCACAAGGTGAACCGCAGGGGGCAAGAATCAACCAGCTGCCTGATGGAAAAATTCTAGACAAAGCTTACTCATTATTCGCAAAAAATCTAAAAATTCATGACCAGGATTCAGAAGACCATTGGGATGTAATCTATCAGAATAAAGGGGGAACGTACGCATATTGTTATACATTAAAAAAGATCAATATGCATCGTGACAGAAAATATCATAAGGTGATGGAGTTTGATAAGGTATATGGCAAACTTCTTGATAATGTTGCTTTAGGATTAAAAAATGTGGAGGATCATCTTTCAATCCCGATGTACACGCTTCTTAAGACTCATATGAGGATAGGCAATGAAATATATTACAAAGCTCATGGTCATAAGGGTATGACTACTCTAAAGAAGAAAGATATTAAAATTAAAGGGAACAAAGTAATATTCAATTATATTGCTAAAGATGGCGTTCCTAGATTGATAGAGCAGGAATTTCCAAAGGAATATTTAGAAAGATTGAAAAGGCAGATCAAACCATTGAAGGATAACGATTTTGTTTTCACTTCCTGCAGGACAGGACATCCTCTAAAAGAGACAGAGTTCAAGAAAGCTTTTGTAAAATATTGCGGCAAGGAATTTTACCCTCACATCGTGAGGTCGCATTATGCTACTTCCAGAGTCAAAGAGTTTCTAAAAGGAAAAAATAAGGCGAATCTTGAGGAAGTCAAAGAGCTATACCTTTCCATTGCCTCTGAGTTAGGGCATAAGAAATTTATTAAGAAAGAAAATAGATGGATAGATAATTATTCTGTAACTGTAAGCCATTACATCCAGCCAGAATTGGTGCAGAAAGTTAAATCGTTACTAAAATGAATTAAAAAAATAAAAAAAATACTTCTTCTGTTTATTCTACATCCAGGAAGAAGAAATATGTCTGTGTTCCTCCTAAACCAGAAGTGTTTACAGGCACAACCAGCTCGTAATCTACATCTGTTTGGTTCCTAAAGTCACGCTGATCAGTTACAACTTTTACGCCGAAAGCAAAATCAAACTCCTGGGTTGGCGTGGCAGTATCAGCAAAAAGACTGCTGTTGTAAACTTGTGTGCTTAAAGTAGCGTTGCTTGAAGGTCCAACACCCGTAGGTGCAAAAGCGTTCAAACCAACAGCTTTGACATTAGAAACCTGAGCCACAGTCTGGCCTGAGACTGTAAAAGTATTTGTCGCAGAATCTGCGTGCGCTGTTGGGAATCCCCAGGCGCTGTCAACATCCGCTGGAGATGCGTTCAGCAGGTTGCTGAAGTCAAACGCTGAATCGGGGGCGGCAAAAACGGTCTTGATTTGGCTGCTTACCACGGAACCGAAATCATAAAGAACATCAGAACCAATCCCTAGTCTCAATGAAGCGCTTAATGCTCCAAAGAAACCAGCCCATTTTGCCGTGCTTCTTGCTGTGGTAACGTTCAGCTCAGTTACGTTGCCTGCTTGCGCGCCATGGCTTCCTGCAGCGGTTGAAGTTATCCTGCCAGTGACTCCTTCAGTTAATGAACCACCAGAAACTGTGTCACTCTTGTCTACTGCAAGCGCCATAACAGACAAAGTTATCAATACTAACATAGCTACAGCTATGTTTAAACTCACCTTCTTTTTCATATATACCCACCTCTCACCTTTTTTTAGTAATAAAAAAGTGTTTTTGAGAAAATAGTAAAAACTAGATTATAAACATTTATTTGATTGGTTATATGTTTTGGGAAATTGTTAATTTGTTGTGTTCTTTGTAAATTGCTTTATCAGTAATATGTTTTGGAATTTAATCTATTTGTTATCTATTTTTCAGCGGGTTTTTTCAGGCAAATTTACCTTTTTTGTCATAAAAATATTTTTGTTATAAATTCCACAAATATTATTTTTGTATAGAGATACCAAAGTATGGAAAAGGTTATAATTGTAGAATTTGTGGAAATTTCTCAAAAGGTTAAAATGGTTAAAAAAGTTAACATTGCTTTACGCAAAGACGTGCATTCCCAGGCTAAAATCATTTCCATTCTAAAGAGCATTTCATTGAACAGATATCTTGAATTGTGTATTGAAAAATCTATGAAGGAGGATCAGTCTCTTTTACAGCAAATTTTTGAGCCGGACAAAACTGAAAAAAAACTTGAAGAGCTTAAGGATGATGGCAGGGATGACAATGAAGATTAAATAAGGATTGATAAGGGGAGGTGTAAGATGTTAAAGGTACTGGGAAGGTTTAAACATGAAAAAAATAGTCGGTTTTTGTATGATTGCTTTTATTATTCTAGTTAATCCCATCCTTACACTTGCTCTTACAACTGCAGCGATTTCTCCTTCTTCTGTTAAATTATGTAACTTAAATTCTAATGAGAAAACCTTTACTGCCTTAGGCATATGGAATAACAAGAATGAGACTTTTGTCAATGTTACTGCTGAACTTATAATCAGTTCCAACAATGACAACTTTATTATCTCTACAAGTATTGTTTCATTGGGAAACATAAATGCTTTTTCCTTTCCTGAAGATAATCCCAGCTGGATTGTACAGTGCAATGAAGCTGTCGCTGGTAATTACACAGCTTATGTGCAATACGAAGATGCTGAAGGTTTTATAGGAACTTCATTGGAAAAGGCTAATTCTACAATAATTGTTGAAAATCCCGACATTACAGTTCCGCAGATTTTAACCCATTCCCCATCTGGAAGTGTTTTAACACCTTACGTTACATTAGAAGTTAATACAAATGAAGATGCTTCCTGCAAATATGACAGCAGCAAAGGAATTCAATATGAAACCATGTCGTCCTTGTTTAAAATTACTGGCGGACTAAGCCATAAGACAACCATCCAGGATCTGCAGGACAATTATTATTCATATTACATAAAATGTGAAGATTTATCTGGAAATAAAGCTCAGGAAGATTATAAGATAACTTTTACAGTTGATACTCCTCCCACTGCCGTAATCTTTCTTAATAAGAACTCTCCCTTAAAAGCAGGAACGGTTGAAGTCACCGTTACTACTTCAGAGGATGTTGAACCTACTCCGTCTCTTTATTATTCATTTAATGACGGCTCAAAAATTCACGTCCCCCTCACAGGGGAAGGTAAAACATGGAAAGGCTATCTCTTTTTGGAAAATTCAGGAGGCAACAAGATTGGTTCTTTCTATTTTTCTGCAAAGGATTTAACGGGCAATGAAGGTACGGTGATAAAGAACGGCAACGTCTTCCTTGTTGACACAATTCCGCCTTCCCCGCCAACGATGCTTACAGCAGCACAGCAGAAAGGAAATTCAATAAGACTGCAATGGAATAAACCAGAGGATGATGTTGACCATTTTAAAGTTTACAGGCTTACTGAAGATGAACCCAGTTTTAGTTTGTATGACTCCACGGAAGCTGATCATTTTAACGATGTTTCTGTAGTGGTTGGCAGGACGTATTATTACGCGGTTTCTGCAGTTGATGAAGCTGGAAACGAAGGGGAATTATCTTCCGAAGTTTATGTTGCCATGGAAGGTATAAATTTCCCGGAGGTTTCTTCATCTCAGTTAGCAAACTTAGCAGACAATAACACCAGCTTCCAAGTTGCTTATAACAAAATTTCAGCCGCAGAAATTGATTCTTTCTTGGGTGATATTGAAAAAATTCTTGATGAAATGAATATTGTCAGGGAAGAGTTTCAATCACAGGATTCAAGGGAATATAATTTGCTTTCGCCTCTTGAGCAGTTAAAGGAAAATAAGGTTCTACTGTTAAAATTAGCTGAAGAACTTGGATCTTTAAGAAAGAATACTGACAGCGCTGATGCGCAAATAATTTTTGAAAAAATAAATCAGGATATTGAGGAGATCAAAGGAAGAACGCTTAAATCTGTATCGTTCGGAAAAGAAAAAATCATCACCTTGTCATTTCAGGAGTCTCTTGCAGCTAAGATGTTAAATGTTTTTCTTGCAGAAAAAAATTTTTTAAAGTCAGAAAAGGAGAAGGAACAATATCTTGAAGAGGTTGAAAAGACAAATCATGCCCTTGAATTTAGGACTACAGTTAAAGAATTAACTCTGGAGTATTTTGATGGGCGGGAGGAAAAAGTTCTTCATGTTGAGAAAAAGGTGGGGGGAAACAAGCTCCTGAACAACTTAATTGTTCTTGAGCATGTACCAAAAAATATTGTTTCTTCCACAGACGAGATGCATCTAAGTAAAAATGCTGTGATTATTGACAGCGATCCTCTTATAAAGTACCAATTTGACAGCCTTGATAGCGCTGAATATTCATACATCATCGGCAAAGATGTTGATGCTGATAAAATTTCAGGGACAGCAACTATTGTACTCCCGCAATTTCAGGAATTTACTGAAGATGCAGGAAATAATGCCATTACCGGATTATCTATAGCTTCTCTCTCTTCTTTAACTTGGTCATGGTATAATATGGGAATTTTTGTTGGAATTGCAGTTGTAGTAGTTCTTCTGTTTTATTACTCAGTGTATTTGAAAAAAATGGATGCAGAAAAAAATAAACCAGTCCCTGAAGAAAGAACCTTAAAGCTGAACTTTGGAAAAAAACTAGCACGATTAAAAATTGAAAAGGCAAAATTTGGCAATCCAGGTAAGGAATATCCTTTGAACTTCCAATATGCAAAGAAGGAATACGAAAATGCCGGGCTGAAGATGCTTAAAGATACCGTAGTTTTATCACTGCTTGAGGAAGCTGAAACAGCTGTGAACTGCATGGATTATGATTCAGCATTAAAATTGCATCATCTTATCATTTCTCGGAAAAAATTTGCATCACTCAAAAAAAATAATCCTGAAACTGCAAACAAACTTAAAACTCTGCAGACCAAGATAGATATCCTATTAAAATGCCAGGAAGCCCAGGAATGTTTTAAAAGAAAAGATTATCTTAATTTACCCTACATACTAAATGGTCTTGTCGATCTTCACGATTCTCTTTTTGACAGCCTTTCCAAAGATGATCTGAAATTCATTGCGCAGATTGAAATGGTTCATCAAAAATATTCACGAATGTTATTGCAGAAATAATGTCTTCAAAATCCTTCCTTGCTGTACCGGTTTTATTAATCCTGCTGGCCCTGCCTGTTTTTGGGTTTGTTGATCTATCAGTAAATCAAACCATCATATTTAGTGATAATAATCCTGCAGAAGGAGAAAATGTAATAATCAATGCGACAATAACCAATCATGGCAATGACAGCGCATTGAATGTATTTGTTCTTTTCCTTGAAGATTCAATTGAATTTGCTAACATAACATTAAACGTTTCAGCATCAGAGATGGTTGTAATTTCTGAACCATGGATTGCTGAAATTGGATTAAACAATATTACAGTAATTGCCGATCCTGCAAACCTGATTAGTGAAAGCAATGAAAACAATAACATGGCATCGGCAGAAATTTCAATTGACGCTTATCATACTTACTACGGAACGTTAAGAAGTTTTATCGGTTTGGGTATAGATTCAGATTTCCTGCTCAATCATGAAAAGATCGGATGCAATTTGCTAGTTGCTGATACCGACAGTAATGTTGATTTCTCTTCTTTGCAGGCGATAGGGAGAAGAAAGAATGTTGGACCGGCGCTAAACGATTTTATTGATATTGATACGCTGCTGGGGATGACTAATTTTGACGACTCCATCAGCGCCCTATGGACATTATATGGACAGTTTTCTTTCCAGATATTTAAGTTATTCCCCAGGGAAGTTGAAACATTTACTCTTTTTGGAACTAACATAACTAACGTTCCAGTTATCAACAGCACTAACAGCAGCGCTTTCAGGACAGGAATTCTCTGGGACACTTCTGATGACACAGGCGGATTTTTCGGCCAGTTTGACACTGTGGATAGGGAAGATATTGTCCTTGTCACTAAGGCAGGTCCACTACAGCAGGGTAAATTTGGCATATATAATTATGAAATAAAGGTGCCTTCTTTGATTCGTGATTATAAACCAGGCAGTTCAACTGTAGATTTCTTTATCGATGTTGATGCTTCTCAATGTTCTTGATTTCGGATTAAACTTATCTCTGAAGTTTACTTCTCACCTTTAGCAGGATAAAAGTTATTGCCAGAAGTAATGCGATAGCTACAAACAGCAGAAATTTTAATTCTTCTAACCCGGCAAGAGTTTCTTCTAATCTCTCAGCAATCCTTGTCGCTGCCTGTTCAAGGTCTAAAGAAACTTTTTTTTCTTCAATTGCCTCTTCGGAAATTTCGGTAATATTTTCTATTTCAGGTTCTTCCGCTGGCAGCTCTGCATGCGGCGCGGGGCATTGGCCGCAGTCAAATGAGCAGGAACTGCAGTTTTCACCCACTAGACATATTCCGTCGCCGCAATACCCTACAATCCTGGCAGCGCCGCCAACTCCGGCTCCGACAGCAGGTAAAGGAACGGCAGGAGCTTCTTCTTCAGCAGCAGAGCAGTCACTGAAAAAGTAATAAGTAACTCCACTCTCATTTACAGGGACCATAATTTGGTAGTCGTGAGTGCTGCCGTCAAATCCGACTGTATCAAAACTTATGCTGCTGACAAATACCAAATTACTTGAGTGATTTAATACTCCAAGGTTGAATGTAGTATTTCCTGGGGAATTTTTCACAGCTGTATATGTTGTTGGCGCATCCGTGATGAGCGTTTCATTTACAGTAAAACTGCTTAAATTCTTGAAAACCTGCGTTCCGGATTGGGGATTGGAAGAATTTAGGTTCAAGTAGATATCTACCGACTCCGCGGATCCTCCTGTGATGGAAGAGAAATCAAGATCGTTAAGAATACTAAGATAAACTTCTCCTTCGGTACAAGGAAGTTCTAAATCAAACTCGGTCATTTCCCCTCCCTGAGCTATTGCAGAAGGAATCGAAGCGGAAGCATTTACAGTAATCTCCCCAAAGAAACCATGCCAGGATGAAGAACTTCTGCTGATATTCGCTTCGGTAACATTTCCAGCCTGAGAATTATCAGAAACTGCGCTGCCAGTAAAATTATTTGATTTTTCAAGAAATAAAACAGAAACTAGCAAGAGTAAAACTCCTATCAACGATATTACTGCTTTGCTTCTTTTAGCTGACAAGCAAACTCCAGCCCCTTTTTCTTTTCTTAATCTTAACCACCAAAGCTATGATGATGATAACTATGGCAATCAAAGTAATAAGCTGATAATCAAAAGTCTTAAGCTTAAAATCAAATTGCTTCTTAACTGTTTTTAGCAGCACGTCTTCACGCTCTCCGTATCTTGCCTCTACAGCGACCTTGTTGTTATCTTCAAAATCAGTTTCCTGTAAATCTGCTTTTATCTTGAACATTCCTTTCTGGTTAGGAAGAATTTTTTGCTGTTCGCCCCCTAGAGTGGTTTTTTCATCACCTATAAACAGGTCAATTATTTCCACATCTGCATAAACTGCCTTTTTCCCGGTGTTTTTCAGTGTTATTTCAAACCTTCCCGTGTTCCTGTTATAGACCACATCTTCAATGTTTATGCTGGACTGGTCTTCTGAGGAGACAATATTAACTTTTATTTCATTAAGGATGAAAAGTTTTGTCAAGGATACTTCGCTTTCTCCAAAAGTGACGACGCTGTCAACTGAAATCTCTGTGTCAAGATAAGGCGTGAGGTCAACATCGTAAATAATAGTTTTGAAATCATTTTCCTGCAGGAAAAAAGCATTTTCATCTCCAATATTTTCCACAACAACATCATTGCTTTTAATTGTGTGTGAAAGAGCCTGCACCATAGTGTAAACATTTCCTATGTTCTGGTAAGTAACCTCAAGCTGCTTATTCAGAGAGTTATATTCAACTCTGGTAATCTCAATCCTGGGGTCATATTTTGGCAGGGGGAAAACGTCCAAGGCGTAAAGCTGTGAATTTCTTCCCTGCCCGTATTTCAGAAGAATTTTTATCCCAGATTGGTCTCTAATCTGTTTTGAATTTGAAAATAAATCGTAGCCGACGACAACCCCTGTTCGCACATCGCTCTCTTTGATAAAATCAAGGACATTTCCTGGAACTCTGTCTGTGCCTATAAGAAGCAGCGGAAATTCATTATTGAAAAAGCCAGACTCTATTATTTCCCCATTGGTAAGATAAACTTGTTTTGTTTTCTTGATGTCCATGAATTTACTTACAATCCTGACGTTGTTCTCGTAGATTCCACCGTAATTGATAATCGTTGAACTTAAAGGAGACAGCAGTTCCTTAACTTCCCTGTCAACCCTGCCGTATAAAATAATATTTTTCTCCTGCTGCTCCAGAAAATTCCTGATATCTTCAATATTTCTGCTCTCAGCAAAGATGACTGAAGAGTTGGTAAGAAGAGCATAAGGGGCAATGGACATGGCATCGTAGCCAAGACTTCCGTCAACAACTATGTAGCCGTTAGCCTTAGTCCTTCGCGCAAGATAAAGGCTTGTCTCCAGATAATCACTGGAGGTATATTTTTCAACTGTAAATCCGGCTCTTTCCAAATGGGACTGATATCCGAAAACAATAGGTTTTTCAGATTCAATGAGCAAGATTTCATCTTTGTATTTAGGCAGCACTTCTTCCGCAAGCTGCAATCCCTGTGTTTTTTCTGCCACATAATGTACCTCTAAACCAGATAACTTAGCATAGATGATGCCAGTGTAGACATCATGCCAGTCTTCCGAGTTAATGACTACCATCTTGGCAGCTGCAGCGCTTGGCAGAACTATAAGTACGATAATTAATACAATAAACCCCCTCATAAAGAATTTTGTAGAAAATTGATTTATAAGGATTTGTTTTGTTAAATATAATGTTTACTTCTCATATTCCCACCATTCAAAATCAATAAGATTTCTTTTAGAACCATTAAAATAAAGAATTCTATTTCCCATACATCTCTTTAATTTCTTTACTTGTGGTAGCCTGTTCAGGTTTCTTATCATATCTATATCTGATAAATCTGGGAAATCTTAATGCCAGCCCTGCAGTGTGATGGGGGCTTTTTGTGATCTCAGCAGCAAGTACTTCTACTACTACTGCGGGCTCAAACCAGACATCAGGCTCCATCTCTTTTCTTACTTCAACACGAGGGGGCTTTTTTTGCGCCAAATGTTTTTTCATTTTCTTAGGCAGTTCTTCCAGCATCTCATCTGTTAATCCGGTTCCCAGCCTGCTTACTGTTTCAAAACTATCTTCTTTTTGATTGTAACAGGCGCATAACAATGCTCCATAAACCCCTGACCTTCTTCCTCTGCCGTAGAATGCTCCTATAACTGCCAGGTCAAAAGTATCCGAGAGACCTTCCATGTATTCTTTTTTCCATTTTATCCAGTTCCATCCTCTCGTCCCTGCCTGATATTCCCCTTCAAGATTTTTGACCATGATCCCTTCATCGCCATCCTTAACCATCTTCTTAAAGAAAGTGTTGATCTCTTTGAGGTTATCAGTGATAATCTGGTCGGCAGGAACCACATGCCTGCTTTTTTTGATGATCTTGCCCAGCTTCTCAGTTCTGGTTTGGTATGGTTCATGGATGTAAGATTTACCGTTGAGGTATAACAAATCAAAAAGTTTGATCTGCACAGGAATCTTTTTCACGTATTCCTCAACTTCATGCTTCCTTCTTCTTTTCATCAAGGTCTGGAAAGGCATCAATTTACCGTCCTTATCAATAGCGATAACTTCTCCTTCAACTACATATTCTTCAGCTTTGATCTGTTTATGCAGATATTCAGCCAGATCAGGAAATTGTGAAGTTATGTTGTCCAGTCTTCTTGAAAATAAATTTATATTGCCATCTTTATCTTTGTGCGCCTGGATACGTTCACCGTCATATTTGCCTTCACAGGCAACTTTACCAGGCATCTTTTTTTGGATCTCTTCCCAATCTTTGACTCTTTGAGCCAGCATCATCTTGATGGGTCTGCCAACATGTACTTCGATCTTCTCCAGACTCTTCAGACCTTTCCTTGCTAATGTTTCAGCGATAACTCCAACATCAGGACAGATGTTGTAGGCTTTCTCCAGAATCTTTTTATTCTTTTTTTCTCCCGTATAGGCGATGGCTAAAGAATCAAGCACGGTCATGTCGCCTACCCCCATACGTAATGTTCCAAGAGTGATCCTGGTGATGTATTTAGCTCCCTTAGCGGGAGATTTCTGCAGCAATGATGCCAAGATATTTGTCTTGGTGTCCTGTGAACCTGAACCTGAAGATTTGGCAATCTTATGGAGTTTCTCAAAAAGTTCGTTGATTGTTAACTTGCCAACAGGAATAAGAGTTGCAGGTTTTTTTTGCAATACTTTTTCTGCTGTTAGTCCTACATCACCTGTTTCATGCATGATCCTTTTAACTTTTGAAGCTTCTACACCTGAAGCAGTGGTTATTGCCTTAAGCACCATCTTCTCAGCCATGCCTAGAACAACTGATTCATACTCTGATGCAATTTGACCTAACGTAAGATATGAAACCCTAGCGATATAATCCTGAGGAACTTTTTTGAAAAATTCAGCAAGGATCTCCCTCATCCTGTTGCCTGAAGAAATGTTCTCCAATTCTTCATAGACATCTACAAGTTTCTGGAAATCCATAGTATTGCAAATTTGTTTTATGTATATAAAGATTGTTGTGTGCAATTGAGTTCCCGCCAGAAACAGAAAATTAACAAGAAACCTTTTTAATCTCTTTTTTCTTTCCATCCTTCATGATCAAAAAACCTTTCCCTCATTTAGAGATTAAAGATTTTCTTAAGAAAGATGAAGCTTTAAACCTTTTAAAAAAATTAAAAAAACAAAAATTATATCCTAAAAAATCTGACCTCTTCCAATTCTCACAGACAAATGATCTGTTAAAGAATAAGGGCTTCAGAGAATTGGTCAAGCATCTGACCTCCAAGGAATTCATATCTTATCTGGAAAATAAAACAAAGATAAAATTGAACGGAAAAATTGACTTGTTCGGTTCATCATATCAGGATACAGACTTTTTACTGCCTCATGATGACAGGCTGTCTGGAAGAAAGATAGCATTCATGCTTTATCTTTCTGATCTGAAAAATGAAGATGGCGGAGCTTTCCTGCTGTATGGAAAAAATAATGTTGAAAAAAAGACAGTCCCAAAGTTCAATAGGTTTGTTTTTTTTGAAGTTTCTCCCCAATCTTTGCATGGAGTTGAGGAAGTTGTTGGCAGGAAGAAAAGATACGCATTAAGCGGGTGGTTCCATGGAAATTAATTATCCTAAGACAGAACTTATCGAAAGAACTTTTTCCAGAGAAGGTGTTGTTGTACTGAATGATTTTTTTGCTGCAGAATATTTTAAGAGATTGAAAGGAAAAATCAAACAGTTAAAATTTAAGAAAGATTTTGAATTACTGCATCACTCTTATTATTCAGCAGAATTAAGTATTGATTCTGGGGGATTGACAGATTTTTTATCAAGGATTATAAATAAAAAAATAAGAAAATTACAATTCAATGCCTTAAAATTAACCTGGAAGGATTACATGATTCTTAATGATAAATATTTAGATAAATCTGGAATTGATATCATAATTGACATCACTAAGAACTGGGATGAAAAATGGGGCGGTTTATTTACTTATACTGATGGGTTAGGAAATTATGTTCAGGTTCCTCCAGCTGAAAATTCTTTGACAATTGTTAAAAGAAAGAAAGGGATGAATGGATTTATAAATTATATCAATCATTACGCTAAAAAGAAAGAAAGGATTGTTTTAATTGCAAAATTACAGGCAGGTGGAAATGAATGAAACATCCAATAAATGTTGAAGGGTATGCAAGTTTTGACGAGCTTGTAGATGACATGATTAGAAATGATTATGTCAGGATATTCCTTGAAGAATTAAGTGATGATATGAAAAGACAGGGCGATAATGATTTTTCTGATGGAAAAACAACTCTGGCAGGAAGGTTAGGCAATGCCTCTAATTATCTAAGCAGTGCTGCAAGAAATATGGAAAGAGGCCGTAATCCAGGCAGCATGAAGGAAGTGACTGGACGTGTTGGAATAATGCAGTATGATTGTGTAGCGAGGGTAGTTGGGGAATTTGCCGAAAGAATTACTGAAAAAGGTTTAGATCTTTGGGGGGAAGACAGGTACAGGGCAGAAAGCTTAGTTGACGCTGCTGAAAATCTTAATTATGCTCATGATGAATTGATGGCAGCATGGGAGATCTGTGAGAAATATATGCAACCCAACCATTAAATATATAAAATCAGATATATTACTATTAATAACAATTAAGTACATCTGGGGCTCGTTCGCCTGCTCGTGTTTATGTAGATGGTACCCGAGCACCTTAAGCTGTCTTACGATTACTATTTGGCTCACTGGTGAAATTCACGCCCCAAATGTACTTAATGTAGAAGGTGTATAGATGTTTGATATTACTCTGTTGCAGAATTTTTTGGTAGCCATTATCTTAGGCGCATTGATAGGATTAGAACGTGAATATGCAAGATACCGAAAAAAAGGACATGATTATGCTGGAATCAGAACATTTCCTTTGATTGCCTTGTTTGGAGCTCTTTCAGCGTATCTTGGAGATATCATCTCTCCCTGGATAATTATTACAGGGATTATACTTATCGGCTCCATAATTGTAGTTTCCTATTTTGCAGTTGCGGTGAAAGCAAGAAAATATCTGGGGGCAACGTCAGAAGTCGCTGGTTTCCTGACATTTTTTATCGGTATGATTTCTTACTATGGTGAACTTACTTTAGCTGTAACTCTGGCTGTAATCATAACAATCATCCTTTATTCAAGATCTGTACTGCACAGGTTTGCTGAACATATAAAACAGCAAGAGTTAACTGACACCTTAAAATTTGCTTTGATCGCTTTTGTTATATTACCTTTCCTGCCAAACAAAGGCTACGGGCCATTTGAAATTTTCAACCCTTTTATAATCTGGCTGATGGTCGTTTTCATCTCTGGGATAAGTTTTGCCGGTTATATCCTGCTGAAATGGAGGGGAGAGAAAGGCATAGAAATTGCAGGACTCCTTGGCGGTCTGATTGGCAGTACGCCGACAACTTTAAGTTTCTCTGTAAGGAGTAAAAAAGAAAAAAAGATCTACAAGGCTCTTGCTTTAGGAGTGATGCTTGCGAATGGAGTTATGTTTCTAAGGGTCTTGATTGAAGTTTTTGTCATAAACAGAAGTCTATTCATGAAAGTTCTTCCTCTGATGTTGATCCTTATATTTGCGGCTGCCGTCTTTTCCCTAATTGTCTGGAGGAAAAGCAAGAGCATAAAAGGCAGGATCGAATTGGGATCGCCATTTACTCTTGGCCCTGCTTTAAAATTTGCTCTGTTTTTTGCAGTCATACTAGCTCTGGTAAAAATTGCAAATATATATCTTTCATCAAAAGGGGTATATCTTGTAAGTTTCATCTCTGGATTTGCCAACATGGATGCAATCACCGTTTCACTATCACAACTGGCTAGAACTTCATTAGATGAAAGAATTGCCAGAAACGGCATCATAATAGCAGCTTTAACTAACCTCTCTGTCAAGGCAGGGATAACTTTATTTTTTGGAGGGAAGAGATTTGGCAGACTGACGCTTGGATTTTTTGTTCTGTTGATTGTCATCGGTCTGGCAGCAATGTTTTTACTATAAGATGGAAGACATCATAAGTTTAGAAAATAATCTGGCTGGATATTTTTTTAGAGTTGTAAATGAATCAGTACTGAGACGTTCTCTGGATATATCCCATGAAGCCAGAGCTTATATTGTTCTGGTTGCAGACAGATTTTTTGGTTCAGATATGTTTCATACATCGGAGATCCCGCTAACTTTCAGGTTGGCAGAGGCAGAAGGTAGAAGAGAAGATGGGGCAGCTAAATTACAGTACATTGGAGATGAATGCATGTTCTTGACCGGCTACTTCCGGCCCTTCGTTGCAAGAAGCGGCAGTGGTCAGGTAGAATACGTCTCAGCGATTGGAGCTGCCGCCTATAATAACGTAGGAGTGATAAGAGATCAAAAAATCTTCTTTGAACTGGCACAAAAATTTCCTGAAATCAGCGGGATATTCCAAGATTTCCATACCATCAGGCCTGAAGGGGATTTCACAGAAGAAGAAATAAGGAAACTGGCTGAAGCATTTGAATCATTGAAAAAAGAGAAAATAATTTATCCGGCTGGTCTGAACTAAAAATTCTAAACAAGTTTGGAATAAACTAAAAATATTCTATTCTGGGCATCTCATCCTTGTCTTCGTTTTTCCTTGCAGAGTTCTGCAGGTTAAGAAATGAGCTGAAATCAGGGGGAGTTCCTGCTGTTTGCGCAGATGATTCTTTTGCCGGAGTGTCAAACATGCTCATCATTGAAGTTGTGTCTGCAGCTTCTTCAGGTTTACTATCTTTGAAATCTTTCTTTTCAAGAATATTTGTTAAGATATGCAGAACTTTCCTTATATCTTCATGTGAATCTTCCTTAGTATCAATGGTAACCTTCATCTTATCACCTTTTCATCTTGAAATGAAAAGAAGTTTAATAAGTTTATTGTTTTGTATTTGTCAAAATATATGTCAAGGCGTTTCCCAGAGCCTCAGTCAGTCCATCTTCAAACTCTGTAGTTTTATCTACAGCTTTAGTTTGTGTGTGTGTCAATTCATGAGAAAGTGTACTAAGGAAAGTGGTTGGTGAATCTAGACGATCTAAACGGATATAAACATCTGAGTTATCATCATCCTCTTTCCAATAACTCATTCCATTGAACCACGTCAATTCTCCCTGATTATTATATGCGCTTGAGAAGATGTGAATTTTCGCGCTAGTTTGCTCGCCAAAAATGATCGGCGCAACGAACCTATGCAGCTCATAAATCTTTCTTTGAGATTCAGCTAGTTCATCTGGTTTAATTATTTCATATTTGGGTCTATAATCAACACAATCTCCTGCAACTTTAACCCCAGCTAATTTAAGCAAAGAATGCACACCCCTTGATAATGAATCAACAACTTTATACCCATTTGTGGCGGCATCACAATTTACATTCTTTTTTCTTTTATCTTTCTCAGCTAATATTGCTTTATCTCCATATAATTCATGGAATGCTTTTATCCATTTATTTGGCGATCTTAAGGAATCAATACTATCAAAAGCGATATTTTTCTCATGGAAATCTGGAGTTGAATCATCCAGCAAAGGTTTCATAAGCTCAACATCATTCAAATTTGTTATTATCTCTTTAATTTGTTGCTCTAGATTGTAGTCGATAACGTGATCTCTGTCTGGGGAAAGCAAGGAGTCAGCTTTAGTTCCATTTATTTGGTAAGAAAGGTATAATGGTTCAGCAGTAGAATATTTGATTCTTTTGACAAATAATTCTCCGTTTTGTCCTTTTTTAGGTCTGAATACACGATGTTTCCCATGCAATCTTACTATTTCCCTTGCAGGCAGATCATCTCTGAAATCTATGATTCTCTCTTTGAAGCTTAAAACCTGTTCCACTAACTCTTGAGAAGGATTTCTAAACAATGTTCTTGAACCTTCTATTCGATCTAAACCAGTAGTTATCTTTTGACATAATGTATCTATGTGTTTTTTCTCTTTAGGCAGGTAAATTTTTTTGGCTAATGGGGAAGCAGACCAATTTTGAGAAAAAAAGGCAATATCTTCACTATGATTCAAAGATGCTGCAGAAATCATCTTTAGCCCTTCACCAAATTTACCGGTTTGGGTTTCACGATCAGTCTTGCTGCTATGACGAAGCACGGTATAAATAGAATCATAACCTTCTCCATCATCTGTGAAGCAAATTTCTTCCACCTGTTTGCTGGGTTCATATTGCTGAAAATCTATCCATTCATTATCTTGTAAGAAAAAAACTCCATAACCTGTTCCGCCGCAATCTTCAGGGAAATGGTTTTGAATACCATCATATGCTATCCTTTCAACTCCCCATTTTTCAGCTCTGTAATCAAGAGTTGCCCAAGTTTTCTCTATTCTTGTTTCTAATTTTTTATCATTATCAGAACTAACACTCATCAACAATAATTATCAAGGTCTATATTTAATACTTATGTATATATTTACTATTCTTTTTCCATCCGCCATAATCCAACATCCACATCCCTTACAGGTTTTTTATGGAAATGAAACCTTGCTTTGATGGGGAAATCGTAGCGCCATTGCTCAGTTATCCTGAACCCATAGTCCTTAGAGATCGCTTCAACAAATCCTTTAGTGCTCCATTTATGCATACTGTAAACCAATGGAGCTGCAGAGAATGCTTTCTCCAGGAATTTCTTGTCTGCATGTTCCTGTTTCGTGCCGAAAGGCGGATTTTGCACTACTATATCAACTTCCATATCAAATAAACTTATATCCTCGCAGATAAATTCTGCATCGCCTAATTCGTATTCCTGCTTAATCTTTTCATAATTTTTTATGCATGTCCTGATGATCTTCTCATCCTTGTCAAGAAAATATACTTTTCTTGCTCCCATCAGCAGCAGGGCTATCCCGAGAAACCCAGGACCGCAGCCGGCATCTAAAATAACTTTACCTGCAGCTTCACTCTTTAAAGCCATATTCCAAACCCAGTCAGCAGAAATGCTTGGCGGAGTTGAATATTGCTCCAGCTGGAAAGAAGGTTCAGAAAAATCTTCCAGTTTACTGAGAATCGCGCTTAAGTCACGCTTTGAACGGATGGACATGTTAAGGGTTATAGAATTAAGTTTATTAAATTATATGAAATCAGTACATATTAAGTTGATGGGCGCCCTTCTGTGAGTATAACCTTCTTATTGAGTGTTTTGAATTACCCTGCCTTTCAAAACACTCTTAGAGGGATTTGAACATTAATTTTAATCAAAATGAGGGTTAATCAAAGCCCTCTATTGTACGAATTGTAAGCTGAGGATGATGGTACACCAGCGACATGCAAGTGAGCGAAGCTCTGCTTGCTCACAAGTCGGTAACCGAAGCGTAGAAGTGGCTTCACTCTGGCTGCCATCAACTTAAACCTAATACATACAGAAATCAGTAAATGTTTAGCCTTGTCTGCATATAAAAAAAACAGGTTTTCCCTAGAAATTAAATTGGTTGCAGCTGCTTAATTCCATCCATCTTAATAGGCAATATTAGACAAGATAATCACATCATTTTCCTTAAAAGAAACATGACTTTTTCTGACAAAAGCCCAGTCCTTAAATAGTTTTCTAAAAACTTCATCTATCAAAACAGAAAGGTATTTAAACCATTAAGATATCTTTTTTTTACACTTGGGGGAGTGGTAGAGTAAAGGTTCTGGAGAACTTTTACATTGAGTTATAGACGATAAAAAGTGATAACCATGAAGAAAGAATTTACTTCGATCAAAAAAGTTTTGGAAGAGCATTTAGCATCCATAAATGAGAATACTACTGAAATTCAAACGCTTTTTGATTTTCTTCAGGAATTAGAAATGAAAGTAGACAGGCTCTCACAAAGGTTGGAACACACGCAGCTGCTTCAAGGTCAGCCGGCGCAAAAGCTAAATGTTACGTCCTTAAATCATACAGAAAGAAAAATATTCCTAACTCTATATACTGAAGAAGTTCCGCTGTCATACCAGGAAATTTCTGTGAAGACAAATCTTCCAATTTCTATGGTTCCCGAGTGCATCTCCTCGTTGGTTCAAAAAGGGATTCCGTTCCAGCGTTCTTTATTTAACGGCACATTTTTCCTGAAACTTGATCCATCATTTAAGGAATTACAGGCTAAGGAGAATGTTGTTAATCTGAGTCTCCAAAGTTTTATGGAATAATATTTATATAATCAATTAATGTTCTAACATAGATGGCTTCACTTAAATTCAGAGCTCAGGTAGAGGTACTGCTTCAGGATTCATATCAGGAAGCTGTAAAAACACTTACCCGAAAAGTGATATCTAAGGGAGAAGGACTTTATGACTGGTCGCGAATCAATGAACCTGGAATAAAAGAACTTTTCATCGAAAGATTTCTGGATCATTTCGAAAGAAAAAAAGTAACACTCCTGAAATATATTGAAAAAGAGAAATTCAAAGGAAATGACATGCTGGTCAAATACTCAGAATTGATAAATGCAATCGATAAGATATTAAATGATGAACTTAGTAGATCAGGGAATCTTATGGCTGGGGATCTTGATCCATTTAAGATGAGAATCATGATTAAGATGGAGCAGATTTTCAGATGAACCTAGAAAAAAAGAAATGTAAGCCTTGTGAAGGTGGTGTCAAACCTTTGAAGGGAAAGGAGCTTAGAAAATATATCAAAGAAGTTGATTCCTGGAAAGCTCAGAATGAACACCACATTGTAAAAGCTTTCAAATTTAAGGATTTCAAACAGGCCTTAAAATTTACAAATGAAGTTGGAGAACTTGCAGAGAAAGAAGGGCATCATCCAGACATTTTGCTTTCATGGGGCAGGGTCAAAATTAAATTGTGGACTCATGCAATTGCTGGTCTGTCAGAAAATGATTTTATTTTAGCTAAAAAGATTGATCTGCTAGAGAGATAAAAGTTTTAGTCAACGACTATATGTTTGAAGAACTTTATATTTGATATAAAATTAGATTAATCTGAGTTTACAGGACAAATATTTAAAGTAAATCTTAATTGTTTAGTAACTAAAACTTTTAATCTAAGACCACTTATTTTACCCATAGTTATCAGAAAGGGAATTAAAAACATATAGAACATTTTCATTAAAAATGAAAAACGACGGCGACGATTTAGAATCATACGTGACAAGCATAAACCGTGACGACGATGCTGGAAAAGCCAGCATAGTTTCAGGCATCCCAGTAGTTTTTACCGGCTTGGCAGGCCTAGCTATAAGAGGATTCGAAGGCGCTTTCTATGGCACTATTGCTGCTTACTGCATCGCAGAGATTTTTAAAAAAATTGGCGAGACTTATGAGCGAAGAAAGGCAACTAAAGAAGAACCTCTTTTATTTGTCATTGATGACTCTGGCAAATCACCTCTACGCATCCCCCTCTATGAAGTCCAAGAAGGAATGCTTAAGATACTGCCAGACGATTGTCCGAGCCGGAAACAGATTGAGCAGTCGATTGCAAGAGTATGCAAAGATGGAAAAATTAAGAAAAAAGTCCCAATAATTTGAGTGAAATGCCCTTCCACGAATGTTTTCTTTAAGTTTTGTAGTAAATTTTATATACTTAGGGCTCCCTAAGTGAATAGAGGTGTAGAAGATACCAACCCTAAGTGCACAAAATAAGCCCCTGGCAGCAATTTATGTCCGTGTTTCTACAGAGGATCAGGCGCAGCACGGGTTTTCTTTGGCAGGCCAGGAAGATGCATTAAAAAATTACGCTTCCGCATTAGGTTATGAAATCTATGATACTTATAAAGACGAAGGTAAGTCTGCAAAGGACATCAAAAGACGCCCAGCAATGCAGAAACTTTTAAGCGATGCTGAAAATAAAAAGTTCTCGGCCATCTTTACCTACAAATTAGATAGATTTAGTCGAAGCTTAAAAGATTTAATTCTAACTATTGATAAGCTAAAAGAATGGAACATCGATTTTGTATCACTTCAAGACAAGATTGAAACAGCATCAGCATCAGGAAAATTAATGTTCCACATCATATCTGCTTTTGCAGAGTTTGAGCGTAACATCATCGGAGAAAGGACCCTGTTTGGGATGCAGCGAAAGAGCAAAGAAGGAGGATTTGTTAACAAACCTCCTTTTGGCTACAAGATGGTCAATAAAAAATTAGAACCGAATCAGGATAAAGAAGAAGTAGTTTCAGAGATCTTCAAAGAATTTTACTACACTGACACCAGTCTTAATAAATTAGCAAAAAAGCACAATTTAACTGTAAATGGGCTTAAAAAAATTCTTTCAAACAGAACTTATTTGGGAGAGGTAAGATTTGCTGGCGAAACTGCAGAAGGAATTCATAAGCCCCTGGTGAGAGAGATACTTTTTGAAGATGTGCAAAAAAGACTTGAAAAAATAAGCAAAAAAGAATAAACATTCTAATCAAAGACACAACTTTATTGGAATTTAATTTTTAGTCATTTATCTTATTTTTTGTTGCTATATTTTCTAAAACTTTTAAGTTATACTTCAAAATTTCTGAAACAAATATCTTGTTAATTATTAGGATATTTATTTTTAAAACATTTGATCATCTATTGAAACTAATAGTGTAATCAAAACTCATTGCTATTTCTATACCCTGTCCTTTTTCTGAAGAGTCATAGTGACGCATGAAAATATACCTTGAATCTAAGTTGGCTTCTTCTATTATGCTGCTTATAGCCTCAGTATCAAACTGAGGGCCAAAAACTCGAACGTATTGAGAAAAATCTTCTGGTTTACCGAACGTATTTTCATTTCCAGTCCATACTTGTACTAATTCAGCCCTTTCAAGACTATATCTTCCCGCTTCAAAACTTACGCCTTCTTTCAACGTGACCAATAATCCACCTAAGCCAGCATACTTGTTAGAAGAACATATTTCTGTATTAGAAATGGTCAGTTTTAAATTATGCAAGTGATGATATAAAACCATCTTCAACCTACATAACTCAACTTCTCATCTTGAAGCTGTTCTGCCTTTTGACCTTTCTGTACGATGCCTTTCAGTTTTTCTTCAAATACCTTAGCTTGAGCAAGCAATGGTTTAGGATCAACCTGCATACCTGTGTAGGCATCTAAAGCTTTGATTATTTCTGCTGCTGCCCTACTGTCAGGCAATCCACTCTTTGCTTCAGCAAATAAGGCAATAAGAGGAGTTTTAAGACTTTTAGCAAGTAAAGCTCCCGTAACACCTACGATGATACCTTCACTTAAGGGATTAGCTACAGAAGAAAGTTTCTTTGCGATAGCTCCATCACGTGTAGAATAGAAAAAAACCCTGCTTCCAGGGTTAGGGCTGCCAACACCTTCGAGAGAAATAATTTCTTTTGCAGTAAGTTGTTCAGCTAGTTGACTGATAACATCCGACAATTTCCAGCCAGTATTCTTTCCGATATTGATGGCATGTATCAAGACGAGATTATATTTTTTGTTATAATGCAGTGAAACCGGTTCGATTACCTTATTATTATGGATCGCAATCATGGCTGGTATTTCATCCATCTCTATAGAACCTATCTTTTCAGTTTCCAGGTGTTCCATCAAAAATTCTATCGCAATAGTACCTATCAACCCAAATCCTGGAAAACCTTCAACAATAGTTACATTTTTTGGTTTTTTAGTGAGAACTAATTTCATCAATATCACCTTTTTTATTATAAATTTTTATACAGGTATAAAATTATAATTGTATTTAAGTCTTTCTGATTGAGACACTGTTTACTTATCAGCAGGGCATGTAGCAGGCCAGTGAATGAGGGCGAAAATTAGATATTGGTGCAAGAAGATTTTCGCACAATAACTATTTCTTACGAATGGTAGTTCCCCATTCACAACATTGTAGGCCAAGCTACCTGCCTTTAAGGTAACAGTGTCCTGATTGAAACTATGTAACTACTCCAGTGTAGAAATTATTAAATAGTGTTATAATAATGGAGAATAAATGGTGGTGCTTGACCAGTTAAAAGATGATGCAATTCTGATTTTTGCTTATTTATCAGGCGATGCTCAGCAGTTTAGGACACGCGTAACCAATTTAGCAGCAAACTTTAGAGATCACCCTGGGGATTTAAGAAAATATTTATTTTCTCCAGAAGACACACCATTGCTAAATGGACTTGTTACATCTGCTTACGCCAGAATAACAGGCGATCCCTTACCCATGCTTGACTTAGAGTATGGAGGTTTAGGAGCAGCAGCAACAAAAAGGGGAAGCAATCTGATATTTGGTGGAAATCAACTGCATTTTGCAAAATTAAGTGGAACTGCCCTGCAAGGAGCGGCATTCAACGGAAACTCAGGTTATGGCAGTGAATTTTCTGAACAGGCAGGACAGGGTTCCTATGTATCAAAAAAAGCCATGAAATGCTCCAGAAATTCTGGTGATGCGTTTATGTATGGAACTTTTGCAGATAAAGCATTTGAAAAGTCTCACAATACCGAAAGGGCACTTTTACACGGAAAATATTTAGGAACTGAAATTTTGCAAGGATCTGTCAACCACCCTGAATTGCAGAAAATAGTTGATCAACTGGAGCGTTTAGATGCAATAAGGAAGGTTTCAAGAGAAGTACTAAGAAAAGCTTTCCCGCCAAGACAAAAAGAAGGCCCTGAAGGAGCTAGAATGCTGCCAGGATTTTCACGTTTTTACTGATGATCAGTCCTAGATGATTTGCAATTACAGCGTCCTATGACATTACTGCTTCGTGTTCTCATTTGCTTTTTGTCTTGGATAAGTTACTTTACAAGGCATTAGTATTAATGGCAGCTCTGGGATGGAACAGATTAGGAAAACTCTCATTGAATTCTTTAAAACGCGGAGTAGTCCGCCAGTCCTATTTTGACAAATCACTTCATGGGAACCTAATTTAGATTATCATTTTTAACCACAAATAATTTTGACGGCTGCGCCTGCTGGATTATTCTCTGTTCTTTAACTCCAACAATAGTTTTATCAAATTTTGCATATCCAAGATCTAAAGCTTCTTCTAAACCAACGGCATCCTGCAAATCTGCTTCCATTAAATCAGTCCCTTTTAGCAAGGAATAACTAAAGTTAGCACCGCGCATTACTGCATACCTAAAATTGACATTACGCAGATCTGCTTTCCTAAAACAGGCGCCTTCAAGATCTGAACTGGTCAATGAAGAAGCATCACTAATTTCTTCGCATCCAAATATTGCTTCAGTTAAGTTAGCATTCCTCAAGTTACATTTGTATAGCTTACTTCTTCTGAGAACTGCACCAGTTAAATCAATGCCTTCAGCCTTAACCCACGGTAAAACTAATCCTTGTGCGCTGAAATATCTCATGCTGGCATGACTGAAATCAAGCGGAGATGACATTAATTTTGCCTTTTGCTGATGTATATAGTCCTGTACTGCATTAAAATATCCAGTATTACTTCTTAGGTCAAATCCTTCTTCCAACTGCATGTAAGTAAAATCGCGCCTACAGGAAAGTATTTCATTCACCAGAGTTATCCCTGACATAAATTCTGCCATTATTTCCCTTTACAAGAGATATTTTAAAAATATTATGCAGGTTTAACCTTAAAATTTCTTGTTTTCTTCTGATTTTTCTACAACTGTTTTAATTCTTCTCTTTCGCGTTTCAGCTCTTTTAGCTTTCTCAATCCAATAGATGTAATAGCGTCTATAAGAAGGAGCAAATTTTTCAAAATTTTCTAAAGCTTTCCTATTTTTCTTCAATTCCTTTTTTAAATCTTCAGGCATCTCAGGATCCCTTGGAAGACCATGGTCAATGACAGGTTTCTTTAGACCTTCCAGATACATCTTCATTCCAAATTTAGACATCTTTCTTTTTTTGATCATTTCTCGTGCATAACGAAGAGTATTATTACTCCATCTGCTGTTCTTGTTTCTTCTGACAAAACATTGCCTGTATTTTTCATCATCAAGTTTCTTTACAGTTGTGTCGATCCAGCCAAAACAGATTGCTTCATCCATCGCTTCCTTATTTGTAAGCGAAGGTTTACCTGTATGTTTCTTGTATTTGATCAAATAAACTTTTTTTTCTTTATTATGGTTTTTTCTTAACCATTCTCTCCACACTCTTCTAGTTCCTGCATAAAATTCTTTTATTTCAGACATTTTTCAAACTAGACTTTTACCATTCATCACTTTTGGTTTCTTTATCCCCATAACTTTCAATATTGTCGGAGCAACATCTGACAAGCCCCCATTCCTTAATTTTTTCTTCAAATTGACGACGATAAGAGGAACTTCTGAAGTAGTGTGGGTAGTCTGATAGTCAGTTTCCATGTCTTCGCAATTGCCATGGTCTGCAGTGATGAAAATCAAACCAGGAAAAAATTTTACAATTCTGCCAATCTGTTTATCTACAGCTTCCACTGCTCTCTTTGCTGCCGGTAAATTCCCTGTATGCCCGACCATGTCGCAGTTGGCAAAATTGACTGCAAAAAAATCATGACTATCAATATTTTTTAGAAGCCTATCGGTAATCTGTTTAACTTTCATCTCTGGTTTTTTGTCATAGGTTTTTACAGACTTATTGCTTTGAACATGGATCCTTTTTTCATGCGGGAAAACACACTCGCATAAGCCGTTGAAAAAGTATGTGACATGCGCCCATTTTTCTGTCTCTGCGATTCTCAATTGAGAGATACCTGCTTCCGAAATAACTTCTCCTAACGTATGCTCTGGAACCACAGGCGGGAAGGCTACCGGAACCTTAAGAAGGGAATCATATTGTGTCAAAGAAACAAATTTTAATCCGATTATTTTTTTTCTTTTAAACTCTTTAAATTTCCCCCAGACAAATGCTCTGGTTAATTCTCTGGCCCTGTCAGAACGGAAATTGAAAAATATGACTGAATCGTCCTCGTCAACAACGCATTTGTCCAGCAGGATTGTAGGCTTTACAAATTCGTCTGTTTCGCCTCTGCTATAAGCATCATGCAATGCTTCTACCGCATCCATGATGCCTTTCCTTCCTACGCAATCAACCATGCACTCGTACGCTTTATGTTCTCTTTTCCATCTGTTATCTCTATCCATGGCATAAAATCTGCCCATCATGGTGGCAAGTTTTCCAACTCCTAACTGCTTCATCCTTTTCTGAAGCATCTTAAGATATTTTTCTGCAGCTTTTGGCGGAGTATCACGGCCGTCAAGAAAAGCGTGGACATAAATTTCTTTGACTCCTTTTTTCTTTGCTAACTCTAACAAGGCAAACAGATGGTCAATATGTGAATGGACACCGGAGTCACTTAGCAGCCCCATCAGATGAAGTTTCTGCTTATTTTTTTTAGCATGATCTACTGCTTCCAGCAAAGATTTGTTTTTGAAAAAAGATTTGTTTCTTATTGCTTTATTTATTCTCATAAGATCGGTATCTAATACTCTCCCTGCTCCTAAAGTCAGATGTCCTACTTCAGAATTGCCCATAAAACCTTTAGGAAGTCCTACAGCCTGACCAGAGGCTTCCAGCAGCGTATGCGGATGGTGTTTAACTAAATTGTCTAGTACTGGCGTTTTAGCTAACTTTATAGCGTTCCCTCTTTTTTCTTTCCTATACCCAAATCCATCAATGACTAATAGGAGTACTTTTGGCATGAATTTGGAATTATTTTATTGTTGATAAAGGTTTTTGTTATGCTTATAATATTTAAACCCAAAACCCTTATAAATAATCCTCGATTCTTAGCAAAAGTTACGCACTCTATAAGAAAATATGGAGGATAAGTTATACATCAAAGGATGCAGCCAAGTGGGGCTAAGCGAAGCGTATGCCGCACGACATGATGATAACTTTGTGAAGTTATGGTAAAACAAACTGTAGAAATATTAATTGAAGGTGGAAAGGCTACCGCGGCGCCGCCGCTAGGTCCAGCTTTAGGTCCTACGGGCGTAAATATCGGGACAGTAGTTGCAGAAATCAACCAGAAGACTGCTGACCTGAAAGGCATGCAGGTGCCTGTAAAAGTTCACATAGATACTGAAACTAAAGGATTTACGATTGAAATTGGAACTCCTCCCGCAGCAGCTTTGATCAAGAAGGAAGCCGGTGTGCAAAAGGGTTCATCTAACCCGTTGGCAGATAAGGTTGCTGATCTAAAAATTGAACAATTGATCAAGATAGCTAAAACTAAGGAAGATGTTTTACTTGGTTCTAGTGCAAAGGCAAAAGTAAAAGAGATTGCCGGAACATGCCAATCCATGGGCATCTTAATTGAAGGAATGCCAGCCCAGGAAGCTCTTAAAGCTATCACTGAAGGCAGGTTTGACGAGAAGATCGCCAGTGGAAAGACTGAACTCTCTGAAGAGGAGAAACGTCAATTGGAAGAAGAGAAGAAAAGACTCCAGGAAGATATGGAGAAGAGACGCTCAGAATTTGAAGCAAAAGCTAAAGAGATCCTTAAAGTTAATGAAAAAGAACTTAGGAAGGCAAGGAAAGAAATGGCTGAAGCTGGAATTCCTCAGAAAATAATTGACGAAGTAGCTCCTGAAGAGAAGAAGGAAGAAGCTAAGAAGTAAACTTTTTCTTAAATTTTTATTTTATTATTTACATTTATAACAATACAATGGAAGAATTCAAAAATATTGAAAAAAGGATAGGAAAAGAATTAGTAGAAGCTGGTTTTAGTCAGACTACAACATGGACTAGAAAAAAATCAACTAGAGAAGACCTAATCAATACAATCGTGGAATGTTTTAAATATTTACCGGAAACAGCGATAGTTTGTGTTGAAAAATTGCCAGATGATGGTTATGAAATAAATATTTACAAGAAATAAGTTCCTTACCTTCTTCTCAACTTATCCAATTCTTCAATCTCTGCCCTTTTAATTTCAAGCATAGTTTCAGATAACTTCTCTATGACAAGACCTAATTTTTTGGTCTTATTCAGGTGTTTTACAAGAAGAGCGATGACAATGATGGCTTCTGCCAGCAGAAGAAAAATAACTAGCGCAAAGATTAGAATTACTTCCACCAAGGGTATATCTACCCCAAATACTAGCATCTTGTCACCTTCTTTTTGATTCTAATGAATTTTTTAATGATTATAAAGGTTTTGCTTCGCTGTATGCGCATAGCGTGAATATCACCAGTGAGGGCTTTGTATCCTCGGCAGTCAAAGTGTGTGCGCTCGTGTTAGAGACTCCGCGCATAGAGACGAGCGCCCCGAACGAGCTATGCACATACGCTTCGCTATCTCTAACTCAAATCAAGCTCAAAAGTATTTTCAGCTACCAATTTGGTTCCTCCCTTATAGGTTCTGCTTATTACACTATATTTGCCTGATCTTATAACTTCATATTGTCCGGCAATCAATGCCCCTTTTTCTAGACTTACCGTGTAAGGACCAAATATTTTGCTGTCGACACTATTATCAGTGGAAAAAAGTTGAAATGGTGAAGAAACTTTTAATGGAATCTTCTGTGCAGAATGAGGAACCGCTCCTTTTTTATTAAAATCAAGCTCGACAGAATAAGTTCCAATACCTTCTCCTTTTACCGGAGGAATCTGGATATAAAGATCAACCAGCTTTTTATCCTTGTCAACCACTTCAAATTCTGTTCCAATTACAGCCTTTGTGGAGATAAAATCCTTCTTGAAAACTTCCTGATTTTTAGTAGAAAACACCACTTCAATATCCTCAGGACTTAGCGTCAGACCTTTCTGAAGTATAATCCTCCCATTGAAGGTCTGCCCTGGAAGGACAATTATTCCCTGCAATTCATTCTCATTGATCAGTTGGTTCTTTAAAGGACCGGCTTTAACGTGATTACCCGTTGGTTTAAGTATGCCTGATGAAGAAAACAAGCTGAAAATCTTTCCTGTATGAGCCTGCAAAACTTCCAATTTTTCTATTAACCTGATGGCTTCTAATTCCTCTTCAATCTCTTCATCAGAAAGACCTTGCTGAGCAAGTTTTTTCCCGATGTTCTCCTTATTTTCTAAAACAAAGTCATCCTTAAGTTTAGCATCAAGTTCTATAACTTCATTACCTCCGTTATAGATGCTGATCTGACTTTCGTCAGCGCCATTTGTTGAGACTGGTGTGGAAACACTTATTGTTAAATCGCCTATTGTTTCTACTTCTTCCTGCGCTGGAGGTGTTGGAGTTGTTTCCGCAGCTGCAGGCGCGCTTGACTCGGAAGAAGGCTGCGGGGAAGAAGATGAAGGACTGCCGGCATTAACAGTCCTGTCAACACTAAAAGTTAAGGTTTCTGTCTGGTTGACATTGCCAGCAGAATCGTTGGCAAATACTGTAACAGTATGGGTGTCTTCAACTATTGTAGACATATCTACTGTTGCGTTCCAGTTCCCTGATGTGTTAGTTAAGGTTACGTTAAAAGGGGTCGTGTTCGTTTTGAACATTAGTAGTACAGTATCAACTGAAGTGTTTCCTGGTCCCAAATCTTTTACTGAAACATTAAAAGTCTGTAACTGATTAGAGAAAGTAGAACCACTTGCTGGACTTATTATGCTAACGTTAGGGGCAGTCCTGTCTACAAAAATAGTAATATTTACAGATTGGTTGACATTGCCGGCAGTATCATTAGCAAAGACTGAGACAACGTGGGTTCCTTCAACAATCGTAGAAACATTTACAGTAGCATTCCACTGAAAACCAGTTGTATTTGATGCTGTTATGTTAAACGGAGTGCCATTTGTTTTAAACATGAAAATTACTGCGCTGATGTTAGAAGTATCTATTACGGTGGCATTAAATGTCTGTAATCCAGTACTAAAGTTTGAGCCGTTTGCCGGATTAGTGATGTTTACTGCCGGAGGATCTGCTTCACTTGTTGTATAATTACTGAACGAACTGATGTTAGCAAAAAGTATGCTGCTGCCAGAGTTATAAGTTATGTTGCAGAGATCAGTGTCATCGCATCTTACCCCATCCTTAAGCAATTGAGGCGTGGACGAGTAAGCAAGATTCCTTATCTCAATTTTTGCAGTACCATTAATGTTATCATATGCATTGCTGCTATCCGCCAGGCCTACTGAATTATTATTTAAGAAGATAGTAATATTTAAACGCAGGGAAAGATTTGTAGTCAAATTTGTCTTAGTCCAGTTGATCATCCCAAATGTGTTGTTATAGACTAAAGAATTTGTTCCTGAACTGGTATGGATGTCATCAATTATCCTGGTCGATACTTGTCCGGATAAATTTGTATTCAGGAAATAGTTTCCTTCCGAGTTATTGAGAATTCTCAGGGCGTACCTGTTGGTAGTGATGTTATTATAAAATATTTTATTGTTTATGGAAGTGCCGTTAAGGAAGACAGCATCACCGCAGGGTAATGCGGGATCTCCTCCATTATTTGCAGTCGGATTATTGTGGACGTTTCTGCTGATATTATTGTCTGAGGAATTATCTAATAGCAATGTATATCCTGCGCATGTGTTGGAAGTAATCGTATTATTAAATATTGTAGAATTTGAAACTCCTCTGAAATGTATGCTCCATCTATCAGAAGGGCCAAGCCCGCCAGCTTTGCTTGTTATCGGACAGTTCTTAATAGTAACATTGTCATGGCCGCCGGTATTATTTATACCCATGTCTCCAGCAGCCCCGGAAGTGGAATAATTCAGATAAAAACCCTGGCAGTCTAAAGTAATGTTTTCATTTAATATGCTTATACACGTTCCAGTGGAGGTGAGACTGTTTATCAATTTGTAAGTTTGCCCAGCCAATTCAAGATCCCAGCATTCTGTCAAATTGACTTGATTTCTTGTTGAGTAATTGCTAAATGAACTGATGTTAGCAAAAAGTATGCCGCTGCCTGAATTATAAGTTATGTTGCAGAAATCAGTATCATCGCATCTTACTCCGTTCTTAAGCAGATGTGGTTTGACAGCATAAGTCAAGTTTCTTATCTCTATTTTTGCTGAGGAATTTAATTGCTGCAGGTTTTGATTATCTGACAATCCGCTTAAGTTCTGCGCTTGAAATATCTGCTCTCCTAAAATAAGATCTCCTACTACAGTCAGATTAGTTTTACTACTCCAGTTGATGAGGCCAAATGTATTATTGTAGATTAAAGAGTTGGCCACATTATTACTATGATTTATAGCCAGAGCAGTATCTCCGGTTTCATCAGCATCTATGTCTATCCTCAGATTGTAAAAGACATTATCTTGACTAAGAGTACCATTGATGATAAGGCCGTGATCATTGATATCATCTGTTGAGATATTGTTATCTATAAAAGTGCTTGTAGATGTATCAGAAACTATTAAACCATCACCGCCCTGTTTTGTTACGATCCTGTTATTTATTAATGTAACATTTTGAGCATTTGACAATAGAATTCCATTTGATCCAAGAATATTAGAATATATGTAGTTGTTAGTTATTGTCACATTTTTTGTATTGTGAATAAAAATTGCATACGCTCCCGGATCTTTCATCGTTCCATCTTCAAAATTACAATTCATTATTGTAAGGTTTCCTATTGTAGGAGGTGAAGGTCCAGAACGATTTGCCATAATTGCCCTTCCTGCATCATTAACGGGGTCAGAATATGTAATATTAAAACCATCGCAGTCTAGTGTAATGCTGTAGTTTAGAAATCTAAAACAATTTCCAGAATTAGGTCCAGAAGTAGGAGAGGAAACATCACTAGTCAACCTATAAGTATCACCAGAAACATTCAAGGCTTGACAAGTAGAAATTAAATGGGTTGCCTGAACTGTATATCCCTCTGTTCCTATAACTGCTCCAGTAATTCCACCAGATTTAAGAAAGATCAGACTACCAGCTAATATAAGCAAACCTAAAGCTAACAAACTAACTAATTCACCCTTTTTTCCTAAGTACATACTTGTCTAAAAAGAAGTTTTCTAGGTTTATAAATGTTGAGTCTAATTACAGAAAATGTGGAAGGTTTATTTCAAACACCTAACCTTAACCTGATCTACTTCAAAGTTTTGTGCATATTTCTCCAGTGATCCTATAACTAAAAAAGGGTTGTTCATCTGACTGACTTCACATGTAATAAAATTTTTCAGGTTGCCATCAACATATAAGTCTAGATTACCATTATTTTTCTTTTCAATTTTTATAATCCTGTCAACACTAAGGTCCATATCTTCTGTATATACTAATTCATGACCTGGACAATGTAACCCAACGGTATTTGGAACTTTTGGACTTCCAGAAAAGATTATTAAATTGTCTGAAGCTTGTATTCTATATCCGTTAGTGAATTGATTTTCATATGATTTGACAGATAATTCAAATTCAAAATTATTCTTACATTCTTCTGGAAAATCTATTCTTTTGCTAGTGCCAACAGCTGAAGTTCCATCAACTACTAGTTTTCCATTTGATATATAAGAAGATCCTTCATAAAGTCCAGAACCAATTTCCCATCTACAATCCTGAGTTAAATTTTCATAACCAAAAGGATCACAAAAAATACTACCATAGTCGTCATCACACCCAGCTGTAAAATCGCATGTTTCTTTACAGATTCCATCAAGACATGATTCTATTTTTTGGTCACATAATTGGTAAATACTTTCTAAATCGCCACAACTATTTTCCCAATATACATTATTATCGTCACCACAAATAAGTTTGTTATTTGGAAGACACACCTCTTCATTTGTGTCTCCAAAGCCACCAAGTTCATTGTTTCCCCCGTTACCTCCAAAATTATCATGGCTAGTAGGATTACCACATCCAGACGTCGCAAGAACTAATGATATCAAAGTGGTTGCTTGTCCCCTTATAATATTATTTTTGAACATTCTACTGCTAGACAAGAACTTCTTTATAAATTTTACTACCAAAAAAAGACAAAAGAGGCATGGATTAAATTACGATTTGAGATTCTTCACAATAGATTTAAAAGCAAATCAGTTTACAGCCACAATATGACACTTGAACTGATACTCAAAACATTGAAACAAGATCTGAAAACTCTTTTCATCATAGGATCATTTTCAGCTCTGGGATGCGCTGAGGGAGTTGATGCAACTTCTAACAATAACCACAATCAAGGTGGAAATGATAGAACATACCAGGAAGCAGGAGCAGCTGGTTTTGGCGGAAATGGTGGTTCTGCAGGTTCTGATGGAATATGTATCCCTAACAATTCAATGACTTGCATCAATGAAGATGTCTATTGGCAGGATAGTTGCGGAAATCTCGGCGAACTGTTTCAGGACTGTTCAGAAAAACAAATTTGCAGTGAGAATGGAACCACAGCTGAATGTGTTTATGATTGCAGCTTAGTAACCCCCACATCGAGCTGTGTAGAACAAAATTGCTCTTTTTACGATTCATTTGAGAACGGACTATGTAAATGGGATATTAATAGCGGAGCACCTTATATTTCCGGCGCAGAATCTGAAGAAAAACTACATCTGGAAGGAAATTCTTTAGTGGAAGGAAAAGATCTTTATACGCTCTCTCCTGGCTGTAACGGTGATTTTATCGCTCAGTATAAGGCTGAACTAAACAAGAATGCTCAAGGAAGCCTGAAGATATCTCATCGTAATGACAATCCCAATTTTAGCGGCTTGACAATTACCCATTTTCCTTATGGTTATCCTTACAATGAGAATAATACTATAGAGGACTTTGATTAACCCTTCTTTTTAATATTTTCGGCAATTTTTTGCTAATTTTCACTTTTCCTTAACTTCTTTTTTTGTTTTTCTTTTCATTTTCTTTGTCTTTTCCCTCATTTTTACATAGCTA
>Ga0210057_1000314_pt1 | contig 82115 bp, 76 predicted proteins | sample CryGeyCG2114_010_2_FD_183968 | JGI IMG/M metagenome (GOLD analysis project Ga0210057, IMG submission 183968) | Groundwater microbial communities from aquifer - Crystal Geyser CG10_big_fil_rev_8/21/14_0.10 (SPAdes) (version 2) | ecosystem: Environmental > Aquatic > Deep subsurface > Groundwater ... | reverse complement strand
CTTTTAGTTTTAACTTTTCTAATAAATGCCACAGAGATATTTTAACTCAATGAAGTCTGTTAGTGTCCTGAAATTTGAATAATTGAAGCTAATTTATGGAGAAAATAGGTGTTTTGCGAAAGTCAGGTGTTATAAGTAATATAAGGTGGTTGTTTTTGGTAAAGAATTATATAAGATCAAGAGTGATAGATATAAGAAAGCTAGAGGTGGGTGGTCGAGGATTATTAAGTTGCATTGTGTTGAGTGTGGGGAGTACTTATTTGATTATCAAAAGGATGGAGCGGGGATATTAAAAAGATTATATTTTGACAGAATATTTAAAGAGCTACCAAAAAAGCCACTAAAGTGCAAATGTGGTCAACTTTTAGGAATACCAATTATATATAAGAAAGAAGAACGACCAGCTATTAGGCTTTTTTCTGGAGTAGTTAAGAAATAAATTATAGAGTTGGACTCTATATATTCTGGTCGTTGACTAGATCAGGGTTGCGGACTAATACCTCTCTTGGCTTGGATCCTTCAGCAGCTCCAACTATGCCTGCATCGTGTAGTTGGTCTAAAATCCTTGCAGCTCTAGCATAGCCTATGGAGAGCTTGCGTTGAAGCAAAGAGGCTGATGCCTTATCTGCAGAGCAGACTAGTTGAAAAGCGTCATTAAATAGAGGGTCATTATTGCTGCCAGCGGCTTTCATAACAACGCCATCGCTTCTTACTTTGTCTGCATTTTCAACCACTTCGTTGGTATATTCAATCGGAGTTTCTACACTGCGCAGGAACGTTGTTAAATGCTTAACCTCTTGATCGGAGACAAACACACCTTGAATGCGTGTTGGTTTTGCCTGATCTGGAGGAATGTACAGCATGTCTCCTTTGCCTAGTAATTTTTCAGCGCCAACTGAATCTAAAATAACTCGAGAATCTATAGAGCTTGAAACGCTGAACGAAATTCTGCATGGAATATTTGCTTTCATTAATCCTGTAATAACATCTACCGATGGTCTTTGGGTTGCAATGATTAAGTGAATACCTGTCGCACGTGCCATCTGGGCAATTCGTGTTATGGAGTCCTCTACTTCAGAAGCAGCAAATGACATGAGATCAGCAAGTTCATCAATAATAATTACAATGTATGGCATGGCTTGATAACCAGCATGTTCGTTATATGACTCAATATTTCGTGCTCCAACTTGAGCGAATATTTTGTAGCGTCGTTCCATTTCTCCTACTGACCACCTTAAAGAAGTAATGATTTCCTTCGGTTCAACAATAGGCTCGGTTAATAGATGTGGCATTCCATTATATGATGTTAGTTCAACTCGCTTAGGATCTATTAAAATTAAGCGTACTTCTGCAGGGGTTGTACGGTAAAGAATAGATGTTATCCATGCGTTTAGCAGTACTGATTTTCCTGCTCCAGTTGTTCCCGCAATAAGAACGTGTGGCATCTTTGCTATATCAACCGTCATTGCCTCACCTGCTACATTCAGACCCAATGCAACAGTTAATTTAGATTTTGAATTATGCATGACTTTGTCTGAAAGCATCTTTTTAAGAGTTACAAACTGTAGTGTAAGATTGGGTACTTCAATTCCGACTAAGTTTCTTCCTGGAATTGGAGCTTCGATTCTTATCTGTCCAGTTGGCGCAGAGAGTGCTAACGCTAGGTCGTTGGAAAGAGAAGTAATTTTAGACAATTTTGTTCCCATGGCAATATTAAGAGCGTATTGAGTAACTGCCGGACCAATATTTACTTCTGTTACTTTTGCTTTTATTCCAAAACTTTCCAAGGTGCGTTCTATGATATCTGCATTTTCCTTAACATTGCCAGAGTCTGCTTTTGGTGTCTTCATATCTTCTAATAAATTTAATGGCGGGTAATTCCATTTTTTAGCAATAGCTTCAGGGGTATTTACTATAGCTGAGACTGTGGATATTGAACCATTGTTAGAGCTGTTTTGTGGATCTATTGGAATAGTTCGAGGAATGGTAGGTGACTGTGATGGTTCAAGTGTTTCGGGAATTGGCTGACTTTCTTTTTCCGATGAATTAGTGTCATCATTTCCGCCTTTAATTTTTAGACTAGGCACTGCGCTATCAAAAGCTGGTGTTTTTTCCTCAAATACGTTTTTTATGTCAAAGAAAAATCCGGCTCCAAATAATTTTTTAAGGTAATCAAGAGCATCTACTGCCACGATGATAACTTTATCAAGTGAAGTATTAAATAGAATCATTAATCCTGCAATTGTGAACAGAAGAAGTAAGAAAAATGCGCCGATTGTAGAAATAAATGAGGAAATATTGACGAATACATCTGCGCCAATTCGCCCAGCTTTCGTTAAGCTTATTATTGAAATACTTGTTAATATGAGCCCCATCGTAACATTAGGTCGTGTCAAGCTAAATTTAAGCTTTAACAGCAAGAGACCGATGGATATTAGGATGACTGGAGCTAATATTATTCCCCAGCCAATATATTCAACTATAGTTGTGCGTACAACTTCTAATGGAGAGCTATTGTCTCTCAATGAAAAAAAGATAATACCTGCTACAGCAAATAAACCAATTGCTATAAGAGTATATATTGTGTCTTGTTTAGGTTTAAAGTTAAGTAGTTTTTTTCGTCTACGATATTTTTTCCGTTTACGGTGGACCATAACGTTAATTATACCTTGTTTTGTATGATTACAGGAAGAATTAGTGGGTTACGACCAGTTTTTTCATAGAAAAACTGTTTTAGTTGTTTTGTAATTCTACTTTTTAATTCTTTATAATCCCCGTTTTGCTTATTTAATAAGCTAGCTACGATAGATCTAGCTTCATCAAAAAGAACCTTAGATTCCTTTTCTCCGTGAAAAATGAAGCCTCGAGTAATGAGAGTGATGTTATTTGAAGATATTACCACATTGACGAATCCTTCCTGAGAAAGTTGCTGGCGGTCATTTAATACGTTGCTATCTATATCTCCAATACCATATCCATCAACTATTACATCGTGCAAGTCGATTGGTGTGTCGATATACGCCTTGCCTTCTTGATCGAATGTGACAGTGTCGCCACCTTTAGGTATGAAAATGCTCTTAGGGTTGAGTCCAATGCCGATTGCAATCTTTTTATATTGAGCCATCTGTTTATGTTCTCCACCAATAGGAATGCTGTATTTGGGCTTTGTAAGTCCCAGCATTAGAGCTATATCTCCCTGGGACCCGTGACCAGATACGTGCATAGAATCATGAATATCTGTATACACGACTTCGGTTTCTCTACTACTAAAAGCATTGATTATGCTATTTACAGATGTCTCATTACCTGGAATAGGATCGGCTGAAATAATAATTCTATCCTTGGAGGTGGTAGTAACTCGTCTGTGATCTTCATTAGCAATGCGAGCTAATACTGAATTTGGTTCTCCTTGGCTACCGGTAACAATAAGTACAAGTTTGTTATCTGGTATATTTCCAAGCATGTTTTCTTTAACTTCGGAATGTTTTGGATATTGGAGATACTTTAGGCGTTTTGCCACTTCAACATTGTTTCGCATACTACGACCAAGAAAACAGAATAAACGGTTATTTTTAACTGCTGCATTTACTGCCTGTTGTATTCGAGAGATATTGGAAGAAAAAGTGGCAAAGATAAGTTTCCCTTCCGTTTGCTGTAGTTCTTGATAAAGATGCTTGTCTATTATTCTCTCCGAGAGAGTATATCCAGAATTTTCACTGCGTACGCAGTCAGATAGTAGACATAAGAAGCCATTATTTCCAGCAGCTGCTACGATTTTATTTACTTCAGTTGGTCGTCCATCAATTGGAGACCAATCAAATTTATAATCCGAACCATGATAAAACTTACCTATTGGAGTTTCAATTACTAGATTCGCTGCGTCTGGAATTGAGTGAGTAACGTGTACGAATGAAACTTTGAAGGGACCAAGATTTAATTTTTGGTCATTATCTACAACTTTGACAATATTTGGTAATCCAAATTCTCGCATGTTTGCTTCGGCTAGCGCAGCTGTCAGTCTTGTTCCGTATAGTGGAGGATTCTTGAGCAGAGGTGCAATATATTTAAGGGCTCCAATGTGATCCATGTGTCCGTGTGTAAGTACCAGTCCACGAATTTTATCTAGTTTATCTTCTAAGTAGCTAATATCTGGAATAATATAGTCGACCCCTTGCATGGAAGCGTCTGGAAAACCAATACCGCAGTCTACGAGTAATATGTCGGTAACCGTACCCGATTGGCGGTATTCATAACCATACATATTGCGTGTTACATCGTCTGAGCCACCTAGAGGAATAATGCGAATAGAATTCATTTATTTTGTAGATTTAAATAGATTTAACTTCAAATATTTTTGTTTTAGTGTCGTATATGGCAAATGTACCATCTTTAACAGCTCCAGGATTAGCCATTAATGTTTCTTCATCTTGTTCTTGTTTTGCAATATGGGTATGGCCATATAGTACCAGTGCATACATACCGCTTTTTAATAGTTTTTCAGCAATTTCTGGATAATGTGTGAGTGCATAATTTTCTTCTTCTATCTGAACTCGATTCATCTCACGGCGTAGATTAATATCTTTCGTAGATTTGCGGATCCAGCTCTCAATTTTGTCATTTTCTTCGTCCATGTTTCCAAAAACAGCGTAGATCTGTATTCCGGTTAATGCAATGAGCTTAAACGTCTCTAAGGTGGTGTAATCACCGAGTGCAAATATCATGTTACACTCTTGTTCTTTAATAGATTTGAGAACTGATACAAGCTTTTTTTTAGCGTCGTGTATGTCCGAAATTACGGCAATCTTCATGTGGATGACCTTATTTTAGCACAACTATACCTGTGGAACAAACTGTTTGATATTTTCTGGAGTAACGCGTACGGAAACCACTGATCCTTCGATGATAAGTTTTGCAGCTTTTCTGCAAACAGCACCAATTGTGCGTTTTAGTGTTCTTATACCTGCATCGTATCCTAGTGGTCGCACAATATTAGGCCAGACAGAGTTATCAATGGTCAATTGTCCAGGCTGAAGTCCAGAAGCTTGGATAACTTGTGGCAATACATAGTCTCTACCGATGGTGATTTTTTCAGCGTCTGAGTATGATGGCATCTGAATTGGCTCAAGTCGATCCATAACCGCCGTAGATATTCCTCTGGTATTGTTAGCGGTGGCTATGAATAAGGCATTGCTTAAATTTACGGGATAATCAATATAGTGGTCAGTAAAAGCGGCATTTTGCTCCGGGTCTAATAGTTCGACTAAGACTCCCATGATGTCGGTGCGGGCTCCCTCAGCTACTCGATCAATTTCGTCAAGCAATATAACGGGGTTGTAACTTCCCGCTCTTTGTAGCGCTTTGATAACTTGTCCTGGTTCAGCTTCAGCGTGTTGGCGCGATTGCCCTCTTAGATCTAATGCAGACCCCATACCACCAAAAGGGATACGTACCAATTTTCTGCCCATAGCTTCGGCTATTGAGTAGGCAATGGTAGTTTTTCCAGTGCCAACTAGTCCGACAAAACAGAGAATTGGTGCACGCATAGCACTCTCACCACTTTGCTGTTGCTGCTTTAGTTTCATTACGGCTATATATTCAAGTATGCGCTGTTTTAGCGGGTCTAGGCCATAATGGCTTTTGTGTAATATCTGGGATGCCTGATTTAAATCAAGACTGTCTTGAGTTTGAGTAAACCAGGGAATACGGATAACTTGCTCAATATATTGCTCTACGGAGTCCAAAGTGTCTGATTTACCTGAGTACTTTAATGCTGAGTCTGCACGTTGTAGTAATAGATTAACTTTCTCTTTAAGATCCTCGGGAAGTTTGGTATTAGCTATGGTTTGTTGTAGTTTTAGAATTTCTTGGATAGGTTGTTGATCCATGTCTGTATAATAACACGTCTTTGGTTACGTATGAAGTGATATAATGTAGTTATGATATCTGATAAAAAAATGACACAAATTAAGGAGTATTTTTCTGATGAGCCAGTTGAAATGGTGTATCTTTTTGGTTCTCAAGCGACGAACAAGTCTTATTTTCAAAGCGATTATGATTTTGGTGTTTTTTTCAAAAAAAACACTGGTAAGAAAGAACGATTTGCTAAGCGGCTTGAATATATAGGTGAGCTTGGAAAGATATTAGAACACGATGAAATAGATGTAATAGATCTAAATTTAGCCCCAATACAGCTTCAGTATTCTGCAATATTGCCACGGAAAGATGTTGTTTCTAACAATGATTCTCAGAGAATTAATTTTGAGCATCGAGTAATGTCTGAGTACTTTGATAGATTACCATATATAAGAAGACATAGTGAAATAAGCATTGCCACAATAGCTGAGAAAGGATTACAGTATGAATAATATAGATGCAATAGACAAAGCTAATTTAAGACTAGAAAAGTTAAGAGAGTATCTTGTTATTTTGCAGTCACTCCAAGGAGTAACTGGAAAAGAATTACAGGAAGATATCAATAAAAGAGCTAAAGCGGAGCGATTTTTACAACTTGCTTCTGAAGCATGTATAGATATTTGCGAGCTTGTTATATCTGATCAGCGTTTCCAGATGCCTCAAAACGGACGAGAGGCTATAGAAATTCTTGGTAGAGAACATGTGCTTGAGCTAGAATTTTCAAGAAAATTTGCTTCTGTCGCAAGTTTTCGCAACATTCTGGTGCATGACTATATGGAAATAGATTATGACGAAGTGGCAGATAAAATTAATAACCACCTTGGTGATTTTGATATATTTGCTAAAAGCGTAGCGCGGTTTTTACAATGAAAACAGCACAATTTATTTTTTTGAAATATTACTTTTTACCTATTACCTAAATGTCCGAAAACCTTTTTTCGCATTTTACACAACAATACTCCCTCATAAAAACATTGAGGTTTTCTTTGATTCCTATTCTGACTGAAAAACAGGAGAAAGATATTTTTTATCAAAAGGGTTATAAGAACAGAGATCAAATTCAAAGACAGGATAAAATAGAAAAATTTTTTAACGAAAACAAACAAGATGTTTTTGAAGTAGATATTGAGCGAAAGAAACGATACAGAGCCTTGAAGTATTATCTAACTGAACTTCACAAGTTGTTTATTAAAGACGCACTGGGTAAAGCGAAAGTAAATGATAGTCTTAACTTCTCAAGTTTGTTTGAAAAATATAAAGACTTTGAAAAAGAGAAAGATGACAACAAAAAATCTCAACTTGCCAAAGGGATTAACGAAGAAAAAGCTAGGTTAGTAAAGTTCTTTGGAAATAAAGACGGTAAAGGTGGTTTATTTCAAAAGACCGCAGAAGATTATTATGATTGGCTGAAAGATAATCTCAATGAAAACGAAAAAATTCAAGATAACAAAGATGAAAAGCAAAAAAAGAATAATATTTTACTCTCACAAAATGTTTTGCTGATTCTTGCCAAGAAAATTAAGAACGATAACATAAAAGAAAAAGTAAAGAATGATAAGGATGGTAATAATCTATACGCACTAAATAACATTGAATATCTCAAAAAAGAAGAGTTGAGAAAAGGGACATTAACCGAATATTTCCAAGGTTGGTCTACATACTTCAAGAACTTTAATGAAATCAGAGGTAACCTCTATAAAGATGATGGCAGAAAAGTAGATGAAGGTGATATAGAAAATGATATAAAGATAAGGAAAGCCAATGCAGGGCAAATTACCACCCGCATATTGGATGAAAATTTTGAAATTTTTGTTATGAATTCTATTTGGGCAGAGACAAATAAAAAAAATCTAAAAACAGAAGATTTTCAGAATAAAGATATTGAAGATGGGATTAGCATCTTTACGCCGGAGTTTTACGTTCATTGTTTATTGCAAACCGATATCAATACATATAACGCCAAGATCGTCGAACTAAATAAATTCTTTAATGAAAATAAAAAACCCAATTCAGATATCAAATACCTCAAGACGCTTCAAAAACAACTACTCTTAACAGATAAACCAGATGGCGAAGAAGACTACTTTGTCTACGAAATACTGGATGATGACGAGCTTATAAAAGGACTGGAAGAATTTTCTACTCTTTCAAGAGAAAAAATAAAAGGTATAAAAACCTTCCTACAGGGAAAAATAGAATACAATCTTGAAGATATCCAACTCAATGAAAATCAACTACATTATTTCTGTAATAAATATTTTGGTTCATGGTCATATATAAGAGATTTATATTACCAACAAAATAATATTGTGGATGAAGATCAAGCTAAAAAAGACAGTGAATTTAAAGATAAAGAGGGGATATCCAAAGTTGCTATTTCGCTCCTAGAAATCAAGGAGTTGCTGAATAAAGAGACAGTTGAAAATTTCATAGAAACGATAAAAAACGGCTGGTTTTGCCGTGACTACAAGTATCCTTCCAAAACAAATATTGATTTATTGAAAAACGCAGGGGTTTACAAAGAAGAATCAGGAAATTTTGAGAATTTTCTTTCATTCCTAAAATTTGAACTAGATTCATTATTGAACGGAAGAGCTTTTTTAACCAAAAGAGAGCAAGAGGATAAAGAGAAGATAAAAGCCACGAAGCAATCTCTTAAAAATTCACAAAAAGAGAGAGAAAGAGTTGATGAGTTACTCCTTAATAAATTCTCTGAGGAAAACTTTACTCAAGATATTGCGGATAGTTTTGAAAAGAAGCAGGAAAAATTTGAATCGGCGTTCACCGATCTTAAAAAGGCTATTGAGAATAAACAAAAACTGCAACGTGCAAAGGATTTTGAATGCAAAAAAGCTATCAACGAATACTGTACCAGAATTTCAGATATAAATAGGTACTTTGCTTTGTTTAGTGTACCCGAAGGAGTGACATCTGGGTTTCTTAATACAGTCGTGACAGAATTTAAAGAAGATAATCAGATCGTGCCACTATTTAACGCCATCAGAAACTACATTACCAAAAGACCGGAAGAGACTGAAAAAGTAAAGTTGAATTTTGATTACAATAACTTATTAGATGGTTGGGTATATAAAAATTCAGATCACCCAGCCTCATCAGATTACCATTGTAGACTTTTTAGAAAGAATGATTCAATCTTTCTTGGAATTGTAGGAGATGCTGAAAATAATCTTATAGATTCAAGTTATGAACTAATGGATTATTATCAAATAAAGGGGCAAACTATCTTTGGATCCACCTATGCGGGATTATTTAATGAAAATAAGTACACGCAGGACAGGCAAGAGAAAAGCAACAAAGAACTGTTAAATAATATTGATAAAATAATAGATGAGAAATTAATTGCCGCTTTTCCAAAGGCTGAAACATACATAAAAAAAATAAAAAAAGATCGTACAAGTGGTTTATTTGATTTTGAGATTACTAGGGAACAAATAGATAGACTGTTTACAGGTAAAACAGGAACAACGTACGACGAATATAGAAAAGCTGATAAAAAGAAGGTCGTTTTAGAAATTCTGAGAAAAAATTTTAGAAATATTTTTAATTTTAATGAAGAAGCTGATTATCTAGTTAATAAAATTGGTGAATTATTTGGTAAAACTCCTAAGCGAAAAGATTTCAAAGGCGTAGATAAAATGGTTTACGAGCTTACAAAATTAGAGCCGTTTTTTTATAAAATTAGCTTTAATGCGGTTAAGCAAAATTCAAACGATACGAAAATCAAAGCATTATTCCAAATCTATAGTAAAGATTTTTCTCCTGATAAAAATCCTAATAGCAAGAAAAACCTTCACACACTGTATTTTGAAGAACTATTTTCAAAAGAAAATGAAGAGAATCCCATCTTTAAACTCTCTGGTGGTGCGGAAGTATTTTTCAGAGAAAAGATCGATGACTACAAGGTTGATCAATGGGAAAAGAAAAGATTGAAGAATCCGAAAACGGATAAGCTTCCGAATAAAAAGAGACGGTTCACAGGGAATCAGATACTTTTCCATCTGCCAATTGTGTTAAACAATATCAATGATGGTGGAAGCGTAAATCGTAAAGTTCACGAGTATATTCAGGAGAACGAAGATGTAAAAATAATTGGCATAGACAGAGGTGAAAAAGAACTAGCTTATTATTGCTTACTTGATCAATTTGGAACAATTATTGATGAGCCAAAAACTCTGAATACAATGGGTTCAAATGTCATTGATGGTGTTCGGCAACCGATAAATTATCGTAACAAGTTAGATATCCGTGAAAGGGAGCGAATGATAGCGCGCCGATCCTGGACAAAAATTGAAGGTATAAAAGACTTGAAGCAAGGATATATTTCAAATGTTGTAAATGAAATCGCGAAGTTGATGGTTGATAACGATGCTTTTATCTGTCTTGAAGAATTGAATCATGGCTTTAAAAAAGATCGCAGCATACGAATTGAGAAAGGCGTTTATCAGCGTTTGGAGAATGCCCTAGTCGATAAATTGAATTATTTAGTACTTGAAAAAACACCAGAAGGAGTAAGAAACGCACGGCAATTGACTGAGAAAAATCGAGCTATAAAATCCTGGGGCAATCAAATGGGAGCACTTTTTTACACCGATGCAAAATTCACCTCAAAAACTTGTCCAAATTGTGGCTTTAGAAAAAGAGGAGTTAGTGATTTTAACAACAGAGAAAACCTCAGAGAGAAGATAAAGAATGGCGATTTGAAAGTATTCTTTGAAAAGAAGAAAGATCGATTCAGAATTGAATATAACTGGAATTACGAGTATAGGATGAATAATAAAACTGAGTTATATAGTAATAGAGATTTATACGATCAGGAGAATAATATGGAATATATTTATTCTGATGTGATCAGAAGTGACTGGTATAGGAAATATGACCCAACGATAAAGTTGAAAGAAATTTTCAAAGCATTTTATCAAACAAGTAAAGAGAATATAGCAATAAAAGAGAATCATTTTTCATATTCAGTTTTTATCGAAGTGTTCAATATTATTCTGAACATCCGAAATCGCACAAATGAGGAAGATATTATCTCTTGCCCTAAGTGTCACTTCTCAACACTTCCACCAAAAGTTCAAAAAATTAACAATGGCGATGCGAATGGCGCATATAACATCGCAAGGAAAGGTCTCATGATTTTTGAAAAAATCAGAAGTGAAAAGTTGAGAAAGAAAATATATACTAAAAAAGGAATTGAGAGTAAAGATTTAAAGATTACATTGCAAGAATGGGATGAATTAACATATAGTCAGTGGAATAAGAAAGATTGGAACGAATCAAACAATGAACGAGGATTATAATAAGTAACATTATTTTTAAACCGCTACTTAAACAAGACCTGTAGTTAAATACTATCGGTGTGTTATAATCTTTCATTGTGGATGATTATATTCAAATATCAAAGTTAAACGACTTTATCTTTTGCCCTTACTCTATTTATTTACATTCTATTTATGAGAATTTTGATACCTCAACTTATCACTCAAAGTTTCAAAAAAGAGGCTCTATTAACCATGCGAGAATAGACAACAAGACTTATTCTACTTCTAAATATATCATTCAGGGAAAAGATATCTATAGTCAAAAATATGGACTAGTTGGAAAGATTGATCTATATGACAGCAAGCAAAAATCACTTATTGAACGAAAATATAAAATAACCAAAATATATTCAGGTTATAAATTACAGCTTTTTGCGCAGTGTTTATGCATGCAAGAAATGGGATATCAAGTAAATAAATTATGTTTCCACTCATTGGTAGATAATAAGAATTATCCTATTGCGTTTCCTTCTGGAGAGGATCTGAATTTTTTGAAAGATACAGTCAAACAGATTCGTAATTTTAGATCGAAAGATGCAGTTTTGCTCTCTATCTCTCCCTTAAAATGTGAAAAATGTATATATAATAACTTGTGCGCTTTTAAATAATGTTAACTTTACCAGATTTACGTGAAAAAAAGATACTGTTTATTTCTTCCAGAGAAGAATTTAGCGATACTATTAAATTTAGAAATAGCAATGTATGTCTCTATCGCGATGACAAATGTGTAGACAGGATAAGCATACATTTGGTGTTGGCAATATTTATAATTGGTCAAATTAGCTTGACTAGTGTTTTGCTAAAGAAACTTGCTGAGCATGGAATATCTATTTACTTTATGGATGATTCTTTTAAGGTTTATAGTTCAATATCCTCGGAGGCTGAGGGTAATTACATGCTTCGTTCAGTTCAATATATGTTCTCGGAGAAGAAAGAATTAGAGTTTAGCAAGAAATTGGTTAAAAATAAGATTGCAAATCAAGCAACAGTTATCAGAAAGATACAGCGCCAAAAATATATAATTGATGATTACTTACTCAAAGTTGATCAAGCGCGGAGCATAGATTCTATCCGTGGAATTGAAGGTAATTTTGCTAGTATATATTTTTCAGTTATATTTAAAGATGTAGGTTGGTATAAAAGATCTCCACGCACAAAGCCGGATATTCCAAATTTGCTTTTGGATATTGGTTATACTTTTATGTTTAATTATATCGATGGTATGTTGCGATTATTTGGATTTGATACCTATAAGGGTATTTACCATCAACTATTTTTTCAGCGTAAATCATTAGCCTGCGATCTGATGGAACCGCTTCGGCCGCTTATTGATCGGCATCTAATAAAACAGTACAACCTCAAGGTTATAAATGAAAAAGACTTTAAGTTCAGTCAGGGAAGCTTTAGGATTAAGTCTTTTGATATGCGAAAGAAGTATGCAGATATTTGGCTGAAGTTGATTATGGAGAATAAGGAAGATATTTATATTTTTATTCTCAATTTTTATCGGTATATGCTTAATCCTGTCAAATACTCTTTTACTGAATTTAGCTATAAATGATTATTGTGTCTTATGATTTTTCTGATGATAAGAGAAGAGCTAAATTTTCTAGATTTCTGGAGCAGTATGGGGATCGTATTCAGTATTCTGTTTTTAAAATCAGAAATAGTAGGCGTGTTATCAATAATATATTGACTGAAATAGAACACTCATATAAAAAGAATTTTGAGAAGACCGACAGCATTTATGTACTTCAGGTGTGTAATGGGTGTATGAAGGGTCTTAAAAGATATGGTTCTGCTGTCCATGAAGAAGAAAGTATTGTATACTTTGGGTGACGGTGTGTCGCTCCTTGAAATAATATTTCGGCTAAAGGTAGAAGCCGACTGTAAAGATTATTGTAAACCTTTGTCTTAATTTTTTTGGGACAGAGGGATTAAACTTAAGTATGGAGCTTAAATATAAGGAAAACATGATATTTATCGTGGAGAAGTCCCAGAATTATTTTGAATTGCTGGTTGTATCTTCTCCGCGTAATATCAACCCTTTCGTGGTTTAATCCTTATAGTAGATTTCTACTTTTGTAGATTTAAAATGTTTATCGCCAGAGAGCTCAGTTTAATCCTTATAGTAGATTTCTACTTTTGTAGATATCAATCCCTTCACGAGATAGGCAAAGGTTTAATCCTTATAGTAGATTTCTACTTTTGTAGATGCTATGCTCACCGCGTAGCCGTTTCATGTTTAATCCTTATAGTAGATTTCTACTTTTGTAGATTGTCCTTGCTCCATCTGAACATGACTGAGTTTAATCCTTATAGTAGATTTCTACTTTTGTAGATTTAGAAGCTGGTGCAAAAACTGTAAAGTTTAATCCTTATAGTAGATTTCTACTTTTGTAGATAGTGATCTTCTGCCTGCGTAGGGTCAATTGTTTAATCCTTATAGTAGATTTCTACTTTTGTAGATACAGTGACTACTCCATACTTACCTAGTTTAATCCTTATAGTAGATTTCTACTTTTGTAGATTTTAGGCACAGCTTCCATCAATCCGTTGTTTAATCCTTATAGTAGATTTCTACTTTTGTAGATGGGTATCTCCTCTACCTCCGATAAGTAGTTTAATCCTTATAGTAGATTTCTACTTTTGTAGATATTTTATCTGTCGTATTTTTTTCGGTTGTTTAATCCTTATAGTAGATTTCTACTTTTGTAGATAGGGGTGCAGACTTGGGGGATGCAAAGTTTAATCCTTATAGTAGATTTCTACTTTTGTAGATAAATGAGTGTCTTCCAATACTTTTGAGTTTAATCCTTATAGTAGATTTCTACTTTTGTAGATTTACGAGCTTTCTTATTTTAGAAAATGTTTAATCCTTATAGTAGATTTCTACTTTTGTAGATTGGATGGGTACAAGTATGGGGACCAGTTTAATCCTTATAGTAGATTTCTACTTTTGTAGATTTTGACCGGCTTGAATTCTATTTGGGGTTTAATCCTTATAGTAGATTTCTACTTTTGTAGATTCCATGCCCATTTTGTACCACTACAGTTTAATCCTTATAGTAGATTTCTACTTTTGTAGATATCATATTATCAAAACGGCACTATTCAGGTTTAATCCTTATAGTAGATTTCTACTTTTGTAGATGTTGACCTAGATACGACCAGAGCTAGGTTTAATCCTTATAGTAGATTTCTACTTTTATTAAAGGCTAAGCCTTCCATTTCATGAAGGGCTTAGCCTTATACTCGCTTACTTTGTTAAATCGTGAATGAGTACGTTTAATTCTTGTGGTAGATTTCTACTTTTGATTTGCTTACTTAAGGCAAGGCCATTCATTACATGAAAGTCCTCGCCTTGTCTCGCTTATACTAGAGTTAGTAGTTGTTTCGGCGATTACCGCCACGATAACCGTCGCGTCTGTTATTGTCACGTCTTGGTGGTCGGCGATCTTCTTCTTCTTTTTTTGGATTGTCTACCATGGTTAGATTAATTCTACCTTGATCGTCAATTTCAAATAGAGTTACGTCTATTATGTCTCCTTCTTTAACAATTTCACTTGGATCTTCGACGTACTTGTCTGCCATACGAGAGACATGGACTAATCCTTCTCTTCCGGGTAATACTTCGACAAATGCGCCAAATGGAACAATTCGTTTGACCGTTCCCTTGAATTTATCTCCTACTTTAAGTTCGCGCATCATATTTTGAATGTGATCTGATGCTTGTTTTACTTTTTCGCTATTTAAACCAGATATATTAACAGTTCCGTCGTCTTCAACGTTAACGTCGACTTCAAAAGTAGCTATTATTTCTTTAATATTTGATCCGCCTGGTCCAATAAGCGCGCCGATTTTTTCTTCAGGTATGGTCAGTTGCTGTACTTGTGGAGCATATTGAGAAACTGTTTCGTGGGGCTGAGCTAGTGTTGTAGCCATGTGTTCTAAAATCTGTATACGTACCTCCTTTGCTCTTTCTACCGTTTCTTTTATCATCTTGGGGGTTAGGCCTTTGATTTTTACGTCGAGCTGTACAGCGGTAATTCCATTTTTTGTTCCAGCTACTTTAAAGTCCATGTCACCATTAAAGTCCTCAATGCCCATAATGTCTGTAAGTAGAACATATTTATCGTCACTTTCGACTATAATTCCAGTAGATATGCCAGCAACTGGCGCTTTAAGAGGTACGCCTGCATCCATCAGTGATAAAGTTGATCCGCAAACTGATGCCATGGATGTTGACCCATTGGATGAGAGTATTTCAGATACAACTCTAATTGTGTACGCGAATTCTTCCGGCGAAGGTAATACAGGTATAATTGCTCGCTCCGCCAGTGCACCGTGTCCTATTTCTCGACGCGAAGGGAAGCCAAATCGCCCAGTTTCTCCAACAGAAAATGGTGGCATGCTATAGTGATGCATGTATCTTTTTTTACTCTCACCATTAGCAGATTCGAGCAATTGTTCTTCTCCAGCGGAACCTAGAGTTGTGACAGATAATGCCTGGGTGTTTCCTCTTTGGAATACTGCTGATCCGTGGGTTCGAGTTAATATTCCAACTTCCGAACTTAATGGCCTAAGTTCGGTGGTTTTGCGACCATCTACGCGTATACCTGTGTCTAAAATATTTTTACGAAGTAGTTTTTTACGAAGTTTATCTACAACCTGAGCAATATCCTTTTTTTCAAATTCTTCTTCAAATCGAGCGTGGGCTTGTTCGACAATTCCATCAATCATGGCATTTTCGTCTTTACGCTCAAGCTTATTTGCTTGCTCTACCAATTTGTTTATATCTCCCATGAATTCTTTTTCCATACGCGAAATGAGCTCTTCATCAATCCCCTCAGGAATTGGTTGTTTGGTTGGTTTTACTTCAGCTACTAATTCGTTTATTAGATTAATAACTTTGTCGGATTGGATAAGTGCAGCATTAGCTGCCTCAATAAATACTTCATCAGCTATTTGGTTGGCGCCCCCTTCAAGCATAAGGACTCGATCAGGAAAACCAGATACAACTAAATCAAGACTACTTAAATCACGCTGTTGTATAGAAGGGTTGACTACGAGTTTGTCGTCAATGTAACCCATTCGAACTGCTCCAACTGGCCCGTCCCAGGGTATTGAAGATGCGGCAATTGCAGCGGATGTTGCAATAATAGACAAAACATCTGCATCGGTCTCTTTATCTGTGGATAGCAGAGTTACGATAACTTGTACATCATTTTTGTATGTACTAGGAAATAGCGGTCGGATTGAGCGGTCAATGAGTCTGGCTGTAAGAATATTTTCATCAGTTGGTCTTCCTTCCCTTTTCATCCAACGGGATCCCTTGATGATTCCTCCAGCATACAGTCTTTCCATATAGTCCACAGACAATGGGAAGTAGCCGAGGTCACGTTTGGGCACAGAAGACATAACAGTAGCTAATACTTGGGTGTCACCGTATTGACCTAAAACGGCCATGGTTGCTTGGTGTGCAAAACGGCCAATTTCTAGTGACATTTCACGTCCACCAATGTTTGCTGTTTTTTTAATTATTTTCATTTGGAGTGGGATAGAGGATTATTTTTTATTTCTTCAGTCCTACTTTCTTAATTACTTCTTTATATCTTTCTTCACTCTTTCCTTCAAGGAATTTTAACATACGTCTGCGTTTTGAGATAATCCCCAATAATCCTCTGCGTGTATGTTTGTCATTTGGGTTGTCTGTAAGGTGCTTGCTGACACTCTCAATTCTATGAGAAAGAAGTGCGATTTGAACTTCGGGTGAACCAGTGTCGTTGTCATTTAGATGAAACTTAACGATGATTTTTTCTTTATTGCCCTTAGGTGCTGCTTCTGCCTTCTTTTTTAAAACCATGAATGTCATTATATGACAAAAACTTCCTTATGGCAAAAGGACAAAACTAATCTGTAAACTCTTGGACAAACATTTTGCCATAGATGCCTCCATCAATAACTCCAATACCTATTTTTCCGTAGTCCGGGGATAGAATATTAGCTTTGTGTCCGGGCGAATTCATCAACCCTTGATGAGCTAGAGTGACGGTTGGGGCTAGGGCTAGATTTTCTCCAGCAGCAAGATAATTTATGCCGGCATTCTTCATGCGGTCAAATGGTGATTCCTCTTCCGGGTTGTAGTGGGAAAAATAGCCACGAGCAAACATATCTTTGGAATACTCTCTAGCTAGGTCTTGTAGTCTGCCTTGGGCAAATTCCAGAGGAGCAATACCTCTCTCGGTTCGTTCTTGATTTATTAGTTCAAACATTTTGCGCTCTGAAGCTTCGTCAATTGATACTTCGGTTTGAGTAAAGTGTAGCTCGACTGTCTCTTCAGAAGTTGGTTGAACTGTAAGGAAGGTCAGTGTTTCTTCAACAGCGCTGCCAAATACAGTATTGAGCTGTTTTTCAATACCTTGGGTATTTCGTACAAGTGGTCCACCAAGTTTGGAGATTAAGATGGTGTTCTTAATTGACCCTTGAATGGGTAAAGTGATAAACAGTGTGAGTATAAAGGCAGTGATAATAACCGTATTGGTGATGGCAGGCAGGACCCCTAAAACTTTAACTGTTTGATTGGCTCTCCACTCAAATGGAATCAATACGACTAATCTACGCAATGTGAGCGAGAGGATAAGCTCTGTGGCAAATCCCACAAATAGGAATCCGAGAGCATGAGCTATTCCAAGTGGTAAATTAAAGTTAATTTGCAACAATACAGCTGCTAAATCATACAGCTGAATGGCGGTAAAAAATGAGAAGGTAAAACTAAGTAGGTCTAATAGGCCTAGTATTAGGCCTCTTCTCACTCCATCGAGTATATATATAGTAAGAACAGCGATGATTATTAAATCAACCCAGTTGCCATTCAGTGTTAGTGGTGTTTGCATGCTAAAATTAGAAATATACTAATGAAACAATTCAAGTTTAATTTTAGCATCTTTAGGAAGCTAAATAAAAAGTTTCGTATCTACATCATCTTGGCTGTAGTAATTATGGTGGCGATAAGCGTAGTATTGTACACCTGGATTTTAAAAGACCTACCTTCACCTTCTGATCTTTATTCATATGACCTGCCACAAACTACCAAGATTTATGACCGCAAAGGAGAGCTGTTATTTAAGATCTTTACAGATCAGGACCGGACAGTTGTACCATTAGAACAGATCCCTTTATACTTACAGCAAGCCACAATTTCTATTGAAGACAAAGATTTTTATCATCACCCAGGAATAAATCCAGTTGGTGGAATTTTGCGTGCGGCAAGTTCGAGTATTACTAAAGGTAGGTTAGAAGGTGGGTCAACCATAACTCAGCAATTGATGAAAAATACGTTGCTTACTCCTGAACGTACCATTACTCGCAAGCTTAAAGAAATAGCTCTGTCTCTATGGGCAGAAGTGCTATATTCTAAAGAAGAAATACTGGAGATGTATTTGAACACAGTCCCATATGGAGGAACGGCTTGGGGTGTTGAGTCAGCAGCTAAGCGCTATTACAATAAAAAGGTTGCTGATTTAACGCTTGGAGAATCAGCACTACTGGCAGGTTTGCCGGTTGCTCCAACAAGGGTGTCTCCTTTTGGGAACAATCCTGAACTAGCACGTGATCGTCAAAAACTAGTGTTGAATCGCATGGTAGAGGAAGGTTACATTACAGAAGAAGAAGCGGATAAAGCTAAGGCAGAAGAGATAAAATTTGCAGAGAATCGTACAGGTATTAGGGCTCCACATTTTGTGATGTTTGTGAGGGAAAAGTTAGCTGAGAAATATGGAGAGCAAGTAATAGAAAAAGCCGGAATTAGCGTTACCACAACGTTGGATTTATCTATTCAGGAGATGGCAGAAGAAATTGTTGCTTCAGAAGTGGCTGATATTGCCAAGTACGACGTAGGTAATGGAGCTGCGCTAGTAACACGCCCAGCAACTGGTGAAATATTAGCCATGGTGGGTTCGAGTGATTATTTAGCTAGTGATTCAGGTAGGTTTAATGTAACTACAGCACTTCGTCAACCAGGATCATCAATTAAGCCCATTATGTATGCAACTGGAATTGAGACAAGAAAACTAACAGCAGCTTCTCCCATTCATGATGAGCCAACTTGTTTTACGGTACCCAACCAAGAGGTGTATTGTCCACAGAACTATGATGGACAGTTTCATGGCATAACATATACCAGGTTTGCTCTAGCCAATTCATATAATATTCCAGCTGTTAAATCTCTATATCATATAGGTTTGGAAACAATGATAGCTACAGCGTCTGCGATGGGCATAGATACATTTAAGGATACATCGCGTTATGGTTTATCCCTAACCCTTGGTGGTGGAGAAGTTACTATGATAGACATGGCTGAAGCATTTGGAGTGTTTTCTAACGGAGGAATAAAAAAAGACTTAATTTATGTTTTAAGAGTTAAAGACAATAAAGGAGAAATAATATATGAACAAGATAAAGAGAGCTTAAATGTAGTTTCTCAACTAGAAATTGTTGGAAAAAGAGTGCTGTCTCGTGAAACGGCTTTTATAATTTCTCATATTCTATATGATAATGGTGCACGCTCTTCTGCTTTTGGCTCTAACTCCGAGTTGGTAGTACGTGGTCATCCTGAAGTATCTGTTAAAACTGGAACGACGAATGATTTAAGAGATAACTGGACCATTGGTTATAATCAAGATTATTTAGTAGCAGCTTGGGTTGGTAATAATGATAATTCTCCAATGAATCGAAATGTAGTTTCAGGAGTTACAGGTGCGGCTCCTATATGGAATGAGATTATGACGAATTTGCTTGTAGACAGTAAGCAAACTTGGCCTGCAATACCTAGTGGTGTAATTGGCCGAAGTATTTGCACTCTGTCTTCAAACTTACCCTCTAGTGAAGGGGAAACCTGCCCAACGCGGTTTGAGTATTTTATAAAAGGAACAGAGCCTACTGATGTGGAAAATCTGCGCCGAGTTGTAAATATAGATAAGACAACAGGTAGATTAGCAACAAGTGATACACCTTCCGAGAATATTGAGCAGCAGGAAAAAAGTATAGTTTACGATATAACAGGTAAACCGTATTGTGTAGATTGTCCTCCGCCAGAGTCTCCAACTATTCTTACAGAAAAAGCACCAGAATAAGTATCCTATAATTCATGGTAGAATACCCTTAATTCTTTTGTCCAGATATTACTCTAATGGATGTGTTGTGGAAAATAACATATAGATTGCTCTATTTATTGGCGTACGCTCTAATATTAATTGGAGGAGTAGTGCGCAGGATTATAGATTTAGTTTTTAGACCTATAAGATATATTGGTATGCTGCTTTTGCAGCTATTCTATTTTAAGAAAAAAAAGAAACCTAAAATAGAAAGAACCAGATTGGTTTTGAGTTTTCAGTCGCTAAGGTGGTTTGTATTGGGAGTTATATTTACTATGTTATTTGTGGGAGTGCCGTTTATAGTTGTGAGTTGGTTACGCCAACTACCCGATCCACATACGTTATCTCAGATGAAGCTTCCAGCTACAACAAAGTTCTATGATAGTAATGGTAAATTGTTATATGAGCTCTATGCTGACATAGATAGGCGTCCGGTAGCTTTAGACAAGATTCCTCAAGATATTGTTAATGCAACAATTGCGGTAGAAGACCAGGAGTTTTACCATCATTTGGGTTTTTCACTCCGAGGAATGTTTCGAGCAGCTAGAGAGATTATTCTTAATAAGAAATTACAAGGAGGCTCAACAATAACTCAGCAGCTGATTAAAAATACATTACTTACACCTGAAACAACTATCTCGCGTAAATTAAAAGAAGTTGTGATTGCCTCGTGGGCAGAGATTATCTACTCTAAGGATGAGATATTGTCGATGTATCTAAATAATGTCCCATACGGAGGAACAGCCTGGGGAATAAGAGCGGCTTCAGAAAAATATTTTGGTACAGATGTTACTGAGCTGACACTTGCTCAATCAGCGCTATTGGCGGGTCTACCTGCTGCCCCAACTACCTATTCCCCCTTTGGTGCCAATCCAGAGCTTGCAAAGAAGCGCCAGGAACTTGTTCTTTCCCAGATGTTTCAAATGGGATATATAACTGAACAAGAGCGCGAGAGAGCTAAGCAAGAACAGTTAAACTTTACACAACCAGGTAACACAATAAGTGCACCGCATTTTGTTATGTATACAAAACAAGTATTAGACGATCTACTTGGTCCTCGTATTGTAGAGCAAGGAGGTCTGCAAATCACTACTACTTTAGATCTAGATCTGCAAAATGTTGCGCAAGAGATAGTTCAAGAAGAACTAGCAAAACTTGCTCGTTTAAATGTAGGAAATGCTGCTGTTTTAGTAACAAAGCCAGAGACGGGTGAAATTGTAGCAATGGTTGGATCGCGTGATTACTATGATGAATTAAATGATGGAAATGTTAATATAACAACATCGTTGCAGCAACCAGGGTCATCAATTAAGCCGATAAACTACGTTGCAGCACTGCAAAATGGAATGACTGCAGCTACATTAATTAACGATAGCCCAATTAGCTATGTTCAACCAAATGGAAAAGTATATAGTCCAGTTAACTATGATGGCCGTTTTCATGGAATTGTGCCTCTACGTTGGGCTCTAGCTAATTCATACAACATTCCTGCAGTTAAAGTCTTAGACAAAATTGGAGTGTCTTCCATGGTTGAACAAGGACAAGCTATGGGGATAGATAGCTGGGAAGATAGTTCGCGCTTTGGCTTATCTTTAACATTGGGTGGTGGAGAAGTTACGATGTTGGATATGGCCGAAGCTTATGGAGTATTTGCAAATGGGGGTAAATTAATGGAGCTGTTACCAGTATTAGAGATTGAAGATTTTCAAGGAAAATCTCTTGATGATTTTGCAATTGATCGTAAACAAGAGCAGGTAATTCCTGAAGGTGCAGCTTTTATAATCTCTGATATCTTGGCAGATAACGCGTCTCGAAGCCGTGCATTTGGTGTTAATTCACTACTACATATTCCAGGTAAATATGTGTCCGTTAAAACAGGGACCTCTAATGAAAAAAGAGATAACTGGACAGTTGGATATACCAAAGATTTTGTAGTAGTGGTCTGGGTAGGTAATAATGATAACTCACCCATGCATCCCACTTTAACCTCAGGTATTACGGGCGCAACACCAATCTGGCGTCGTGTTATGGACTATCTTTTGGAAGACAGAGAAGCTTTACCTCCAGCCCAACCTGATGATGTAGTGAGAATTCCTTGCTATGGAAGGTATGAATACTTCATCAAAGGAACAGCACCTGTGCGTGGTTGTGGTATTTGGCCAAAATTCAGTCCCTCATCCTCTCCCACCCCAACACAATAAAAATAACCTCAAAAGGTCTGACCTTGCGAGTTTAAATATGATATACTAGGTAAAATGCCTTCTAAGAATCGTGTTAAACAGTACGTAACTGATAGCATCTATCACTGTTATAACCGTGGGGTTGAAAAGAGGATAATATTTCTGGAAAAGGTAGACTATTTAGTGTTTTTAAGCTATTTAAAAGAGTATCTATCGCCAATAGATAAAAGGGGTATCCAAAATCAACTGTCTGATCTGAATATTGACTACAAGAAGCGAGAAAAGCTAGTTCGACAACTGGAGATAAAAAATTACGCAGACAGAGTTTCACTATTAGCATATTGCTTGATGCCAAATCATTTCCATCTATTACTATATCAAACAGACGGTAAGGCTATACAGGAATTTATGCAGTCACTTATGACTCGTTTTACAATGTATATTAACAAGAAATACAATCGAGTAGGACCTTTGTTTCAGGGAGTATATAAAGGAGTATTAGTTATAAGTGATGAACAATTAGTTCATCTCTCTTACTACATTCACGCACAAGCTATATTGAACTCAAAAGGTCAGACCTTGCGAGTTCAAAAACCAAGTTCTTTGCCGAATTACTTGGGACAAATAAACCAGTTATGGGTAAAACCAGAGCGTATACTTAGTTGGTTTGATCAAGGTAGCTCAGGAGACATGTATAGTAGTTATCAGGAGTTTATGTCTCTTCCAACTAATAAAGTGGCGCTAATTTCTGAATTACTGCTAGAATAAACTCAAAAGGTCTGACCTTTTGAGTTCAAATTTAATGTTTTACGTCAAAAAGAAGAAAAATAAATTGAACAGAGATAAAAAAAGCTAAAAATTTGCAATTATTGTAACCAAATCATCATCGCTTAAACTTTTATCGTTTGTAAAAATTTGTATTGTACTTTCGAATTTATCATAAAAGATTTGGTCATATTCTGGGCTTGCGCCTTCTCTTTGAAAATAGCAAATTTCAGCATTAACAACAGTCTTGGTTGGACCATTACATGACCAGTCAAACTTATTCATTTGTGTTATTTGGATTTCCTTATCACCTTTCTCGAGTTTAGAAATAAAAATCTCTCCATCTTCTGTTTGTTGTTTCTGGTAGTTCTTAGTGAGTACATAGCCCTTTGGTACATATTCTGGTGGGTTAAGTCTATACAGAATGCCTTCTGTAACATCTGGCAGGCCCATATAAAGGGCAAACAGACCGAAAGCTATCCCCACAATTCCTATTAATAAATTTCTCTTCTTAGCCATGATCAATATTGCAGTCTTCTAAACTATCTTTAGTATTTTTTAATTATTTGAAAATGTCAAGCTGTGCATTAATTAGCTCAGAAGGTCAGACCTTTTGAGCTAATATTCGAGTTGAGCTTAACCTTATATTCGCTTACTTTGTTAAGTTGTGGTTTTGACAATGTGAACCTAAAATGTTAAACCTAAGGTAGAAGATATGAGCGTTATAAGGAGGCTATTTTTATTGATTATACTTATTATTCTTGCATCCGGGGCAACGGCTGCATATTTTAGTGATCAAGAAACTAGCTCAAATAATAAAGTTACAGCTGGTACACTAGAAATTGGTACTCCGGTGGATATTGATTTTAATGTGAGCGGGGCTGTTCCGGGTGATGTCTTTACAGGAGACCAGAATCCATATGATATAGGTAATGAAGGCAGCGTGGATGCGGATCATGTTGAGATTACCGTTACCAATACTGTTACCGATGTTAGATAGTAATGCTGATCCAGATATCGACGAAGAGATAATTGTGGACAAGTTATTATATGGTTCTTTTGATGTCAAAGCAGCTATAACGGGAAATTCAGGTGCAACCAGTTATGAAAGTGGTGGATATGGGATAAGATTGGAGAATGGGAGTTTATTGGGTTTGTTATTGGATGCAGGTGGCAATATTACACTTAACCGCTGGGAGTCATATGTTCTTGAGATCTATGATGTTGCTTCAGTTGACTTAGTTCCCGATGGATTAGCCGGAACAACGTCTGCTAATTTTGATGTAGACTTGAAGCTTGATGAGACGGCGGGAAATGAATATCAAGGTGATAGTCTAAACATTACATTTAGTTTTACATTAAACCAGCATTCAAGCCAGTAATGATTAAAACATGGAAGATTGTTGTAGTTGGTAGCAAATGGTGCTTAACGGTGTTGGTTGTAGCTGCGACAATTCTTTTGATTATTACCACATTTCATGCTTCACCAAAATACAGACTACTAGCGGTTAAATCTGGTTCAATGCAGCCTGCTATCCACGAAGGTAGCTTAATTCTTACAGAAAAGAAAGATATTTATTCGATTGGCGATGTTATTGCGTATAAATTAGACAAGGAAGTGGTAACGCATCGAATCTTTGCATATCATAATACAGCTTCGGGTGAGAGATATATTACCAAGGGAGATGCCAATAATGTAGCGGATCCAAATCCAGTTAATTATCCTAATATTCTAGGAAGACAGATTAAACAGATTCCATGGTTGGGTTATCTGGTTTCTTTCACAAAGCAACCTCTCGGTTTTATTCTGCTTATTATTATTCCATCGACAGTTATTGTCTATCAGGAACTGGTTGGTTTAAAACAGCACTTGTTTAAGAAGAAAATAGCGCATTTAGCCATCGCTTGTGTAATTGTGTTAGGTTTACATAGTGAGTTAACTAATTCATATTTTGCAGAATCAGCAAGTAGTAGTAACAATTTAATTGCGGCAGCTAGTTCATTTAGTTCGAGCTTGGACGTAGGTAATCTATCTATTAAGGTTTATTTTTGTCCAATAGGAACAAGTATTGGAGTGGATCAACAATCTGATTCTAATGGGAATGCAACTATACCAGATAGTTGTAGCGAGGCTGGTAGTAATATTCACTTTAGAGCCACTAACAATGTAGCTGATGGCGATGATTCCCCGCCCGATGACGATGAATTTGATGTTTTTGATTACAGTACCGATGCTAGTGGGACAATATCTATCTTGGATTATGGATTGGGCACTTTGGGTGTTGCTGAATTTCCTGTGGATGGAGATAGGCTTGCTGACTTTATGCTTCTAGGTTTCTTATGCAGTAATAGCGCTGGTGATTATGATAATAATTATGAACTAGCTACAATCAATGTAGGATCAACAACATATTGTAATGCATATAATCTATCGTTTGGAGGAGGTTCTCCATTTTAGAATTATGAATAAGATTATATATATATTAATACTTTTATTTTTGTTTGGTGTATCGGCTTTGCCAGTAGCTGCAGTAACCAAACAGTCTGGATCTATAAAGTTAACCCTAGATGAGCCCCTATATGCTTCAACAATAGCTTGGTATCCGGGTTTGGTAGTATCAAAAACTATCACAGTAAATAATACTAGTGGAGATAAAAAGGAGCTAAGTTTTCAGGCAATAAATACTAGTCAGACAGGGGCTATGGCTGGCGTGTTGTATTTTAATGTTCAGCAGAATTCTACTAATCTATATGGAGCAAGTAATAGCAAGACATTGCAAAACTTCTGGGATGCAGGTGAGGTAAAGATGTTGGACGTCTCTGGCAGTAGTACAACGACTCTTACCATTAACATAGCTATGAATGAGACTGCGGGTAATGAATACCAAGGAAAACAGGCTTTATTTGATCTGAACATAGGGTTTGTAGGGGAAGCACCCGTTACGGTAACTAGTAGTTCAAATAACACATGTGGTGACTCTAAGCCATCTGTTCCTGGAACGCTAACCGGGGCGGTTGGACCTGAAGATGGTCAAGTTACTCTAAGCTGGGGAAAACCTACAGGAAATTTTACTTATTTCCTATTAGCATATAGCGACAGCTCCAGTTTTCCTCCTAAATGGGGGAATCCAAATATTGGAAAAGATGTAGTATATGTTGTTTCTGGTTTGGGCACAGGAGATTACTATTTTTGGGTAAGAGCAGGGAATGGATGTATGCCAGGTGATTTTGTGGGACCAACTGCTGTGACAATCTCTTCTGGAGCTCCCGGATCTATTGTTGGGCAACCGGCTTCTGGTTTTGCTCCTGGAGTGTTAGGAGAGACAACTGAGAATGAAGCGCCTAATTTAGTTTTAAAAGAAACTAAAAAAGAGAATAACAAAGGAGAAGTTAGAGGATCAGAGATAAAAGATATATTTAATGATTTTGAGGAAGATGGCAAATCTTTTAACTGGGTTTCCCCTTTAACAATAGGTGGCCTTATCCTGTTAGGAATCATACTGGGCTATTTCTATCTTCGGAAGGATTAACGAGTTTTTTATTTAACACCCGGTGTTAACACCGGGTGTTGGTAGATTAAATTAATAGATCTGTTAAAATAACTTTGTATGGTTGTACGAAAAACTGTTCAGATTGGTGACCCTAGGTTGAAGGCAAAAAATGTTGAAATTAAGGATTTTTCTGGTAAAAAACTTGAAGCACTTATTCAGGATTTAACAGATACAATGCATGATGCAGATCTTATTGGAATTGCTGCTTGCCAGGGTTGAAGTGCTAGATATTAACTGTAAGAAATTTAGTTTTATAGCTGACGGTATTTTGGGGAGAGTTATTCAGTATGAAGTAGATCATGTAAATGGAATAGAGTTTCTAGCAAAAGTAGTAGACCAGAGCAAAATGTTGACACTTGAGCAATATTTAGAACAGATTATTAAACCAGATCCAAAATATAATGAGGTTTTGAAGATTGCAATTAAAGAAATTAGGTATCTATCATATTAAAGGCCTTGCCTTTAATATGATTATAACTTGGTTATGTAAGTTTGATCAATTATCAATTATTTCACTAGATTTACAAGACTAATAGTAGAATCTTTAAGCGCATGACGAATAACATATACACTTTTCATGCTTTGATTATATATCAATAGCCTTGCGAGAGTCTTGCGCTTTTATTAAAGGCAAGGCCTTTAATAAAGTTTGTGATACAATTCTTTCATGCAATTGAATAAAGATAAAGACTACATGGCATTTACTATAGAACGGCAATGAAAGCAAAGATAAGCATCATCACTTTGGGTGTTTCTAACTTTGAAAAATCGCTTCAGTTTTATTCTAAAGGACTTGGATTTAAACCGCATGGCTATAACGAAAAAGATGAATATGTAATGCTGGAAATGGAAGGAACATATCTTGCATTGTGTCCCAAAGACATGCTCATTAAAGATGTTACATTGCCGATCATCGATCCTGGTCTTTCTCCCATAACTCTTGCTCATAATGTTGTTTCAAAAGAAGAAGTGGATAGGGTATATAAAGAAGCACTTAATGCTGGTGCAAAACTAATCAAAAAGCCACAAGATGTCTTCTGGGGAGGCTATTCAGGATATTTTGCAGATCCTGATGGGTATCTCTGGGAAGTAGCATATAACCCTTTTACTGATTTAAGTTAAGGCTTGATTATGTCCTTTTCTAATTGTATTATGTTTTTTGGATGTTGATATAATATAATATGAGCAAACTGGTATCTACAAATCCATCTAGGAATTATGAAGTGATTGGTGAGGTTGAAATATCATCTAAGCTTGAGATTAGAGAAGCAGCTGCGCTTGCACAAGTTGCGAAACTGCAATGGAAAGAAACTCCACTATCTGAGCGAATAACTATTCTACGGAGTGTATTTGATTTATTTAAGGATAAGAAAAATATTGAAAAGTTAGCCAAGTTGGCTTCTCAAGAAATGGGGATGCCGATCAAAGAATCAAGAGAAGACTTTATGTACGGAAATAGAAATCTGGATTGGTATTTAGATCATGCAACGGCGTATCTATCGCCCGAAGTTACATATGAAGATGATAACGAGATTCACGCTGTTTATCGGGAACCGTACGGAGTAACAGCTGTTATAGTTCCGTGGAATTTTCCTTTTTCTAATTTTGTGTGGCAGTGTGGTCAGAACCTAATTGCTGGTAATGTGATTGTTTTTAAAGGTTCAGAAGAGGTTCCCTTGTTCAGTAAAGCTCTGGAAGAGATTATGTTAAGTTCTCTTTTACCCAAAGGCGTGTTTAATGTTATTTATGGAGATGGGAAAGTTGGAGATCAACTAGTACATGAGAATATTGATTTAATTTGCTTTACTGGTAGTACTAATACTGGTAAGTACCTGTATAAAGTAGCAGCAGAAAAATTTATTCCTGTTGTCATGGAGCTAGGTGGATCGGCTCCTGGTGTAATATTTGAAGATGCGGACATTTCTGGTGTAATTGAAACTATTGTTATGAATAGATTTATGAATTGCGGACAGATATGTGATGGTCTTAAAAGGTTAATAGTACACAAAAATGTATATTCTCAAGTTCTTAAGCAATTAAAAGAAATTTTTGAGAATAATATAATTGGAGAAGCCGAATCTGATAAAACCCAAATGGGTCCACTTGTTTCTCAAAGACAATTAGACTTGCTTGAAGAGCAAGTGGGGGATGCCCTTTCTAAGGGAGCAAAGGTAGAAATTGGTGGGAAAATACCTAAGAGATTAAAGGGTGCTTATTATGAACCAACTTTGTTAACCAATGTTAAGCAAAATATGCGAGTATGGACGGAAGAAGTGTTTGGACCTGTATTGCCAATCGTTACTTTTGAAACAGAAGAAGAGGCAGTAGAATTAGCAAACGATACAAAGTATGGTTTGGGGTCTTATGTATTTACGTCTGATAAAGAAAGATTTCAACGAGTAGCTATGAAACTTCAAGCGGGTATGGTTAGCTTGAATAACACGAGCTATGTTATGGCATGCAACCCATTTGGAGGGTATAAGGAGTCAGGATTAGGCAGAGAGCATGGATCATATGGGTTTCATGATATTACCCAAGTCAAAGTTGTTTCCAGAGAAAAATAAAACTATCTGCATGATGTATAGTTTCATACTTTCTCAGTAACTCTATACTCCAGACGTTTACCAAGCATTAATCTGGTGTGGGCGTCAAGGCCTGGGAGAGCGGAAAGGAAGAAGGAAACTACTGGTAAGCTAAGCCATTGTACAAAAAGAAAAGGAACTTTCCAGCGAGGGAAATGAGCTGGTCTTTTGGGTCTGGTTTTGGTATCTACAATTATTACGATTAAAAGTAAAACTGCACTTATAGTTAGAATAAATGAGGATATCTGAGAGAGATTATGACCTAGTACTGTACGAGCAAAATATGGGTTAACTAGAGTTGGAAGAGTACTTCCTAGTGTTAGGATAAACCAGTTTGTAGGCCAGATAATATGAGTTTCCAGTACATAAAGAAGACGAGTGGTGCGGTCAATAATACTTATCTCTGGATGAAGAAAATAGTTTCTGATAACGTTTGGTAAATCTGACACTCCCCAAGCCCAGCGTTTTTGTTGCTCGTATTGGTTGATAAGTGTTTTTTTGAGCGTGGATGACTGTGCAGCTTGGACTAATGTTGGCAAGAAGATAGGTATTGCACGCACCTTTTCACCCTTAGCAAAATAGGTCTTGAAGAAGAGGTGATAGTCTTCGGGAATAATATCAACAGACCAGAAGCCAACTTCGGCAACAGTTTTGAGCGAAAGGCTGTAGGTTGAATAATTAATAAGTCTTTTACCTTGTTTCAGCAGTGATAAGGAGAACATGCTTCCAATTGTGTTAATAACACGAATAGGAAGCGGCACTTCCCAGATATTAGAATAATACATAATACCTGTCTGATAAAAATGATAATCTCGGTCTAAATCGGTTAGAAACTTGTATGTTAAGTAGGAATAATAGGAAGGATGTAGTTGGGCATCAGCATCTGCTGAGGTGACAGTTGTTAAGCTTTCATCCCAGCCTAGCTGTTTACACTTTTTATGTGCGAAGCGACCAGCAAAGGCCATATTAGATGATTTTCCGGCAATTTCCCCAGGGAGTATAGAATGTTTTGTAATCCAGAAATTTCCAAACTTATGCCCGTATTTTTGCTTAAGAAGGTTGCCGATCTCTTCAACCTCTTTATCTCTACTTTCAGTGGCTAGGATGATTGAAATATATTTAAGAGGAAATGTCTGCTTTGTTAAGTTGCTTATAGTTTGCTCAAGAATACTATATGGCTCCTTGTATTCGGGGATAATAATTACATGGTTAATGTCCTGCCAGTTTGCAACTGATTTTGCCTCTTTAAACCAATCTATGCGTCCATGCGCCACCATTGTTAGGTACGAGCGAATTGCATAGTATGCGAGAGTAGCCGATTTAAAGAACCAATAGATATCGAAAGTGATAATAAAGTAAGCTACCACAGCTGGATGCCAAAATGATAACCATAAAGGAAAAGTTATGAGAAGCCATGAAAAAGCTGGAATGATAATTTCTATAAATCTTTGAGTTTTAACTGGGTAACGTCTAAATATTCGCTGTACCATAATTACTCTAATCGTGGAAATAGTACTCCCCCTTTTGTTATTGTGCCTGACAGTTGTTTAATAATAGTATTTGCTGTGCTAGGTAAGAATGGCTTAAGGTTGTAGGCAATAATTTTAATTTCCAGAATTATATCCATTAATGAATTGGATAACTTATCTCCTTCAAGTTTCCATGGTTTGCGTTTGTCTATTTTTTTATCTAGACTAGTTATCTTGTCATTCCAGATAAATTCTAAAGCTTGATCAAAGCGGTATACTTTGAGATATCTTTCTACTTCTGGATACAGCTTAAGCTCAATATCACTTATGGATAGCTTGGCTTTGGCCGCTAAAGTGCTCACTCTTGCAACTAAATTACCAAGCCCGTTGGCCAGATCTGCATTGTATAATTCTTGAAATCTACTACTGCTAAAATCACCATCGCTATAACTAGGAATCTCTCTTAGGAGATAATATCGAAGTGGGTCAACTCCATATTTTTTTATAAGCTCAAATGGATCTACAACATTTCCGATAGTTTTACTCATTTTTTGTCCTTCAACGGTAATATATCCGTGAGCAAAGATTTCTTTAGGTAGTTTCAGCCCAGCAGATAACAAAAATGCTATCCAATAAACTGCGTGGAAACGAATTATTCCTTTGCCAATAACGTGTATATCTGCAGGCCACCACTTGCTATATGACTTTTCATCCCAGCCAAATCCAATTCCAGATTGGTAGATGTTTAAGGCGTCAAACCAGACATAAATTCTTTGGCTATCGTCTCCTGGAACAGGTACTCCCCAGTTTTTAGCTCTTTCGTTTGAACGAGAAATGCTAATATCTTTTAACCCTTGTTTTAGAAATCCGAGTACCTCGTTCTTGCGTGTTTGAGGAAGGATCTTTAGTTTATCATTAGATATTAGCTCAATTAGTTGTTTTTCATATTTTGAGAGTTTGAAGAAATAATTTTCTTCTTCAACTACTTCAAGTTCCTTTCCAGGGTGTTCAAAACATTCGCCATTTTCATTGAGTTCGTCTTTATCATAGAAAGTTTCACACCCCACACAGTAGGGGCCTTTGTATGTCTTGCTATAGATGTCTCCTGCTTTTGCACATAATTCCCATAACTTTTGACTAGAAGGAAAATGTATTTTTGCGTCGCTTCCTTTTTGGAAAATATCGTATTCAACATTTAGTTTTTTAGCTAAATCTAGAAATACTGCTGTATTTTCATCAACAAATTCCTGCACAGCTTTTCCAACTACTTCTGCAGCTTGTACATTTTTGAGTGCGTTTTCATCTCCTCCAGAGAGAAACATAACCTCTTGCCCGAGTAATTTATGATAGCGAGCAATTGTGTCTCCTTGTAAGAATTCAAGAGCGTGTCCGATGTGTGGAGCAGCGTTTACATAAGGAATTGCAGTTGTGACATAATATTTGCTCATTAGCTATATTTTAGCAGACTCTAGCGGAAACACGAGCTTTCTGGTAAAATTACCCTTCGTTTGTTTAAGTATTAATTATGCCAACAATAAATCAATTAGTTCGCTATGGTCGAAAAACACCTAAGAAAAAGGTTAAGGCAACGGCCTTGCGAAAAATGTATAACTCATTAACTCGCAAAACGCGTGAAGTTCCTGCCCCACAAAAGCGAGGCGTGGTGACGTTGGTTAAGACAATGACGCCAAAAAAACCAAATTCTGCACTTCGCAAAGTAGCTAGAGTACGTCTTTCTAATAGGCAAGAGATTACAGCGTATATTCAAGGTGAAGGACATAATCTTGGTGAGCACAATGTTGTGCTTGTCCGTGGAGGACGTGTCAAAGATTTACCAGGAGTTAAATATCATTTAGTTCGTGGTACTCAAGATTTGGAAGGTGTGGTTGGTCGCAAGTCTTCTCGTTCAAAATATGGGACTAAGAAGAGTGGGCAATCTAATGCTGCAGCACCAGCAAGGCAATCTGTACAACCAGCAGCAGATGTTGCGTCAGCCACGGAGGAAGAATAAATTATGCCAAGATCTAAAAAAGCAAAAATTCGTGAGCCAAAGCCAGACCCTATCTATAATAGCCAGATGGTGACAAGGCTAGTTAATGCATCAATGAAAAGTGGTAAAAAGAAAGTGGTAGAACGCCACATTTATGCTGCTTTAGAGCTGATTGCCGGCAAAGATAAGCAAAAAGATCCAATAGTCATACTGGAAGCTGCTATTGAAAACGTAGGTCCAACTAAAAAAGTTCGTCCTCGGAGAGTGGGGGGAGCTTCTTACTTGGTGCCAGTTTCCGTAAGTGCCAGGCAGCGATTATCTTTAGCAATGCGCTGGATTGTGGGTGCTGCAAATTCTCGATCAGGTCCTGAGAATAGAACATATAAAGCTAAGTTGGTGGCAGAACTCTTGGATGCAGCAGATAATAAAGGTGGAGCAGTAGAAAAGAAAGAGAATATGCACAAAGTAGCTGAAGCAAACAAAGCATTCGCACATTTCCGCTGGTAAGGCCATGGCAGACAAGAATACACGCGATTTTCCGTTAGATAGAGTTCGAAATATTGGAGTTATTGCCCATATTGATGCGGGTAAAACTACAACAACTGAGAGAATTCTGTATTACACTGGTAAAACCTATAAAATTGGCGAAGTCCATGAAGGCGCAGCTGTCATGGACTGGATGGTGCAAGAGCAAGAGCGAGGAATCACTATTACCTCTGCTGCTACAACAACATTTTGGAAAAATGTACGTATTAATATTATAGATACCCCAGGACACGTTGATTTCACAGCTGAAGTTGAGCGCTCGCTTCGCGTATTGGATGGAGCGGTAACTGTATTAGACGCTGAAGAAGGAGTTCAGAGTCAGTCAGAGACTGTCTGGAATCAGGCTAATAAATATAAAGTTCCTCGAGTTTGTTTTATTAATAAAATGGACAAAGTTGGAGCAGACTTTTTTGCAACAGTCCAGGATATTATTGATCGTTTGGGGGCAAATCCAGCGATTGTAATGTTGCCAATTGGAGCAGAAAATGACTTTAAAGGGATGGTTAATTTATTAGAGGAAAAAGCTTTGATCTGGTCTGGAAGTGATATGGATGCAAGTTACGAAGAGGTAGATATCCCCACAGATATGCAAGAGCTGGTAGAGAAGTATCGCAAGATACTTATTGAGCAGGTAGCCGAAACAGACGACACTTTAACGGAGAAGTTTCTTAATGGAGAAGAAATAAGTAAGGAAGATATAAAAAGTGCACTAAGAAAAGCTACTATAGCTTATAAATTAGTTCCTATTTACTGCGGATCTTCCCTTAAAAATAAAGGCATCCAACCTCTACTTGATGCTGTAATAGATTATCTTCCTTCACCACAAGATGTACCACCGATGGAAGGTAAAGATCCGCAAACGGGAGTAAGTGTTGTGCGTAAACCAAGTAAGGATGAGCCATTTTCTGCCTTAGTGTTTAAGATTCAACTGGATCCACATGTTGGGCAACTTGCTTACGCTCGGATTTACTCAGGAAAATTGGAATCAGGCTCATACATTAATAATGTTACCAAAGATAAGCAAGAAAGAGTGGGACGCATATTACTCATGCATGCAAATACTAGAGAAGACGTGAAAGAGGCATTTGCGGGTGAAATAGTGGCGTTAGTAGGCTTAAAAAATGCTAGTACAGGCGATACATTAACGGATAAAGATCATCAGATATTACTAGAGACAATTTCTTTTCCAGAAACAGTAATTTCTTTAGCAATTGAGCCAAAGACTAAACAAGATCAGGAAAAAATGTCACAGGCGCTCCGTAGATTAATGGATGAAGATCCAACATTTGGAGTTAAAACTGATGAAGATACTGGTCAGACGATAATATCGGGTATGGGCGAATTGCATTTGGAGGTTTTGGTTGATCGTATGAAACGAGAGTTTAATGTCGAAGCGAATGTTGGTAAACCACAAGTTTCGTATAAAGAGACAATTAGAGAAAAAGCTCAAGCAGAAGGAAAGTATATTAAGCAGTCTGGTGGACGAGGGCAATATGGGCATTGTTTTATACGTATTGAACCTCAGGAACGAGGTACAGGGTTTGTTTTTGAAAATAAGATAAAAGGTGGAGCAATTCCTAAAGAGTTTGTACCAGCTATTGAAAAAGGAATTAAAGAAGCTGCGGAAAGAGGAATTGTAGCAGGATATCCAATGGTAGATATTAAAATTGAGCTATATGATGGAACTTATCATGATGTTGACTCGTCCGAAGTAGCCTTTAAGATTGCTGGTTCAATGGCATTTCAATCTGCAGCAAAACAGGCAGATCCTACACTAACAGAGCCAATTATGAAGGTAGAGGTAACAACACCGCCAGATTTTGTGGGAGATGTAATTGGAGACCTATCAGCAAAACGTGCCCAGATTCAAGGAACTGTAACTCGTGGAAAAGCTCAAATTATTACAGCTTTAGTTCCTTTGGCTGAATTACCAGGGTATTCAACAATATTGCGGTCAATGACTCAAGGGAGAGCTACTTATTATATGGAACCTAGTCATTATGAAGAAGTGCCAAGAAATATTCAAGAAAAGATTGTTGAGAGCAGATCTTGACAGTATCTGTAGTTGTGGTATTATTCTTGCATAAATTTCTTTCATTAAAGAAAATATAAAAAAATGGCAGATTCAAAAAAATACGAGCGCACTAAGCCTCATGTAAATATCGGAACTATCGGACACGTGGATCACGGCAAGACCACTTTAACTGCGGCTATTACTAACTACCTTGCTACTAAAGGTCAAGCTTCTGCGATGAAGTTTGAGGATATTGACAATGCTCCCGAAGAGAGAGAAAGAGGAGTTACAATAAACATTTCCCACGTTGAATACGAAACGGCAAAGCGTCACTATGCTCATATAGATGCACCAGGACATGCTGACTACATCAAGAACATGATCACTGGCGCAGCTCAGATGGACGGCGCAATTTTGGTTGTGTCTGCTCCAGATGGACCCATGCCACAAACCACAGAACACATTCTACTTGCGCGTCAAGTTAATGTGCCTGCGATTGTTGTGTTCATGAACAAGGTAGATATGGTTGATGACGAAGAATTGCTTGATCTAGTTGAGATTGAAGTTCGTGAGCTTTTAAATAAATACAAATACCCAGGTAACGACGTGCCAATTATTCGTGGCTCAGCTCTTAAAGCGCTTGAAGGTGACGCCGAAGCACAAAAGGGAATTGAGAAGCTAATGGATGCAGTAGATGAGTATATTCCTGAACCTAAACGTGAGCTGGATAAGCCATTTTTAATGCCAATAGAGGACGTTTTCTCAATTAAGGGAAGAGGAACTGTTGTAACAGGACGTATTGAGAGAGGTAAAGTTGATGTAAATGATGAGATTGAGATTGTTGGTGTCAAAGACACAGTTAAGACAGTCGTTACAGGAGTAGAAATGTTTAGAAAAACTCTTGACGAAGGTCAAGCGGGAGATAACGTTGGAGTACTCGTACGAGGACTAGAGAAAAATCAGGTAGAACGTGGTCAAGTATTAGCTAAGCCAGGTTCAATTACTCCTCATACTAAATTTGAGGCAGAGGTCTATGTCTTAACTAAAGATGAAGGTGGTAGGCATACTCCATTCTTTACAGGTTACAGACCTCAGTTCTACATTAGAACAACAGATGTTACTGGTAACGTAGCTTTACCAAAAGGAGTTGAAATGGTTATGCCTGGAGATAACGTTACAGTTACTGTCGAATTGATTCAGCCAATTGCAATGGAAGAGGGAGTAAGATTTGCTATCCGCGAAGGTGGACACACGGTTGGGGCAGGAGTTATTACTAAGGTAGTAGCTTAAGATACACCCATTTGCCCAAAATTTGCACATTTAAAGGTCTTATATTATGCGTCAAAGTAGAATTAGAGTTAGATTAAAGGCATATGATCACAGGGTTATTGATGAATCCTGTCAGAAAATAGTTGAGTCTACAATTCAAACTGGTGCAAAAGTTATGGGACCTGTTCCTCTTCCAACACGCAGAGAAAAATTTGCGGTTATGCGTTCCCCATTTACGGACAAGGATTCACGTGAGCATTTCATGATCAAGACACATAAGAGAGTAATAGATATTGAAGAACCTAACCAGAAAACTATTGATGCTCTTATGCATATGAATCTTCCCGCTGGAGTAGATATTCAGATAGGCTCCTAAATCTCTTCAACATATAGTTCCTAGATCATGTTATTGTGTATATATGAAAGTTAATTGGTGGCTGATTGCAGCATTGGAGTTGGTTCTTCTATTGCTGATATTTACTGGATTTGGATTAGCGTATTTATCATCTTCAAATAAGTTGTTAATAGACAATAATATGCAGAATATAATTCATGAAACAAAAAAGGAAGACGAATATAGTCTAGTAAAAAGAAACATGAGTGATAAATTTACCCTGGAAGGAGTAAAGGTTGAAATAAGTAGAATTGGATATGATAGATTTTTATCTACCATCATAGGCAGCCTTGGAGATATTGAAGAGATAAATATTGCTGAATATACTGGCATACACACAACTCAGAATGTTCAAGGAGACAGTGAGCAGCAGCTGTATGTATTAACAACTAATAGCAAGAAGAGCGATCAGGTAATTGTGATAACCGTAACAAATGATGGAGTTACGGTTAATGATATTAGTGCAATAATTGAGCAGGTTGATAAAGAGCTGATATTGCACCTCACCCCAACTGTAAAGATTGAAAATACTAAAGTACCAGTGAATGAATCTCTAACACAAACTCCAACTAATGTTCCAGCTCAAACACCTCTGTTAACACCTGACCCAGCTAATTTTGGAGATTGTATCTATGGTTGTGTATCTGAAGAGAGATTTAAGTAAATTACTACATCTTTTCGAGAGTTTTGATTCCTAAGAGTTTAAGCCCATTCTTCAATACTTGTGCAGTAGCGGACGTTAGCTGTAATCTAAATTGTACATTATCACCACCGATTACTTTATGTTTGTTGTAGAAAGTATTGTATTTCTGCGCAAGATCAAACAGGTAATTGCAGATTAAGTTAGGAGAGTAAGTTTTTCCTGCTTCAAGCACCACTTCGGGATATTTATACAAAGTTCGCAAAATAGTTAATTCCTCGATGTTTGGTTGTAGGCTCGTATCTGATTTACTATTTTCACTCTTTCTTGCAATAGATTTACATCTAGCATATGTGTACTGTAAATATGGCCCCGAGTTCCCCTCTAAAGATATGGACTGATTAATGTCAAATGCTATTTCACTTTTTGGATCAACTTTTAACATAGAATATTTTACAGCACCGATCATAATAATCTCTGCTGACTTGTCATCAACATCGAAAGATTTTGTAATTTTATTCTTAACTTCATCCAATAGCCATTGAGCGGTAATTACTGTTCCTTTGCGGGAAGACATTTTTCCCTTAGCTAGCTGAACAAATCCGTATATGTAGTGAAGCTGTTTATTTTGGTATTTTACAGAATTGATTAGCTCTTCTGCCTTAAACGTTACCTGGAAAAAACTGGCTTGCTCTGGACCTACTATATGAATACATTTGTCTATTTCTCCATGCTCACTAAACTCTAGTTCTGCTAAGCCTAGTTCTTTTCCTTCGTAAGTAGGATTTCCCTCGCTAGTGATAAATACTCTAGTATGGAGACCATATTTATCTCCATTAAACACAACAGCGCCTTTACTTTTCTCTAAGATACCGTCTTTAAGAGCTTGTTTGGACATTTTAAGTCCTGAGTCATATACCTCGCTTTCAAAATATAATCGGTCAAAATGAGAATAAACTCGCTTATAAAACTCGTCATAGTAATCCAAGCTCCATTGCCTAGTCTTCTTCCAGAGTTTTAGAATTTTAGGATCTCTGTTGTATATTTTTTTGTTAATAACATGAATTTTTTGCTTAGCTTCTTCATTGTTTTCATAATAACTATTACCTTCTTGGTAAGATTTACCTAAGTATTTAATCTTTTCATCAAGAGTTTTAGGAGTTTTCTCGCCAGTTTGCATCATTCCGTATATGCATTTTGCAATATGCATACCAACATCTCCTTGATAATTAGCTCTTATAACCTTATTACCAATCGTCTCTAGTATTCTAATAATTGACTCTGCTAAGGATATATTTCTTAAATGACCAATATGGAGTAGTTTGTGAGTATTGGGGTGAGCAAATTCAACGATTATTTTTTTTGCTGGACCTAAGAGGAATGAAGGGATTATTTGTTTATCTGTGTTAATAAGTTCGAGCTCATTGATCAAACAATCATTTGCGAGCCAAAAATTAATAAATCCTGAGCCGGCTACCTCTATTTTGTCTACAACCTTCTTTAGTTCTTTATCTTTCTCTAATTCTGTTACTATTGCTGTGGCTAGCTCTCGAGGATTTTTCTCTGCCTTAGCTGCTAATACCATTGCTATATTGCAAGAGTAATCGCCATGGCTTTCCTCACCCGGATGCTCCAGGTTTATATCTACCTCTGGTAGCTTTAAACGCTTAATTACTTGTTGTATCTGTTCTTTAATAGTGTCTGTGATCATTAGTCTATTATAGCAGGATCACTAAAACTAGTAAGTTAAGAGATGTATTAGCTGAACTTTAGTTGTAGCTTGCGCCTAAAACTTTGGTTAGGGGAGAAAGAAACAAAGATCAATTCTTCTTCCTACCTAAGGTGTGATTAATAGATCTGACTGTTATTTATATGCCTCTGCTTGAAGGTTAAACATTTGTGCGTACTCACCATTTTTTAAATATAGCTCATCGTGTGTGCCTCTTTCGATGATTGCCCCATCCTTTAGAACAATTATTTCAATAGATAATTGTTCCCCATTTGCAAAGGCGTTTCCTAAAATTTGTTGATATTTCTTAGGGAGTTTTTCTATAAACTGATTTGCGCCAGACATCAAAGCGGCTTTTCTAATAAGTGGCTTATTTTGTATGTCTTTAATTTTCCCAATTGCGATATTTTCTGAAACAGTCAAACAACCTTATTCCTGGGGATAATAAGGTCAATATTCTTTAAGTTATTTTCCCTGGCGCCTTTAATTATTATGTTATTCATCTTGACAAACACTCAACTATGGGCTATTATATGATATAACGTTACGTTATAGTCAATAGCAATGAAAAACTATCTATCAGCAGGGGAATTAGCAAGGTTAGCTTGTACTACCAAGCGGACCATTCATTTTTATGATGAGCTGGGAATATTGAAGCCTGTGAAAGTTGATTCCAATGGCTACCGTAAATATGCTCAAGAACAGGTATTGGATTATCAGAGAATACTTCTATTAACCACGCTAGGCGTTTATCTTAAAGAAATAGAAAAATACCTAAAGAAACAAGGAGACTTATCTGCCTTATTTTTTGAGAAAAAAGCTCTAATTAAGCAGCAAATTGAGGACTTGAAATTTAGTTTAGATAGCTTAGAAAGATACTCACTAAATCTAGAAATTAATAGAACAATGGTGGATCCCAAGATAAAAGTAGTTAAACCATTTTATATATATTACATAGAGCGGAAAGGTCCATATTCAAAAATTGGTGATTATTGTGTGGAATTAGGAACAATGCTTGATAAAAAGGGAAACAAGTTTGTGTCTCTAGCTATATTTGAGGATCAGACCTACCAGCCAAAAGAAACGCTAATAAAAGTAGCTATTATTGCAAATAAAAATATGATAGTTAGGAGTGAATATAAAGATGAAGTTAAATATATGAAATTCAACCCTGGAAAGGTAATAACTTATACCCATAACGGATCAGGTAGTTTGTTGTCCTTGTTTTGGAAAGAGCTGGAGAAGTATTGTAGATTAAATAAATTAAATGTTCGTAGAAAAACTCCTGCTTTTGAAATTTATCGCAAAGTAAACCAAGATTTGTCTAAGCAGTTTTTTGAGATCTACTTACCTATAATTTAGTAAACCTGTTTGCGGTAATTTTTAATAAATTGTCTGTGTAATTTACACACTTGGTGTGTTAATTGTATACAGAGAACCCCGGGTGGAGCCGAGTTTATTTACAAAACCAGATTTGTAAAGTTGGCGCAGATCATAATGGAGAGTGCTTTCTGGAACACGAGCAAAACGCCGCTTAATGTTGTCAAAGCTAACTATTTTGTGATCACGAATTATTTCTAGAATTTCGCGTCGTCTGGGAAGTAAATTATCCTCGGGCACCGAGTCTTTCGCATCTGTATATGTTTTTATTCCTTGCTCTGCTTGCTGAGCAATTGCTGTTAAGAAAAATTCTACAAATTCCATGATGCTATTTGATGGGAGTGCCAAAAGGTCGTAATATAGTTGGCGGTTTTCTTCAAGATATTGTTCTATGGTAACAAGCCCTCGAAAGTCATAGTCATTAGTGTGTAGGATGTAAACTGAGAGTAATCGTCCTACACGCCCATTTCCGTCTAAAAAAGGATGTATTTTTTCAAACTCATAGTGAATAATTGCCGCATGAATGGGAGCAGGGTAATCGGTTGAGCTATAAAATGAGATTAATTGATCTACAAGACTCTTTATTTCACTTGGTGGAGGCGGCATATATACTGCTATTCCTGCTGAATTAAATATTGCTGACTGCTCGTGCCGGAACTTTCCTGCCGCGGCAGATAATTTATTCATAGCAATTCTATGTAGATTTAAAATAATACTTGGTACTAGTTTTTTGTTTTGCTTTGCATTTCGTAGCCAGCTGTATGCGCGTTGTAAGTTTTGAACTTCTAGTGCTCTGGTATCATGTTTATCCAGCTTTCCAACATCTGTTAATTTAAGTGAATTCCCTTCAATTCGCGCAGAATAAAGTGCGCTTTTTAACAAAGACTCTCGCTGTAAACGTAATTCAATCAGTGGCTTTTTTGGAATGCTTGCTAAAACTTGCTGAGCAACATCAATTCGCCTAAGCAATGCTTCAATTTCTACTGTGTGTTTATAGATATATTTCATATAATACCTGTTTAACAGATATTAAAAGATATTGCAAGATGTTAGAAGATATTGGAAGATTAATTATAACCACAGTGGGAATAGGGACAAAGAATTTTATCACAACAGATCTTTTCTTCATTTAATAACTGGGGGATTCGTTTATAGTTTCGAAGGAATGATCCCTTGAGATACCATAAGTCATCTGGCTTTAATACATTCTTTAGTATTTCTGCGGCGACGAGCACATTGGTTGCGTAAGCAGTTTTTTCTTTAGGGTAACCTGCTTTAACTGCTGTTTCAAGTGTATGTTTACGTAAGAGGCCAATTCCAACAACAAAATCTGGCTTAAATTTAGCAATCTCATAACCCGTCTTTTTATGCTCATCAACTGGATCTTCCAGCTCCCCCATTTCTCCCAAGACAGCAATTTTTCTACCCTTTTTATATTCAAGTTTGAAAAGTGTTTCAAGCCCAGCTTTAGTACTGGCGGGATTAGCGCGCAGTGAATCATTAAGAATAAGAGTATTTAAGGGGCCTTTTTCAATATTCATGCGTCCTTTAAGTGGTGATATTTCTTTTGCCACAATCTGAAAATTGTTAATAAGGCCGTGGTGAGGGTGAGCGGATTTGGCAATCAGGTATCCTGCCATGAGGTTATATATATGATGTGTTCCTATTAGTCCTGTTTCAACAATATATTTTCTATTGTCAATATTTATTTCAAATTCTGTCCCAGTTAGATTAATCTTTATAGATTTAGGGTTTACCCAGACGTTAGAGTACTTAGGATCTGTTCCATACCAAATAACTTTTGCTTTAGTGTGTTTAGCCATTTGGCGGACTAATGGGTCGTCATAGTTTAAGATTGCGGTGCCGGTCTTTGGTAAAACTTCTATTATTTTTCTTTTTTCCTGAATAAGTGTTTCAAGTGACCCCAAGTGCTCATTGTCTGTATGAACTGGTGAAATTCCGGTGATACAAGAAATGCTTGGTTTAACAATCTCTAGATGCTGGTCCATTTCCCCCAAGTGATCAATCCCTAATTCCCAGACAACGTGCTTGGTCCAGGGGCGGACTTTGAGAGCTGTAATGGGAATATTAAAGGTCGTGTCTAGATTAGTATCTGTGGATACTGTGGATCCAGCTTTTTCTAAGATAGCAGTAGTTATTTTGGTAGTATTTGTTTTACCCTGGCTACCAGTTATGGCAATCTGAATAGGGTTGTTGAGTTTTAACCAGGTTTTAGCAAAGGCTCTTTTTGCTAGGTGATATATTTGTTTGGTTCCTGTTGGATAATAGACAGTCATATTAGACTATTATACAGTGATTTATTAGATTATATTAGTTATTATGGAGATGGTGGTTAATGGCGAAGACCTATTTCGTATATAGATTCAAGATCGAGAAGACCACTTTGAGTGGCTACTGATCTCATGAGATCTTTTATTGTCTTATTTCTTCTGTTAAGTGTTTGTTTACCTCCGATTGTAACTCTTAGATCTGATGATTCGTGTTTATCTCTCAAAAATTCTAGCAGATCTTCATAATTTGAATCTGGCAGTTTTCCAGTTTCTTCTTTGAATTGTTGAGATATTTCATGAAATAAAGCAGTTACTGTGTCTTTGGGAACATATGGAAGGTCGGCTGGAGTAATATATGATCTTTCGGCTAACAAATCAACATTGCCAATATCTCGATGAGAGCCATACATTAAGTGAGAATATGTTAGCTGATTAAGACTTGTCTTATCTAAATAATCTGCCTCTTTTAAGTTGGGCCTATTTAGTTCATAGAGGTATTTAATATAGGCTACACCTGATAATACCTGAAATGATTGATCTAATTCGAGATCTATTAGTTTTTCATCTAGGTTTCGATTACTTAACAAGCTTTGTTCGGATAGAGATATAATTTTGTTGGAAGCACGCAGAAGAGATTTTAAAAAAGCCCTTTGAGTATCAGGTATAGAAGGCTGTGAGAGTTGTTCTTGGATATAGCTTCGTAATTGGGGATTAGTTAATTGGTGTTGTAGAAATAAGTTATTTTGCGTTGCTTCTTCGGATGTGTACCAATTAACCGTGTTGTCAATTGACGTAATGTTATCAGAGTTGTAAATGTTATCTCTATCTCCAGCTTCGTTAATCACGAGTGATGCCCAAGTTTTTGTTGTGCGTGTTAGTTGCCAAGGTGAAATAAGATTGCGGTTTTTGGGATCAGTAATCATTGATCGGATAAAATTTGGGCTATTAAATAATTTTCGAAGAGATTCAGTTTCTGGTGTAGTTTCCAGGAATGATTGCTCAATGAGACGATCTGTTTCTTGTTTAGTTTGAGCAAGGTGGTCGTACAATTGTATTGTTTGTGCTATTTCTGGGTCGAGACCATATTGAGCTATTTGCTTTTGGAACCACGAGCTATTTCTATTGCAATAAGCTAGAGCTCTGGCAATTTGTATAGATTCTTGATCATGGATGCCAAATGTACGAGGTCCCATAACCCGAGGTATATCATCTGTTCCCATATCTTTAGGATTGCCAAAGTGATTTTGGAACGAATCTGTAGTTTTCCATATTGTTATTAATGCTCTTTCTCTTTGATCTTCAGAATGTTTTCCTCGACTCCAGAACATTGCAAGCCTATTTGCAGCCTCGATTTTAAACTCTGTCCATACGTCACTGTTGTATTTACCGCGACCGCCAATATTTCGTGAGCTGGTTCGAAAACCAAGAAGGACTTGCGGAAGTCCTATGTCTAATTCCTGTGAGGTTTGATTAATTTTTGAGATAAAATTTTGGTGGTGGCTGTCGAATTCTGGTTGATACTTAAATGGGTCTTTACTAAAATAAAATAGACTAAGCTTAGTAAGCCATTCGTTAAGACGAAAAAAACTATCTTCATTTAGTGCATCACTAGAAAAACGGGAAGGATCTAGATCATGAAAGAGACTGTCAGAAGTTTCACGTGAGATTTGTGCGTACTCGGGTGATTGAGGTAATAGTTTTCGACCATGTGGCGGAACTCCCCCTGCAGCGTTTATTACTGCCCGGGGAGCTCCGAAATAATTTGCAATTGCTGTTCCGGCGAGTATACTACCAGCAATTAGCACTTTTCTTCTTGACATACCTGGTTCTTGGTTCTGTGAAGGATGGGTAACTGTTACACTCTCAGATGATGTAGGGTCAGTTTCTGTTGAGGCTAATGTTACTGATGCTTCGCTTGTTTCGTCCATGATTTGATTGTTAGAAATTGCTGAGAGCTCCCATGTAGTTATTTAGAAAAGCGGGTATGGCAAAGGCAAGTCCAATCAGGGGAAGAACAAACATAACTGCAGTACCAATTAATGTCCACATGAAGTATTTGCGGGTTTTTTCAGATGATGAGTATATCTTTCTAAGTAGCTCATCTTGAGCATTTAATCTGGCAACAATATCTTCTTGCATGTTTTTATTATAATCTATTTCAAAAAGTTTTAAAACCGGGTTTTAAAATAACTAAGATTTGTTGAAAATACAGGATAATATATACACAATTCCTATCATTATTATGATAATGAAGATATCAAGTCCCGTCTGATAATGGATTACGTGGCGAATACCAAGTTCACGAAGTATAACTGAGAGTTCCTCCAGAGCAATTCCACCACCTATAGTTAGCATATGCTAAAAGAATAATGAAGAATTTATTTCTTGAAATATGCATAATCAAAATTGCTCTTGATTGGTCGGGGTACTAGGAATCGAACCTAGGCCGCACGCCCCCCAGGCGCGCATTCTGCCACTAAACTATACCCCGATTGGAATATTTTATCACTAACGCTACTTATAAAAAGATATGGTACAATAGCCTTGAAATATGACAGATGATAAACAAGTAGAGCAGCGTAAAAAAGCAGTGAGTTTAGCGATGGAGCAGATCCAGACACAATATGGTAAAGGATCTATTATGCGTTTTGGTGAGCCTGGGGCAAGAGTTGCAGGACTCGAAGTTATATCTACTAGTTCTTTGACTCTTGATCAGGCATTGGGCGTAGGAGGGTTACCACGAGGAAGAATAGTTGAGGTTTATGGTCCAGAAGCTTCTGGAAAAACTACCATTGCATTGGGGACTATTGCGCAAGCACAAAAAGCTGGTGGTATTGCGGCCTTTGTAGACGCAGAGCATGCTCTTGATCCCGCTTGGGCACAGATAATTGGTGTGAATTTGGATGATCTTTTAATTTCTCAACCGGACACTGGAGAGCAGGCTTTGGAAATTACAGAGACACTTATTCGCTCAGGTGGTATTGACGTTTTGGTAATAGATTCTGTGGCCGCACTAGTTCCTCGTTCGGAAATTGAAGGGGAGATGGGAGACTCACAGATGGGGGTTCAAGCTAGGCTTATGAGCCAAGCACTTCGTAAATTAACCGGAGTAATTTCAAAATCTCGCACAGTAGTTATTTTTACTAACCAAATTAGGCATAAAATTGGAGTGATGTTTGGAAACCCTGAAACCACAACAGGTGGATTAGCCTTGAAGTTCTATGCGTCAATCCGTATGGATGTTCGTAAAATTAAAGCAATAAAATCCGGAGACCAAGTAATTGGCTCAAGGCATAGAGTAAAGGTTGTTAAGAATAAAGTTGCTCCACCATTTCGAGAAGCTGAGTTTGAGATTAAGTCGTTTGGTATAGACAAGGGTGGAGAGCTTTTAGATATGGCAGTTGAGCACGGAGTTATTAATCGTTCAGGAGCATTTTTTAAATATGGGGAAAGTGTACTAGGTCAAGGACACGATGCTGCTGCATCGACACTGATGGAAGATAAGAAGTTAGCTAGCAAGATTTATGCTGAAACCAAACAAGCCAAGACTGAAGGAGAAAAGCCCAAAAAAACCAAGTGATAAGTGTTACTTGTTATATAATAAGGCACAGAGGCTGATCTCATATCGTCCTCGTTCGGAATCCGAACTTCGTTTACGTTTGACTTTGTATGTGGGTAAATGGAAGTTAGAACATTCTTTAGTGGAAGAGGTCCTACAAATACTAAAAGAAGAAAATGTAATAGACGATTTTAAATTTGCCCAGTGGTGGATAGAGCAGCGATCTGAGTTTAGTCCGCGAGGCAAGCGAATGATAACTGCAGAACTAAAAGCAAAAGGCGTTGATGAAGAAATCATCAGAGAGGCAATAGCCCTATTACACACCGGCGAAATTGATATTTTTGGTGTTAAAAGAGAAGCTTTGGATGAAAAAATACTTGCTTTGGGAGCTGCCATGAAAAAACAAAAAATGTATAAAACTGAAGATAAGTTCACATTTGAAAAAAAAATGGTAAGATACTTGGTAAGTCGTGGCTTTGATTACACAATTTCAAGTGAGGTAACGCAAGAATTAATAACAATAAATTATGAGTGATTCAATAAACAAAATTAGAGACGAATTAATAGGAAAACTGGAAAAATCCGCTGGCATGTCTCGAAATGACGCAAAACAGGAGCTTTTAAACCAGATAAAACATTCAGAAGCAGAAGAGATAGCAAGAGAGATAAAGGCTGTAGAAGAGAAAGTTAAGGTAGAAGCAGATAAACGAGCCAGAGAGATTGTGGCCGATGCTATTAAACACGGTGCTACTGATTGGGTTTCTGAGTTTACTGTTTCGACAATCCAGATCCAAGATGATAGTGTCAAAGCGCGCATCATAGGTAAAGAAGGCAGAAATATCCGTGCGTTTGAGAGAGTGACCAATGTTGATGTAAATCTAGATGAAGAAGGATTAATTACTCTTTCTAGTTTTGATCCAGTGCGTCGCGAAATTGCGCGAGTAGCGTTAGAGGATTTAATTAAAGATGGGAGAATTCAACCAGCAAGAATAGAAGAGATATACGAGCAGACCAAGGAAAGTATTGAGAAATTAATGTTTGAAGCTGGTGAGAAGTTGTGTCACGGAGTAGGAGTTTTTAGCATGCCCAAGGAGTTGATCGCTATGTTAGGAAGGTTTAAATACCGTTTTTCATATGGCCAAAACATGATTAAGCATACCTTGGAGGAGACAAAGATAGGAATTGCGTTGGCAGAAGAGTTGAGAGCAGACGTGGACATTGTTCGTTTGGGTTGTTTGCTCCACGATATTGGAAAGATTGTATCTGAAGATGAAGGAACTCATGTTGATAAAGGAGTAAAGCTTTTAAAGAAATATAATATGCCCGAAGCTGTGATTGGTTGTGTGGCAGCACATCATGAAGATATTCCATTTCCATCTTTATCTGCAGTATTAGTATATGTAGCCGATGCAGTTTCAGGAGCTAGACCTGGAGCCAGACATGAAGACTATGGTGACTATTTGAAACGTCTTACTAAACTGGAAGATATAGCAAAGAGACACACGGGAGTATCTGATGCTTACGCAGTCTCAGCTGGTCGTGATCTTCGAGTGGTTGTAGACCCTGGAGAGTTATCTGACGCGGAAGCGACTGTGCTGGCACGAGATATTAAAAAAGAAGTAGAAGAAACGATGGTGTATCCGGGCCAAGTGAAGATTATTGTTATAAGAGAACTTCGAGCGATTGAAATAGCTCAGTAGCCTCCAAATAAGACTTAAGTACTAAAGTAATTCCGGTTTAGCCCTTGACACAAGGCTAAAAATTACTTACTATGTTTTTAAGCCCGCAGACAAGAGCTAATGCGGATAGTAGGATGCTTAAGTCCGTAAAGGAGGTGAGGCAATATGACAAAAAGTGATTTAATTGAAGTTGTTGCCAAAAAGGCAAAATTAACTAATAAAGCAGCACGTGATGCAGTTCAAGCAGTGTTCGACGTTGTTACCGAAAACATGAAAAAAGGTGAAAAAGTGGTAGTTACCGGTTTTGGAACTTTCGATGTTGGCAAGCGCGCAGCACGCGAAGGACGTAATCCTCAGACAGGGGAAAAGATTATGATCCCCGAGATGAGAAGTCCAACTTTTACAGCAGGAAAAACACTCAAAAGAACGGTTCGTTAAGGGTAATTTCTTGTTTTTATATCGAAAGCAGGCTCCCTCCTGCTTTCTTTATTATTCCTGTTAAAATACACAGGTGACAAAATATCATATTCATACGTTTGGCTGTCAACAGAACGAGGCAGACAGTGAACGAATAGCTTCACAACTAAAATCCCGCGGAATGGTTCAAGCCAAAGATATAAAGCAGGCAGATCACATTATAATCAATACCTGCATGATTAGAGAATCCGCAGAAAACAGGGTATATGGTTTGGTACACAATCTGTATGAGGAAAAGCAAAAAGGAAGAAAACTAAAAGTGGTGATTACTGGTTGCATGGTGGGAATGGCAGTTAGAGATAAAACTGGTGAGTTTTTAGAAACTATAAAAAGGAGAATGCCAGGTGCTGACGAGTTTTTACCAATCGAGGAAGTAGGTTTTGACCATGACCCAATACGTACCAATGCTAAACATGGCTGGGTACCTATCTCAAATGGCTGTAATAATTTTTGTACGTTCTGTGTTGTGCCATATACCAGAGGTCGTGAAATAAGTCGGCCCTTTGATGATATTCTCAATGAAGTAAAAAGGTTAGCTAAGTCTGGATATGATCAAATTACTTTATTAGGAATGAATGTAAACTCATATGGTGCAGATATAGTTAAGTCAGAAGAAGTCATCATTGGTGGAAGGAAAGTGTCTCCGGTAATGGTTAAGCACTTAGGAAGACAAAGAATTCCTACACTATTTCCCTATTTGCTGGAAGAAGTTTGTAAAGTTAAGGGAATTAAAAAAGTAGATTTTGTTTCTTCTAATCCCTGGGATTTTTCTGATGCTTTGATTGATGTAATTGCGAAAAATCCCAAAATTAGTCGTTTGATACATTTGCCAGTTCAGGCTGGTAATGATGAGCTCTTACAAAAAATGAATCGTTGGTATACAAAAGAAGAATACATTAATTTAATAGCTAAGATTAGAAGCAAAGTAAAAGGAGTGGAATTTAGCACAGACATCATAGTTGGGTTTTGTGGAGAAACAAAAAAACAGTTTGAGGATACTCTAGATTTAGTAAAAAAAGTTGGATTTGTTAAAGCATATATTTCGCGTTACTCGGATAGGCCATTGACTGCTGCACATACATCTGTATCATATAAAGATACTGTACTCAATGCGGAAAAAAAACGTCGCTGGCTAGTTCTGGAGAATTTAATCAACAAGCCAAATCTATAAATATTAAAGGCCTTGCCTTTAATATTATTATTTGATAATGTAAATATTATGAGTAAAAGAAAGGTGCAATTTGTAAAAAACAATATTTACCACATTTACAATAGAGGAGTACATAAAAATGATTTATATTTAAGCGATGCTGATTATCAGCGGTGGGAAAAGCTGCTGGCTTGGTCTGCAAATTATAGTTATTCATATAGTTTGTATTTGCAGAGGTTATTGCAAATAGAAGAACGGGCGGGTGAAACCGAAGCATTTATCAAGTCATTTGCTGAGAATTACAAGTATTCCTTTCCTTTAGTAGAGATACTTGCTTATGTAGAAATGCCTAATCATTATCATTTGATTTTGGAGCAAACAGAAGATGATGGGATAAGTAGATATATGCAGAAATTATCAACTGCCTATGCGATGTATTTTAATGAAAGATACGATGTATCTGGGTCATTATTTCAAAGTAAATTTCAGGCTGTAGAAGTTATAGCAGATGAACAGCTTATTCAGTTGCTTCGTTATGTATTGAATAATCCATTAAATGCAAAACTTATTAGAAATAATAACCTTAAATATAATTGGTCTTCTCTATCTGAATATACGGGTGAAAAACAGAGTGAAATAATATCAACAAAGAGGCTCCCAAGTTTTTTTTTGGATAGGCAGAAATTAATCAATTTTTTAAATGAGGAGCCTACAGAATCTAACAGTGATATTTTAGTTGGTTTAGAAATAGATAGTGATTAATATTAAAGGCCTTGCCTTTAATAAATACAATGAAGAATAAAAAAACTGTGATTTTTGATTTTGATGGGACGATTGCAGATACGTTTGGAGTGGTTATAGAAATGATGGATAAAATTGCAGAAGAATTGGGTTTCAAACGTCTAAATAAGGGACAAGCTAAAAAACTAAGAGACAAGACGGCGAGGGAAATAATGGAGCTTTTTGAGATTTCTATATTTCAAGTGCCATTTGTAATGAGAAAACTGCGAGTCATGTTTGGGGAACATCTCGATGATGTAGAGATAATTAAAGGAATTTTTGAGGTATTAATAGAGCTTAAGAAGAGAAAATATAATTTAGGAATAGTATCGTCAAATAATAAAAATGGTGTTGAAAAAATACTAAAGCGAGAAGAATTATATGAGCTTTTTGATTTTATTGTGACTGGGAGTAGTATCTGGGGAAAGGATAAAATACTTCGTAAGGTGTTGAAAGACCATAATTTAAAATCTCAAGAAACTGTATATATTGGTGATGAGACAAGAGATATCGAAGCAGCGCAAAAAACAGAGATAGATATTATTTCTGTTTCTTGGGGATTTGATTCAGAGAGTCTTCTCAAAAAACATAACCCCACTGTGTTACTTGGTGCACCATTAGAGATCTTGTCTGTCTTAGAATAATCTGTTATGCTATCCCTTATGAAGGATAATCCAGAACATCTTGAGGAGGCATTTGAGGAAGTGTGTAAAACCTTAATGGATGTTTTTGTGAAGAAACATAAAGATTATGGTAAAGACAATATCCTTGAGATGGGGGAACTTGGAGTTGCTTTTCGTGAGACAGAAAAAGTAAGTAGATTAAAACATTTGCTTCGTGAAAATAGAGAGCCCCAGTATGAGTCAATGGAGGAAAACTGGATTGATGTAGCGGTTTATGCTGTTATTGCAATAATGCTTCGTCGTGGCTGGTTTGAAAAGCTTGAGCTAGACAAGGAACTAGAGTCCTAGCTAGACTGTGAATTTACCATTTGAATATATAACCTTTGTTGATCCGTCCTCTAAGTAGGCTGTTACTTTGCGACTTTTTGTACTTATAAAATCACAGTGTTCCCCGGAGCTGTTATATCCCATCTTTTTCCATTCTTGTTTTGTCACTTTTGAAGGATCTCCACGATAACCTTCTTTGTATGAGCTACCTACAGCAATATGTGTGTTTCCTTGTTTATCTCCAGTGTTTTCATCAAACAGTGTATTTGCCATAAATTTGTCGATTCTGGTCATTCGAGAATCCGTCAAACTAAATTCGCCGACCTTATTGGCATCTGGGCGCGAAAGCATAGCCTGTAATGTTTTTTTTCCTTCTCTTGCACTGCTTTTAACAACTATCCCTTTCGCAAATTCGAGTCTAACGTCTTTCATAACATTTCCATGAAAGTATATTGGCTGATTAAAAGTAATATACCCATGTGTTCCACGCCAGTCTGGGCTAGTAAAAATTTCAAAGCTTGGTATATTCCTACCACTTCCCCCTATCCATTTGCGGTCTTTTCCCAGCTTTATCCAGAGGTCTATTCCATCAGCTTCAACACGCACTTGATCAATAATATAGCTGTTTAGCTTATTTTTAATATGCTCTTGATCTTTAAATATTTTCTTCCATTGTAATATTGGGTCTTTAAAATCTAAAAAACAGGCTTTGATTATTTGCTCCCAGTAATCTTCAAGAGACAAACCCGCCTCTTTAGCCATAGCTGGTGTTCCATATAAGGCTAGTGTCCAGGTGAAATTACCTTTTATTTCTTTGTTAAATATCCAGTCTCTAGTTTTTTTTGCGGATTCAGCGTTTTTCATTATTTTTTGCGGATCAACATTTTTAAGTTCGAATGGATCAATTTCAGCCAAGATCCCTACACTGTGGTCTATAAGGTCAACTCGGGCTTTGGCAAATTTTTTTGGGAAAAATGTCAACTGATCTTCATTTGCTAATTGGTAGAATGTTTTATCTATTCCTGAAGGAAGCATACGGATAACAGGATGTGCTCCTGCTTCTAAAATAGATTGATGCAATGCCACAAGTAAGGGTTTGGCAATATCTGGAACAGTGCACTGTACAACTTCTCCCTTTTTAACTCCCTTACCTGAGTTTAAGGCAAATTTGACCAAAACGTCTGCGTATTTCTTAAGGATCTTTTCACTTGGCTCGAACATAGTATGTATTATAACAGAGCTACGTGACATATAATTAAAGCTATGAACATGATTAAGAATAAAGATGAGATAAAAAATATCCGCGAAGCATGTAGAATTGCGGCTAAAACCTGGGAAATAGTTGAACCACAAATTAAGATTGGCAGATCTGAGCGGGAAATAGCAGATGAAATTATAAGCACAATGCTAAAGCTGGGTGCGGATAAGAAGCCTGAAAGTTTTCCAACAATTGTTGCTGTGGGCTCTAATTCTGTAACTGCCCATCATGAGACGGGAAATAGAAAGGTAAAGCAAAATTCTGTTGTGCTAGTAGATTTTGGTTGCAGATTTAATGGATATTGCTCGGATATGACCAGAACAATTTTTTTTGGTGAACCAACCAACCTGTACATAAAGATTAAAAAGGCTGTAGACACGGCATATATAACTGCTGTTAATTTATTAACTCCCGGTGTTAGAGTTTCAGATGTAGATCGAGCGGCGCGGGATGTTATTACTGAGGCGGGTTATGGTAAGCAGTTTATTCATACCACAGGACATGGATTGGGACTTAAAATTCATGAACCACCAAATATATATCTAAAGAGCAAGAATAGGTTAAAAGCAGGAATGGCCATAACAATAGAACCGGGTATTTATCTTCCAGGCAAATTTGGATATAGGTATGAGAATACTCTCATTGTGACGAGATTAGGATCAGAAAATATGACTACCCTTTACTCCGCAGGCGGAACGGACCCTGTGGGTTCAAAATAAAGAGCTTAGCCATCGCTCTGTCATTCCCACCCGCCACAGGCGGATAAACTCCATCGGGAATCCAGTGTTTTTCTGTCCGTCTGTGGAGTTAATCGCTCACTTAAGGCTAAGCCTTTCATTTCATGAAGGGCTTAGCCTTGTTTCGCTCATTTTATTTGTTACATGGATTTACTCTTGTGTCGGTTTGAACCTGCTGGTATAATTGGGGTTCGTTAATGGGGAAAGAAGAAACATTTATAGTTGAAGGAGACGTAACAGAAGTTCTTCCCAACACTCTTTTCCGAGTAGATATTGTGGAAGCAGAAGGCAATCCTGAATTAATTGGTAAAGAAATTCTTTGTCACTTATCAGGGAAGATGCGGCGTTATCATATTAAGGTAATACCGGGAGATAAAATTAAGGCAGAGATGACACCTTACGATTTAAATAAAGGAAGAATTAATTATAGGTATAAATGAAGGTCAGAGCAAGTGTAAAAAAAATGTGTATTAAATGTAAGTTAGTCCGTCGAAAAAAACGGCTATATGTTACGTGCGAAAACCCTAAGCACAAACAAAGACAAGGATAATGGCAAGAATAGTAGGAGTAGACATTCCAGATAGTCGTAAGGTTTGGTTTGGATTAACCAAGATCTATGGTATTGGGCAAGTTAATGTCTTGAGCTTAATAGAGAAATCTGGAGTAGATGGAGAAAAAAGAGTGAAGGAGTTAACGGATAAAGATATTGCGGCGATTCAGAAGGCATTAGAGGAGCATTTTAATATCGAAGGGGATTTGCGGCGCGAGATTCAAGATAATATTAAGCGCCTGAAAGCAGCCGGGTCATATCGGGGTCTTAGACATACGCAGGGTTTGCCAGCGCGGGGACAGCGCACCCGTTCAAATGCTCGCACTAAACGTGGTAAGCGCAAGACAATAGGTGCAATGCGTAAAGAGGTGGCACAAAAGATGGAAAGTAAGTAATCATAAAAAATCATGGCAAAAACAAAAGAAACAAAGAAAATAACAAAAAAAGAAATGAAATTGAGCAAGGCAAGATCCAGCAAAGCTGGAGCAGATAAGAAGATTCTTAAAGGAAGAATATATGTTCAAGCAACTTTTAATAATACCTTGGTTACGGTTACAGATGCTCAAGGTAATACACTATACTGGGGAACATCTGGTTCAGTGGGATTTAAAGGGGCAAGAAAAGCTACTCCTTTTGCAGCTACTACAGCTATAGACGAAGTTATTAAAAAATCTAGAGAAGTTGGTATGGAAGAGGTAGAGGTATTTATTAAAGGGCCTGGAGCAGGAAGAAACGCAGTATTGCGTTCATTACAGACAGTAGGAATGACAATTAAAAGCATTAGTGACGTTACGCCCATTCCACATAATGGTGTGCGTCCACCAAAACGGAGGAGAGTTTAATGGCAAGATATACAGGACCAAAAAATAAAATAGCTAGACGTGAAGGACAGGACCTAGGACTAAAAACAGTTGGTTCTAATGCTCAATTATCACTGCAGCAGAGAATAGCTGTTCCACCTGGACAACAAACTCGTAGATTTAGACCAAAGACTTCGGACTATGGTTTGCGATTACGGGAAAAGCAAAAAGCTAAGAGACTATATGGGTTACTTGAAAAACAGTTTAGTCGTTATGTCGCAGAGGCAGTAAGTGAAAAAGAAAATACTGTAAATGCACTTGTTGAAAAGTTGGAGCGCAGATTGGATAATGTTGTTTATCGGATGGATTTTTCTCCAACAAGAGCTGCTGCTCGTCAATTGGTAAGCCATGGTCATGTGAAAGTTAATGGGAAGAGAGTTAATATTCCTTCTTATAAAGTGAGCGTAAAAGATCAAATTGAGCTAGATAATAAGGCGCAGAAAATTCCAGCAGTTTTGGAATTAGCAAACGGGCAGACAACAAGTTTACCTGGGTGGTTAACAAAAAAAGAATTTTCTGGTAAAATAGAGACCTTGCCCAGTCAGACGGACATTACAGAGCCCGTAGATTGGCAATATATTATTGAGTTTTATACCCGCTAACAATGCAGGATTTTGAAGTTAAAGCAATAGAAGAAAAATTAGGATACGCAAAGTTGGAGATAACTCCACTTGCTCAAGGCTATGGTGATACAATTGGTAATGCGTTGCGACGCATTCTAATTTCATCTCTACCTGGGGCAGCGGCAACTAAAGTAAAGATAAAAGGTGTGCAACATCGTTTTTCTACGCTTGTTGGTATGAAGGAAGACGTCATCGAGTTACTCCTTAATTTAAAAGAGGTGCGCTTTGATCTTAAAGGGAGTGATTCAGCACAAGTTAAATTATCTAAATCTGGACCAGGATTAATAACTGCGGGAGATTTTGAGTTATCCGGTGGAGTCGAAGTTGTGAATAAAGATCAAGTTCTAGCCAATTTGGCGAATAAGAATAATAAGTTAGAGATGGAAGTAGATGTTGAGTCGGGATATGGGTATTCTCCTTTTGAAGAGCGAAAGCTTGAAAAGGTAGGTCTACTACCTATTGATGCAGTTTATTCTCCAGTGCTTAGAGTGAGTTATAAAGTAGAAGAAACTCGAGTAGGTCGTATGACTAATCTGGATCGCTTGATTCTTGAAGTATGGACAGATGGAACTATCTCCCCACAAGATGCTGTAAAACAATCAGCAAAAATTCTTAGTCAATATATGACGAGAATTAGCGGAGGAGAAACAATAAGCGCTCCATTGGCTGTTGAAGAGAAAGACGAAGAATCAGTTGAGGCATTAGAACTGAATACCCGTGTGGAAAATGCACTAAAGAAAGAAGGCATAGAGACGGTTCGACAGCTTGCACAATATAAAAGAGCAGATGTGAAAAAGATCAAGAACATGGGGCAGAAATCAGTGCAAGAGATTAAGGAAAAACTTGAAGATAGAGGTTTATCCTTTAAAGAGTAAAAGCAATGGCCAGACATGGAAAAAGCTTCAGGCTAAGCCGTGATAAGGACCACCACAAAGCATTGTTTAGGAATCTAATCAGTGCTCTCATCTTAGATGAGCGTGTCAAGACAACCAACGCAAAGGCAAAGGCGCTAAAAAGCCTTATTGATCGTGTTGTTAATAACGCTAAAAAAGAAGGAACGCTTACGCGTACGCGTGGACAGTTGACTAATTATCTTGCAAGCAAAGTAGCATTAGATAAACTTTATAACGACATAATTAAACGTTTTCCAGATAGATCAAGTGGTTATGCTCGTAATGTTCGCATTGGTGAACGGCAAGGAGACAATGCTACAATGATGCTGGTTGAGTGGGTAGTTAAGAGTGAAGAGAAAATAGTAAAGAAGGAGAAAAAAGATGAATAGCTATACAGCATCTACAAAAGCTGGCGAAATAAAAAGCGAATGGCGTGAGATTGATGCTGCAGGTATGGTTCTTGGACGTTTAGCATCAGTTGTTGCTCAGTTGTTAATTGGTAAAGCTAAGCCCAATTTTTCGCGCAATTTGCTTATGGGGGATTATGTTGTTGTTATTAATTCTTCTAAAATAGTGGTTACGGGTGATAAGTCTGAGAAAAAATTATATGAGAATTATTCTGGTTACCCAGGTGGACTTAAACAGGAAAAATATAAAGACCTGAATAAACGTAAACCTGGTGAGGTGATCAGGATTGCAGTATCCGGGATGTTGCCTAAAAATAAATTACGGAAAGAAATGCTTCGTAAATTGTATATATTTCCCGATGAAGAGCATAAATATAAAGATAAGATCGAGAATATAAGTTAATTATGTCTAGTAAAATTAAATATGTTGAAGCAATAGGACGACGCCGGACGGCAACCGCCAGGGTTCGGTTGTATGATGTGGAAGATAAGCGCAAACTAGTTAAGTTATGGGATTACAAGCTTAGTCCAGGTGTTATCTTGGTTGATAAAAAACCAGCATCTGACACTTTTCCTAGTTTGGTTGAAAACAATATTTTAATGTTGCCATTTAAATTAACAAAAACACTAGATAAATATGCGGTAACAGCCCAGGCTTCGGGATCTGGCCTAAAAGGTCAGCTCGATGCAATTGTACACGGAATTGCTAGAGCACTAGATAAAATAAATTCAGAGGAATATCGACCTATTTTAAAGAAACAAGGACTTCTAACGCGTGACCCAAGAGCTAGAGAGCGCCGCAAGGCAGGTTTGGCTCAATCCGCGCGAGCCAAGAAACAATCCCCTAAGAGATAAGCTTATTAGCGAGACAAGGCGAGGCATTTCATGAAATGAATGGCCTTGCCTCGTAGAGCAAGACATTTCACAGGTTTATAATGTTCTTCAAACAGAATCACATGGTGTGTTGCCAATCCAGATGGCTGATATGCTTCTTGGTGGATATTTGTATTCATTGAATCCTAAATCTGGAGATAAAGAGGGGAATAAAACAAGAATTTCTAAGAAAGTATTAGAGTTAAAGAAAAAAATGGGGAAAAATAAGTTTAACTGTTGGGAAGTAAACTGGAATAAGAGTAGCAGGATCGAGAGGGTATAGATGCAATCTATGCCTCTCTGTTAGGAAGATTTCTTCAAACAATACCCACATTTTTTTAAAAAGCTTGATGCTAATGAAAAAACTCCTGAGTTATTACCAATTCTTAAACAAGATGGCAGTTATCCTGAGGATTTGAAATTGTTAGTAAATCATAATTTTTTTCACTACTCTGGATCAAAGGAAGCATATTTTCATCATTTTGATACTTTAGAATTTGCAACTATTCTAGTTGAAGGTCATTGAGTGCAGTTTTGAAGGTAAAAAAACACCTCGAACTTTTATGTTATCTAGTTTTGTTATAAAGGCTATCGACCCCTTCTTGAAGCAAGTTAACATTACAACATCAAAATAAATAAAAATTTGAAGAAGCATTATTGCAATAGCTTGCTTGGGTTGGTTTGGGATCTGGTGAAACCGCTCAACTTAAGGTCCCACCCTTCACTTCGTAAAGGCCTCGCCTTGTTTCGCTTAGGTTTTTGTTGACAAGTTTAGGCTGATTGTGGTTTACTTAATGTAATGCCCAATCCAATTTCTGATATTAAAGATAAGTTCAAGAAAGATAATGTCAGCGTAATCAATGCAGACCCAGTCACTCCTGTGGTGAATGATTCTCCTGTGGATCCAAATAAAGGAACAATGAATCCTGAGAAACGCACAGGAATAGATATTTTAACTCGCTTAACTCAGCGTTCAAATCAGACAATGATGGCGGGGGTTAACAAAGCTAAAGAGTTACATAGCCAATTCATAGATACAGAACACGTGTTTTGGGGTCTATTGACAGATCCAGGTATATATAAGCTTCTTTCTGAGATGAAAAAAACACCAAGCGAGATCCAGACAGATGTTGAGGCAGTGCTAAAACAAGGCGATAGTCATGATAGTCCTCAGTTTTCTCCTCGAGTAAAGCGGGTATTAGAGTATTCGTTGTCTGCAGCCAGATCGTTGGGTTATGAGTTTATTTCACCTGAACATCTTTTATTAGCGCTTATACAAGAGGGTGAGGGTCAAGCAGCGCAGATAATGAGCAAGCATGGATTAAGTGTCGAAGAGGTGAATAAAAAAATATCTGGTAAGACAACAAGCGTGGCAGGTGAAGAAACAAAAAAACAGTTATCAGCTATTGAGCAATTCTCGCATGATCTTACCAAGGCAGCTAAAGATGGAAAACTAGACCCAGTTGTTGCCAGATCAGCTGAGATTGAACGCATGATGCATATTTTATTACGTAGATCAAAGAATAATCCCGTGTTAATAGGAGAAGCTGGAGTAGGAAAAACAGCAATCGTGGAAGGCTTAGCGCAGAGAATTGCGAGTGGAAACGTACCTGAATCACTGATGAATAAGAGAATATTATCCATTGACTTAATGAGTATTATTGCTGGCGCAAGCCATCGAGGAGAATTTGAAGAAAGACTAAAAAATCTAATTAAGGAGATTAAAGCCTCTAAAGGGGAAATAATTATTTTTATTGATGAGATTCATAATATGGTAGGTGCCGGTGGTGGGGGAAACTCAATGGATGCTTCTAATATATTAAAGCCATCGCTTGCCCGGGGAGAGCTGCAGACGATTGGTGCTACTACGGTGGCTGAATATCGTAAATATATGGAAAAAGATCGGGCTTTGGAGCGACGTTTCCAGCCGGTTATGGTTGATGAGCCTACGCCAGAGAAAGCATTACAGATGGTACGAGCTCTCAAAGATAAATATGAAGCATTTCACAAAGTATCTATTCCAGAAGCTGCTCTAGAGGCGGCGGTGCGGTTATCTCATAGATATATAGGTGATAGATTTTTACCTGACAAAGCTATAGATTTAATAGATGAAGCTGCCTCGTCCATTAGGCTACCCTCTATATCACTGCCAGAGGAAATTCAGAGCTTAAATGAGCAGATAAAACGACTTATAGCCGATAAAGAAGAAGCTGTCAAAATTAATGATGATGTTCAAATAATAGGACTTGATCGAAAGTTAAAGAAATTTCAACAAGAACTTGGTGAAAAACAAAAAGCGTATGAGATGAAAAAAGCGACTACTACAACTGAGGTAACGGTTGAGGCAATTCAGGATATTGTTTCCCGCTGGACAAATATTCCAATCTCTAAACTAACAGAGTCTGAAACTAATAAGCTACTAAATTTAGAAGACATGTTGCATGCGCGATTAATTGGTCAAAAACAAGCAGTAACTGCAGTAGCGGAAGCCGTGCGCCGTGGGCGAGCAGGCTTAAAATCTACTAAACGGCCAGTAGGATCGTTCATTTTTATGGGGCCAACGGGTGTGGGTAAAACAGAGTTAGCTAAAGCATTAGCTGAGATATTATTTGGATCAGAAGAGCGCATAGTAAGGCTAGATATGACTGAATATATGGAAAAACACGAGGTTGCAAAGTTAATTGGTGCTCCTCCAGGATATGTTGGATATGAAGAGGGAGGTCAATTAACAGAAGCAGTACGTCGACACCCCTATTCTGTTGTATTGATGGATGAAGTAGAAAAAGCTCATCCAGATGTGTTTAATATTTTACTGCAGGTGCTTGATGATGGAAGACTGACTGATAATAAAGGACGGACAATTGACTTTAAAAACACAATTCTTATAGCAACTAGCAATATTGGAACTGAATTGATACAGGAAGACATGGTTCAGGAGGGTACTTTTGAAGCAGTAGTTGAACCAGTTTCAACTCTAGTTTATTCACCAACGGGACGCATCGTATTAACACAAGGCAATAGAATGTGGCAAAAAGAGAATAGAGATGTGGCCTGGAAATATGGTGCATTAGAAGATTATTTTCAAGGTGAAGATTTGTCTCAAGCAGCTCCCTTAGACTTAAAACAGAAATTTCCAGTTGATGGCTTTGATACTCACATGATTGCACCCTCAGGGGAAGAACTTATAACTCGAGATAATCGACTGTGGAGACGTACATCTACTACTAGTAAAGCCTGGGAGTTAAGTAAATTGTTGGATTATTTTAAAGGACACGAGGTAACTAATGCAGGCGCGGATAAGCCGGAACAGCAGCTACCAACTGCAAAGCTCTCGACGGTGGCAGTATCACCATCGGAAACACAAATTATTACATATGGAGATAGATACTGGATGCGCAATGGCATGGCTTCACTTAAGTGGGAAACTGGTTTTCTAGCAGATTATGTTATTGGTACGCTAACAGGTAACTCTATTGTCCAGGAAGTTGCGACAGTTGCGCCGCAAGTGGCAGCTGTCTCAACTAGTGGACCATCAGAACCTGACATAGAGTTGCAGAAGAAAGTTAAAGAGCTAATGACAAGTGATAGTGGGCAATTGGTAGAAAAAATAGATAAAAGTGAGCCTTTACCTGCTGATGGATGGAGTGCACACTTTTTCAATGATAAAGGAGAAGAATTTATTGTCAAAGGTCGTAAGTACTGGAAACGTAAACAATTTAATGAAAAAACTTGGCAGAGTGGAATGTTGCCTGAATTATTCACTTCTTACACAATCCAAAATGCTGCTCCAGACAGCGTCGAACAGATGCATCCTCTTGGAGAAGAAGTAAATAAATTACAAACTGAGCAAGAGAGCGAGGATAAAAAGAAATATGCTCAGCTAAAGAAGATGTTGACTGAAAAGCTTCAAGAATTCTTTAGACCGGAGCTTATTAATCGTTTTGATGATGTCCTAGTCTTTAAGCCATTGTCACAATCAGAACTATTAAAAATAGTTGACCTACAGATAGCGGGATTGGCAGACTTATTAGAAGATCAAAATATTGGCTTGCAGGTTTCTGATTCTGCTAAGAAAGAGTTAGGCGTAGAAGGATATGATCCTATGTTTGGAGCTAGACCACTGCGCCGAACGATTCAACGCATGCTGGAGAATCCAGTATCTTCTATGATTATTAAAGGAGAACTTAAATCAGGAGATATTGTTATCGTTGATTATAACGGTAGCGAGTTTATCTTTACTGCGAATACGCGTTTAAAGCGTCCAAGTAAGATAGAAACGGAGGTGAATACAATGGATAATAACAATCTACAACAAGATCCGACACAGACACCGCCAGTAGTACCACCAGTGACAGAAACATCAAAAGTGGATGCGCCAGCACCAACAAGTGGGATACCAGTAGATGACGTAAGTCAGCCAGTGGTACCTGAAACACCACCTGTGCCAGTAGTGCCTTCAGTTGATATTGCTACGAAAATGCAGACTCCTTGGAGTAGTTAAATAAGAAAATAAGGACAAGGCTCGCTGTTTTATCTAAATATTAAAGGCAAGGCCTTTAATATTTTTCAGTTGACAAATAAATAAATTGTATTGGAAATAGAGATAAAAATTTAATAAAACATAAAGTAGTCAATAAGGAATGTGAAGAAGTGTTTTTTAATCAACCATTAATCATTAATTCTGATAGCAAACATTTCAAAAATGAATATAGATACCAAGCTTTAGGAAAAACAAGCGCAAATAGATTATTATTTATTGCATTTACTCATAGAAACAGACTTATAAGGATTATTTCTGCCAGAGACCAAAATAAGAAAGAAAGGAGGCAATATGAAAAAGCTTAAAACAATACCAAAATTTAAAACTGAAGATAACGAACGAGAGTTCTGGACAACTCACGATTCAACTGATTATGTTGATTGGAGTAAAGCAGTAAAAAACCCTGCCATGCCCAATCTTAAACCATCTACAAAGCCTGTAACCGTAAGATTGCCAGAATCACTACTTGTTGATCTAAAAACCTTAGCCAATAAACAGGATATACCTTATCAATCGTACATGAAAATGATATTAGCTGATAAAGTAAAGAGAGAATACTCTGCAAAATAACACCTTTGCATGGGGTCTTGCCTTTGGTAGGTTAACACCTTATAATTACCTATGGTAGATTTACAGTTTGCTGGCATGGAAAACATGTCAGATCTTCATCAGCATTTGGGATCTTCATCGACAGCAAATTTTCTATGGGAGCTAGCTCATCAACAAGGCATTAAGTTGCCTGAGAAAGACTACTGGAAATTTATGCAGCTTATAAGGATGGATACAAGTGTTTCCTTTGAGGAATATGTTACACGTTTTTTTGAAATTCCAGAGAGGATTCAATCTAGTCCTTATGCAGTAGAGCGATCAGTGCACCATGCTATTTCCAATACTTACCGCAAAGCCAACGCAAAACTAATAGAAATTAGATTTAATCCAATGCTTAGAAATAGAGGAGGAGAGCACGATTTGGATAAAATTATATTGGCATCAGTTATAGGAATGAAGAAGGCTGTTCTAGAATATCCAGTTTCAGCTGGAATCATTTTAATGATGGATAGAAGGTTTAGTAAAACTAAGAATGAAGTAATCGTAGATAAAGCAATTAAGTTTCATAGAGATGGTGTAGTGGGAATTGATCTAGGCGGACCAAATAGTGAAAAATTTAATTATCTGCAAATTGCAGATGCAGTTGCAAAAGCGAAAGAAGCTGGTTTGGGGGTTACTGTTCACACTGGTGAATCTACTCCCGCAGAAGATGTCTGGAGCGCCGTTGAAATCCTTAAACCCGATAGAATAGGGCATGGGGTACGAGCATCTGACGACGTTAAACTTATGAAGTATTTAGCCAAGAAAAATATTGTACTTGAGGTTTGTCCTACTTCAAACTTGCGAGTTAAGTTTGTGAAAGATTTGAAAGATATGAAGAGAATTTTGCATAAATTTATGGAATACGATGTAAAGTTTACAATTAATTCTGACAATCCACAATTGTTGCAGACAAATGTTTCTAATGAGATGGATCTTTTGTATAAAAATGGTATCCTAGACAAGAAGCAGATTGAGCAGTGTCTTAAAAACTCTCTAGAAGCATCTTTTATTCGTTAATGAAAAGTAAAACTGATAGACTACGTGAGATTAGAGATGAAGTTCTTGAACTAGAGTTGTCACCGCTGTATGAGTATCGGAAAGCCAATAACTATTTCCCAGTGTTAGGAGAAGGAAGCCATGACTCCAAAATTATATTCATAGGTGAAGCACCTGGAAAAAATGAGGCAGAAACTGGCAAGCCATTTTGTGGTGCATCGGGGAGGATATTAGATGAATTGCTTACCTCTGTAGATATTGAGCGCTCTCAAGTGTATGTTACAAATATTGTAAAAGATCGCCCACCAAATAATCGCGATCCCAAGCCAGATGAAATAGCATTGTATTCGCCATTCTTAATTCGCCAAATTAATGTTATCCAACCAAAAGTTATTGCGACACTAGGAAGATTCTCCATGGTGTTTATTATGGAGCAATTTGGGCTAGGTGATGAATTGAAGCCAATTAGCAAGATGCATGGGATGGTTTTTGATGCAAAAACAGATTCTGGTAATGTAAAGATTTTGCCACTTTATCACCCAGCTGTCTCGGTATATAACCCTAATACAAAAAAAGATCTACTAGCTGACTTTCAGACACTAAAAAAGTTGCTCATTCCAGGAATGTCAACCTAGTACATTCCTGGAATGGGTTTGTCTTCATGAAGTGATATACTTGCAGACTCATGGCAAAACGAGTAAAAGTTACTGTTGTCATCCCACTGGAAGATAGAAGTAAGTATCTATCTGAGACGCTTTTGTCTTATGAGAAGCAGACATATAAAAATTTTGAGGTTATTCTTTCTTCAACCAACAAGTTTCAAGTTAAGCAGAAGTTTGCAAGGTTGATTGTAGATAAAAGCTTAGCTGGTGATCCGGCAAGTAAGAGGAATAAAGTAATAGATCATGGTAAGGGAGAAATAATTATATTCAATGATGACGATGTTTTTGTACCACCTGGCTATATTGAACGCATAGTTGAGTTGTTTAGTAAGTCAGAGACATATGGAGCGGGTGGACCACTTCTGACACCTCCAAGTGATAACCTCCTCAAAGGAGCTGGTGGACTAGTGTGGGAGAGTTATGTTGGAAGTATGGGAGCGGGAGTTTTTCGTTCGCGTAAAATGAAACCTCGTGTGGTATATGACTACCCAGCTGCAAATTTAATTATTCGTAGAGATGTATTTGTTGAACTTGGTGGTTTTGAGTCAGGCATGTACCCTGGGGAAGATACAAAGCTGTGCTTGCTGTTATCTGAAAAGTACAATACAGGAATACAGTATAGTCCAGATCTATTTGTATATCACCATAGGCGTTCTTTGTTTAGACCTCACCTACAGCAAGTAGGTAGATATGGAACGCAGCGTGGTCAGTTTGCCCTTTCCTACCCTCAGACATCATTTACATTGCCATACTTTATCCCATCGGTGTTGCTGTTATATTTTTTAACACTACCTTGGACTGCTCATTACTCAAGGCTTGTCTTAATTCCAGGACTGTTGTATTTAGCAGTAATTATTGCAGAAGCAATGATCTTTGCTTATAAAAAGAATATAATAATCGCAATATTAATGGTGCCAGCTGTGATCACGACGCATATGTATTATGGATACAGGTTTATGGTGAGTTTTATGCGTAAATTAATTGTTAAGATCGGTAATTCTGTATGAAAATAGTTATTAGTTATCTGCCACTGCAAGGACCAGGAGTGCCCTTGTTGGGGCAAAACCGTCAGTTTCAGTGGTTTAGGAGCCCACTAACATCGTATGTAATTTATCCAGTTGTGCCAGCTAGCGCGGCAACCTTACTTTCAAAAAATGGACACGATGTCTTGTGGTTAGATTGTGCGGCAGAAAAATTAAATTACTCTCAATTTACCAAGAGGCTTGAGGAAAATACACCCGATGTAATGGCGATTGAAAGTAAAACACCCGTTATTAAGCAACACTGGAAGATAATTGATGATCTAAAGATAAGGTTTCCTAAGATGAAATTGGTATTGATGGGAGACCATGTTTCTGCTCTCCCTGAAGAATCGTTAGAACAGTCTAATGTTGACTATATTTTAATCGGAGGAGATTTTGATTTTAGATTGCTAGAGTTAGTAGATTACATGTCTGGTAAGAGCAAAAAACTAAGTACAGGCGTGTGCTATAGAGATAAAAACGGGAAAATTGTTCGTACGGGAGGCAATCAGAGAGGATATGATCTTAATTCGTTGCCAATGATTGATCGGGAGCTTACCAAGTGGCAGCTATATTCAAAAGGTAATGGAAACTTTAAATATACCCCCAACACCTACACCATGATTGGTCGTGACTGTTGGTGGAGGAGACCCGCAGAAGGAGGTAAAGCAGGGTGTACATTTTGTTCCTGGACGAGCATATTTCCAACCTGGAGTAAAGCAAGTCCAGAGAAGTTGTTAGATGAAATAGGACAACTAATAAATCTTGGTGTGAAGGAAGTATTTGACGATACTGGTACGTTTCCAACAGGAGTGTGGTTAGAGCAGTTCTGCAAAGGTATGATTAAGCGAGGGTACCATAAAAAAATAGTAATGGGCTGCAATATGCGAGCGGGGGCATTAACAAAACAACAATATCAGCTACTAGGAAGAGCTAATTTTCGCTTTGTTCTCTATGGGTTGGAATCGGTAAATCAAAAAACTCTGGATCGCATTAACAAAGGTACTACTCACCAACAGCTGGAGCAATCATTAAAATGGGCGAAAGAAGCTGGTCTTGAGCCACACATTACAACCATGTTTGGTTATCCTTGGGAGACCTTACGGGATGCAATGCGTACTGTGAAATTCATTCACCGATTATTTAAAAAGGGGCTGATTGACACTATGCAGGCAACAATATTAATACCATATCCTGGTACAGCGCTGTATGACCAAGCGATGGCTAACGATTGGTTAATAACGAATGATTATGCTCGCTTTGACATGGGTGAGCCAGTGCTTAAAACTCCACTATCAGATAAAGAGCTTAAAAAAGTGGTGAGAGATAGTTATAGTGCTTTTTGGTCTCTAGGATATATTAAGCGAAGAATTGTTGAAATTAGAACGTTAGACGATTTAAAGTTTCTTGCCTTTCTGGGAACAAAATACGTTAGCAAACTATTAGATTTTCTACCCAGTAATACACTAAGGCAAGGCCTTTAATTTTATTAAAGGCCTTGCCTTAAATAAACGTATGAAATATCCTACAGTTAGCATAATTATAGCTACATTAAATTGTGCTGATTCTTTGGTTGAATGTTTAACAAGTATATCTGGGCAAAAGTATCCAAAAGGTAAGATTGAGATAATTGTAGTAGATGGAGGATCCAGAGATAGTACAGTATCAATTGCGGAGAGATTTAATTGTAAAGTATTAATAAAAAAAGGAATATTATCTGAAGCAGCAAAATCCTATGGTCTAGAAATAGCTACGGGAGAATTGGTTATAGATATTGCTTCGGATAATATATTACCAACTAATGATTGGTTAAAACTACTAGTTAATCCATTGATGAAAGATAAGCGATTAGTTGGCAGCTATCCTTTGCGCTATTTGTATCGAAAAACTGACTCGATATTTAATCGCTACGTTGCCCTTTTTGGAGTTAATGATCCTCTTCCATTTTATTTAGGCAAGGCAGATAGGTTGAGCTATTTGTATGATAAGTATAATTTGGCTGGAGATGTTGAAGATATGGATGAATATTATAGGGTTGTATTTACTCCAGAAAATATGCCAACCTTGGGAGCAAATGGATTTGTAATAAGGACAAAATTGTTAAAAAAAGCGCGTGTAGATCCTGCGCACTTTTTTCACATAGATGTTATTTATGACCTTGTAGAGCAAGGTTTAAATAATTTTGCAGTGGTAAATAACTCTATTATCCATAAAACAGCTGATACACTAATATCTCTTATGAAGAAAAGACTGAAATATATGGATACTCTATATCTAAAACAGATAACTAATAGACGTTATCATATGGTTACAAAGAAGAGCTATTTAAGGTTATTATTATATGTATTTTATTCGCTAACTATATTCCAGCCACTATGGGTTAGTTTTGTAGGTTTTCGAAAGAAGAAAGATCTTGCTTGGTTTTTACATCCTTTAGTATGCTTTACTATAACTCTAACCTATATATATTGCGTAGCTAGAGCGAGTATAAGGCTAAGCCCTTCACGATAGTGAAAGGCTTAGCCTTTAGTACGAGCAGTTAAGCTGAATTCTAAAACTTTACAAAATGGGCTATAATTGATGAGTAGTTAATAAGTAATAGCATGAATTATAAACTAAACCTAACTGATAACGAAAAAAGAGATATTATAAAATATTTGGAGTCAGGTAAACCATTGCCTGAAAAATACCGGTTTTTGCTTTTTGATACAGATCGAGAGGTTGAGCTTTTATGGAACGGAAAAACTGATGAAGTGGAAAATATGGTTTTGCCTTTTCAAGCGATTGAACATATTGACGAACCGAGAAGCGAAGAAAAAATCACGGCACAAACTACATTATTTGATACTTCCGGCAGACAGATCAAGGGTTGGTCAAACAAACTTATTTGGGGCGACAACAAGTTGATTTTATCATCGCTCAAAAATGGTCCGCTTAAAAAACAAATTGAAGCCGAAGGCGGACTAAAACTAATTTATATTGATCCGCCGTTTGATGTGGGCGCGGATTTCTCCATGAATATTGAAATCGGCGAGGATACTTTTACCAAAAAACCGTCGGTTATTGAAGAAATCGCTTACCGCGACACGTGGGGCAAGGGCGCTGATAGTTTTATTGCCATGATTTATGAGCGGTTAAAACTTATGCACGGGCTTTTAGCAGATGACGGCAGTATTTATGTGCATTGTGATTGGCGAGTGAATAGTTTTATGCGGTTGGTCTTGGATGATATTTTTGGTAAAGAAAATCAATCCGGAGAAATAGTATGGAATTATAGTTGGGGATTAAGAACTGAAAAAACATGGAACAGAAAACACGATACAATTTTGATGTATTCAAAAAATGCAGAAAAGATTATTTTTAATACGAATGATGTTTTAGAAGACAGAAAAATGTCTGAAGCTACTGCTAACAGATTAAAATATAAAGGCGCTTTGATTAAGGATGGTAATAAGGGGCGAGGTAGTGAAGAAAAGGCTTTACCTTCTGATGTTTGGTATATTGCGACAATTAACGGAATGTCTGTTGAAAGAATAGGATATCCAACACAGAAACCGGAAGAATTAATCGAAAAAATTATAAAAGCTTCGTCGAACGAGGGTGACCTCGTTGCCGACTTTTTCTGTGGTTCGGGTACTACTCTGGCGGTGGCGGAAAAAATGGGCAGAAAATGGATTGGCTCAGACTTGGGAAAGTTTTCCATTCATACTACTCGTAAACGAATGATTGGTGTGCAACGGAACTTAAAAAAAGCTGGCAAGGATTTTAGAGCGTTTGAAATACTTAATATCGGTAAATATGAACGAGAAAAGTTTTTGACGGTGAATGAAAATTTGCGTGAAGAAGAAAAAAGAATCCAGGCAGATATTAAAGAAAAAGAATTTGTCAAACTGATTTTATCAGCCTACAAAGCCGAGCCAGTTGATTCTTTTAATACTTTTGTCGGTAAAAAAAGGGATAGATTAGTCGCCGTTGGATCAATTGACACACCCGTTACTAATGATTTTCTGGAAAAAATAATCAAGGAGTGCAGAGAAAAGAAAATCACCAAAGCCGATGTTTTGGGATTTGACTATGAAATGGGTCTTGATTTTGAACAAGCAAAAAAACTTGGCATGGATATCCAATTCAAAGTCATTCCCCGCGAAGTGTTTGATAAAAGAGCGGTAGAAAAAGGGCAAGTGAAATTTTATGATATTGCCTACATTGAGGTTAAACCGATTATTCGTGGACGAGGCAACGCCAAAGAAGTTGCCATTGAGCTAACTGATTTTTCGGTTTTTTATAATCAAGACAACACCGGCGAAGTAGAAGAAAAATTGCAATCCGGTGGAAGCAAAATTGTGATTGAGAACGGACAAGTAATTAAAATTTCCAAGAACAAGCAAACAGACATAATCTCCAAAGAAGTTTTAACGAAAAAATGGACGGACTGGATTGATTATTGGTCGGTGGATTTTGAGTTTGAAAGCAAAAAGGAAATTGTCCGCGTGGCTGGTGAGAAAACCGGCGAAGAAAAAGAAGAATGGACTGGAAGTTATATTTTTGAGAACTAATGGCAATCTTTCCGAACAAAAAAAGACCGGACGCTTGAGTTAACTTCCGCTTTCAAAGACGCTCAAAAAAGCAAAATGAAAATTGCAATCAAGGTGATTGATATATTCGGCAACGACACGACCAAGGTTATTGAGGTGAATATTTAATCCTATGGAAACAACAAAAATAGCATTATTTAAAGGCAAAAAAATTAGAAAAAAGCTATTTCAAAATGAGTGGTGGTTTTCAATTTTGGATGTTATCACAGTACTTACAGATAGTCCTCAGTCTAAAACGTATTGGGCAAAAATGAAAGAACGTGATATAGAAATGTCCCAACCGTTCCCATTTTGGGAACAGTTGAAACTTCCCGCAGAAGATGGAAAAATGCGTAAAACTGATTGTGCCGATACCGAGGGAATTTTTCGCATTATTCAATCTATCCCATCGTCTAAAGCTGAACCATTTAAGAGATGGCTGGCAAAAGTAGGGTTTGAACGAGTTAAAGAAATAGAAAATCCCGAACTGGCAACAAAAAGAACTAGGATACTTTACAAACTCAAAGGGTACCCAGACGATTGGATAGAAAAAAGAATGCGTGGTATTGCAATTCGGGAGGAATTAACAGATGAGTGGCAAAAAAGAGGTGCGAGAGAACAAAGGGATTATGAAATATTGACAGCGGAAATTTCTAAGGCTACTTTTGGTATAACTCCGAGTGAATACAAGAAAGTAAAAGGCTTAAAACGAGAAAACTTGCGAGATCATATGGATGATTTCGAACTTATTTTTACTATGCTGGGTGAAAGGTCAACCACAGAAATTCACCGCAATGAGGATTCCAAAGGTGTTAATAAGTTGAAAGATGATGCAAGAGTTGGTGGAAAAATTGCAGGGAACGCCCGAAAAGAGCTGGAAAATAAACTTGGACGATCAATTGTTTCAAAAAAAAACTATTTACCAACAAAGAAAGGCAAGAAAAAACTTACATAAAACGCTATGGCATTACACAAAAATTTTCCAAAAGACAAATTTCAAATACTTAATCCGTCAATCAGGTGGTTTCCGGCAGATGAAGATTTACGCAAAGAGGGTTATGAAAAACTTTTACCTCCTTTTGTACCAGAACTGCGAGAGCGTGTTGCCGAATGGCGAAAAAAAAATTATGAAGGCGCAAGCGAAACCTCAAAAGCTCTTTTAAATTGGTGGTTTAAAGAATTGCACACAATTTATGCCAAAGACGGCACGAGCGTTGCATTCCAGTATTATTTTGCCCAAAGAGAAGCGGTAGAAACGGTTATTTGGATTTATGATGTTGAAAAAGTCGTCAATAAATACGATTTGATTAAGTTTGATAAATTAGGACGAGTAAGCCCGAATATGTTTACCGAGGACTGGCTCCGCTTTGTGATAAAAATGGCAACCGGAAGCGGAAAAACAAAAGTCATGAGTTTGCTTTTGGCTTGGTCGTATTTTCATAAACTTTATGAGGAAAATTCAGAACTGGCCAAAAATTTTTTGCTTATCACCCCAAACATCATTGTTTTGGATAGAATAAAAGCTGATTTTGAAGGATTAAAAATATTTTATGAAGATCCGATTTTGCCTGACAACGGTTATGGCGGACAAAGCTGGCAGGACGATTTTCAAATAAAACTGCATTTACAGGATGAAGTCGGCACGATTTCAAAATTGGGAAATATTTTTCTGACCAATATTCATAGAGTTTATGAAGGCAGTATCTTTGAGCCAAGTTTTGAAGATGATGATACATCGGATTATTTTTTGGGTGATAAGGTAGTCGGCAAAACCAATGATTCAAAAATTGATTTGGGCGAGATTGTCCGCGATGTTGATGAGTTAATGGTTATCAACGACGAAGCGCACCATATCCACGACCCAAAAATGGCGTGGTTTAAATCTATTGAAGATATACACAACAGATTATTACAAAAAGGCAAAAAATTAGCTTTACAAATTGATTTTACGGCCACGCCAAAAAACAATCGCGGGGAAATTTTTGTGCAGACCGTTTCTGATTATCCTTTGGTTGAAGCCATACATCAAGGCGTGGTAAAAAATCCAGTTTTGCCAGATCAGGCAAGTCGTGCAAAACTGCAAGAAAAACAAAGCTCAATATTTTCCGAAAAATACGAGGACTATATCCGGCTTGGAGTTGAAGAATGGAAAAAGACATACAAAGAACTTGAACCGACCGGCAAAAAATCGATTCTCTTCATAATGACAGACGACACAAAAAATTGCGATGATGTGGCGGAGTTTTTAGAAAAAAGCTACCCGCAACTAAAAGGCGCGGTTTTAACTATTCACACAAACAAGAGCGGTGAGATTTGGGAAACTGTTACCGGCAAAAAAGAAAAAGAATTGCAGGATTTGAGAAAGAAAGCCAATGAGATAGACAGCATGGAAAGTCCTTACAAGGTGATTGTATCCGTTTTAATGCTTAAAGAGGGCTGGGATGTCAAAAATGTAACGACAATCGTTGGTTTGCGCCCTTATGGGTCAGATTCAAAGATATTGCCGGAGCAAACATTGGGTCGCGGACTGCGCCGAATGTTTTTTGGCCAAGAGGTGCAAGAATATGTGAGCGTTATCGGTACGCACGCATTTATGGAGTTTGTGGAATCAATCAAGGCGGAAGGCGTTGAGCTGGAAAAAAGAAAAATGGATCGCTCCGGCTCGCCAATTACCCCGACTGTTATTGAAGTTGATAATCAGAATGAAAAAAAAGATATTGAAAACTTAGACATTGAATTGCCGGTTTTGACGCCGAGAATACAAAGAGAATATAAAAATCTTAACTTGCTGAATGTTGCGGGATTTAAGCACAAAAAAATCTCAATAAAAGAATTTAGCGAGGAAGAAAAGAAAGAAATTGTTTTTAAAGAAATAATTGACGATAAAACTCACCATACAACAATTTTGAATAGCTCTGTTGAACCAAACTATCAAAGCGTCGTCGGATTCTTTGTGCAAAGAATAATGAAAGAACTGCGCCTTTTTGGTTGCTACGACATACTTTTTGGCAAAGTAAAAGAATTTATCAGTGATGATTTGTTTAGCGAAGGCGTTGATCTCAATGACGCAAATATTTTGAGGAATTTGTCTGAATTGGAAGCAGTAAAAACTATCGTGGAAACATTTAAAAAGGAGATTAACGATTTGACTGTACAAGATGTTGGCGATACAGAAATAAAAAACTATCTGAAAGTGAGTAGTGCCAGACCGTTTGTTGTTACTGATAAAAAATATTTATTACCCAAAAAGAGCGTGTTCAATAAAATTGTTGGTGATAGTGATTTTGAGCTTGAGTTTGCTAATTTTTTGGAAAGTGCTGATGATGTGCTTTCTTTCGCAAAAAATTATTATGAAATTCATTTCAAAATTGATTACAGAAACTCCAGTGGAGCGATTTCCAGTTATTATCCTGATTTTTTCGTAAAGATAGATAATAAAATGATTTATATCGTGGAAACAAAAGGACGTGAAGACTTCAATGATATTGAAAAAATAAAAAGATTAGAACAATGGTGCCAAGACGCAAGCGAGAGGCAGAAAAAAATTGCCTACAAAATGCTATATGTTAGGCAGGAAGAATGGGATAAATACAAGCCGACAAACTTTGGGAAACTGGTAGAAATTTTTAAATAATGTCCGATCAGATTGTGAAAAATGATATTACAAGTCTGACTATTGTTGTTTCTACTTATAATCGTTCAAGCAGCCTAGATGATTGTCTAAATTCTTTATCCAAACAAACTGATCCTGATTTTAAAATACTAATAATCGACGGGGATTCAGATGATAATACGCCAAGAGTTATAGCCAAATACAGTAAAAAATTATCTATTAGAGTTATAGTTGATGGAATTGCCCATCTCTCGTATATACGAGATCTTGGCTGGAGGAAAGCCGATACCAAACTTGTTGGTTGGATAGATGACGATGTAGTGGTTAGTAAAGGCTGGGTTAAATCAGTAAAAGAGGCATTTAAAGTTAAATCTGTTGCTGGAGTAAGTGGTCCAACGATTATTCCACATAAATTACTTAATAATAGAGATGTTTTTTATTTTCATAGATCAAAATCTTTTCTATCAACAATATATTTTCATCTATTTATGCAAGGAGAACGTTTCGGGATTGGAAAAATATATCCATCAGGCGCGTGGTCACCGGGGTCTAATTTTCCCCAGTCGCTAAAGATAAAACCTCGTGAAGTAGATTATTTAGAGGCATGTAATTTTATTATTCGCAGATCTGTGCTGAAAGTCGCAGATGGTTTTGATCTGAAATATATTGGAACTAGCGAATGGTGCGAAGTAGATCTGGCATTTCGTATACGAAAAGTAGGTCGTAGACTTCTTTTCGATCCTAAAGTTGCGGTTTCGCATTGTATTAGTACTGGTGGAGTCTATGCGAGGCGCAACAACGTCACCCATAGATTAAAAAATTTTCTTATGTTTTATCTGTTTTCATATTATCCAAAATCTGTCATAGGCTGGTTTCTATTTATGTTTTATCTACTTTATATTTTAACCTATTATTTATATCTTTTTATTAAAAGACGTATATGAGGTTTTCGATTTTTCTATACAAAAATATTAATCATCTGGTTTACTTCTCGCTCTGAAAGTTCTGGGTTATTAGGAATATATAGTCCTAAATTATTGACTATTGTTGCATTTGGTAATGTTACATGTGGAGATGTCACATACTTTTTGAAAAATGGTTGTTCTATTATATTTCCACCAACTATTGGACGAATCTCTATTTTATTATTGCATGAGTTAATTACTTTTTTGCGAATAGTATTATTTTTACAAATAAGTGGAAATGCGAAGTTAGAAAGAATATCTAAGTGATGTGATTTTATAGGATGATATTTATCTGTTAGACGGTATAATTTTGACGCTAGTCTATCATAGTTGGTATTTCTTATGTTTACTATTTTATCTAGGTGTCTTAGTTGCAGATTGCCAATATATCCTTGTATTTCAGTTGGTCTAAGATTATAACCAAGATCGTAAAAAGTATATCTAGAGTAGAAGGAAGTTGATACATTATGAGACTGACGAAGGTTTCCTTGTTCTGTCGTTGTAAGGTTTCTATCCCAACCATGGGCACGAACAATTTTCAACATTTTTGAAAGCTCTGTGTTGTCGGAGCAAATGGCTCCGCCTTCGATTGTTGACAAATGGTGACCTACATAAAATGAAAATGTGCTGGCTAGTCCATAGTTACCAAGCTTTTTACCTTTATACATAGACCCAAGAGCTTCGCAGTTGTCTTCAACTAGTATGATATTTTTCTTTTTGCATATTTCTGCAATTTTGTCTAAATCATCACAAAATCCCAATAAATTAGTAATAAAAAGAAGTTTAAGATTGCTCTTTTTAAGCACGCGTAAAAGATTTTTGCTGGATACATTTAAAGTGTCTAGCTCTATATCTATAGAAATTGGTTTTAGACCAAGTTGTATTAGAGGCATTACATTTGTTGACCAAGTAATTGATGAAAAACCGACAAGGTCACCTTTTTTTACTAGATTGAGATTTAAAAGAGATTGTACTACTGCGAGATTTGCAGAGCTTCCACTATTAACGAGTATAGCGTGTGATCGTCCTTGCCACTTTGCGAAGCTATGTTCGAATTTATTACATTCTTTTCCAAAACTTAATTGCTTGGTTTTATTTATAAATGCTGATAGTTTTCTCTTAGTATCTTTTTCTTTGTAAAAAGTTGACTTAATTAGTTTTATCATATGCAATATTGATGCTATTGAATATTTTTAGCATGCTATGAGTGTAATCTTCCCATGAGTAGTTTGCAAGTATATAATTTTGTGCTGTTTCCCCTATTCTTTTACGCAGTTGACAGTTACTCGAAAGCTTAAGAAGTCTTTCAGTTATGAGATTTGGTTGTCGTGGTTCTACGAGTAGTGCATTATTGTTATCGGTTAATACTTCATGAACTCCTGAGCCTTTAGATACGATGCAGGGTTTTCCTAATGCCATTGCTTCTGTTACTGCAAGACCCCATGTTTGTTTGTCGTTAGGGAATATGAAGATATCGCAGGCATTATAGAATTTGAGTAGTTCATGTTCTTCTACGGATTTTGTTATAAGAGTTATAATAGTATCTAGTTTAAGCTGTTTGATTAGGTTTTTTGTGTTTTGGTAGTAGTCAGAATTTAGGCTTTTTTCTCCAATAATAATATATTTAATAATTTTGTTAAGTCGAGGTTGAGACTTAATGATATTCTTTATTGCAAGTATTGAGTCTTCATATCTTCTGTGAGGAAAAAAAATTCCTACAGATAAAATTAGTAACTGTTTATTTGTTACTTCTAATTTTTTTCTGAAGTCTGTAAATTGTTGTTTTGATTGAGTGAAATGTCTTAATTTATTTCTATCTAAACCGCTTCTTATGACAAACGCTTGTTTTTTATATATTTTCCTAACTAATCGCTTAATTCTGTTGTCTAAAACAACGATTTCATTAGCTAACGTACGAGTTAAAAGTATATCGATATGACGAGTAATTTGATCAAATGAAACAAAAGAATTACTACCCTTTGAGTTATTCACATGCCATAAGTCATTGCATGTCCAGATAATTATTGTCTTTTTAAAATTAAATAATTTGGCAAAAAAAGCGATCCAATTTGCTGGCCACTCATGAGGATTTAATATGTCGTAATTATAGCGAGAAACTGTATATCCCATTTTTACTAAATTAATAAAGTGGTTTATTTTAATCAACAACGGATACCTTGATGTGCTCAATATATTGTTGCTTATGACATGCTTTAGTGTCAATATTTTGAGCTTGTTGCACAAATTCCAATAGCATTTTTTACGATTGTAATTAATTGTATATACTGTAATCTCATAGCCTTTTTTTTGTAAGTTTTGGGCAAGTTGTAGAAATTGACGTTGCCCTCCGCCTTTTGTATTTAGAGCTCCAATGATTAGTGCTATTTTCACTGAGTTAGTTAAGCATGAGTTTTTTAAATTTATGCATTATATTTGCTTCTGAGTAAGTATTCAATACTGTTTTGTAGCCATTTAATCCGAGTTTATGATTAAGTTCTTTATTTGTAGTTAGTATATAAATAGCTTGCACAAGTTGATCAGTATTCCCGGATTCTATTAGCAATCCTCCTTTTGCTTGTTGAATAATTTCTCGAACAGGTGGAATATCAGCGCCAATTACAGGTTTCTTTTTGTACCATGCCTCTAGATATGTTAACCCAAAAGACTCACAGATAGAAGGCATACAATATAAATTACATATTTCAAAGACAGTTTCTTTCAGATGGTCATCAACAAACCCCAGATCTATTAAGAACTTGCTTTTTAAATTGTTGGTAATTTCATTCCAATGTGGGGTGCTATTACCAATAGCAATTAGTCGATAAGAGTTATCTTGCTTGTACAGCTGGTTCATAGCTTGTAATAAAACATATGCTCCTTTGGGTTTAATTTTGCTGCCTGCAAAAAGAACAACTTTCTTATTACTAAGTCCATATTTATTTGAAAATTTTTCTACTAGTTGCTTGATATGGACAGTCCCCTCGTTTTTTGGTTGGCTTATAAAGTAAGGAAGATGAATAAATTTATGACTTGGTACATTAAATTGTTGTTGTATTGAGTTAATTTCAGCCTTAGTGGATACATGTACTTTATCAACAATGTTAAAGATATGTTGTAGTTGGGAGTTTTTAAAATCAGACATTTTTTCATGATAGTTTGATCCAAGAATAATTTTTGGTTTTGGAGCCAGATTTTTTGTAGCAACTATTACTTGTTTATTGATATATGCAGGTAGTGGAGATGAATATATAATATCAAACTTTTGTTGTTTAAGAAGTTTTGATAGACCTATTAAATGAGGGCCGCAATAGTGCAGTTCTAATTTATTGGTTATTATTTTTGGAAGAAAAATCTTTAAGTATCTAACCAGAATCAAGCTTATAAAAGAGGCAATATGGAGACAAGGTAGACGATAAATCTTGACGCCGTTAATGCAGTTAAAATTTTGTCTTATCTGCTTTCCCAAAAAAGGATCATACCACCAGCGAGTATTGTATCCGTTTGCAGTAATAATACTACAATCATATCCCATATTTGCCAGTGACTCGGCATATTGTTTGATAACTAAGCCAGATCCCGAAAGAGATACTGGTAGGTAAAATGGCGTTACAAATACAATTTTATTTTTTCTTAACATAATCATTTATAAATATAATTAAAAATGAAGTTAGTAGAAGTGAAAAAGCAATTATATTTGACCTAATAATAAAGTAAAGATTTTGATGGAATTGATAGATTAGCAGTATTTGCAGAAGTGTGAAAAATAAAAGTGGGAAAATAAATGTTTTTGTGTTTCTAGCTAAAAAATAACTCAAAAACGTTTGAATTAAGACAAGTAGAGTAGAACTAATTCCATAAAATACGAGATAATTATATACACTAATAAATTTATTTCCAAATAATAGACCAATACTATATTCGGGTATTGTTCTAAAGACAACCAAAAATATGCAAGATATAGGGATTATTATAGACAATGCGGCTAATAATATATATGTTTCTTTGCTCTTTTTTTCCGAGTAAGAAGATGAAATCATCGGAAAAATTACCGCGATAATAGGAGCACTGCTTAACGTAATTAGCCTTCCAATTGTTGTCAACGCTGCGTATTGTCCTGCAATTTCTGCTGATAAATAATGCTTTGCTAAGATCAAGTCTATTGTGGATAGTATGGAAAATAATAAGGTGGTGATAAAGAAAGTTTTTGCATAATTATAAATAGAGTCTTTGATATCAAAAGCCTTTGCAGAAGTAGGTATATTGCTTTTTGAAGGTTCTACATTTATTGATGAGTATTTTTTCTTAATTATCATATTTACATAAAAATATGTGAATATAGTACCTATTAAAAAAGCAGAAAAAACACCGGAAATAGAAAAACCAAGTACAACTAGCACGATTCCTATAACTAGTTTACTTGCTGTAGCGAGTATGGAAGAGGTTGTAAATGAAATGAAATTTTGCAATCCTTGCAATGTTCCTATTCCAACCGCGGCCAACATAGTTATGGGAATACTTAACCCAAAAATAAGCATTGGAAGTTTTGAAACATGTAAAAATGATGATAGAAATGGCACAAATAAGTAATAAACACCTAGTAAAATAGAACCTATAATTAATGCCCTTCTTTTTCCATAATTAAACAAGCTAATGGCATTGAAATGTTGTTTTTCAGAGTTATATCCGGCTGTGAATTTTGCCATTATGTTTGTTGTCATTTCAGATGGGATATTAACGATCGCCAATAAGCTAAATATGGCTAACATTTCTCCGTAATATTTGGGTCCCAGTAAGCGAGCCATAGATAATGCAAAAATAAGGTTTAAGACATTTGTAATGTTGTTGCCAATAAAAACAACACTACTATTTTTGAGTAAATTGGTAAATATTAAGCTAAATCTTTTATGAACGAGTCTTGGTAATAAATCAGATATTTGTAGCAAAATAGCACTAATTATTTGAATAGGTAGAACTGTAAATATCTTAAGTATGTTTAAATTATTGACAATTGTTATTATTCGATTACGTCTATGGTAGAAATTTTGTTTTTTAATTGAGATATTTCTTTTAAAAGTTAGTGAGCCTTTATGGTATACAACTGCTTCATAACAAGACCAGCATTCATAGCCATTTTGTTTTGCTCGTAGGCATAAATCAACGTCCTCATAAAAATAATGGAAGCTAGTGTTAAATCTGCCAATTTTATTAAATAATTCTCTATTAATAATAAATGCTGTGCCGTTTACATAGTCGTATTTTGTATTATGGTTATATTGTCCTTTGTCGATTTCATCTCTTCCAACTGCATGCGCAATGCCCAAATTATCATATCTTCCCCCAACATTATCTATAATATTTGGTTTGTCATAAAGAAGTATTTTTGGCTGAACTAGTATTTTATTATTCTTTCCAATAAAACTTACTAAGTGCTTAATGCAGTTTTTCTCAACAGTGGTGTCGCTATTTAAGAAAAAGAGTAATTCTCCTGTCGCTTTCTCTGCAGCAAAATTACAGCCTCCAGTAAAATATAGTTGTTTATTTGAGCGATACAGCTTTACCTTGGTTTTATTGCCATATTTTTTGATAAGTAGTTGATAACTGTTATCGGTGGATGCGTTATCAAGGACGATGATTTCAATATTTAGATATCTTGATTTTAATACAGAATCAATGCAGTTCTGAATAAAGTTTTTACCATTGTAGTTTAATATAATTACAGAGACTTTCATTTCTTAGCAATTATACAGACTGTTGCTCCTTTGTCATCTGTTTTTTTTGCATTTTTATAGTAGCTATAAATTAGGTTTTTAAAGTAGCCTTTGTAAATACGAAAGTAGAGTAATATATCCCAAAGCTCGGCTTCTTGCTTAGTTATGTAGTAATATCCTTTATCTACCATTAACTTATGTTTAGCTAGGATATTCTTCCACTCTTCAATTGAGTGAGTATTAAAGTGAGAGTATTTTTTATCTCTTAGTTTGCCATAAATCTTTGAGATGTACTTTAAGCCAAGTTTAGAAAAGATACTGTATTTGTAGAAATTATGACTTGGTGTGGTGAAAACAAATTTTCCACCTGGTTTTAGAACTCGGTGGACTTCACTAAAAACTTTGTCAATTTGCCCAATGTGTTCAATTACGCAGTTAGAGAATACTAGATCCACGCTTTTATTGGGTAAAGGTATTTTTCGAGCATCTCCTATGATTACCTTTTTGTATACACCACTTTCTTTTGCTAGTTTAGCAAAGAACTTGTGGTTATCTAAGCCAATGTCTAGTTTGCGGCTAAACACTATAGCGGCAGTAAGTCCTTCTCCACAACCCAAATCCAATATTCTTGCATTGGGTTTGGTAATCTTTGCAAGATGCTGTTTTAATAGTTTTAGCTCGATACTGCGAAATAAAATTGTCGAAGGAGCTTGAAACTGTTCTATTTTCTCAAATAATTTATCCATTTTTAATACGGTTTTCCTAAGACATAAGAAATACCTTTACCAAAATACCACTTTAATGGTCTCTTGTCTTGTATTTGCTTCATCCAGCTATTATCCGAATAAGATCTTTTTAATAACAGCTTAGGTAATTTTGTGATAAGAGAAACATAGGCAAGAATAACCATTCCTGCTCTAGCAAAATTTAGCTTAAACAAAAACATAACAAATAATCCTACCCAGGCAAAGCTCACTGTTAAAAACATCACTACTCCATTTAAGCCATTACCATTTTTAATCATGGTTGCTAAATGATTGCGACAGCCATAAAATGTTATTTGAGTTTCCCATTTTTTGCTAATTTGTTTATGCTTTGTGCCATAAGCATGATGGACAGTATCAAAGGGTAAGAAAACATAACGTAACCCGGCTTTCCAGATGCGCCAGGTTAAGTCCGGCTCTTCCCAGTACATGAAGTAACTTTCATCAAATCTCCCAAGCTCTAGAAATAGTTTTTTTCTAACTATCATTGCCGCGCCTTTACCGCTAAATATATCGGATACTTTATCAAATTGACTTTGATCGATCGCTTCCTGGGCGCGCTCTGCCAAAAATCCAAAAGGAGTTAACTTGTCCCCGGCTGAATCAAATTTATTAGTTCCAAGGCGCAAAAGTTTTAATTGCCCACCTCCAATATCTTTATGTTGATCAAGATA
>Ga0210057_1000313_pt1 | contig 82143 bp, 89 predicted proteins | sample CryGeyCG2114_010_2_FD_183968 | JGI IMG/M metagenome (GOLD analysis project Ga0210057, IMG submission 183968) | Groundwater microbial communities from aquifer - Crystal Geyser CG10_big_fil_rev_8/21/14_0.10 (SPAdes) (version 2) | ecosystem: Environmental > Aquatic > Deep subsurface > Groundwater ... | reverse complement strand
TTCAGGAGTTTGCTTGCTGTCAGCAACGTTATGATATTTTCGGAAGAACCTTTCTACTGAAGAAGTGATTTTCATGGGGTTGAATCGAACTAGGGTAGCTCGGTCGTGTCTTAAGATTTTTAAGTGAGAACCAGATCCTTTTCTAACTTCTTTTCTATGATCTCGGTAAATAATATAGTCTCTTGCAACATCGTGATATCCATTTTTCATCAATGTAACTTCAACAATATCTTGGATCCCTTCTACAGTTAACCGAGTTCCCTTGGAGGCCATAGTAGTGACTTGATCAACCACAAGAGAGGTTAAATGTTCTACCGTTTCTTTAATATCAGTGCTTAAAGAAGCATCTTTAGAAAGCTTCTTTGTATCTCTAAATGCGTATTCTATAGCGTTGGCAATCCTTTCACGGTGAAAGGGTACGAGCTTTCCATTTCTTTTTACAACAGTGTATAAAGTTTGTTTTGGAGCATCTTTTTCAATTACTTTATTCATGCGGTTCTCTCTCTTAAGTGGTTAGAGTCTACTACATCTTGTAGGGATTAACTTATGTAATACTATATATTGTAGTGTGTGGTTTCAAGTCTACAAAAAAAAATTCTGGAAGTGAAATTTTTCGTAAACCTTGGAAAAACAAAAATTTAAGTTAAGAAATTATGTTTTTGACTTTCATTTCGACCTAAAAACATGGTATGATAAAGGAATATATAAAGCCAGTTATGAGAAGAATAAATCTAGTACCTAACATGATCACAGCTTTCGGGCTTGCTTGTGGTTTATTTGTTATTTTTAAAGTGAATATGGTAGAGCCTGGAAGAGGCTATTATGAAGTAATGCTTACTTCCGCGTTGCTTCTTTTAGTAGCAGCTATAGCGGACTTTATTGATGGTGCTGTAGCAAGGGCGTTTCAAGCTGAGAGTGAATTTGGTTTTATGTTTGATTCTCTTGCTGATGCTATCTCTTTCGGTGTCGCACCTTCAGTTTTATTGTTAAAAAGCCTGTCGCTAGAGCAAGGAACGTTCTTATCATTTATTAGCGCTACAGGAGCTATGGTATACTCTCTTTGTGGTGTTTTAAGATTAGTTAGGTTCAATGTAAAAGGGGTTGAAGCTAAAAAAGAGCTCATAAAAAACCTTGTTAAGAAAAAGCATTTTTCAGGGCTTCCCATTACGGCAGCATCAGCTGCCTCTGTATCCATAAACTTGTTTTTTCTTTATCCTTTATTTGTAGAGATGGTCCCTATTTCTCAAGTTTTAAGAGTGTCTATTTTAACAATTGCCAATGTCCTTTTAGGGTATTTAATGGTTAGCCGCTGGAAATTCCCTAGCTTAAAGACTCTTAATTTTCGTATTCCTTCTTTCAATTTAGCTTTCTTAACAGTAGTTTTAGGGATTTTATTCCTTTATGGCATTTTACATTATTTTGCGATTGTCTTATTAGTCGTATCATGGTGTTATGTGTTTTTAGGAATTATTTTAGCTCTCATTCGCAAAATTGCCGGGAAGAAATCTAAAGTCTTAATTGATTATGAGCCAGATCCTGATGACTTTGAAAATTGAGCTGTTATTGCTGATTTTAGCATTTTCGATTCTTTGCTTTGTTTTTTTTAAATATTTTCAAAAACAATTTCAATCCATTTCGTTAGAAATATTTCAGAAAAATCAGGACAACTTTTTAAATTTATCGGAAAAGTATTACCAAAGAGCGCAGGAAGATTTAACACATCGCCATAGTTCTATTCAAAGTCTCGTAGCGCCGTTAAAAGAAGTAATGGACAAGGTAGAAAAACAAACTCATGAAATTGAGAGGAAAAGAGAGTCGGCATACACTTCTTTGCAAGAGCAGATACGTCACTTAGCTGATATGGAGAAAAACTTAAGAAAGGAAACAATGGAACTTTCTAGAGCTTTGAAATCTCCTAATATTCGAGGGTCTTGGGGACAGCTGCATTTAAAAAGGGTAGTAGAACTGGCGGGGTTATTAAATAGATGTGATTTTTTTGAGCAACCAAATATTGTTAGCCAGTCCAAACAATTTCGACCCGATCTTGTAGTCCATTTGCCTTCTGATAAGAATATTGTGATTGATGCCAAGACTCCTACAGAAGCTTACTTTGAAGCTATGGCAACAGAAGATCTAGCAGTGAAAGAGCAAAAATTAAAGGATCATGCAGTAGCAGTTAAAAGGCATATTAAAGAACTGTCTGCAAAAGAGTATTGGATGCAATTTAAAAAGACTCCAGAGTATGTGATTTTATTTTTACCAGCTGAGTCTTTTTTAAGTGCAGCTGTTCAAAGTGATCCAACTTTAATTGAATCAGGGGTAAGGGATAACATTATTTTAGCGTCTCCTACCACTTTAATTTCTATTTTAAGGGCAATTGCCCATATCTGGAAGCAAGATGCTATTACTAAAAATACACTTGAAATAGGGGCTTTAGGTAAAGAGTTGTATGAAAGGCTTTATACGCTTTCTGATCATTGGAACCGCTTGGGGAAGTCTCTAAACCAGTCAGTTGAAGCCTTTAATCAGGCTAATTCATCTATGGAATCAAGAGTAATGGTTAGTGCAAAAAAACTAAAAGAGTTGGGGGTAGCAACCTCTAAAGAAATAAGTCTTAAAGAAGATCTAGATAGTGTTGCTAGAACAATTCATTGGGAAGAAAAAAATTAAGCTTGTCTTATTTTTTCTATCCAATCATTGGGAATGTTAGCTTTTTTTCTTAAATCACTTTGAAAAATAAATCCTTTAGATCTTTTAGGAGAAAGCAATGGATTCAAATGCTCTGTGTAAGCATCCCAGGAAGACTGATTTTTGTTTTTAAGTTTAGCTAACCATGAATATCCAAATGATACATGGTTGATTTCATCTTTGATAATAGTATCAAAAATCTTGGCGCTGGCAAAGTCTCCATATCGCTCAAAAGAAGATTTATAATGAGGAGCAAAATCCAAGTTGGCCATTTCAAAAGTAAGACTCATAGCACTTAAATACTTTAAGGGGTCTGTGAAAAATTTTACATGAGACCAAAAATGTTTATAAAGCGGTAAGTCTCCAAGTGAAAGTCCCATTTCTTGCATGCGGGTAAGGTAAATTTTTACGTGACTCTGCTCTTCTTTTAAGGTGTTTGCTATTCCTTTTCTAAAAGATTTAGGGGCTTGAGGGAATGCTAAAAGGGCATACGCCATAATTTCAACTGCCAATAATTCATGACCTGCAAATCTATGAAGACAAATAGCTCTTTTATCTTCTAAGTGATGTTCGTGAAAAGGAGGGAGTTTTTCTGAAGAAGATCTTTTTTGAAACCTCATTTCATAAGACCTGGCAGGTTCTTTAATAAGAAGAGGGCTCTTTACGAGGGTGTCGGTCAATTTAGTGGGGGAAAAGAGCTTATCTTCTAGCTTTGTCGAAGTTAGAATTTGATGAGCCCAATTGTATAATTCCATTTTATCTAATGTCTAAAACAAAATAAGCAGGGTGGGCAAAATGATTGTTAGGTCTAGGAGAAACTAACATTTTTACATTTTTGCCAATATAACGTTCTAAATCAACAGTTGTACTATACAAAAAAGCCACTGGAATGTTGCTCTTATCTTTAAGTATGTAGTCACCAGGTCTGTTTGACATGGCTTTATTATAAGATTGAACTATTCCTGATACAAAAAGGGCGTTAGCTTTTTGTTCATTGTAAAAATCCTTTTGGGTTTTATTTGTATGAAAAGCAACCCAATTAGAAAATAATGACTTTTCTACGTTTTCCCAAAATTTGGAGCCATCAGCAATTGTGTAAAACTCTTGCTTATCATTTTTAACAATGCTCTGTTGTTGGGGTAGCTCAATTTTTGGAAATAAGTTCTCATCTTTAATGTCTTCTGCCTTAGCTGATTTTTCTTCAAGATACGTTAGTTTTTTTTCTACGTATTTTTCTTGGAAGTCAGCCATAAGTTTTTTGGCTTTATAAACATGTGAAGGGAAGTCACTGTAGTTTTTAATAATATTTTGTAGGATGTCAATGACGTTTGTAGGAGTCATTTCTTCAAAAGAAGTTTTAATTTCTTCTTGATAGACTGTGTAAGCCTTATCCAAAAGAGAGGTTACTTTTTCTTTTCTTCTTTCCATAGAGATAAAGTAGTCTGCGCCGCCTGCGTAAGAAAGAAATTCTTTAGAAACATAAAATCGAGTGTTTTCAGGAGGTACAATTTCCAGCCATTTTTTATTTTCACTAGAAACTACTCCTTGGATTTTATCACCTGCTTGGAGTTGACCGATTACTGGAGAGGTAACAGAAGGGCCAAGTCGAATGTTTACTCTATTTGCTTCTACAACATCGTCTAAAATATAACTTCTAAAAACATACGCTTTTAATTCGTTGGGAGGTTTGACGGCCCAAAACTGATCTGCATCTTCTAAGACTAATAAGAGGTCATTTTTTCCTAATTGTTGAATGATATGACTTTCAATATCGGGTTTTGCTCTGAGTCTAACCTTATTTCCTAAAACTTTTCCGGTAAAAGCTTTAAAAGATTCTTGATTATTTTTTTGATGGCAGAATGCACTCGATAAAACAATTGCAAAAAGAAATATAAATTGCCTAATCATAAAAAACTCCATTAATCTACCTTACTAAAAATAGTAGATAGAAAAAAGTTAAACTCCAAGTCTTTTTAATGATTAGCTGCGTAAAACTGCTTTAATATGCTCGCAATCTTTTTTCCCGCATGTACATCCGATAGGTTCTCCTAAAAAAACATTGTATTGTTCTTGCGTGTCTAAAGGATTAGTAACAGAGTACATATTTTCACCAGTTTGTTCTATTTCCCACTCTTTGAATGTAAGTTCTTCATCTTTTACCTCCTCGTCTAAATTTTCTTCAATGCCATCGGGAGCAACCTGCAGAGCTCTTGCAATTTGACAGTGAAGACAATTACAGTGGGGTTCCGGTTTGGGTAGGTGTTGAGAATCTTCTATACCTAGAACTTTCACAATTTTTGTGATTTTAGATAAAATCTCTGAAGGGAGAGGGGGGGTGTCTGCTTGTGCAGGGTTATGTTGCATAGCAGTTCCTAATGAATCTATAGAATCAATCCCAAACTTTAAAGGCATACCAAACGATAGGGGGTTACTAGTAGCTTTAGGTGTTTCGGTATCAATTTCTAAGTACTTGGCATGTGAGTTAAAAATTTTTTCAATGACAGATTTTTCTAGATTGGGAATTTCTATTTTCGTTCCGCTCTTTAATTGGACTATTAAAATATATGTATGAGATTTTTCCTCTAAGTGCAAACTTATGATGTTTTTCCATGAAGTGGACAAGTATGGTGGGATGCTCAAGACTTTTGGGTTGATTATCATGAGGATTACTCCGTTATGCAAGTTTTATTACACTGATCATTATATCAGACGAGAATGATAGGGTCAATGATTTTAGCACTTTAGTATTCTGATTGCTTATTTTAATTGTAAGTAACTATTTATAAATATTTTATGTAAAAAATACTCTGAACTGTTGTTAGTCTAAATAGTTTTCTTGAAAATTTTTATTAAATTGAATCTTTTTTTTAAACGAATAACTTGAAGATGTTCACTTCTTTAGGGGGTGAATAGTTCATTGAAAAAGATCTGTACGGCGAAATCAAAATTGGCTATTGTCCAAAATTGATAGACGCTTAAAAGAGGGGAGCTGGATGCGAAAAACCTTTGTTTTAGATACTAATGTATTATTACATGATCCAAGAGCTTTAAAAAAATTTAAAGACAATGATGTTGTTATTCCATTAATTGTTCTAGAAGAGCTAGATAACTATAAAAAGCATCATAACGAATTAGGTCAAAATGCAAGAGAAGTAATTAGGTATATAGATTCTTTCAAAACAGAGCACAAGTCTTTGCAAAAAGGCATTCAACTTCCGGAAGGTCCTAAATTAAGAGTGCAGTTAAATGGCAGCCCTTTAAAGTATAAAGGTTTCCCTCTCCCTTTAGACCGCAATAGTAATAAAATTCTTATGATGGCTTATGAACTGCATCATGCGGGAGAAAAAGTAGTTTTTGTATCTAAGGATTTTGTATCTAGAGTTAAAGCAGAAGCTATGAGCCTTAATGCTGAAGATTATTCAGCTCTTCATATTTCATTTGATGATATGCATCGAGGAGTTAAAAAGATGCATGTTGAAAAAGCAGCTATTGATCTTTTTTATAAAGATGGAAAAATCACACCTATGAAAGATTTTCTGGCCAATGAATACTGCATTTTGCAATCTGCTGAAAACTCTTCTGCGGTGTGTAAGTTCAATCAAAAGCTATCCATGTTAGAGCCTTTGATTCACATTAAAAAAGATATTTGGGGCATTCAACCCCTTAATGTGGAGCAAAAATGTGCTGTAGATCTTCTTATAAGAGATGACATCCCTTTAGTCTCCCTTTTAGGTCCTGCAGGTACGGGGAAGACCTTAATGGCGCTTGCGTGTGGAATGCGCAAAGTATTTGATGAAAACACCTATTCTAAAATTTTAGTATCCAGGCCAATTGTCCCACTAGGAAAAGACATAGGTTACCTCCCAGGTACAAAAGAAGAGAAACTTTATCACTGGATGCAGCCTATTTATGACAACCTTGAAGTTTTATGCCAAAATATCAACGGAGAAGATAACGGAAAGTCGACTATGGAATGGGTTATGGAAAGCGGTAAAATAGAAATGGAGGCTGTGACTTACATTAGAGGAAGGACTCTTCCTAAAATCTATATGATTATTGATGAAGCGCAAAACTTAACACCTCATGAAATGAAGACAATTATTTCAAGAGCCGGGAGAGGGACTAAAGTCATTTTAACAGGCGATCCAACACAAATTGATAATCCTTATTTGGACAAAGATTCTAATGGTCTCACTTACACGATTGGTAAGTTTAAAGATCAAAGGCTTTTTGGGTGCATTTATTTAGATAAAACGGAAAGATCAGATCTTGCAGCGCTAGCAGCAGAGATTATGTAAACAGGGAAGTGATTTTGAAAAAATATTGGCCGCTTTTTGTTGTAATACTGGTAAGTATATGGGGAGCTTTTTCTTTAGCTTCCCCTTATAGTTTCTTAATGCCGATAGTAATGCACTATTTTATGGGAATTTTTTTCCTTTTGTTTTTCATGTTAAAATTTATGGATTTAAATGGATTTGCAAAAGGATTTCAAATGTACGACCTACTAGCAAAAAAATCTAAAGGATATGCTTATGTGTATCCTTTTTTAGAACTTTTTTTGGCTACAGGCTATCTTACCTTTTATGCACCATTTTGGATCTATTGCTTTACCGTCATCTTGATGGTGTTTAGTGCTATAGGTGTGCTTATCGCTCTTAAGCAAGGGTTGGATGTTAAATGTGCTTGTATGGGAACAGTGCTCAATGTTCCTTTAAGCACTGTTACTTTAACGGAAGACTTAGGGATGGCTTCTATGGCTATTATCCTAATACTAATGCTGCTGTAAATATTTCTGAAACGTAGCTCGATAATTTCATGCTTTTATTCCAATCTTTACCCAGGCCTTTAAAAAGTAAGGTAAATAAAAGAAAGGAAGAGGTGCTAAGGATAGTTGTTTTAATGATAGAGTTGTTACCTCTATCCTCAGTTCTTTCTAAAAGTAATCTGTTTTTTCGAAGAGTTTCAGCTTTCAGGCGAATTTTTAAAGCAGTGACAATGACGTCTCGTTTCTGTTGTTCAGAAGCAGTTGATCGTCGAGTGGATTTGATAATTTCATCACATTGAGTAATAACGCTTGCTATAACAACATTTGTATTCATAATGGCCCACTAGTTAATTAAAAAAATGCTTCATCAATTTATAGAAAAAGTGTAAATTTTTCATGGAATTTTATAGGAAATTTTATATTTAGTTTTGCGGTCTTCAACAGTTATTTCAGATTTTGATTGGACAGTAGTTGGTGCAGGTCCTGCAGGTATTGCAGCTGTAGGAAAACTCTTGGATGCACAAGTTGATCCCAATAAAATAGTCTGGATTGATCCTTTTTTTAAGGTAGGAGATCTTGGCCTGAAGTGGTATAACGTTTCAAGTAATACTAAAGTGTCACTTTTTAACAAATTCCTTTTTTATTGCAAGTCCTTTGAAATAGATAGATGTTTTGATAAGTTCCCACTTTCAAAGCTGAATCCAGAAGATACTTGTTTATTATCCTATATTTCCTCTCCTTTGCAGCATGTCACAGAGATTTTAAGAAAAAAAGTACATCAGCATGCTTGCTCTGTTCTGGAAATAGAACCTTACAAAGATATCTGGAAAGTGCTGTGCACGACAAAGCAGTTTACTTCCCAAAAAATCATTTTAGCGGTTGGTTCTGAGGCTAAGTCCTTAGATTATCCTAAAAGTACTCTTTCACTTGAAATCGCTATGAACCCTGATCTTTTACATGAAAAAGTGACTTCTGAAGATGTAGTAGGAGTATTCGGCTCTTCCCACAGCGCAGTTGTTGCTATGTATAATCTAATTGATGCTAACGTTAAGAAAATAGTGAACTTTTATAAATCGCCGTTGAAGTATGCACAATATTTTGATGATTGGATTTTATATGATAACACAGGCTTAAAAGGATATTCTGCTATTTGGGCAAAGAAATACCTAGATGTGAAAATTCACCCTTCTATTGAGAGGGTACATGTCCAAAGCAATGCTTTTACTGATTATCTTTCGCAATGCTCTAAGGTCATTTACGCTGTAGGCTTTGATAGAAGAAGGTCGATTAAGATCGGAAATATTAACTTGGATTCTTACGACAAGACTAAAGGAATAATAGCACCTTGTCTTTATGGAGTTGGAATAGCTTTTCCAGAAGGTAGTTTTGATAAGGCCGGCAACTATGAGTATAGAGTCGGCCTATGGAAGTTTATGGACTTTTTAGATAAGGCAATGCCTTTTTGGTTGAAAGACTCATAACTTTTTAATAGTGCCTGATCCAATAACTTGGCTGGAGATTTTAGGGTCACCTTTGTATTTAACATCTCCACTTCCCAATATTTGTATGTCCAATTCCTTTTCAACACTTAAAGAGGCGTCACCAGCTCCAATGATAACTACAGAAGCGCTTTGGCTCATTAAGTTTAATCCTTCATATTGACCTGAGCCGTAGATTGCTATGTTTTGATGGTAAGTATCTCCTTTAAGCTGAATGAACCCAGATCCTTTGTTATCTGCATTTAAGGTTTCCACAGAAAGAGTTAATTTAATGTCTCCCGATCCGGAGTTAACTAGTTCCAGGTATTCTTGTGATATAACACTATCAGAAGCAACATTTGCAGGGCCGAAGTTTCTAATTTCATTAAAGTCCGGGTTACTAATATAAACATTCAATCCAATGGATGTATCTACTTTAGAGTATTCTTGCGGTTTATAATAGCTGATTTTCAATATGTTCCCTTCTACCGACGTTTGAATGTTATCAATTAAGTTGCTATCTGTTTCTACAACGACAGATCTCTCGTCGGACTGCTTTAAAAAAGCGTTAATAGGACCATCGACCTCTATTCGTGAAAAGTAAGATATTTCACGAGATTGTCTTTCTTTTTTTCCGGATCCTTTTAAGGAGTTGTCATTAAATGAACACCCACTCAATAAAAAAGATAATGATAAAAAAAATGATAAAGTTCTCAATTCAATCCTCATAAATTTAAATGGTTTAAGCCACATAATAAAAAAAGATGCTTATTTTTAAATAATTATCTTTCTTCTGCAATTTTTTTGAGTTCCTGCTGATAGGTTATTATCTCTATTTCACGAAAAAGTGGTTTATACCAGTCAAGGTCTGATAAGTCCTCAGGAAGTAAGCTGTAAAGGTAGGTATCTCTTTGAGTAGAATATCCATCTTGCACCATTTCAACAGAGGGCTTTTTAAGGGCGTTTCTCATAATGCCCTCTTCTTTAAATCCACATTTATGAATAACAGCCTTACTTCCTTCATTATCTAAATTGCAACGAACAGAAACACGATCAGCATCAAAGTATTCAAAGGCAAGTACAATCATAGCTTTAGCTGCAAGCGTTCCTAGTCCTTTTCCATGATGATTAGAAGAGACCCAATATCCCAATTCATAGGCATTAGTATTCAAGCGGTCATGTGGATATAAAGATGAGCAAAAAAGAAACTCGGATGTTTTTTTATCAAACCCAGTAAAGTGGATGTCCGTACATAAAATTGTTTTGTAATTGAATTCTGCATACAAAAGACAGGCTTTTTCAAAGTCTGTTTTTATATGAGCCCATGCCATAAACTTTTTTAGGTCAGTAACGCTATCTTTATATCCCTGGTAGATAGCCTTGGCATCTTCTGTCGAAAAGGGGCGGATTTCTATTTCGTTTTTATAGTAGATCCTTTTAGGGGGTAAGATTGCCATAGTGTTTATTGGATATAAAAGTTACTACCTTCGATGTAAATATTAACATTTTGAGAGTATCTATCAGTGTAGAAAGTTTTGCTTAGCCTTACAACATTTCCGTTTGGTTTTTCTATAGTCCATTCAATGGTGTGATAGCCTGAATAAACCTTATAAGAAAAATGCCCTCGATTTCCTGAAAAACTTGCAGGTGGTAAATATACCCTGATCCCATCAAAATAAACATTCAAGATCCGATCTCCGATATATCTGTCATCACTTATATTTAAAGAAACAAAAGTGTAGTAATACCCATAAGATCGATAGTTAGGAGAAAAGTAAAACCGGAAATAATATCTCGGATATCTATAATAAGTATGCCTTCCTCTTCTGCCGTAATAGCTTCTTTTACTTTTAGCAAAAAATTCTTTTCCCGCTGCTTGTAGAGGGTATTCTTTTTCCTGAAACAAGAAAAAAATTAAAAGAGCTAAAAGCCCAACCTGTAAAAATCTAAGGAACTTCATTATGATTTAGCGTTTCTATTAGTTTACCAACTAATATAATCGATATTAAAAAACAATTAGTCTTTTGGATTAAATAAATACTAAGGTCTTAATTTATTTGCTTTTTTTCTTTAAAAAAAGCTAGGCAAGAGATGGAAAAAAGGTTCTAGGGTTCATTAGATATGTAATAGCTTGACACCATGAAATATTTCTATACTCTTGCTGAAGTCTCTCACTGGCATATTGAAGTGCCTCGCGGTCTTGTCGAATGGCAGTTAGCACTATGTAATTGTCATCCTTAAGCCTTTCACTAGCATGCTGAAGCGCTAAGCCATATTGCCGAACAGCAGCTAGTACTACTTCTTCATCGTCTTTCAGTCTCTCACTGGTGAGAGATAGGGTCATGTCACTTCTCTGAAGTGCATCCAACATTATGCCCTTAAGATCTCTCGGTCTCTTACTTGCACCCAAAAGCGCTCGTGAATTTTGCTGAATAGCTGCAAGCATGAAGTCTTTATTGTCTCTAAGTTTTTTATCAATATTCGGAAGGACTAAGCTGTTATGTCGAATAACAGTTAGCATGAAGTCTTTGTCATTCTTAAGTCTCTTACTAGCATACAAGAGAGTTGGAATGAAGATGCTTTGGCAAACAGCGGTTAGCACTACATCCTTGTCATCCTGAAGTCTTTCACTAGCATATTTAAGGTCCTCACTGTCTTGAGAAACTGCGAGTAGCACTAGCTCCTTGTCATCCTGAAGTCTTTCACTAACATGTTCAAGAATACCAAAGCGGCAAGTTTGAGCTACAGTTAGCATGAAGTCTTTGTTATCTCTCAGTCTCTCGCTAGCGTATTCAAGAACTAAACCATTTTTTTGAATAGCTGCAAGCATGAAGTCTTCATCATCCTTAAGTCTTTCGCTGGCATGTTCAAAGATCAAGCTTTTGGTAAAATTATCATGTCCAATAGCAGCTAGCATGAAGTCTTTGTTGTCATACTTTCTATTTACAAAGTCATAAATAGCCACCAGAATGTTTCCAATTGCAGGTATCAACAATGCAATACACCTAGTAAAGCTTTTTTGAGTTAAGTGAATATAATAATGATTGCTCTTGATGGAGGATGGTTCAATGTTTGGAAAAATAACAGTTTTTAGGAATAAGTCTGTTAAGCTAGAAACGGTGCTTAATCCAGGCACATAATCACAAAACGTGTCCACTTTTGCTAAACATTTTCCTATTTCCATGATATTCTCCATTATTAAGAAATTAAATTTTATATCTAAATAAGAGTAGGGAAAAAATTTCTATGATTCATCAGATAGGCAATAGTTTGACACCATGAAACATTTCTGTATTCTTGTTGAAGTCTCTCACTAGCGCATTGAAGAACCCGACGGTTTTGTCGGATGGCAGCTAGCACTGTGTAATTGTCATCCTTAAGTCTCTCACTGGCATGTTGAAGAGCAAAGCCATCTTGTCGAACAGCGGCTAGTACTATTGTATTGTCATCCTTAAGTCTTTCACTAGCCCAGTGAAGATTCGAAGTGCGTTTCCGAATAGCGGCCAGTACTATATCTTTGTCATCTTTAAGTCTTTCGCTGGCAAATCTAAAAGATCGGTGATTTTGCTGAATGGCATCTAGCATGATGTTTTTGTTATCCTTAAGTCTTTCACTGGCAAACTCAAGGGCATCAATATAGATATTTTGACGAATAACAGTTAGCACTACCTCCTTATCATCCCTAAGCCTTTCACTGGCATATTTAAGGTCACCGCTATTTTGGTAAAGAGCTAGTAGTACTAGTTCCTTGTCATCTCTCAGTCTTTCACCAGCATGTTCAAGAATGCCAAAGTAACAAGTTTCAGCAACATCAGTCATAAAGTGTTTGCTATTTCTCAGCCTTTCGCTGGCGTACTCAAGAACTAAACCGTTTTTTTGAATAGCAGCGAGCATGAAGTCTTCATCATCCTTCAGTCTTTCACTGGCATGTTTAAAGATTAAGCTCTCTGTATAGCTATCATGTCCAATAGCATCTAGCATGAAATCTTTGTCGTCATACTTTCTATTTACAAAGTCATAAATAGCCACCAGAATGTTTCCAATCACAGGTATCAACAATGCAACACACCTAGTGAAACTTTTTTGAGTTAAGTGAGTGTAATAATGATTGTTATTGATGGTAGACTGTTCAATATTTGGAAAAATAACAGTTTTTAGGAATAGGTCTGTTAAGCTAGAAACGGAGCTTAATCCAGGTACATAGTCACAAAACGTATCCACTTTTGCTAAACATTTTCCTATTTCCATGACATTCTCCATGTTTAATCGCGAGTATAGTATCTAAAGGAAGAGCAAAATGTAAAGGCTTTAAGTGTTAAGAAATTAAATTTTATATCTAAATAAGAGTAGGGAAAAAATTTCTATGATTCATCAGATAGGTAATAGTTTGATACCATGAAACATTTCTATATTCTTGTTGGAGTCTCTCACTGGCAAACTGAAGGGCATCGCGATTTTTCCAAATAGCCGCTAGCACTACTTCCTTGTTATCCTTTAGACTTTCGCTTGCATATTCAAGAGCCAAGCCATCTAGTTGAATAACAGCTAGTATGAAGTCTTTGTCGTCTTTTAATCTCTCGCCAGCAAGCTCAAGAACTCTGTAGTTTTGTTGAACAAAAGATACTTCTATGGGCTTAAGTGTCCAATTAATTGACTGAAAAGGACAGCCGCATTTCCGAATAGCAGCGAGCATGAAGTCTTTATCGTTTTTAAGTCTTTCACTAGCCCAAGCAAGAGCTGAGCCATCTCGCTGAACTACAGCTAACATAAAGTCTCTGTCATTCTTGATTCTCTCACTGGCGAATCCAAGAGTCCAAGTGAACTGCAGGACAGCAGTTAGCATAAAATCTTTGTCATCCTTGAATTTCTTATTAAGGCATGGAAGAATCCCGCCACTTAATCGAACGGCAGTTAGCATGAAGTTTTTATCATTCTTTAGTTTTTCGCTTGCATATTGAAGAGCCAAGCCCTCTTGCAGAATAGCCGCTAGCACTACGTCTTTGTCGTTCTTAAGTCTTTTACTAGCATGCCGAAGAGCTAATCCGTTTTGTTGGACAGCAGCTAGCATGAAGCCTTTATTATCCTTAAGTCTTTCACTAGCATGCTGAAGTACTGAATTAACAGTGATTTGTTGGATAGCAGCTAGCATGAAGAGTTCGTCGTCATACTCTCTATTTACAAAGTCATAAATAGCCACCAGAATGTTTCCAATCACAGGTATCAATAATGCAATACATCTAGTAAAACTTTTTTGAGTTAAGTGAGTGTAATAATGATTGTTATTGATGGTAGACTGTTCAATATTTGGAAAAATAACAGTTTTTAGGAATAAGTCCGTTAAGTTAGAAACCGTGCTTAATCCAGGTACATAGTCACAAAACGCATCCGCCTTTGCTAAACATTTTCCTATTTCCATGACATTCTCCATATTTAATGGCAAGTATAATATCTAAGGGAACAACAAAGTGTCAAGACATCAACTGTGAAGGAAATTAAATTCTTTTTTATATCTAAATAAGAGTAGGGAAAAAATTTCTATGGTTCATCAGATAGGTAATAGTTTGATACCATGAAACATTTCTATACTCTTGTTGAAGTCTTTCACTAGCGCGTTGAAGAGCCCCGCGGTCTTGTCGAATGGCAGCCAGCACTGTGTAATTGTCATCCTTAAGTCTCTCACTGGCATGTTGAAGCGCAAAGCCATCTTGTCGAACAGCGGCTAGTACTATTGCATTGTCATCCTTAAGTCTTTCACTAGCCCAGTGAAGATTAAAAGCGCGTTTCCGAATAGCGGACAGTACTATATCTTTGTCATCTTTAAGTCTTTCACTGGCAAATCTAAAAGATCGGTGATTTTGCTGAATGGCATCTAGCATGATGTTTTTGTTATCCTTAAGTCTTTCACTGGCAAACTCAAGGGCATCAATATAGATATTTTGACGAATAACAGTTAGCACTACATCCTTATCATCCTGAAGCCTTTCACTAGCCCAGCGAAGATCCGGAGCGTATCGCCGAATAGCGGCCAGTACTATATCTTTGTCATCCTTAAGTCTCTCACTGGCATGCTGAAGAGGTAAGCCGCCTTTCTTAATGGCAGCGAGCATGAAGTTTTTATCATTCCTCAGTCTTTCACTGGCATCTATAAGAATTAAGTAACTGCGCTGACTAGCAGCGAGCATGAAGTCTTTATCATCCTTAAGCTTCTCGCTGGCATGTTTAAAGATCAAGCTACCAGTAAAGAGATCATGTCCCATAGCGGTAAGTATGAAGTCTTTATCATTCTTAAGCCTCTCGCTGGCAAATCTAAAAGATCGGGCATTTTGCTGAATAGCATCTAGCATGAAATCTTTGTCGTCATACTTTCTATTTACAAAGTCATAAATAGCCACCAGAATGTTTCCAATCACAGGTATCAACAATGCAATACACCTAGTGAAGCTTTTTTGACTTAAGTGAGTGTAATAATGGCTGCTCTTGATGGAGGATGGTTCAATGTTTGGAAAAATAACAGTTTTTAGGAATAGGTCTGTTAAGCTAGAAACGGAGCTTAATCCAGGTACATAATCACAAAACGTATCCACTTTTGCTAAACATTTGCCTATTTCCATTGCAGCCTCACTGATTTAAATAAATATTTAAACTTTTAAGATCTTTTAGAAAATTTCTTAAACCCTTTTGATTTTCCAAAAGAGTCCCTTCGAGCTCTTTTTCTTCTCGCTGGGAAGTCATTTCTACCTGGTCTTTCTCTTTCTCTTTTTTTTCTAGATGGCTTATCGCTATCAGATGCGTCTAACTGTTTTTGTAAGACTTTGCTCTGTTTAGACCACTTTTGAGAAACTAGTTTAATAGCAATTTCTTCTAATGACATTTCCTTTTGTAGAAAAGACAAGATTTCTTGTGCATCGCTATGTACAGTTCCTTGGTTTAAAGACTCTAAAAAAGCAACATGCTGTTTAGATTTAATTTCTGCAATTGTAGGGAGTTTGGAAAAAGTAATGTCTTTAACTTTTAAAAATCTTTTAAAGGAATAAGACTGCTTCATAGTAAGAAGGGTAATAGCTGTACCTTTGCTGCCCATTCGACCTGTTCTGCCAATCCTATGTGTATAGGCGTCGTGAGACTGTGGTAGCTCATAATTAAATACATGAGAAACATCACTTACATCAATCCCTCTTCCAGCAACATCTGTTGCTACAAGGATCATTTTTGTTGCTTTACGGAAACGCTCAATAGAGCTTTGCCTGTCAGCTTGAGACATGTCTCCTTGCAGAGCACTAACAAGATAACCTAAGCTTAACAGCTCAGATGATAGTTCATCTACCAGCCTTTTTGTATTGCAGAAGATAATTGCTTTAGAAGGTATGTGAAATTGCAAAAGCTGTAGTAAAGCTAGTTTTCTCTGCTGGTCTTTTACTAGGTAATGTTTTTGCTCGATGTCTTTGTGTTTTTTATCATCTGATGCATGATCAAAGGAAACAGGATTTTTTAAAAATTTGGTAGAAATAGCTCTTATTTTAGGAGGCATAGTTGCAGAGAAAAGAAGAGTTTGTCTTTCTTTAGGAAGATAAGAAAAAATTAGCTGAATGTCTTCTAAAAAACCCATGTTTAACATTTCATCTGCTTCATCCAGTACAACAAGAAGAGGAGAAAAGTTAGTCAGTTTTTTAGACTTGAAAAGATCTAAAAGCCTTCCAGGTGTGCCAACTAATACTCTAGCGTCGTTTTTCAGTCTCTTTAACTGTTTGAATAAAGGCTCCCCACCGTAAATGGCAGCGGGAGTAATTCCTAAGTATTTGCAAAACTTTTGCATCTCTTCACAAACCTGTAAGGCAAGCTCTCGAGTAGGGGTGATCACTAAAATTGTTTTATCGGGATGTTGCGCTAACAGCTGCAAAGCAGGTAAGCTAAAAGCGGCAGTTTTACCAGATCCGGTTTGTGCTTTTGCAATGACGTCTTTTCCTGAAAGAATCGAAGGGATAACATCTCTTTGAATAGGTGTTGGCGATATGTAACCAACTTCTAAAACTGCTTTAATGAGGTTTTGATCAAAATTAAAATCTTTGAATAAAATTTCCGGCGTATTAATAACTGACTCCTAGCTAGGGTTAAATAAATTTATCACTAAAAAAGTGCAAATTGTAGATATAAAACCAAGCTAAAAAAAGGTAATCTAAACAAAACACTTTACTTAGAAATTAGGTAAAATTAATTACCTAAGGCCAATAATAATAAGAGAAAAATGGTTATATATCTACAAAATTTTGTTTAAAGGCTATAAATTGACAAAAAAACTATTATTTTTTTCTATTAAAAAAGAAATTATTAAATAAGGTTTTTTTAGTTATGTCAAAAGATGATTTTAAATCGATGGTGCGCTCTTTTATGAACTTTCCATTTTTTGAGGAAGATTTTTGGGGGACGGAAACCAGCGTTTCAGGACTCAGCATTTCAGAGGACGAAAAAAATGTGTATGTGGAAGCTCATTTACCAGGTCTTCAACCTGAAGATATAGAAATTTCTTTTGAAAAAGGAGCTCTCTTTATAAAGGGGTCTAAAAAAGAGGAAACAAAAGAAGAAAAGAAAAAATATTATAAAAAGGCTTCTAGTTCTTTTTCATACAGAGTAAATATCCCAAGTCAAGTAGATGAAAGCAAGGAACCTGAAGCAACTTACAAAGATGGGGTAATTAAGATAACTTTCCCTAAATCCGGTAAGGCTGTTGCCAGGAAAATTTCTATTAAAAAATAGCTTTTCTTAAAGTTTTAAGTACGTGGCAAACCAATTTTGAGCAAGTTTTGCCACTTTTTCTAAAGAACCCGGCTCTTCAAAGAGGTGAGTAGCTTCAGGTACTATTTCTAGTTCCTTTTTTGCAGAAAGCATTGCAAAAGCACTTTGATTCAGTTTTATAACTTCAAAGTCTTTTTCTCCTACAATTAGTAGGGTGGGAGCGTTAACTTCTTTAAGAGATGTTTTAGCAAGATCAGGTCTTCCTCCTCTGGAAACAACAGCTTGTATATCTTCAGGTTGTCTGGCAGCTGCCATTAAAGCAGCGGCAGCGCCTGTGCTTGATCCAAAAAGGCCGAGGGACATGGTTGAAGTGTCTTTATGTTGTTTTAACCACTTGATGATAGCAATAACGCGCTCAGTAAGAAGGTCAATATTAAATCTAGTTTCATACACTGCATCTTCTTTTTCAGATAACAAGTCAATGAGCAGTGTTGCTATATTTCCTTCATTCAAAACATTAGCCACAAAATTATTTCTAGGAGAAAAACGGCTGCTGCCACTTCCATGAACAAACAAAACAAGGCTAGTAGATTTTTCTGGAATGGTAAGCAGTCCTTCTAAAGAAAAAGAGTCAATGGGGATTTGAACTTCAGATTGCATAAATTCTCCATTTTATGAGAGCAAAATGTCTAAAATTTCTCGATCGCTTACTTGGTGAAAATCTTCATAGTAAGCACTAATACCTCCTAAAAATAGATAGTCAGGATCCGTTTGAAAGCATACAAATTCATCTACTTGATCGGCTATTAGCTCAGCTGTGCTTTTAGGAGAGACAGGAACTGCTACGATTACTTTTTTTGGTTGCTGGCTTTTTATATCTTGAATAGCTGCTTGTAATGTAAGTCCGGTGGCAATGCCGTCATCTGCAATGATTACAATTTTATCAGTTAGAACTGGTTGGGGTCTTTGGGGTAGGTATGTACTTCTGCGCCTTTTAATTTCAGCTATGGCTTTTTCTTTTTCTTCTTCTAGCCACTTTTTATCTGTAATTTCTAACTCTCGGCTATTTCCTACAAGATAACCATTCTCACTTACTGCTGCAATAGCATACTCTTCCTGTAAAGGATGACCAATTTTACGAGCAAAAGCCAAATCAAGAGGAGCTTTTAAAAAAGAGGCTATTTCAGATGCTACAAGAACCCCACCTCTTGGAAGACCTAACACAATAAGATCTTGTTCTCGGTAAGATTCTAATGCTTTAGCTAAAAGGTATCCCGCTTCTTTTCTATTTTTAAATAGTTTCATATAAAAATTTAGAAATCTTTATCAATTTGAAGGACAGCAGCACCTTTAAATTTTCCTTTTTTTAAATCTTCAATAGCTTGGTCTGCTTTTTCTAATGGGTAGCTAGTTACTTTTGTTTGAATAGGAACTTTAAAAGCTAAGTCTAAAAATTCTTTCCCATCTTTTCTTGTTAAATTAGTAACTGATTCAATTTTTTTTTCTCCCCACAAGTCTTTATAGGGAAAAGAGGGAATATCACTCATGTGAATTCCGCCGCAAACACATCTGCCGTCATTTTTTAAGGATTTCAAAGATATAGGAACAAGCTCTCCGACAGGTGCAAAAATGATGGCAGCATCTAAAGTATTAGGCAAAACTGTTTTTGAACCTCCTGCCCAAGTTGCTTTTAAGCTTTTGGCAAACTCTTGTCCTTTGGTGTCGTTCTCCCTAGTAAAGGCATATACTTCTTTTTTTTCATAGACTGCTAGCTGCGTTAATATATGAGCCGCTGCTCCAAACCCATAAAGTCCAAGAGTCTTTTTAGGTGCAGCTTTTCTATAGGCTCTATAACCAATAATTCCTGCGCAAAGAAGGGGAGCAATTTGCAAATCAGACATTTCTTTTGGAAGGCGAAAAGCATAATCAGCCAAGCAAGTTGTATATTCTGCAAAGCCTCCATCTATTTGATATCCTGTATATCTTGCATCTGCACAAAGATTTTCTTTTCCTTCCTTGCAATAGTCACATTTTTGGCAGCTACTCCCAAGCCAGGGGACACCGACTCTGTCTCCTTTCTTGTACTCTGTGACGTTTTCTCCGATCTCTTCTACTACCCCGACAATTTGGTGACCTAAAATAAGAGGCAGCTTAGGGCTAGATAAATCTCCATCTTTTATATGCAAGTCAGTGCGGCAAACGCCGCAGACTTTTACCTTAAGAAGTATTTCACCCTTTTTTGGAATAGGCTTGGGAACCTCTTTTTCTATAAGAGGAGAACCCTTGCCTTGAAAAATCATAGCTCGCATATTTTTTCTCATTCAATGCATTTATATTTGCGGAGGGCTTTTTAGGCAAAAGGTATAGCTTTTTTAAATATAGTGGTAAATGAGTTCATCATTTTTGCGAGGTCCAATAATTCTCCAGTGAAAAATGATTTGCTCCGGAGACCAGGTAATGTTTCCTAAATAGGTATCATCTCCACATAAGTGAGCATCAATAGAGGAAAGTTTATTTTTTTGAGTAGAGGTTAAATGGAAAAGGAAAACCGGTCGATTTACTCCATACCTAAGGTGTTCAAGGGTAATTAATGAGTTTTTTTCATCTAAGGTCCATCGAAAGATATTGCTAAAGTTGGCATCTTGTGTGGTATCTGAATACCAATACCCTTTTTCTTCAAAAGTTATAATCAAAGGAGTTTGTGATGTTGATAATATCTCGGCTTTTCCTGTTTTCGTAGTAGTTTCTTTTCCTTTTCGGGATTTTGCAGATATGGAAAGAGACTTTACTATTATTAATCTTTTCCAAAATCTTATTAGCTCTTTTTTTACTTGATGGTCTCGTTTCCTTTCTTCTTGAAGCTCCAGCCTTTTTTTATGGATAAAGCAGTATTGCTTTTTTTCCTGGGAAGGAAGAAGGGTATATACTTTTTTCAACAGCTCTTCAAGCTCCCATCTAAGAGGGTAAGAAGAGTTAAATTGATAGATGCGCACTTTACCTTCAAAATGGCTTTGTAGAACACCTCCTTTTTCTAGTTTAGCTAATGCATGTTGAATGGGAGTAAGGGGAATTTGCAGTAAAGTTTGAAGTTGTGTTCCGTAACACTTTTCATTCACAAAAAGAAAAAGAAGGATTCTTTCTATATTTTGATTACCAAATATCGTTGCTAGCATAAAAAACAAACTTAATTTTAGTTGGATATATAATAACAAAATTCGGTTTTTTGAGGGTAAAAATGGATTAAAATTAATTATTAAACCTAAAAATAGTTTGAAATTGATTTTTGACTAGATTGAAAACTAATAAAGCAACTGAAAAAATGTTCTTAGATATTTTTTAGTAAAGGAAAAATTATGATAAAATCATTAACAATACCGAAGTCGGATAAAGTAGAATTCATCGGATCTGCGATCCAAATTTTTCTAGCTTCCTGCTTTATTGGGCTATGCGCTCAAATCTCCCTACCTCTTTATTTTACTCCTGTTCCACTTACTGGACAAACTGTGGGAGTCATGTTAGTTGGAGCTGCTTTAGGAAGTAGAAAAGGAGCTTATGCTGCAATAACATATTTAATGCAAGGAGCTCTAGGTTATCCTGTTTTTGCAGGAGGAAGTGCTGGGATTCATTGTCTTTTAGGTCCAACAGGGGGGTATTTGCTTGCCTATCCTTTAGAAGCCTATCTTTTTGGGGTGTTTTTCCATGCAAAAGGACTTAACAATAAACTAGCTTTACTTTTTATTCCTTGCCTGCAGTTACTTTTAGGCTCTGCATGGTTATCTTTTTTTACAGGAATAAAAAATATCTTAAATCTAGGGTTTTATCCCTTTGTTTTTCTAGAGATCACTAAAGCATTCGTTATCAATGTTTATATTAAATCACATAAAAGGAGTTAAAGATGGCAACTAGAGTTATGCCGGTAGTTTTTTTAAGATATCCTCAAATTATGAAAATGGAGTTAACAGCCCGAATAGTAATTTCAAGTCAAAGTACTGTAGATGAAATTAGGCAAAAAGCTTTTGAAAGCGCTTGGGAAGGTTTTAAATCTTATGAAGAAAGAACTCTCACTGGGAAAAAAGTAGTCCGCCATGGAAATGAAAATCAGGTCATTTTAATCAGTGCCAATAATAATGAAGTAATTAAGTCAGATTCACAATTACAGGCTTTCTTAAGCGAGGGGGATAGAACTCTTTTTGTGCGCTTTACCAAAGATAAAAATAATGGATAAAATTACCATTCAAGGAAAAGTCGTGTATGGAGTCAACATAGATCAACATACGCAGTGCAAGCACTATCATTCACATTTAGATGTTATAGCCATTAAATTTAAGTGTTGCCAAAAGTATTTTTCTTGTTTTTTTTGTCATAAGGAAATGACAAGTCATCCTGCAGAAAAATGGACACTTAAAGACTTTGATACCTATGCTGTCTTGTGCGGTAAATGTGGTCTGGAACTGAAAATCAATCACTATTTCTGGTCGGATTTTCAGTGTCCTTGCTGCATGGAAAAATTTAATCCAGGATGCAAAAACCACTGGATGTTATATTTTGATCATGGACCAAATACTAAATATCAAGGTAACACCCAATGCTTCTCAAAACCAAATAGTGGGTTGGTTTGAAGGAGTGCTAGCTGTTCGCATCAAAGGCGTGCCGGAAAAAGGAAAAGTAAATGAAGAGCTTATAGCTTTTTTAGCAAAAGAGCTAAAAATAGCTAAGTCGCAAATCGAGATCCTGAAAGGGCATACTTCTCGTTATAAGAAATTAGTGCTTAAAGGCCTTGCTAAAGAGGCTTTTGCCCATATCTCTTAACGGAAGAAAAACCGAAGCCGGTTTTTCTTCCGTCTTCAGCCTATTGTTTTCTATGCCAAATTAAAAGCCTTTTAAAACTTTGACATTCTTGAACACAGTCATTCTTTGCCTTAATTTTATCTTGGGCACATTGATCAGTTTTTTTAACTGATTCACAAAACTTATCACACGGCATACATTCTTTCAGATAGTCTTCATAAAAACTATCAACTAAACGTTGTGATATTGAATTATTATTAGTAGGTGATGACATAAGTCCTCCATGATTAGTTTTATAAAAAAATAGAGGAAAACATATCTGAGATGTTTTCTTTTCTGAGTTCACCAGAAAAGAATATTTTTTCACTCTCCCTACGCCAATATTACTTGGATCAGGTTAGTAAGGGTTAAGTACTATGTACTTTTTCAGCTTATTAGCACCCCTGGTGAACGCTAAGGAGTTTATGTTTTTTTATAAAAAAAGTACAATATTTAAAATGTTTAGCAAAAATTATGCCAGTTGGATTACCTTATGCGGCCTAACAATATTTTTTAATAGTAAAGGAGCAATATGTCTGTAAATAATGATAGAACTATTATTAAGAAAGCACTAGAAGATGCCTATTCTGATGCATCTAGGCAGATAGATTTTTGTCATGCCGTTAGAGAAGGTCATTCCATAACAAGGGATCAAATAAGAGCAGCATTTTCTGGCTGGCAAAGTAAAGTAACCTGTAGTGGCCATCTTAAATTTTTTCATCCTATAACTCTGCAAATGGGTGAGTTTATTAATCATGGACCCCTTAAAAAAGAAGTTATAGTTTCAGTTTGTCGTGTTATACAAGCTCATTTAAATATTTTAGGTAATGATATTTTTGGTTATCGCACTTGTAACTTTAAATTTGAGCCTGATTATAACAAAGCAGTTGATAGATGGCTTAATAGAGTAAATAGCTAGACAACTACATTGACTTTTTTAAAAGACTTTTAAATAAATTAGAGAAAATAGGGATATATGAAAGAGCTACAGAACTTATTTGAAAACAACCGTATTTGGGCAGAAAATAAAGTCAAAAACGATCCTCAAGTCTTTTCAAGGCTATCGGAAAAACAGGCACCAAAATATTTATGGATAGGTTGTTCTGATAGCCGTATCCCAGCTAATGAGATTCTAGGCTTGGAACCGGGAGAAGTGTTTGTTCATAGAAATGTAGGTAATTTATTTCCTCATACTGATTTTAACTGTCTTTCAGTTCTTCAGTATGGAATAGATTATCTCAATGTTGAACACGTGATTGTCTGTGGACATTATCGATGTGGCGGGGTGATTGCAGCTATGGAAAATGCACAGTTTGGCTTAGTCGATAATTGGTTGCGTAACATACGGGACATTTACTCTCGAGAAAAAGAACAGCTGGATGCCATTAAAGATAAAGAACTTAAAAGTAATCGTTTAGTCGAACTAAATGTATTATATCAAGTCATGAATGTCTGCCATACTACAATTGTGCAAAATGCGTGGGCCAATAACAAAAAGCTAAGCATTCATGGATGGACCTACGATCTTTCCACAGGTCTTTTAAAAGATCTTAACTGTTGCATTTCTTCTTTGGATCAAATAGAAGATACCTATCGAACACTTAAGCTTCACTAAGAATTTTTTCTTTTTCTGTACATAAAATATTATTTTTTTTACTCATGCGTAAAAGAGAGGAAGTTATTATGTTGTACTGGGCTCTGATTTTTTTCATTATTGCACTAGTTGCTGCTTTGTTTGGTTTTACGCGAATTTCTGTTGGGGCAATGGGAATAGCTCGTGTATTATTTTTCATATTTTTAATCTTGTTTATATTTTCCTTAATTTTTTATGGATTTAGATAACAAATATGAGGATTTACTAAAGTAGCTTTTACCTTTTTTTTTATCTCTGAATAAAATATTTTCTTACTTTTAAGTAAGGCTATGTTTATTCGACTGTATTTACTATTTTTTATTTTTTTTCATCTTGTCATATATGCTGAAGATATTTGGCTAGAAGAATTGCATGGTTTGACTTTTATACAAAAAGTTGATGAAGAAAATCCTCTTGCAGCAGAGAACTTTTCCAATGGAATTAATATTGTTGATGTATATGTTCCAGATGAAAAGGCTTTTATTGAGGAAATGCAGCAGTTTTTAGGGTTGCCCTTAGAACTCTCTTTAATAAAAGAAATAAAACAACAAGTAGTTCAATACTATCAAAAAAGAGGGTTCTTGCTTGTTTCTGTCCTGGTCCCTAGCGAGCAGGATATCTCAAATGGCATCTTAAAAGTTATAATTAATATTGGTCGTTTAGGAAAAATAAAAGCTAGTGGTGCTAAGTATTTTTCCAATGAAAAACTAGCTTCTGAGCTGAGGGTGAAAGAAGGTGAGTATCTCCAAAAAGATGTAATCCTGTCAGATTTAAATTGGATGAACCAAAACCCGTTTAGGGCAAGCGATGTTATTTTAGAACAAGGGGAGAACTTTGGTGAAACCGACCTTACTCTTTCTACTATAGATCGTAAGCCTCTGAGATTTTTTGAGGGTTATGAAAATACTGGTAATCAGATAGCTGGAAGTTCTCGTTTTCTAACTGGAATCAATTTAGGAAATCTTTTTAGAAGTGGCCATCAATTAAATTATCTATTCAGGTTTTCTCCGCAATTTAATAAGTGGTGGGGGCATTCAGGTAGTTATATTGCTCCATTGCCTTGGAGGCACATTTTAGAAGCCTATGGATTTTATACTCATGCAAAGCCAGATGTAGATGTAGATTTTAATTCCAAAGGGAAAAGCTGGCAGTTAGCTGGAAGGTATAAAATTCCTTTTCAAACAGGTGTTTTGAACAACCTTATTTTTATCGGTTATGAATTTCAAAGATCTAACAACTTTCTTACTTTTGGAGATACTTTATTATTTGATAGATACATAGATATTTCTCAGTTTTTAGTCGGTTATGAAGCTTTTATTGAGTATAAAGCTGGCAAAACGAAAATAGGAGCAGAAATATTTCTTAGCCCAGGGAATATGACTGCCTTTAACAATGATCAAAGTTTTGCTCAAGAGCAAGAAGGGGCAAAAAGTAATTATATTTTTGGAAGAACTCGGTTAGAGCAGACAGTATACATGCCTAATGGTGCTTTTTGGTGGTTGGATATTTTATTTCAACAGGCAAGTGGAAAACTTCTTCCAACAGAGCAGTTCTCTTTAGGGGGTTTTTATACAATAAGAGGCTATGATGAGAATGAAGTGATTGGTGATAATGGAGTGCTTATTAAAAATGAACTTCACCTTCTACTTATTAGCCTTCCCCCAAAAAAACGATATCATCAAATTCAATTTCTTGGGTTTATAGACTATGGCTGGACATATGATGTAAACCAAAATATTTTAAGCAAAGATGTAGCAACACTTGCTTCTGTAGGTCCTGGCGTGAGGTATAACTTTGAAAATTACATTTCCTTTCGCTTTGATTACGGGTGGCAGTTAAATACTATAAGGAGAATTGTAGATCCATCTAGCAAAAAGTCGAGAGCTCATTTGAGTCTCATAGTTTCTTATTAATCAAAAGGTAAGTATGAAACCATTTCTAATCTGTGCTGTTTTTTTTCTTTTACTATTAATGCAACTTCAGGAACAGGTAATGTTAATAGATTTTAGCTCTATGATTGACTCTATTAATGGAAATTTGGATATTACAGCTGAGTCTAGAGGGATAAGGGACGTATGAAAACCAGAGGGCGGCTTTAATGAATAGTTCCTTAATTAGATCAACCGGAATAGGCCTTGATTCTTCAGTCATCACTTCAGTAGAAGGGATTATCAATATTAACGGAGGAGACAAAAAAGAATAATGGTTCGTACTTTGTGCATTAACCTTCTCTTTTTTTTTCATTTATGTGCAAATCCTACTGGAGAGTCTGTTGTTAGTGGGAATCTGAATATCAATTGTCATAAGAATCAACTAGATATTCATCAAACATCTAAAAAAGCAATAATTGAATGGAAAGATTTTTCTATTGAATTAGGTGAACGAGTAAATATTTATCAAAAGTTTTCTGATGGAGCTATACTCAATAGGGTAGTTGGCAATTATCCTTCAAAAATTTTAGGAACGTTAGAAAGCAACGGATCAGTTTACTTAATTAATGAACATGGAATACTTATCGGCAAGCAAGGAGAAATTCAAACAAAAGGATTTTTAGCATCTTGTTTAAACCTTAAAAATGAACATTTTTTAAACAGTAAAACCTTATTTTTTGAAGGAGACAAGCAAGGTGAGTTTGTTAATTTTGGGTCGATTAAAACTTCAAAGGAAAATATTTTTCTTTTTGCTCAAGTAATTAAAAACGAGGGAAAAATCCATGCTCAAAAAGGTAATGTTCACTTAGTTGGTGCAAATCAACTTTATTTAACAAAAGACAATCAAATCTTTGTTAATGCCAAATCAATTGGAACAGTAGAAAATAAAGGGTCTATAAAAGCTATTGAAGCTCATTTAGAAGCTGCCGGTGGTTGTATATATTCCTGTGCTATTAACCAAGCAGGAGTAATAGAAGCAAATGGTGTAGAAAAACTCGATGGAAAAATCATTTTAAAAGCGCATTCGAACTTGACTAATGTTTCAGGATCATTAGCTAGCCAATCTCAAGATAAGGGGGGATCAATCCATGTAACTGGTGGAGATGAAATTCATCTCCAAGATACAGCCAGGTTATTAGCAAATGGAAATTTGGGTGGAGGAGAAATTTTAATAGGAGGAGATTACCAAGGGAAAAACCCTAATATTGAGAATACGAAAAAAGTTTGGGTTAATAAAAAAGCTATAATAAATGCAGATGCTATCAGTCAAGGAAACGGAGGTAAAGTTGTTGTTTGGGCTGATGAGCAAAATCTTTTTGGTGGGACTATTTCTGCTAAAGGAGGGTTAGTAAAAGGTGATGGAGGTTTTATAGAAGTTTCTTCTAAGGAATACTTACTCTACAAAGGTTCCTCATTTACTAATGCATTTAATGGTAAAATAGGAAATTTATTATTAGATCCTTCTGATATTACTATAAGCACTTCTGCCAGTTCACCTTCTTTTCCTACATCGCCTGGTAATTATAATCCTACAGGCGCATCGGCTACATTAAATGTTTCCGATCTGGTAAATGTAACTGATGGCTTGGGGAATAATAATGTTACTATTTCAACCAGTGGAGGAACAGGCGGATCGGGAATTGTTACTTTTGCTAATGACGTAACTTGGAGCGCAAATACCACGCTAACAGTGCTTGCTGATCAATCTATCATCGTTAATTCTGGTGTAAACTTAAGCAATACAAGCACAGCTAGTAACTTTACCGCATTTGATTTTAGAGGCAACGAGGCAGGAGGTTCAACAGCTAACTCGATTGGAATAGACATTGTAGGAAGCATTACTACAGTTAATGGAAATATCAATTTAGTAGGACAAGGAGGAACGTCTGCTTCCAATTTCGGCGTGTACTTGCGTAACACATCCACAGGACTTTCTTCTTCAGGCTCAGGTGCTAATGCAGGTACTATTACTATTGATGGGACTGGTGGATCAGGCGCTAGTGATTGCTATGGTGCATATATTCAAGGATCTGGAGATAGAATAACGTCCATCGATGGAAATATTTCAGTTACAGGGGTTGGAGGAGGAGATGGAACTAGTACAAACAATATAGGCATTTTGATGTCAGACGGAGCAGCCGTACGGTCAACAGGCACTACTGCTGATGCTGCCACTATAACATTTGATGGGACTGGTGGCTCAGGCACTTCTAATAATCATGGTATAGAAATTACCGGAACTAACTGTGGGATTAGTTCTAGTGTCGGGAATATATCTCTTATAGGTGCTGTGGACGCCCCTAGTGGATCAACAAATTATGGGATTTACATTAACTCGGCAGGGTTTATTGAATCAACTGGAACAACTAGTGATGCTGCTACCATCACTTTAAATGGAACAGGAGGAGGATCTTCAGCTGGGAGAGGTATTACTTTTTTAGAAGTATCTAGCTTTACAAGCGTGAATGGTGACATAAGTCTCACAGGAGTTGGAACGGGAGCCGGAGTTTCTAGTGATGGTATAGTTATGAGAAATACTACTATATCTTCTACAGGAACAGGGGCCAGTGCAGCAAATATTACTATAGATGGAACATCAAATGGATCTGCAGGGTCGGGATGTGAACTTTTTACTAGCTCTGGAGCTATTAGTGTTGCGGGAAATATTAGTGTTTCAGGGACGGGAGCAAGCCCTGAACAAGGATTTGATATGACAAGTGCTAGCTCTTTTATTGGGAACGGTTCCACGCAAGGAGACATTACTATTATAGCAAATACTATTAATTTAGCAGGAGATGTTCAGTCATCCGGTGTTTTGACAATTCAACCAGATACAGTAGCAGGGACAATAGGGCTAGGAGATGCTTCTTCTGGCACACTTAACTTGACGAATACTGAACTATCAAACATCCAGGATGGATTTAGTGAAATTATTTTTGGAAGAACGGATGGTACTGGTGCTATTGACGTAAGAGCTTTTACTTATACTGATCCAATAACTATTCAAAGTTTAAGTGGAACAATTACCATCAATGGAGCGTTAGCTGCAGGAACTAATGCCATTACCCTTTCCTCAGATAGCATGGCAATTGACAATTCCGTAACTGGTACTAGTACTTTAACTATACAACCTGGACAGGCCTCTACAACTATTGGCCTTGGCACTGGTGCAACTGGGACATTGAATTTAACTGATACAGAACTAGGTAATCTTACTGACGGTTTTTCTTCCATTACTTTTGGTTCTACTACGGGAACTGGTGCAGTAGATATGCAAGCATTTACTTACTCAGATCCTATCATTGTTTATGGTGGGACCATTAGTGTAAACGGAATAGTAGCTACCGGTGGGGCTGATGACATTATTTTTAACATTGGAAGTGCAGGAGCAGGAACTCTTAACTTGAATGCTAACGTCAATGCAGCAGGCACCTTTACTGTTAATGGTGGTGCGAATAATGATGCCTTTAATATCAATGTCACTAGTCAGACTGCCACACTTGTTGGTAATGGAGGGACTAATACCTTAACAGGGCCTAATGCTTCTAACACTTGGATAATTACTTCTGATAATGGAGGAACTTTAAATACAAGCATTGGGTTTTCAGGTATGCAAAACTTAACGGGCAATGCCAGCAATGATGCTTTTACTTTTAATGGGGCATTTCAAATAGCAGGTACCATTGATGGATCGACTGGTACCAATACCATAACCGGTCCCAATGTCAATAATGCCTGGTCTGTCACTTCTACAGACACTGGAAGTATAACGCCTACAGGCGCAGGTGGGGCTACCAGCTTTAGCAATATTGGAAATTTAACAGGAGGCTCCAGTAACGATACTTTTACCTTAAGTGATGGTGTTGGAGTCAGTGGAGCGATTGACGGGACAAGTTCCACGGGCAACTCTCTTAGCTACGCGGCTTATACTACCAGTGTCTCTGTAAATTTACAGACAGGGGCTGCCACCAATATAACAGGTGGAGTAAGTAATATCCAGACCTTCACAGGAGGTAGCAACACAGATACTGTCACCGGAACCAATACTACTAATGCTTGGACGATCACCGCAGATAATACAAGTAGCTTAAATAATGGGAGCACAACTTTTACGTTAAATAGTTTTGAGAATCTTACAGGTGGTTCGGGTGGTGATGCTTTTACTTTCAACGGGGCTTTTCAAATAACAGGTGCCATAGATGGCTCAACTGGTACCAATACCATAACCGGTCCCAATGTCAATAATGCCTGGGCTGTCACTTCTACAGACACTGGTAGTATAACGCCTACAGGAGCAGGTGGAGCTACCAGCTTTAGCAATATTGGCAATTTAACAGGAGGCTCCAGTAACGATACTTTTACCTTAAGTGATGGTGTTGGAGTCAGTGGAGCGATTGACGGGACAAGCTCTACAGGCAACTCTCTTAGCTACGCGGCTTATACTACCAGTGTCTCTGTGAACTTGCAGACAGGGGCTGCCACCAATATAACAGGTGGAGTAAGTAATATTCAGACATTCACAGGAGGTAGCAATACGGATACTGTTACCGGGACCAATACCACTAATACCTGGAACATTACAGCAAATAATACCAGTAGCTTGAACAATGGAAGCACAACTTTTACGTTAAATAGTTTTGAGAATCTTACAGGTGGAACTGGTAATGACTCTTTCATTTTAAGTGATGGAGTAGGTGTAAGTGGAGCGATTGACGGGACAAGCTCCACGGGCAACTCTCTTAGCTACGCGGCTTATACTACCAGTGTCTCTGTGAACTTACAGACAGGAGCTGCCACGAATATAACAGGTGGAGTAAGTAATATTCAGACATTCACAGGAGGTAGCAATACGGATACTGTTACCGGGACCAATACCACTAATACCTGGAACATTACAGCAAATAATACCAGTAGCTTGAACAATGGGAGCACAACTTTTACGTTAAATAGTTTTGAGAATCTTACAGGTGGTACTGGTGGTGACTCTTTCATTTTAAGTGATGGCGTAGGTGTAAGTGGAGCGATTGACGGGACAAGTTCCACGGGCAACTCTCTTAGCTACGCGGCTTATACTACCGGTGTCTCTGTGAACTTGCAGACAGGAGCTGCTACGAATATAACGGGTGGGATAAGTAATATTCAGACCCTCACAGGTGGCAGTAACGCCGATACCATAACAGGAACGAATACTACTAATGCTTGGACGATCACAGCAGATGATACAAGTAGTTTAAATAATGGCAGCACAACTTTTACGTTAAATAGTTTTGAAAATCTTACAGGTGGAACTGGTAATGATACTTTTACTTTTAACGGGGCTTTTCAAATCACAGGTTCCATAGATGGCTCGATAGGAACCAACACATTAGCCGGTCCCAACGTCAATAATGCCTGGGTAATTACTGCTGATAATGCTGGAAGTGTAACTCCTACAGGAGCAGCTGGAGCTACTAGCTTTAGCAATATTGGAAACTTAACAGGTGGTGCTGGTAATGATACTTTTACTTTTAATGGGGCTTTTCAAATCGCAGGTGTCATAGATGGCTCGATAGGAACCAACACATTAGCCGGTCCCAATGTCAATAATGCCTGGGCTGTCACTTCTACAGACACTGGAAGTATAACGCCTACAGGAGCAGGTGGGGCTACCAGCTTTAGCAATATTGGAAATTTAACAGGTGGCTCCAGTAACGATACTTTTACCTTAAGTGATGGAGTAGGTGTAAGTGGAGCGATTGACGGGACAAGTTCCACGGGCAACTCTCTTAGCTACGCGGCTTATACTACCGGTGTCTCTGTGAACTTGCAGACAGGGGCTGCCACCAATATAACAGGTGGAGTAAGTAATATTCAGACCTTCACGGGAGGTAGCAACACGGATACTGTTACTGGGACCAATACCACTAATACCTGGAACATTACAGCAAATAATACCAGTAGCTTGAACAATGGGAGCACAACTTTTACGTTAAATAGTTTCGAAAATCTTACAGGTGGTACTGGTGGTGACTCTTTCATTTTAAGTGATGGCGTAGGTGTAAGTGGAGCGATTGACGGGACAAGTTCCACGGGTAACTCTCTTAGCTACGCGGCTTATACTACCAGTGTCTCTGTGAACTTGCAGACAGGGGCTGCCACCAATATAACGGGTGGGGTAAGTAATATTCAGACCTTCACGGGAGGTAGCAATACGGATACTGTTACAGGAACGAATACTACTAATGCTTGGACTATTACTGCAGATGATACAAGTAGTTTAAATAATGGCAGCACAACTTTTACGTTAAATAGTTTTGAGAATCTTACAGGTGGTTCGGGTAGTGATGCTTTTACCTTTAATGGTGCCTTTCAAATAACAGGTGCCATAGATGGCTCAACTGGTACCAATACCATAACTGGTCCCAATGTCAATAATGCCTGGGCGGTCACTTCTACAGACACTGGAAGTATAACGCCCACAGGCGCAGGTGGGGCTACCAGCTTTAGCAATATTGGAAATTTAACAGGAGGCTCCAGTAACGATACTTTTACCTTAAGTGATGGTGTTGGAGTCAGTGGAGCGATTGACGGGATAAGTTCCACGGGCAACTCTCTTAGCTACGCGGCTTATACTACCGGTGTCTCTGTGAACTTGCAGACAGGGGCTGCCACCAATATAACAGGTGGAGTAAGTAATATCCAGACCTTCACAGGAGGTAGCAACACAGATACTGTTACCGGAACCAATACTACTAATGCTTGGACTATTACTGCAGATAATACAAGTAGCTTGAACAATGGGAGCACAACTTTTACGTTAAATAGTTTTGAGAATCTTACAGGTGGTTCGGGTAATGATACTTTTACTTTCAACGGGGCTTTTCAAATCACAGGTGCCATAGATGGCTCAACTGGTACCAATACCATAATCGGTCCCAATGTCAATAATGCCTGGGCTGTCACTTCTACAGACACTGGTAGTATAACGCCTACAGGAGCAGGTGGAGCTACCAGCTTCAGTAACATAGGCAATTTAACAGGAGGCTCCAGTAACGATACTTTTACCTTAAGTGATGGTGTTGGAGTCAGTGGAGCGATTGACGGGACAAGTTCCACGGGCAACTCTCTTAGCTACGCGGCTTATACTACCAGTGTCTCTGTGAACTTGCAGACAGGGGCTGCCACCAATATAACAGGTGGAGTAAGTAATATCCAGACCTTCACAGGTGGCAGTAACGCCGATACCATAACAGGAACGAATACCACTAATGCTTGGACTATTACTGCAGATGATACAAGTAGTTTAAATAATGGGAGCACAACTTTTACGTTAAATAGTTTTGAGAATCTTACAGGTGGTACTGGTAATGATACTTTTATTTTTAACGGGGCTTTTCAAATCACAGGTGCTATTGATGGCTCAACCGGATCTAATACTATAAATGGCCCTAATGTTAATAATATTTGGGCTGTTACCAGTCAAACTACAGGAACTCTCACGCCAACAGGTGCAAGCGGGACCACCAATTACTCGAATATAGGTTCATTGGTAGGTAATGCAAGTGATGATACTTTTAACCTTTCCCCCGATATTACCCTGCCAAGCATAGCTGCAGGCGCCGGGACCGATACTTTAAATTTCTTAGTAGGGTGGACAACTCCTGCTTCTATAAATTTAAATACAGTTGCCGGCTTTGAAGTGATCAATGGTCCTCCTGGACTTGATAATACACTTGTGGGTAATAATCTGGATAATACTTGGACAATTACAGCTGCCGATGCGGGAACTTTAGAAAATACAGACTATCCATTACCAACTGTTTTCACTTTTAGTAATTTTCCTAATATTACAGGAGGCTCAGCAAATGATACCTTTGACTTCACGGCAGGCTTTACTGTAACAAGCATCGACGGTTCTACTGGAAGTAATACTTTACTAGCGCCTAATGCCGTAAATACCTGGAATATAACAGATGATAATACAGGAAGTGTTGCAAGTATCTCTTTTGCCAATATTACAGATTTAACAGGTGGAACCTTAAGTGACACTTTTGTATTTGCCAATCAGAAAGGAGTCACCGGACAAGTGGATGGAGGAGCCCCGGCGAGCTTAAATACGCTGGATTACTCTGCCTTTTCACCGGCAGCCATTGTTGTTATGCTCACTTCTACATCAGGAACTGCTTCCAATTTAGGTAGTGGCTACATAAATATTGGAAATATCATTGGAAACATTACTTCAGGTGCTGCCATTGCCACATCCGTACAGCAAAAATCTAATTTCTATTTTGCCAACTTACAACTTCTTTTTACGGAGCTTTATCATTGCAGACTTATTCCTGAATTTTTCTATAGACAGTTCGAAAAAATGAAATATGTTCAGGAGCCTCAAGAAAGAATTCAAATAAGAAGAAAAAATAAATAATTTTAGAACTTTTCATTGGAACAAATCTGAAAATTTTTTACATTTTTTACCCCAAAATACCAGTAGTCATATGCTGGTTATAATTTTTATATATAAAGGAGTATTTCCATGAAAAAGTGGTTATTAATGATCGTTGCAATCATTAGTTGTTCGGCTATTTATTCTAATCAGCCGGAAAGAGTTGAAACATTATCAGCTAAGATTATTAAAAAAAATAAAGAAGGGTATTTTGTTCTTGCTGATGGTAGTTATTGGAAAGCTATTGGTTTTTCTAAAAGGTGGCGATCTTTAAGCGAATGGTGGAATAATGTCGAATTGGCTCCAGAGCAGTATGACTGTGTTCCTGATGATTGGTATTTAGGAAGTCTTATTGAAGTTTATCCAAAATATGGCAATTTAGAAATCAATGAAGCTGATGCTTCGAACCAAGAAATAATTAAACAATGTACAAACCTACTTGTAAATAATAGAACAGGACAAGTTCTTTTTGCTATTGAACTAAGTCCAGAAGAATGCTTAGTGAGGTTGTTTGAAGAAGCTCGAAACGAGGGCTATGATGAAGGGTATATAGAAGGTACCAAAAAAAATTATAAAAATAGTACCGAGTCTTACAATAGAGGGCATGCTGAAGGTTACCGAGTAGGTTATACCGAAGGTTATCAGACAGCTATTAACGAGAATTTACCAAGAAATGATTTAGTCAATTAATTTCAATGTGCCGATCAAATATAACTGGTCGGCTTCTTATATTACTCATCCATTAATTCATTTTTTTGCTAAACTACGTTGTAACAAAATAAAATAGAGTTCTTACATTGCAAGTTGTTGTGATCGGTGGAGGTGCTGCAGGTTTTTTTGCAGCTTTAGCGGCTAAAGAATTAAATCCCACAGCAAATGTTATCATATTAGAAAGATCTGCCAAGTTATTGAGTAAAGTTAGGATTTCTGGAGGTGGCAGATGTAATGTGACGCATGCATGTTTTGAGCCCCGTCTTTTAGTGCAAAATTATCCACGAGGACAAAAAGAATTATTAAGTCCTTTTCATGCTTTTCAACCAAGAGACATTATAGAGTGGTTCAAGTCGCGGGGTGTTATTTTAAAACAGGAAGAAGATGGACGAATGTTTCCCGTTTCAGACTCTTCTAGTACAATCATCGATTGCTTTTTAAAAGAAGCAAAAAAACTTGGCGTAGAAATCCGAACGCAGACAAAGTTGCATTCAATTAAAAAAGTAGAAAAAGGATTTGAATTAGATATTGGTACGGATAAACTCTTTTTTGCTCATCATATTATTTTGGCTACAGGCAGTTCTCCTATTGGTTGGGAGATATCTAAAAGTCTAGGACACACAATTCAGGTGCCAGTACCTTCTCTTTTTACTTTTAATATTCCTTCTTTTTCCATGAGTGGTTTATCCGGTATATCCACAGACAGAGTAAAGGTTAAAATAAAAGACTCGAAGTTCGAGCAAGTTGGAGCTTTACTGATTACTCATTGGGGATTTAGCGGCCCTGCTATACTTAAGCTATCAGCTTTTGCAGCTAGGTATTTATCGGAAAGAAACTATGATTTTTCTGTTGTTATTGATTGGCTACCAGATTTTACCGAACAAGAATTGCGAGATAAGATTGAAAAAGCACGTAAAGAACATCCGACAAAACACTTTGGAAATGTTCAGATAGTTTCTCTTCCTAAAAATTTATGGAAAAAACTTTATGAAAAAGCAGATCTGGCAAGTCACATGCTTATGAACTCCATTAGTAAAAAAGCCATAACAAAACTTTGTGAGGTTTTGAAAAAAGAACAATATAAGGTACATGGTAAAACAACGAATAAGGATGAGTTTGTCACATGTGGTGGAGTTACTTTATCTGAAGTGGAGTTTAAAACAATGGAAAGTAAACTTTGTAAAAATCTTTTCTTTTGTGGAGAGGTATTGGATATTGATGGAATAACCGGAGGATTTAATTTTCAAAATGCATGGACAACTGGTTGGATAGCGGGAAGGTCAGCAGCTAAATAACAATTCAAAAGTATTATATAGGTAAATAAATTATGACAACAAAAGATAGCAATGGAAATATTCTCAATGAAGGTGACTCAGTACAGGTTATCAAAGATTTAAAGGTAAAGGGATCTTCTATTACTCTTAAAAGAGGTAAAAAGTTTAAAAACATTCGACTAACCAATAATGAAGAAGAAGTGGAGTGCAGAGAAGGAAAAACGACACTTGTTTTAAAAACTTGTTTCCTAAGAAAAGTATAATAGTCCTTTTAGTTAGGTAATGATCTGGAAATATTGAAAAAGGTATGTTGAGTTAACGCAGCTAAGAAACCTGAATTTTTAACTGCAACATTAGCTGTTATCCTGAAAAAAAATGAAGAAGATACTTTATAAAACCAGTTACTACTATATTTTTCTAAAGTTAAATTTTTATCAGAATTTTGTGGAGGGCATACTTCTGCTAGGGAAAAAACAATACTATCAGCAATAGTGAGTGTTGGGGCTGCATAGTACATAGGTAGAGTATGTAAGAGAATTTCTCTAGCAACGGCCCAAACAAGGCCTATTTTAGTATCCAAGCCTATTTTTGTAGTTTCTGCTTTTCTAGTAATTCCCCTTGTAGCTGTCATTCCTAATACTAAAGAGGTCACAAAACGAGGCAGCAAAGTTAGAGTGCTGTTTGATTGAAGGATTCCTGAATAAAGAGCTTCTTCAACAACAGAAATCATTATCCCAGATTTTAAAGAAAGCTGGCCTGGATAGGTATTTTCCTTACATAAAGAAAGTCTGGCAATTCGGTCGATAGCAGAGGCGATGGAAAAATATTTCAACCCTTGAGAAATTGTCCCAATAACATTTTTATGAGAGGCTTGGCCTGTAAAGTGTAAAATTGTGGCAAAAGATGCTGTTCCTAAATCAAATGCAAGACTTGTCATTTTCAGTGGTATATGTTTTTTTTAGTAGGTTATTTTAAAAAAATTGCCTTATTCAACGCAATATGAAATTGTGGTAAACGTTTTATCGAGGAAAGAAGGTATAAGAGAGATGAAAATTGAATACTCTGCAGTCTTTTAGTATCTCTCAGGAAGTAAAAGCCTAGGTTCCCTTTTCATAATTATATTAGTTAATAATTGTATCTAATCACAAAAACTGTTATTAGCGCTTTCTATGCATAGTTGGTTAGAAAAACTAATAAAAGAGCAACCTGATTTATTTGTACAAGCTATACAAGCTGCTAATGACGGTATTGTCATAACAGACTATCAAAAAGAAGATAATCCTATCATATTTGTTAATAAGGCTTTTGAAGAGATGTCGGGCTATTCTTATAGAGAAATTTTATTGAAAAACTGTCGATTTCTACAAGGAAACGATCGTAATCAATCAGGTATTGAGGTAATTAGAAAAGCCATTAAAGAAGGGGTATCTTGTCGAGTAGACCTTCGCAATTATAGGAAAGACGGATCAATGTTTTGGAATGAGTTAAGCATTGCCCCTCTTAACAATAAACAAGGGCAAATTACTCATTTTGTAGGAGTGCAGAAAGATATTACTAGGCAAAAAAGATTCGAAGACTCCCTTTTTTTGCAAAGCCATGAAGATCCTTTAACGCACCTTTTAAATCGAAGAGGGTTTGAAGAAAAAGCACAATCTTTACTTACTTTGTCTAAAAGCAGTCAATTCAATGTTGTATTAGTTATGATAGATTTAGATAACTTTAAATCAATAAACGATTGTCATGGGCATACTAAAGGTGATGAAGTCTTGGTAAAAGTTGCAAACTTATTAAAAAACAATAGCAGGCCATTTGATGTAGTAGCTCGCCATGGAGGGGATGAATTTATAGCCCTTTTTGCTGAAAAAAATTCTTTTTCTATAAAGACCTGGAAAATGAAACTAGAAGAAAATCTAGAAAAAATAAATTCTTCTAAAGAACTGGAGTTTTCGATTTCTTATTCAATAGGTGAGGCTACATTGCCTTTTTTAGTTGATAAGAGCTTAGATAAAGCTATTTTAGAAGCTGATAATTCGTTGTATAAAATGAAAAAGATGAAAATGAAATAATTTTCTAGGTAGACATTAGAAAAATAAATAATTTAGATAATATTTAATCGTCTTTTACGATGTAGTTTGCGAGGGTCCATATGCACTTCTTCTTTTCTCTTAGCTGCAAGCTGGCCACAGGCTCCACTTATATCTTGACCTTTACTGTAGCGAACGGGAGCTGGAATAGAACGCTTCGTTAAGTACATCTGAAATTCCCTTATACGCTGTTCAGTAGATGCTGTTATAGGCATACCTGGAAAAGGATTAACCGGAATTAAATTTACCTTAGCTTTAATTCCATGTAAAAAGTGAACTAACTTTTTGGCATCTTGTAGACTGTCGTTTTTCCCATCAATCATGACATACTCAAAAGTAATACCATAACGGGAGGATGCCGGATATTCTAATAATGCCTCTTTTAGTTCATCCAAGCTATACTTCCTGTTAACAGGCATCAGCTTACTTCGTTTTTCATTATCGGCATTATGCAAGGATATAGCTAGCCGAACAGGTAAGTCTGTACCTAACTTTCTAATTTCAGGAACAAGACCAGATGTGGAAACGGTGACTTTAGCTTTAGATAAATTAAAACCATCTGATGAAATCATAATAGAGCAAGCTTTTACTACAGCATCATAATTATCCAAAGGCTCGCCCATCCCCATAAAGACCACATTTGTGACTTTTTTATTTTCTAATATTTGATTAGCTATCAATAGCTGAGCCAAAATCTCCCCTGAAGACAGGTTCCTTTTTAATCCCATTTTACCTGTTTGGCAAAATGTACATCCCATCTTACAACCCACCTGCGAGCTTAGGCAAAGTGTTGTTCTATTCTCATAAGGCATAATAACAAGCTCAATCAAAAGATTATCACTTGTTTTTAGTAGAAGTTTTTGACTTTCATCTTCTGAAATAAGTTTTGAGTCTATAATAAGAGGTTCCCAGCAAAAACTTTCTGCAAGTTTTTTTCTAATAGCTTCAGGCAAATTAGAAAAAGAAGAGGGGGCTGTGATGTTTTTTTGAAAGATCCATTGAAAGATCTGTTTTGCCCGATATTTAGGAATAGACTCTTGCAAAGTCCATTCTTCCCAATTTGAAAGAGATAAATCAAAGGCTATTGGTTTAGTCATTACAGTTACTTCGGTTTTTGGTCTTTAGACTCACCTAAATCAATCACTCGATGAGCCATTGCATCTTCAGGTCCAGTAATGAAAGGAGATTCTTCATGATCCTTTCTTGCAGTTCTTCGATGTTTATAAAGCCAATCTTGTATAAATATCAGTGATACAATAAAAATTACTGCGACAATAAAAATAACTAGATTAATCATAATACGTTATAAAATAACATTTTATTAATAAAAGAAGCAATGTATATGAATTTTTTATCATCCAAGTATAAGCAACATCCTCGAGTTGGTGTAGGGTGTGTCGTTCAAAGGAAAGGGAAAGTTCTTTTAGGTAAAAGAAAGGGGGCTCATGGAGAAGGATCTTGGGCTTTTCCTGGAGGTCATTTGGAATATGGAGAGAAGGTCTCAGATTGTGCTGCCCGTGAATTATTCGAAGAAACAGGTTTGAAGGCTTTGTCTTTACATGAAGGGCCTTGGGTGGAAAATATTATGACTGAGTCTCAGAAGCACTATATAACGGTTTTTGTTTTTGTAGATGAATTTGCTGGAGAGCCGGAATTATTAGAGCCTAATAAATGTGAAGGCTGGCAGTGGTTTTCCTGGGATGGTCTTCCGGAGCCACTTTTTTCAACAATCTCTTCTTTAATAGAAAAAGAATCAATATTAATTAATAAAGATAATTTATGACCTAACTTTTTGATTTTGTGTAGTTAAGAAAATTTTTATTTTTATTGTGTGTTTTTTATTATTATAAATTAAATTAAAAAAAATTTACATAAAAGAAATATTTAATACAATGAAGCTAAAGGGAGGTATTACATATGCACACAATCAAATCACTATCAATTATTGCTTTAGCCGCTTATTTAATTTTTCAAGGGTTATATTACCTTGCTGAGTTATCTACTCCTGTAGTTCATGCTGCAATTGGATTATTAGGATTGGCTTCAGGTATTTTAATGTTTATTTCACTTAATCATTGGGTTGAACACCATAAAGGTAAGTAAGTAAGATTAAAGAAATAATAAAATAGCCTGTTCAAAAAGCAGGCTATATTTCCACTACTATTCTTTGCCAGAAATCATTACCTGTTAGGGACGCTGAAATAACAGCTTCTATAATGCATGCTGTGATTGGATTATTAGGGTTAACTTCAGGTATTCTAATTTTTATTTCTCTAGAAAATTGAATTGACCACCACAAAAGTAAAAAGTAGTAGCAAGAAAATTTATAGCCTGCTTTGTACGCAGGCTATTTTTTTGATTTAGATAGTGAAGATTCTCTTAAGAATGCGCTATATTAGATTCTGCTTGATTTTGAGAGATCCACTCACCAGTTTCTTGAAAATGATCTACTTGATATTTTCCAACTGACTCATCCACTTTGCTAGGAAGATCAGCAGCTCCAGTGAATTCTATTCCAATAGTTTGAACCTGACCGTCTAATGAGCTAGCTACAGATTCGATATTAGATTCTTGATCGTCAATAAAAATTACTTTTTTAGGAGTCCAGCCAAGCTGAGCAAAGAAGTTGGTTAAAACGGGCCCCTTATCATGAAGAGAAGTTATAAGAACTCCCGACTTATAAACAGGAGGGAACTCTTTGTCTTCATCTTTTGGTAGATTAAGTAATTGTGTATCAGGAAAAGAATGACTAAAATCAAATCCAAATTTTTTCAGCTCATCTATTCGCCAATCGATAAAGCTATCTACTTCTCCAATTTTTCCACCAGGTGCTGCTGTAAAAGCAATGGTAGGAATTCCTTTTTTTTGAAGTTTTTCTACAAAAGAAGGCAAGCCATTATCAAGAAGAGAATGCTCTGCATGCATTAATATTTCCCTAAATATGTATCTTTTGTTACCAGATTCATCTTTAATAACTTTTTTTCCACCCATTAATTGATCAAGAAGCTTATTCCACTTAGGTTTTAAAATAGCATCTTTAGGTGTAATTAGTGTCTGATCAACGTCCCAAAGTACTAATGTATTTTCGTCTGCTTCTTTTTCTATGATTTCTTCTATATATGCAAAATTGTTAGTAGAAATTCGGTAAGATTCTGAAGAAGCATTGGTGGCACTATTAGATGGCGTTGCAGTACATAAGCATGCTCCGATAAGTGATTGAAAAGCTGTTAATAAACAAGACATTTTTATAACCTTTTATTATTTAATAAATAAGTAGATCAATTTTAATGCAAATAATATCTTTTGTCAAATAAACGAAAATAAATATAATATAAAATTATTTAAAATTTAATAATGAATTGTTTGGTTTTTTAGGGTTTCTTTGGAAAATCAAAAAAAATCTACACTTTTTTGTTTTCAAGTGAGGTGAGGTAATTCTTGAAAAATATGTTTTATTTTCTGAACATATCAAGCTTAAAAGTCAAAAATAGCCTATAAATAATGATGGGTATCTTTAAAAAGATCAAAAATTAATAAAAAATATCTCAATAAAAATGGTTTCAGAAAAACGTGGAATAAAATTCTTAAATGCCTGTCTTTTAATTATTGGCACATCAATTGGAGCAGGAATGCTTGGCATGCCTGTTGAAGCAGGTCAAGGCGGTTATATTCCAAGTTTAATTTTCCTTACTTTTTCTTGGGTAGCCTCATTCATATCTGCCTTATTTTTTGTAGAAGCGCTTTCCTTTATTAAAGCATCCGTCAACTTCTCAACTTTGTCGGAAAAGATTATAGGAAAAACTTCGAAGGTCTATATTTTATTGGTATACCTGCTTTTGTTTTTATCTTTGATTTTTGCCTATACAAAAGGGGGAGGGGTCTTCATAGCAGATCTTCTGCCTTCTTTTCCTATTTGGCTAGGGACTTTTTTATTTTTACTTGTTTTATTCCCATTTATTCTGAAGGGAGCAAAGTCAGTGGGAAAGATCAACTCCTTTTTAACCTTTCCAATGGCGATAGCCTTTGTTCTTCTGTTAGTGATAGGGACTAAAGAAATAAATGTTGCAAATTTAACTCATAAGCATTGGGCTAACGGGTTTGTTTCCTTACCAATATTGGTAACAGCATTTGGATTTCATGGGATTATCCCATCACTTTTTAATTACCTAAATCACAACAAAACAGTAATACGGAGAGCTATAATCGTAGGCTCAATTGCAACTTTAGCAATATATGTTTTCTGGCAAACGTATATTATGGGCATTATTCCACTCAATGGAGAAATTAGCCTATCTTCAGCCTTAATGCAGGATCAAACAGCAATTACTCCTTTACGAAAGATAGTAGGCTCTGCTTCTGTTTCCTATCTTGCAAATCTATTTTATTTTTGCGCTTTAACAACCTCTTTTTTAGGTGTCAGCTTGGGGTTGACTGATTTTCTTATCGATGCATTTCGGTTGAAAAACACAGCCTATAATAAATTTGTAATTACTCTTCTTATTTTTATTCCGGCTTTTATATTATCGGGAACTAGTTTGCGGGTCTTCTATTTGTCTCTTAAGTATGGATCTGGGTTGGCTTGTACCCTTCTACTTATTCTTTTTCCGACTGTACTAGTATCTAAGCTCCTAGCAAAAGGTGAAAAGAAGCAAAAAGCCAAAATCTTAAAAATAGGTATAGGATTCACTTTAATCTATTCAGCAATAGTTATTTTTTCTCAATTATTAGGCGTTTTTACTACTTTTTAAAATTATCTTTTTTTCTTGCCTTTTGCAGTTTCTTTTTAATATTCTTTTACCTCTTTTTTTTTTAAAAATGAGTATTTTATATGACATCAATGACACCAATAGATTCTTACCGAAAAATAGAGGCAGTACCCATTACAAGCTCTTCACCTGCTGCTGCTATAAATAAAAATAAAGCCCTTCTTATTGAAGGAAAAGATAGCGCTCAATTAATTAAATATCCTGAAATCAATTTAGCTATAAAAGTTATCGGCAAGAATCAAATCAAATATTTTGACTGTATTCAAAGCTTTAATACCTCTCATCTTATACGTTTTTTTGAATCACAGAGCCTAAGAGATCATAAGAAAATTGCTATATGTATTATTGAAAGGTTATCTTTAGAAGCTCCTGTTTCTGAAATTATCGAAGAAAAAATAAAACCTGTATTGAAAGAGTTAGTCTCAAAGGGAATTTATCGTGAAATGCCGGAATGGGTTGCAGCTTTGAAAACCGATTTTGCCCATTCATTACAAGAATTGAAAGACAGCTATTCAAATGAACAAGAGCGGGAAAAAGATACTGAGTTATTGCATAGTTCCATGATCGATTTATCTAATCAAATTTCTGCAGAAAGTTTTTTTGCTTATTTGCAAAATCATCCTGAAATAGATGAAATTTATGGTATGATACACCTTAATCATCTTGGTTTTCTAGATAAATATGCCCAGAAAGTTACTTACCTTCCTAAGGAAAGTCACTTGGAAATTGTGGATTCCAACCGGACTATTGCTGTTCATTTATTTGGGGGAATCTATGGAGATATAGGCCGTTTTGATGCTATGGCTAGTTTCGTTTCACAAGAAGGGCTAATCGTTCCTAAAAGAGATCTCCAGCAAGCAGAGCAGAAGTTTGACTACTGGATGAAAAATTATAATCATCCTGAAAACATGACTCCTGCAGAAGGATTGCTTGATTGGGTTGCAGTAGCAGGAAAAGAATTAGTTACAGATTATGAAGAGTTTACAGAGTTGACTAAACGATTGAGCCAAATGGGATATGAAATTGGAGAAGTTTCTTCTGAGCAATTTGATGCTGCTAAAAGAGGGGAGGTTTTTTTGACTATTCAAGAGAGACTGCAAAGAGCAGAGCAGAAGTTTGACTACTGGATGAAAAATTATAATCATCTTGGAAATATGACTCATGCAGAAGAATTACTTCAGTGGCTTTATCAGGATTCTGGTGGAAAGTTAATTGAAAATTATGATGAATTTACAGAGTTAGCTAAACGATTGAACCAAATGGGATATGAAATCGAAGAGGTTCCCGCTCAAGAACAATTTGATATGGCCATGAAAAAATATGGTAGCGCCTACCAAAGCTACCAAAAGGAGCTAGAAAGTGAAAGGAGCGAAGAGCAATTTGCTGCTGCTAAAAGAGGGGAAGTTTTTTCGACTATTCAAGAAACTCCCAAATTATCTGCAGATGAGAGACTCCAAAGAGCTGAGCAGAAGTTTGACTACTGGATGAAAAATTATAATCATCGTGGAAATAGGGCTCATGCAGAAAAATTACTTCAATGGCTTTATCAGGATTTTGGTGGAAAGTTAATTAAAAATTATGATGAATTTACAGAGTTAGCTAAACGATTGAACCAAATGGGATATGAAATTGAAGAAATGCCCTCTTTAGAGCAATTTGATAAGGCCATGAAAAACTTTGAAGAACTAAATACCCCAGTATCACCTATGGAAATCACAACCCCAAAACCATCTCCGCAATCAGCAGAAGAAAGACTCCAAAGAGCAGAGCAGAATTTTGACTACTGGATGAAAAATTATAATCATCTTGGAAATATGACTCATGCAGAAGAGTTACTTCAGTGGCTTTATCAGAATTCTGGTGGAAAGTTAATTGAAAATTATGATGAATTTACAGAGTTAGCTAAACGATTGAGCCAAATGGGATATGAAATTGAAGAAGTTCCTTCTCAAGAGCAATTTGCTGCTGCTAAAAGAGGGGAGGTTTTTTTGACTATTCAAGAGAGACTGCAAAGAGCAGAGCAGAAGTTTGACTACTGGATGAAAAATTATAATCATCTTGGAAATAGGACTCATGCAGAAAAATTGCTTGACTGGCTTTATTGCGATGGAGGCGGAAAGTTAATTGAAAATTATGATGAATTTACAGAGTTAGCTAAACGATTGAACCAAATGGGATATGAAATCGAAGAAGTTTCCTCTCAAGAGCAGTTTGATGTTGCTAAGAAAGAATTTTTAGAAAGGATGAGGTAAAGTTTAATGTAAAAGATTAAGCGTCTTCAATATTGCTTTGATAAAAGAGCTTCAGGCATAGTTTATAGAAAATTAAAAACTAATGAAATGGCTAGCTCATATATTTGGATTGGACTTGGAGGCGCTTTAGGGGCAATGGCTCGTGTTGGAATAATGCGAATATTGCCGTCTTTTGTTCTATCTGTTCCTTTCAAAGTATTTCTGGTTAATATATTAGGATGTTTTTTAATAGGTCTGTTGACTGAAGCGATGGCCTTTTATGGAAATGTCTCTATTAATATGAGACACTTTCTCATTCAAGGGTTTTTAGGTGGCTTCACCACTTTTTCTGCATTTGCTTTAGAATTTGGCCTGCTTTATGAAAAAGGCTCTCATTTTACAGCAATCTTTTATGCAGCGCTTAGCGTTATTGTATGCATTATTTCCTTTTTTGTGGGGTTAAGAATTCTTAGGCTCTTTATACAGTTTTTGTCATAGTTATTTATAATGAGAGAATAAATTGGTAAATCTAAGCTTATGAATAAAGAACTTGTTGAGAAAGAAGGTTTAAAAGGGGTTCTCTTTTATCCCGATCAGATCAAAAAGCCAACAGCTATTATAGTCCTTCCCGGATCAGATGGAGGAGTTGCTGAAGCTTTATCAGAATATATAGCATCTCACAGTTATATTGTTTTGGGCTTAGGATATTTTGGAGAAGAAGGCTTACCTTCTTATCTTGAAAATATTCCCTTGGAGTATTTTCAAAAAGCAATCAATTGGTTAAGAAGCAGGTTTGATCCTTACTCTCTAAATCTTTTGGGGTATTCTAGAGGAGGGGAGTTAGCTCTCATATTAGGGTCTCTTTTCCCTGATATAATTGATGGGATTGTAGCTTTTGTTCCATGCAGCGCAGCTTGCGGAGGATTCCCTTATCCAAATAAACCTGCTTGGACTTTTAACAATGCTCCAATTTCCCCTTATTTACAGGGAGTTATGAGCTCTTATCAAGATTTGTCAGAAGCTGAGGATCTTTTTTTAGCTAGCAAAGAAGGAATTATTCCATATCATTCTAATTCAGAAGAAGACCCTTATGATATTGTAGATCTTTTTATGATCCGTCATAAAAATAATATCTTAGAAAAAGCTGCTATTCCTGTAGAAAATATCTCTTGCCCTATTCTGATTATAGCCGGGGAACAAGATAAAATTTGGCCGTCAGGGCTATATGGGAAACTAATTATAGATCGATTGCATCAGAAAAAATCCACCATCCAAAAAGAGCTTTTGATATATCCGAATGCAGGTCATGGTATTATAGCTCCCTATGAAGGTCCTGTATACCATCCAGTTGGAAAGTTTTGGTGTCGATTAGGAGGAACTCCAGAGGGTAACCAAGAGGCAAATAAGAAAGCTTGGAAGGCAACTTTAGACTTTTTTAAATAAATGATATTAAATTTTTTTCTTTAATTTAATTTTCAACATAAGTAGATTTTCCACACTAATAAATTTTCAAAGGTGAAAAACTTATGTCCAGCGCAGCAAACCCATTTTCAGAAGGAACTTTCTATTGTGACCCGAGATATTTATGAACTATTAATGAACTTGAAGAAAACGCCGTAGCTAATCTAGGACCAATGGATCAAACTACTTATGCAGAATGTGTAGAAAAAATGAACAAGATTGCAGAAGAACAGGGAATTATTCAGCCAAAGTTGGCCATTGGAATCAAATTTAAAGAAGGGGCTCATGCATTTGTAAAAGAACAGCCTTATCCAATTTTAGAAAGAGAGTGGGCTATATTTAAAAAAGATGCTGAAACAATGTGTGAGTATATTCCAAATGTTTTTGTTGTGGATGGTTCAAAGTTTTTTCTTCCTATCTAAAAATTTATGGGTAGAAAAAGCCCACTACTAGCGGGCTTTTTCTTAAGTTTCCAATAGCACTAGGTTTATCATTATTTCTTAAAAGGGCATCTGGTCGATGTATTTTTGTTGAAATTGGATGGAATTTTCCATTTATTGATTCTATCCATTTCTGTTCTAATAGAGAAAATATCATGGCAAGTTTCTTTAGCTACTTCATAATAAAAAGTAAGAGTTTCTTCTTCAGCAAAAAGTTTTGGCTTAGTGCTGAAAATCAAAATAGCTAATATGGTTATAAGAAATTTCATCTCAAAAATAGTTGATAATAAATTGATAAAAAAAACTATCAAATCAATTTTTCCCTTTTAAAATGCTAAAGTCTCTATATTACTTTTATTTTCTTACCTTTGAGAGACAAGCATGATAACAGAGATAAAACAGCTACCTTTAAGTGAAGACTTAAAAAAGAAAATCTATGAAGGCTTTGCTCGTCATGCCATATCCATGACTGGGTATAATGAAATACATGATTCTGTGGCCTTTGTAGCAAATGCTCAAGGAAACTTTGCTGGCGCAGTCGTAGTTGATCTTTTTTGGGGCGCTTTACATATAAAATATGTCTATGTTGAAGATGGGCATCGAGGTCAAGGAATTGGAACAAAGTTAATGGAAAAAGCTTTTCAATATGGAAAAGAAAACCAATGTCCTTTTGCTTTTGTTGAGACTATGAGCTTTCAAGCATCTGAGTTTTATCAAAAAATAGGCTTTCAGTTAGAATTTACTCGTTCAGGGTATAAATACAATACTGCATTTCATTACCTGCGCAAAAACTTGCCAAAAGAAGAGAATCTTTAGAACTTTTGATAGAGTGAAAATTATAATTTCTATAAAGTTTTCCCACTAAAAAAACAATATATACTGAATGACTGCAATACAAAGAGTTTTCATTTATCTTCTCGCCTTGACAGCAACCTTATTTTGCTATGGAGGTGAAGGTACTTCTATTTTTCATTATAAAGATCATGAAGCCCTAGTCTTTGATTTACCAAAGAATAGAATTATTCTATTAGAGAAAGATGCCGAACTATATCAATACGCCCTTAAAAAATTAGAAAATCAAGAAGAAAGCAAGCTGAGACGATTTGTTCAAATGCTAAATACTATGGCTTCTTGTATTAATTCAGGGGATCTTTTGCAAAGGGAAAAAGCTTTTTCTTTTCTTATTTCTCACCTTGATGCAGAAGGGGAAGAATATGAAGAAGAAATTGCATTTAAACTAGTGGAAGATAGAAATCATATAGAGCTTTCCCCTCTATTTTCTACTGTAAAGGAAAGAGACCGAAAAGAGCTTATTGTAGCTGGCATACATACATTAGGCCAGTTGCAAATGATGGGGACTTTAGAAGAGGTAAGCTGTGCTTTTCGAGAATTTAATCAAGCGCATTCGATTTTTAATAAGGGTGATTGGTTTGACTACGCCCTTGCTTGTTATTTTTCTGGAAAACTAACAGATGGAGAACTTTGCTCTCTTGCACTTTTATCAACATTAATTTCTTATCGACAACCTGAGGATATTGTTAGTGTTGAGGTTGTAGATCTTGAATCTAAGATCGGAGAAAAGTTTTTTTCAGAGTTTTATCAAGGAATATTAAAGTCTGATGCGACTTCTGTTTATCAAAGACTTCTTTTTGAGATAAAAGATAAATCGCTACTTGAAAAACTTGTTTTTCGTATTTCCTTTTCTAAAAAACCTAATATGCAAGATTTCAACTCCTTTGTTCTTAGAGGAATGTGTTACCACCAAGATGAGTGCCTTCTTCATTTAATGCCTTTTACATTCCATAGATTATTGAAGATGCACTTTGGTGATAATGTGCAAGATTTATCAGCTTGTTTTGGGTTTTCGGAAAAGATTAAAGACTGGTGTCATGATCAAAGGCCTATTAGCATTCCTTGTACAAGAATTCCTGTTATGTCTTGTGTCCACAATCAGAAAATATCACATCTCATAGAGACCCTTGTTCATGATACGGCGCATCAAATGATCTGTTCGCATATTCCTAAAATGCACCGGGATAAATTTCGCAAAGTGGCAAATTATCTTGATAAAGAGTCAGAAAACTTGTTGCATAAACAAGAACTCTTAGCGATAAGGAACTATTTTTATGATATGCCCTTTCTTTACTACACTAGAGAAAATATACCTTCAGAGCTGACTTTTTATATTCCATTTGTTGTAGCTATTTATCGAACATTATCAACAAAATGGCAAAATTCCTTTATTGATGAAATTATTGGATTGGCTCTCTATCTGCAGGAACATGATCCAAATTACATGGAACAAAATTTCCTCACCCAATGTGAAACCTATTTAGAAAACCCTTTGCTTTCAAACGAAATGAGATGTCAGCTCCAGGGGGACAAGGATCTTGTGATATTTCTTAAAGATACTTTATGCGAAGCTCTACAAGAAACTGTTAAGGGCCTGGATGTTTTCCAGGCTAACTAAGCTTTTCCTATAATTGTTATTTAACAAGCGTTTTTTTATATAGAAAATATGAAACGCCCAAATTACGAATTACCTCCTGAGCCTTGGAGCTACAACCCTTCTAAATGGAGTCAAAGGTTTCGCGTTGCTATAGTTGGGGTATTTGCGTTTTTGATTGCTGTTTATCTCGGGCTTTATCAGTGGGGGATTATTTCTTCTGTCTGGGATCCCATATTTGGAGATCAGTCAATGCAGGTGTTAAACTCATCTACTTCTCATTGGATGAGCCGTATATTTCGGATTCCCGATGGGGTAATGGGAGCATGGGCCTACCTTGGAGATGTTGTTTTCGCTTTAGCTGGCTCTGTCCGACGTTGGCAATTTCGCCCCTGGCTAGTGATTATATTTGGATTAGATGTAATTCCTTTAGGCATTGTTAGTATTATTCTTGTAATAGCACAAGGCTTTATTGTTAAGGCTTGGTGCTTTCTTTGCCTTGTAACAGCTCTTATTTCTCTTATATTAATCATTTTGGCATATGATGAAGTTGTCTCTTGTATTATTTTCCTTTATAGAGTGTGGAAGCGATCAAAAGACGTTAAGCTTTTATGGAAAACTTGCTGGGGATATCCCTCTAAAATTTCTCATGAAGTTGGATTAGAACTTACAAAAAAAGGGCGAAAGCATGTGGGCAAGAATCGTTGAGTTATTCATAGCGGGATTTTTAATAGTTAGTGGTTGGATTTTTCAAAGCTCAAGTTTTCTTTGGATTTTTAACATTATAACTGCAACTTGGATTATCCTTTTTTCTTTTCTTTCTTTTAGACATCGGCTTAGGAAAATCCATTTGATGAATACTATTGCTGCACTTGCTTTAGCTATTTGCGCTTTTATCCAGCCAGATCCACCGCCACCACCTGTTTTTCAAAATTATATGGTCTTAGCTCTATTGCTGATCATGTTTGCTATTTTACCCACAGAGGCTTCTAAAGCGCCGGTACCTTGGAGAAGATTTTATATGAAAAAATGATACGCTTAATGTTGAGGGGAGTCTTTTTCAAAGTAATCTTTTAATAATTCTATAGATTGCTCTAAGTTCTCTTTAGAAACATAAAGTTGGATCCCTTGTGTGAATCTAAGATGAGGTAGAAACCCGCTTGCATCATTCGTCCTCAACTCAGATAAAATCCCATGACTTTCTAACTTAGCTTGAGCAAGCTGAGCTTGCATTAATTCCTGAGTATTTAAAATGCAGACATCCATATTTATTAAGCTGTTTTTATGAATAGATACTATAAATGATTTTCTTGTTAATTTAAAGAAAAGCTGAGAGAAGGGGGCGGCTCAGACCTATTAATTGCGCCATTTTTTGAGCAATGTCAATCACTCGCCGAGAACGCCTCGAATCTCCAAGAGATAATCCTGAAAAATTTTTATGGGCCCAAAGTTTTGTATCTAAGCTTATTTCTGTATTCATTTTTTCTCCATGACAAAGTTAAAGAAAAAATTTTACATCATATCTAATTTAATGTTTTGGGTTATGACAAGATCAGAAATATTTTCAGCTATTCGAATACTATACTGTTCTTGTGGAACATTAGAGTGAAGATAAGGCACAAAATCTATTTATACTGCTTACCTATTATATTTTTGATAAATTTTAACAGCTTCTTGAAAATCCTCTCCACCAATGTCTAAAAGTAGATTTTCTGTAAAAGATTCAGAAAGTCTCGGGTCTTTTCCCCAGTTTGTTAAATATTCAATTCTTTCTGCTAAAGAAGGATAGTCATTCTCTTCGTTTTCATTAACATTTGGATTATTCACTATTTCTTTTTCTAAAGCCCTAGTTCCACTTTTTGAAGAAGTTAAATATGTTGCAATGAAATCACAAACGCGCTCTTGTGCTCGATCATGTTTTAGACTGGCAACTCTTTTGCCATCAATTTCTATAGAGCTAGATTTCAGCATCTTGAAATGCTCTGAAAGATATATATGTCCCATTTCATGACCAACTATCCACTTAAGTTCATCATCAGAAAAGGAAGTGAAAACTTTTCGTTCTCTAAGAGTTATTCTGTCTAAAGCTTCTCTAGTTTCCTTATTTAAAGGAAATCGGTTTGCTTGATGAATTTTATCTTGTGTTTCTTCTGAAAAGCACTTGAGAGGTATCGGCAGAAACGAAAAGAGACTGGCCCAGTCAGGATTATTAGACAGTACAACCCTGCTTTCAGTTAAATTCAATTTTTCAGAAAACTCTTTTACAACCTTTGTAATTTTCTCAGCAGTCTTTAAATCCTCTCCAGATAGTTCTACCATAGTACCATCAAGTGGGCGCATATGGATAGAGTCGAAAAAAGGAAAAGAAGAATTATTAGATGCAGCAGCCATTTTTTTAATCCTCCCTAATAAAAATAGAGATCCATTTCTCCTATCTTGAGTCCTTTTTGTCAATTGAAGCACTATCTTTTTCAGTGGATATAGAGAGTCTAGGGAATGTTAAGGGTATTTTTAAAAAAAAGCTCTTTTTTCAGTTACACAAGTATGTAATTATAGTCCTTTATTTAAATATTTTATTCATATTAATGGAAAATCAACTAACTGAAATGAAAAAATCATTACTATTTTTGTATGTGAAAGAATTAAAGGAAATAGCCGCTCATCTATCTCTATCTGACAAAGGAAATAAAATGACGGTTATCATGCGTATTTTACATTTTTTAGAAACAGGACAAAGATTAGCAGCTCCTAAGTTTCCAAAAGAATATTGCGCACAAAAGGGGAAAATCTATCCCATAAATGAAAATGAACTAATGTTAAAGGGTGCTTATAAAAACGACCTTGAAATGCGAGTTTTTTTTAAAGGGTTAATTGGCCCTCATTTTCATTTTACTGCTTTTGGTATTGATTGGTTAAATGAGAGATGGATGCAGGGTAAGCCTCCCACTTATCGAGAATTTGCCCAAATGTGGGAAGAGGAATACCAAAGAAGAAAAAAAAGCCCAGCCCCTCCTAAAGAGGAATGGGCTTATATCAATTTTGTGCAAAACTTATTATCAAAATCACCTTTAATGGATCGAGAAGGCATTAATTGTTCATGGGAAAATGAACGAAAAAAGCATAAAGCAAAAGTTTTTAACTTGCTTGAAGATTTTTCCTCTTCATTTTTTCAGCAATAAATATGTTTTATATTTTGTTGTTTTAGCATAAATTTTCATAAAAAAAGGAGAATGTGATGACCCTACATCCCAAACCTAACCTTCAACTTGTTTACGTGTCTGATATCAAACGTTCCACGAATTTCTACAAGATGATTTTTAATGCAGATCCGGTATTTACGAGTCCTCGCTATGTAACATTTGATGCAGGTGAGAATGGAAAGGCGCTGTTTGCCATATGGACAGGTGGAACAACTCCAGATAAAGAGACTCCTAGATTTTCAGAGATTGGAATTTTACTCTCATCAGACGAAGAGGTTGATCAGCTTTTTGACAAATGGAAAAAGAACCCTGAAATTAAATTCGTGAAAGAGCTTTATACGGATGTTTTCGGTCATACTTTTATTATAGAAGATCCAGATGGTCATCTTATTCGTGTGAGTCGAGTAGATTAATCTGTATTAGAACCCAACTCCCAAAGTAAGAGTTGCCCCTGGAACACTAAAAAAACTACCTTGTAATTGAATTAACATAGGATGCTCTTTACTAGCTGTTTGATAACCTACGATCAAAGGAAAGTTAGCTAGCAATGGTAGTCCGTTCATGAATAATGGAACAACCGTGATGCCTGCACCTAAATAAGGACCATTCCATTTTAGTGGATAAGCTAGGTAAGCTCCTTGAAAAAAGGGAATGATGCCTTCAATATTACCCTCATTAATCCCAACAAGGGTAGTTCCTATATTGATATCTAGTGCAGATACTTTATAAATACGGCGATATCCCAATCCAATGTCTACACCATTAATATCCTCACCTGCGTAGTATCCTCCCACATTTGAGTAGAAAAAGGAATTTTTTTGGTTGAATCCTTGATGAACTTTACTCATCAGCGCAAAAGGAAAAAGCAGTAAAAATAAATATTTCATAATTAATTTTCTTATTAAAAAAACAATGAATTGTAAGGAATTGAAGAATTTTTAAAAATACGAGTAAAATATTGAACTGTAAATCTAAAGAAACTTTGGAGAGACTACCATCCACTGACCTACAGGTAGTGAGTCTAATTGGACATTACCAACACGTACTCGTTTTAACGAGCTAATTGTTAACCCCAAAAGTTCGCACATACGCCTTATTTGCCGTTTTTTTCCTTCTCTGAGTATGATAATCAGGGTTCGATCATTGGTGCGCTTTACTGTAGCACGTTTAAGAGGCTTGCTATCAAGTTTAAGTCCAAAGCGAAGCTTGTCTAATGCTTTATCAGGAACCGCATGTTGGAAGCGCACAACATATTCTTTTTCTACCTCGGAATCAGGGCCGATGATTTCTTTGGCGATTCGACCATCTGAAGAAAAAAGCAATAATCCCTTTGAGTTGATATCGAGCCTGCCTACAACATGCAATGAGTCAGGATCAATGGGATCTCCTTTGTCAAAGCGGTTTTCAGGTGTAATCAATTCCTTAGCTTCCCGATAGTTTTTTTGAGGGAGATTAGAAACAAAACCAAGTGGCTTATTAAGGGCTATAGTTACTTTTTGCAAGCCCTTACTGTCTAAAATTATTTTAGAATCGACAGGTACTTTTACTCCCTGGGCAGTGACTAATGCGCCATTTACACGGACACGGCCCTCTGCTATATATTGTTCAGCTTCCCTTCGGGAGCATAAGCCTCGACGGGCCATCAATTTAGATACTCTTTCTTCTTCCATGCGCCTAGTATAACATAGAAGTCATTTTCTTAAATGGAGTTTGCTAGGTGGAGTTAAAAAGTGTTAATAATTTTTTTAAATGAAATCTTTTTATAAAAAATTCTCATCTTTTCTTTCATAGTTTAACTTGAAGTCTTTGAACATCTTTATCCCTAACAGAAAGAGAAAAATCACTTTAGCGACTTCTAAGAAGATATAATAAAAGTGGATAAAAGATTTTGATAGACTCATTCCTTGTAAAACTGCTTCTACTCTTTCACCCAAAGCAGGTAGAAGCCAATATGTCTGAATAATAAGAATTGAAAGGGGTAAATAAAGGAAAATAGAGTTGGCAACTTTTAGCTTTTTTTTGACTAAAAAAGTGCAAATCGTAAGAAATATTGCTAAGGTCCATTCCACTTTGTTAAGAGCTTTAAATACAAGCTGACCTACACTTAATCCAACTTCCAAAGATAAATTCGGCGTTCTGAATTTTAACCAAGCTTCCATGAAACTAATGGAACAGACAAATCCGATCCAAATGAAAATCGAAATGAAGCAAAAGAATGCGATATCTTTTTTATCGAAAGTCAGGATTTTTTTATTCATATAATCCCAAAAATTTTTCTTACGACAATAAGCGAGAAAGCCCATTTTTTTAAAGGTGGGCTGAAAGCGTCTTTAAAAAAATCTCTTTTCCATTCTATAAACTTTCCTCTCACAATGCCCTAAAAGTGAATATGGAAAATAAGACCTTTAAAAGTACAAACTGTATAAGAGTAAAAAAAACCGAAGACTGCACAATCAATTAGGTCTGTCTTGGGAAATTTATACACATCTCCTTTCTTTGCATAAGCGCTATTATCGATTATGGAAAAAACTCCTCAATCTCTACGCTCTTCAAAAGCATATCACTAAACTAAAACGATTGTCCCGGTATCAACATTGGAAAAAGTTAAACAGCCAAGCAAATTCAGGGGATTGCAGAGCGTATAGAAAAAGGATACCTTTTATTTTTCAAAGGCCTTAAAAACCAACAAAAAGTTTCTCCTTCACGATTTAAAAAAAGGGCAAAATATAGATCGATCACCTTTAAACAATCGGGATTTCAATACCTTGGAGACAATAAGGTCAAAATAGGTGGGCATGTTTATAAATTTTTTCTGTCCCGTCCCTTAGAGGGCGTCATAAAAAGGCTGACCCTTAAAAGAGATGCCTTGGGAGATTTTTATCTCTGTTTTTCTGTAGAGGAAAAGGAAAAACCCCAAAAAGCCACATCGGGTGAAATCGTGGGCTATGATTTTGGCCTTTCCACCATTTTGACCGCTACAGATAATAGGGATATCCATTCACCCGAATATCTTCAAAAAGACCTTGTAGGCTTAAAGAAGCTATCAAGGTTGTTTAGCAAAAAAAGAAAAGGGTCAAACAATTGGAAAAAAGCCCGCAAAAATCTAGCCCGCCTGCATATAGCCATAGCCAATCGAAGAAAGGACCGGTTCTTCAAACTGGCACATACTTTGTCCTCCCGATATAAGCTCATGAGCTTTGAGGATTTGGACATGAAAAAGATGGCTAAATTATGGGGCAGGAAAGTTTTGGACCATGCTTTTTCTGAATTTCTCTCGATCTTAAAACATGTATCGAAAGGGTATGATACGGTTCTTCATTTTTGCGATCGTTATTTTCCCAGTAGTAAAACCTGCTGTTTATGCGATTGGTACAATAAAGATTTGCAATTAAAAGATCTTGTATGGACATGCCAAGGATGTAAAACGAAGCTTGATAGGAATCGCAGCGCCTGTTTTAATATATTGAGAGCTGGGGCGTCAGCTCATGGGCTAGGAGATATAAGACCTCATCCGGAGGCAGTCTCTGTTGGAATCCAAGAATCCCATCTGCTTTAGCAGTGGGAGTGCGTCAATCATATGATGAAACAGTCAAGCTAAATTAATCATATATGGAGTCTATGAACTCTATTTTAAAGCAGTCATTTTTCTTTGTAAGGCATGCTGAAACAGATTGGAATAGTCAAAAGCTTTGTCAAGGGCAACGAGATATTCCGCTCAATGAGAAAGGAAAGCGTCAAGCTAGACTGCTTGCCGAAAGAAGTCGTAAATTAAAAATAGAATGTATTGTAACGAGTCCTTTACAGCGAGCATTAGAAACAGCAAAGGAACTTCATCGGGTACATAAAGACGCTGAATTGCATATTGTCTATGACTTGCAAGAGAGAAGTTGGGGGGATTTCGAGGGAATTTCAAGTGAAGAGATGTACGTGCTGGAAGAATTAGAAGAAAAAGACCCTTTCTATTCTCCTGGGAATAATATTGAGCCTAGAAGTATCTTTCAAAAGAGGATTCTTCGTGGGGTTCTTGCAGCGCAAAGTTTTCATATCCACCCACTTATCGTAGGACACGGTAGAGCCTTCCTTGAGTTGTGTTACTGCTTGGATATTCCACCAATACGTCAAATTCCAAATTGCCGTATTCTTGAAATTTTTCCGACCAATAACGGCTGGAAGACTCGTGTTATTTAGAGTTGCTCTGCTTTTTATAGAGAGCCGCACACTAATGAATAACTTCTAAGATTGGGAAACCTTTCTTTACAACATGTGATAAGAGCTTTTCCCAAAGGTCCCTGATATGTTTTTTCAGAGTCAAATCTAATAGTTAGATGTTTTACTGATGCTATGCATTTATTAATAAATTCAGGAATTGATTGTACAAAAGTCTCTTCGTCTATTCCATGTGCTTCTAATAGAAACATAGATATCTTTACTCGAGAGTGTCTAATCCAATCAGCCGAACATCCAGGGTTGAGTTGATTTGCTTGAATATGTTTTGGTAAGCCATGTTGGATATGTTTTCTGGTGTAAACAAGTTCTGCTTCTGTGTAATCTTCGCTAAAAAAAACTCTTGTGCGTGCATGGGTTTCACGCGCTGTTAAATCCACATTTGCCACACCTAAACCAATATGTAGTCGGTTCCTTAACAATTTTTCTACTGATACAAATATAGGGGCTCTAGAGTTAGATATTGCTGTCATATTTTTTCCTTTTTTAATTAGGGCGCATAATTTACAAATTTTTAGTTATATTTTCTATTAAAAACTTAATTTGAATATACCATGTTGATGGAAATAGATTTTAACTGATATATTACATATCAAAAAAAATGCTATGGAAAATAAGATTCAAAGAAAGTTTGTCAGAGAAGAAGCTTATCTTAAAATTCGCAACTGGATTTTAGAAGGTACTTTAGCGCCAAAAGAGAAGTTAAGGGATAAAGAATTAGCTGCTGAGTTAGGTGTTAGTCGAACGCCAGTCAGAGAAGCGCTGCTCAGATTAGAAGAAGAAGGGTTAGTTCAAACAAAACCCAACTCATCTACTTTTGTAAGTTCTATCGATTTTCATAATGCATTTCATCTTTATTCTATCGTTTGGACTTTAGAGAAATTAGCATTGAACCAGGCTTTTGGATCAATAACAGAATTTCATATTCAAAATATGATTCAAGCTAATGAAGAATTCTTAAAGCAAATGCAGGTCAACAATCGTTTAAAGGCCTTAGATGCAGATTATGATTTTCATACGACTTATGTGAAGTTGTCTGAGAATACTGAACTGGAAAAAATGATTTCTGAGATAAAACGAAAGCTCAAGCGATTAGATCTCTATTACTTCAATAAAATTAACAATGCAGAGCTTTCTTATGAAGAACATAAACACATCATAGAAGCGCTACAGAAAAAAGACTTAAATGCAGCTTTAAGTTCTGTAGAAAAAAATTGGAAAAGTAGTTTTGCCCGGTTTGAAATTTGAAGGAGAGTGATATGTTTAAAAATAAATTAGTAGCCGTGATGAATGGAAAAATTGAAACAGGAGTTATTATGAATGCCTTAGCACATATGTGCATAGGTTTTGGTGCAGAAGTAGGAAAAGAAGATTTGCTCTTAACTGACTATATTGATGCTGATGAAAATATCCATCCTTATATATCTGAGATGCCATTTATTATTTTAAAAGCAAAAAATTCCAATAAACTTAGCTCCTTAAGACAGTCTGCTTTGGAATTAGGAGTTAGATTTGTGGATTTTATTGATACAATGACAGTGGGGACTTATCAAGAACAACTGGAAAAAACAAAAAATACTAAAGAGACCGATTTAATCTATTACGGAATAGTTTTTTTGGGAGATTGGGAAAAAGTTTCAGAATTGACTAAAAAGTTTTCACTTTGGAAATAAAAATACTATCTGTGGATATGAAAAATCTAACAATAGACAAATCACTTGTTAAGAAATTAGTTTCTTCTCAATTTCCTCAGTGGAAAGAACTACCTGTTGAGCCCGTTGCATCGAGTGGATGGGATAATCGAACTTTTCATTTGGGCAAGAGTATGTTAGCCCGTTTACCAAGTGCGGCCGATTATGAATTACAGGTGGAAAAGGAGCATACGTGGTTACCTAAATTAGCTAGATCCCTTCCTCTTCCTATCCCTATTCCCTTAGAGATGGGCAACCCAGAATATGGTTACCCTTGGAAATGGTCCATTTATCGATGGCTTGAAGGGGAACCTGCTACTACTGCCTCAATAAACGACCTAAATGAATTGGCAACTGATCTTGCAAATTTTTTAACTGCTTTATACAAAATTGAAACAACAGGAGGACCTTTACCTGGACTACATAATTTCTATCGAGGAGGATCGTTGTCGGTTTATAGTGCTGATGTGCATCGGGCTATTGTTTCTTTAAAAGATAAAATTAATGCTTCTGCAGTAGTAAGGACTTGGGAAAAGGCTCTTGCAAGCTCTTGGGAATATCCACCTGTGTGGGTGCATGGCGATATCAGTGCGGGTAATCTTTTAATGCAAGAAGGTAAACTCTCAGCCGTAATCGATTTTGGTCAGTTGGCTGTTGGTGATCCAGCCTGTGACCTTGTGATTAACTGGACCTTTTTTCATGGGAAAAGTAGAAAGATTTTTCAAGAGGTGCTTTCTCTAGATAAAACAATATGGTCTCGCGCACGAGGCTGGGCCTTATGGAAGGCTTTGATTGTTGCTGCAGGTTTTACTAATCCAAATAATGCAGAGTCAAAGCAGTGTTGGCAAATCATCGAGGATGTCATAGCAGAATAAGTTAAAAAAAACATTAGATATTTTTAACTAATTTTTAAGGAACGTGTGTGCATTAATGAGCATATAGGCAAGACTTAATTGGGGAGGTAAGTCCGGCAGGTTAGAAGCGTCAAACCAATCTGCTGCTTCAATCTCTAGAGGATCAATTTTGATGTCACCTTCTAACCAATCACATGTGAATCCAATAATGAGAGAGTGGGAAAAAGGCCATGGTTGACTGTGGAAATATTGAATGTTTTGTACTTTGATTCCTACTTCTTCATAAACTTTTCGAGCAACGCATTGTTCGAGGGTCTCTCCTGGATCGACAAAGCCGGCTAGTACGCTATAAGTTTTTCCAGGAAAATGAGGGCTTCTGGCCAAAAGAATTTTTTCCTCTTTTTTTACTAAAGCCATGGCCACAGGGGATAACTTAGGGTAGAAAAGTTGTCTACAGGTTTTACATTCACGGCACCGTTCATTTTGTCTATGGAAGGTAGAACCTCCACAGCATCCACAAAATTGGGTTGTGCGATCCCAGTGAATAAGCTGTAAGGCGCGGCCTGCCATAGCATAATTTTCCTCATCTAAAATAGAGTAAAGAGGCTTTAAATCGCTCCATTGCCATTTAGGAGGAATGTTGTTTTCATTTTTTAGCTCGCCTGCAAAAACATGTTTATTTCTCAAAGTTCCAAGATAAAGAGTTCTTTGCAAAGTAAAATCATGATTATGAGGTAAGGACTTCCCATCTCTTGAAATAAGTAGTTTATCTTTTGAAAAAATAAACCAGAGACCTTCTTTTGTATCTGGAAAGAGTAAACTGGTTGTAAAATCTTCAGGAGCAGCTAATGGAGGGATAATCATAAGAGTTTAGAGTTTAATGTAAGTTCAGAAATATAGTGATAATTCAGAAATAAGGAAACCTAGATATTTTGAGGAGTGTCAGAATTTTTTGCTTAGAAAATAAATATCTCTTTGCAAATATCTAATTAATATTTTTTAAATAAACAGAAAAACATTTATGGAATTTCTTGTTAAAGGCATTTTTATTGGATTTGCTATTGCAGCACCTGTGGGACCAATTGGTATTTTATGTATCAAAAGAACTTTGCAATATGGTCGAATAGCTGGGCTAGTTACAGGATTAGGAGCTGCACTTGCTGATACCTTTTATGGTATTGTCGCAGCTTTTGGTCTTACTGCAATTTCTTTTTTTTTCATGAGTTTTCAATTTTATTTAAAACTTTTAGGAGGCTTTTTTTTACTATATCTTGGAATAAAAATAGTTTTGTCTCGACCTTCTAAAATACCTCCTAAAGAAATTAAAGTAGAAAACTTATTAAAAGGTTTTCTTTCTTCTTTTTTTCTTACCATCACTAATCCACTTACAATTTTATCTTTTATAGCTGTTTTTACTGCATTAGGATTGAGTGAAACAACTCAGTATTTAAGTGCAGCTTTATTGGTAGTTGGTGTTTTATTAGGGTCGGGAATATGGTGGCTTTTTCTAAGTGAAGTTGTGACTTTTTTTAGAAAGAGGATTAGTGAAAAAGTATATCAATATATTAATTATCTTGCCGGATTAATAATTGGAGGTTTTGGCTTATTTTCTTTATTAAGCGCTTTTTTGAATAAAACTTAAATTCTAAAAGTTACCCAGAACTTTTGCATGGAAAAATTTAGAATAAGAGTATAAATTTTTTACCTCTTAACTGGAGGTTCATATGAAATGGGTACTTTATTTTTCTTTTCTATTAACAGTTGTATTTGCTCAAGATCGACATGCTTATGAGAAACATTTTCCAAAGGATATTTATGAATGTCTTATTAAAAAAAGGTTTTTCGATGAAGGGTCTTTTGAAAGTAAAAAAGAAATGCAATATGTAGAAGAAGTAGCCATGGTTAGCATTAGCCTGGATGAAGAACACGGCAAGCCCTATGCATTAATTGATTATTGCCGTAAAAAAGATACCGGCAACTTTAGTGGGATACAGGCAGCATATCGGGATGGCCAATTAATTGCTTATGTTATTTTTGATGAACAAGGACGAGACTATCTTGCTTTTGCTCCTTTTGAGGATGAGAAGGGAATAACCTTGTTTATATTAGACTTAATGGAGCAGGGATACTTACAGCTTGTGCAGGAAGCTAAGGGCTAAATGACTATATGTTTAAGGTCAGTAAGGAAAGATTCTATAAAAGCAGGTTGGGTGTCCCAAGAAGTCATCCATCGTGCGACGAGCTGCTCATTATCCCAGATCCAGAAAAAGCTTTTTTGTTGTAATTTTTCCAAAATCTCTAAAGAGGGTAGTTGAACAAAAACTGCATTAGCCTCGACAGGATAAAGAATGGGTAATTCCGGAAAGTTGTGCTTTAAATTTTCTTCAAGCAACTTGGCCATCTTATTTGCATGGGAGGCATTTCGTAGCCATAAATCTCCCTCAAATAGTGCGATCATTTGAGCTGACGCAAAGCGCATTTTAGATGCGAGTTGCATTTGTTGCTTTTGAACATACTTAAACTTTTGAGCAAGTCCTTCTTTTAAAAATACGACAGCTTCAGCTCCCATAAGACCATTTTTCGTTCCTCCAAAGGAAAGAAGGTCCACTCCAACATCGGTCGTAAGGTCTTTTAGTGAGACTTTTAAATGTGCTGCCGCATTGCAAAGTCTGGCTCCATCAACATGCAGGAGCAAGTTATTTCTATGTGCAAAATCTGCTAAATTTTTCATTTCTTGCAGAGTGTAAACAGTCCCTAATTCTGTTGATTGAGTAATGGAAAGAAGTGCGGGCTGCACATGATGAGGATCGCCTTTTCCATGTAAATATTTCTCACATTGCTCTGGGGATATTTTTCCGTTTTTCGCCTCTATAGGCAATAAAGAGCTTCCTGTATTAGCTTGAGGGGCTCCACATTCATCATTCCATATATGTGCGTTAGATGAACACATAACTGCCTGCCAAGGAAGGAGTGCATGTTCGATGCTGCAAACATTAGCTGCAGTTCCATTAAAGACAAGAAAACTTTCAGTAAAAGGACCGAAAATATTTTTAAATATTTCTTGCATTTTCTCAGTCCAAGGATCTGCACCGTAAGCCATTGCGTGACCAATATTAGCTTTTTGAAGGGCATCCATAACTTCAGGGTGGACGGGAGAGAAATTGTCACTGGCAAACGAACTAAACATACAAACCCATTTTAGGCCTTAAAGTATATGTCACAGGGAACGTTTTGTCTATGGGAAGTAGAAACTGTAAGGTAATTTAAAATTTTTATGGGTCCATTCAAAAAAATTTTCTTGGGAAAAATTCACATTAAAAAATAAAATTTTTCAAACAATTAAAAATTTAGGTATTTATGACAGCTTTAGCAAAAAGTATAGAAATAAGTGAATATGCACACGTAACATTTACTGTTCTAGACGAGAATAATGAACTACTCGAAATTAAGGTTTGTAAATTTGAAGAAGCTTTTGAACATATAAAAAGAATATTTTACCCTTCTGACATGATATTAATCACTGACATTGTAGCGAGTCGTTCTATTGTAATACTAAACGATGACTCCCGACATGAACATACCATGTGTCATTGTCCAGGGAAATTCACTTCTGAACAGTTTTTGAAAATGATGCACTATGAAAAAGGAATTTCAAACGAGGCATGGTTTCAGCACTTGAAAAAAGTGATAGACTCTCAGCATAAGGAATAATGGAATACAAAAGTACCTTATAGGTCAAAACAGATAATGGAAGACTGGCAAAGAGATGCACATCCACAACTTATAGAGGTTCTCAAAAAGGTATATTTGCCTGCAGGACTAAATATTTATGGCTTTACAAAGGAATTTGAAAGTCAAGAATATGGAGCCAGTCGTTTTAGGTTAAACAATCAAAGGGTTGTATTTCGCGTGGCAAAGACTACTCCCAAAAAAATTGGACAGTTTGTTACTTTATGGAAAAGAGTAGATGGATGCATCCAACCTTTTGATATGGCCGATCCTTTTGACCTGACTGTTATTAGTGTTCGCTTTGCAACACACTTCGGACAATTTGTTTTTCCTAAAGATGTGCTGCATAAAAAAGGAATTGTCTCCAAGGGTGGAATAGGAGGAAAACTAGCTACCAGAGTTTATCCTCCATGGGATCAAGTAGTCAGTAAGCAAGCACTAAAAACGCAAAAATGGCAGATTCCCTATTTTTTAGAAATTAATGAAGAAACAGACTCTTCAAGTATCAAAACATTATTCTCTTTATAAAAGAAATTTCCTCACAAGATTGAAGGAAACATTTTTCTGGATCCAACATCGAGGCTATAGCCGAAATGCAAGAAGTTTTAGATTTCTGTGCTAAAAGAATATTACCGCTGATGCTGATTTACAGTTTGGCTCAGATAGATCTATTGTTCAAAATAGCAAATATTTAAAAGTCTTCCTGTGTTGCATTGGAGATGGATAATTCTTCTCCTTCTTGAGGACAATCAGAGTGATGTGTAATTGTCAGCAGCATTATTTTGTTTTTTAGAAAAAAACTAGTCTCCGAGTAGTTTAAGTAAAATGCTTATTATCACTTAATTGGTAGTTGTATCTTTAAGCCATTCGATCGCTTTATTATGAACGGAAGAAGAGTAAAGAAGTCCTAAATGACCTGTATTGACTTCGAATTTTTGAGAAAGATTAGAGCTTTTTGGGGCTAAAACATCCCTAGTTCCATAAATCTCATAAAGGTGATTAGTTATTTGAACATTGTCTATATACCATTGAGTAGTAGGATAGCCAATTTTAATAACCTTCCCTATTTCAGCTCGTTTCTCTACTTCTGAGAGATAAAAAGATGGACATCCTTCCTTAAACAGCCAAGTATCTTCTTTTAAACCTACGCAAGTGGCTACTGTAGCTCCTCTAGAGTGACCTATAACATCTATTTTAACATTTTGATTATTCCACTTCCTGTATTGCTTTAGGATTTCTGTGATCTTTTCCTCAACAAGGGTTTTGTCAGCGGATGAAAAGCTATGGTTAGGGAGGTTGAGGGTATAAACCGGGCCAAGATTTTCTTTGCGTAGTTTTTTAGCGAAAGAGATCCAGGCGCTTTGATTGTGAAGGTTTCCATGTAACAATAAAATTGGTCTTTTTTCTGACTGCTCTTTCGTAATGCTTTTAGGATTCATGCCGATAAAATTAAAATTTTTTTTCCATCCAAGGGGGTAAAGTAAGGCGGCTTTTAATGCGCTGACTGGTTCTGTTAAAAGAGTTCCAGTGACCATTGCTGCGACATACTGGTTATGATTTTCTAAAAAATTGACAAAAGATAAGATTACCCGAAAGTAAATGTTAGAAATTTTTTGACACAGTGCGCTAAATAACTGAATTGGTTTGAAGTTAATATAACAGTTGTCGCTCTTAATTGCTGAAATACTAGTCATTAAAAAAATCTTTTATATTAAATTACTTATTTTAATAAATTTAATTATAATAAAATTCTAAAAGAAGGTCAAATTATTTCTGTTTTTTTTAATCTTAATAACACCTTTGATCAGAGGGGTTTTGTTTCTAGATAGAATTGCTTCACTAATTAGCCAACAACTTGTTGCCCAAATTTTAAAAAAATCTTATCTCTTTAATCCTTATCTAAAATAAATTACACTTATTTTAAGTGGTGCAGATAAATGAACATCACGGGTTACATTTAAATTTAAAGAGAAAAATCAAATGGCAAAATCTACAGGTACAGTTAAGTTTTTTAATTCACAAAAAGGTTTCGGATTCATCACTCCTGATTCAGGAGGGAAAGATCTATTCGTTCATGTCAACAGCTTTGCAGCAGGCACGTCCTCTTTAACCGAAGGGCAAAAAGTTGAATATGTTGAAGAACAAGGTCGCAAGGGTCCTGAAGCTAAAGATGTTAAAGGTTTATAATAGCCATTTTATTTCCAAATGAAATTTTCTTCTTTATATTTTTCTTAGGATTAAAGTGGAGAGACGCATTCGGAACTTTTCGATGGGATCAATTCAATCGAAATCTATTCATTGATTCACTAACAATTAAATAGATATATTTTATCAATAGCGCCGTAAAACTTCGTCCTTTAGGTCGGAGATATAAGGCGCAGATTGCAAAGTAATTCTAATGAGGTGTCTGCTGCTGCTTCGAGGCTGGTGCAGACGCCGGAGAAGATTTTGGAAAGGTCTTTCAGTATCTCTTTCGTGAACACTCCACGGCGATATTTAGTGACAAAAACCAAATGCACATGTGGATTGAAAATGCAGTGTCTCCCGTATGAATTTCTATTGTTTTTTTCATAGACCAAAAGCATAATGCCGGTCGTGTTAATACGTAAAGCCTTCAAATACCGATTATAAATTTCAAGTACTCTTACCTAGAGAAAGTTTTACTTTACAAGTGAGTTAATGTGTTTTTTCGTAGGATATTTATATTTATGTCTATTTGTCTTTCTCAGGGTGTCATTTTTGCAGAAAACAACAACCCCAAAGTTGTTGTTGTCGGAGGAGGGTTAGCAGGTTTGTCTACAGCATACCGTTTGCATCAAGGTGATATGGACGTTGAACTTTATGAAGCCCGAGATCGAGTGGGAGGACGGGTTTTTTCTGTTAATATTTTAGGAAATGAGGCTGAGCTAGGGGCTCAAAATATAAATGATGGTGGAGAGGCTTCTAATATTCTCCAGTTAATTCATGAATTAAACTTAGAACTTACAGAAAAGAAAATTCTACTAAACCATTCTTTTTTTGACGGGAAAGATTTAATTTCAACTAAAGATGCGTTAAGCGAGCAACTGGTGGATAAGGAAGATTTAAGAGTTCAATTGGACAGTTTAAAATCCAGCTGTCGCAATATGAAAGAAGTTCTAGACGAACTCTTTGAACAGGGTAGTATTCTTTATAGAAATATAGCTACCAGATTAGCAGCCTATGAAGGAGGTTCTGTTGAAAAGTTATCTTCTGAATATATAGAAACATTATTTTATATGCTTATAGGTGGTTTATGTTCAGTTCACCAAGATGACAGTGTGAGTTTTTTATCTATAAAAGGAGGGAACTCACTACTGCCTGAGAAAATGGCGAAATTATTGGGAAGCAAGCTCCATATGAATATGCCTTTAACGAAAATTTCAAAAAATATAGATGATAAATACATACTTACGTTTGAAGGTGGCAATCAAGTAGTAGCAGATGTGTTAATTCTTGCTATTCCTTGTTCAGTCTTTGAAAGGATAGATTTTCAAATAAATGATATAGACAAGAATCGTTTCAATGTTATGAAAAACCTATCATATGGAACAAACGCCAAAATTTTGATTCCCTTTAGTGGTGAACCTTCAAAGAAAATAAACCTTGTTGAGGACAATACAGTTAGCTTTTTTGCCGATGACTCTATATTAACTTTATATTGTACAAAAGAGGCTGGATTGTTTTTAGATAATGAGATATCAGATGTATACATGCGTTCTCAGCCTGCATATGATAATGTATTTAAAGATTTAATTTTTTCTTCAAATCCAGCTGTTTACGCTGAAGATAGAACCTTTATTGATTATGACTCTGCTGTAGGCTTTAGCTGGCCAAATGATCCATATGCTAGAGGTTCGTATTCTTATATTGGAGTTGGGCAAGAAAAGATGTTAATGCCCACGTGTGAAGAAAATGGAGAAATATTTAAAGAGTTATTTGCTCCAGTCAAAGGGAGGCTTTACTTTATAGGAGAGCATACAACTATCAATGAAGACATTCGAGGAACTATGGAGGCTGCATGTGAATCAGGAGAAAGATGCGCTCGTGCAATTTTGAAAAAATACACTATTCACCCTTTCTCGGAAGAAGGAACAGAAGTTAATTAGGTAAACTTTTATAAAGATTTGTCAATAAAGATCGAGAGATGTCTCCAGAACTTTTGATTAAGCCCAACTGGCCAAAAATATCCTATTAAATCTTGGTTAGTCAGAGTGGGAGGTATTGTTGCATTCAGGATGGTGGCATAGTGAGTGTCTCTCAAACCAATAAAAAACTACTCGACCCCGTTCATCCCGAAAAGATCCCACGAGGATAATAATCAGGTCAATCAATACCCAAATACCTAGTCCACCAAGTGTTAAAATCATAAGAATTGCAGTTCCTATCTTTCCTACATAAAAACGGTGTGCACCTAGGGAGCCCAAAAACCAGCATAGCAATAACGCAATAAAGCGTGCTTTAGTCGAGATATGTGCATTACATGAGTTAAAATTTTTGTTGTTCACTTTTATATCTTATTAAATGAAATTAATAGTTAAAAAAATAAATAATAATGAATTAAAACAAACAGGAGTATAATGAAATAACTTTATAAATAAAATAAAAAATCCGGGAGATCTTCCCTGCTTTATTTTTGGGAGGTGGAGAGATACATCCAGAACTTTTAGCTTGGAATATTTAAAAACTTTCTTTAAAATTTGATGATTTTTTTAATCTTTTAAGCAAAGGGTTTGAAAATGTTATTCCTGCGGTTCTTCTCTAATTTTGCAGCTTCTTTAGATGCCAAGTTCATTAGAATTTTAGTGTTTTGGATTGTTTTACAAGCTGGATCAGCTTTCGCAAGCTCTTCAGACCAGAAAAATCCCTACTCGGAAATCAAGGATTTAAGTTACTTAAAATTTCACCAGTTATTTGATGATTATATCAATAAAAACGGCCTTAAAGATCGGTATGGTTTTTACAATGCAAAGACCAGTGACCTTATTCGTTTTCTGGAGCAATTTGTTAATTTAGAGAAGTTGAGATGTGGTTCTTTCCTTCGTTTATTCAAAGTGGAATTAGAAGAATTTGCGAAAAACCCTCCACGCCTCCCTAATCTTAAGACTTTAGTTCTTATTGGGGATTCTTCTTTACACGACCTCGGCTGGCTTGTTTCTTACCCTTCATTGGAAAGTCTAACTATATATGGTTACAAAGAGATTGATGTGGCTCCTTTGCAGGCGATGGAACATCTTTTAGATCTTAATCTACTGTGGGGAGAATCCAACGCTAAAGTTGTTCATGCCAATTGTTTACCACTATCTTTGCAATCACTCCATTTAGATAATTGCTATATAGATCCTATTGAACTTAATCATCTTAAACTCAAAAAGTTACAACTAACTTCAAAATATATCACAGGTTTGCCCGAAAAATTGGCTCTTGCCGAGCTTGAATATCTTAATCTTTCAGAAAGCTCTATCAGCAACTTGAGTGCGATTGAGGGGAATCAAAGCTTAAAGGTTTTTGTATATTCTGGGCCTACAAGAAGTGGAGTTAAAGCCAACTTTTCTATTTTGAATACTTTATCAAATTTAGAAGAGCTTGTCCTGGTTAAATTTCCCCAAAGACACGAGGAGTTAGGGGATGCTATCAATGGACTATCAAAGCTACAAAGATTGACGCTCAGTGGTAAGAAGTTATTTAATCTTTCTTGCTTAGAAGGTTTGAACCTTTCTGAATTATCGACAGAGGGTAGATTGTTAAATTTAATTCCTGATTCTATTCTTCGGAACTCCAGTTTAACAGCTTTGAGTACAACAGAACTAGAGCTTCTTGACTCTGCTTTTTCTTGGAATCAACTGTCACCAAATATTCGAAATTTAGACTTGGGGTATTCTGATTTTTGTGATTTTTCCGAGCTTTCTCGATTCCCTTTAACTAGTTTGAGCTGTGAGGATGTAGATTTCATAAATAACGAAGAGCAGCTTATTACATTTGCTCCAACTTTGGAGTCTCTTACTTGCAAAGGATCCACTATTTATTCTGTAGTAAATACATATGGTGATGATATTTTGGCATCTTTTGTAAAACTGAAGCGCCTTAATATCGATTTTGGTGAGAATAATAAATTTAATTCCCTCAACTTTCTGAAAAAACTACCTTTGCTAGAAGAACTAGAAATTAACTCAGCCAGAGAATTACCTCCAGAAGCATTCAATGTTTTTTTAGAAATGAAAAATCTGAATAATATTACTGTTTTCGATGAGACCATCGACATCTATAAGAAAATGCAAGAATTGTTAAAAAACGATATTCCCATTGAATGAGGAAAAGTTTACAGCTAGCGAGTTTTGATATGTAGAAAATATGAAGAGAAGTCTTTTCTATCTAGCTGTTTACAAAGTGCGGTCTTTCTCTGAGATTGTTGATGAAATGAAAAGACATGGGATAGTAGATTAGATTTTCATATCACTGCAAAACATGGTACTCAAGCTCTCAATGAAAGTGAGAGAACTGTTTGAGAGTTCTGAAGTAGAGGAAAAGCGAGGGTTTTTGAATTTTGTATTTCAGAACTTGGAGCCGAGAAACGTAGTCCTCTCAGTACAAGTGTGTGAACCATTTAAAATGTATTGAAAATAGTTAGAAGACAAGAGGTTTATAAATGCCATTTCTAATTGTTAAACCTATTTTCTTTGAGTTATTATTTGTAGCTATCCCATTGGCATTCATTTCAATATATAAAAAATCAGCGTAAAATCATCACAATTGGCGAGCGAGGTGATTGCTTAGATGAAAATCATGATTTTCTTGAAAAATATGAAATTTCAAATCAAGGTGCAGTTCTAATTAGGCCTGATGGACACGTTGCTTGGCGTTCGAATGATGAGAATGGAAAAATGCCGCATTTTTCATGGTTGCATTAATAATGACTCATAGAAAATTTTAATTCCCTGTAAGGGAGATATGGAGAGACGCGTTCAGAACTTTCGATTGGGAAAAATTCAAATTTTTATACAATGTTGAAACCATAAACATTCATTTTTAAAGCATCAATTCAGAGCAATTTTCAGCTGAAAAAAGTTCATATTTCCCAATTTTTTGAGATTTATCACCTCCATAGATCACAGCTCCATCTTCAGCACGTTCGGATGCTTGTTTATGAAAATAGTTCAGACCTTCGGAAAAAGAGGGTGAAAAAGTTTTACTGCTTTTGATTTCAATTGGCGTAAGTTTACTTCCTCTTTGATAGAGAAGATCAACTTCTTTTCCTGCAACATCCCGATAAAAATAGAGGCGAGGATCTAAAGCTTGGTTGTACCTTGCCTTCATGAGTTCAATAATAACCCAATTTTCGAATAGGTTTCCATATAGAGCGTCTCTTTTTAGTTGTTCTTCTGAGTCGATGTTAAGGAGGTGACAAGCAAGACCTGTGTCTGCAAAATAGAGTTTGGGTGATTTAATTAATCGTTTGCCGAAATTTTCAAAATAGGGCTCTAATTGCACCAAAACATAGGTTGCTTGTAAAACTGCAATCCACTCTTTTATTGTAACTGCAGAGACTCCCACGTCTGTGGCCAGGCTAGCATAGTTAATAAGCTGACCAATTCGGCTTGCAACAAGTTTGATAAACCGTTCAAACTGCATGATGTCCTTAACTTGAAGTAATTGACGAACATCTTTTTCAACGTAAGTTTGAAAATAGCTGCTATAAGCATTGGTAATTGGCAAGTCTTCTGCATAAATTTTGGGATATCCCCCTTTTAGAATGATTTCATCAAAGGAGTCATTGATTTTTGCCTCACGAATTTCTTTAATGCTGAGTGGAAGAAGTCTTAAAAGTGAGGTGCGTCCTGCAAGCGACTGAGATACTGCAGAATGGAGTTCTGCTTGGTGACTTCCAGTTAAAATAAACATCCCTTTTTGATTAGATTCATCGACCAGAACCTGAATATAGGAAAGAAGGTGCGGAGTTCTCTGGACTTCATCGAAAATTGCACCGTCAGGATAAGAGCTCATAAAGCTCCTGGGATCCTCAGTGGCCAAGGCTCTATTTTCGGCATCTTCCATATTGACATAGGGTTTATGAGGAAATGCAGCTTTCACAAGGGTGGTCTTCCCAGATTGACGAGGACCCAGTAGAGTTACAACTGGGTATTTTTCGCTAAGTACTTGTATATGAGTCTTTAAAAATCTTTTAAACATTGAATCACCTTAGATATTCTGAAGTATAACTTTAGATTATCCTAAATTCAATTGAAAAATCATAAAGGTTGATCTGATATAATTTGTTTGAAGTGCATAGATGCTTTTGGGATTTTTGATTGTATTCTATTCAAGTATGCGTGCCTGTCTCAAGTTTTCAATAAAGGTCTTGCCTTGGGCAGTTAACTGATACTCTTCCCAAGTTGGTATTCCAGAAGATTTAACTCCACTATCCCTACCGCTCTTTTGGAGCAATTCATCTTTTCAGAAGGAAAAATACCTGTAGTTCACTTAATCCGGGTAGGAGAATCACATGCGCAGTTTGAGTCTCACAAAAAAGGGTAATACTTTTCTTTCAAATTCGCCATATCGTCGATTCAAAAGGCTGAGATTTTGCTTATAAATTTGGAGAGCCTTTTTGATCGATCTATTTTGTACGGTGGTATCGAGCATTTTAGTACAAAGTGCAATTATCAAAGGAATGGTTCTGACATTCTTCGTATGGGATAATATGATGGATATCGATAGGATATTTTTTGCATTGTATAGCACATCGATGTCCAGCTTCTACTTCAACTTGCCTTCTAAGTTTCTTTGGAATAGCAGTGCGTTTTGACAACGGATCTCCTTTAAAAGGGAAAAAGCCTATCAGCTATGATAGGCTTTGACAAGGTTTATCAATGGAGGTCCAGAGACGCGTTCAGAACTTTTGATTGGAAGAAATTGTCAAATTTTACAACACTTTTTCAAAAGTTTCAAAGAGGGATACTATGCAGTCGGTAATCGTAAAAAAGAGTATTTCTGCTGAATTAGCAGACATGATAATCAAAAGTGCCATTGCAGCAGCAATAGCAGTAAAAAAATATATGGTTATAGCAATTGTAGACGAGAGTGGTCATTTGAAAACATTCCATCGGATGGATGGCTCCGCTTTAATAAGTATTGAAGTTGCCCAAATCAAAGCTTATAGCGCTGTTGCTAATGCTTGGGGATTTGCTACTCATGAAATTTTCGAGCAGAGTCAAAAAAGTCCAGCTACCAAAGTTGGTATTCCATTACTTCCGAATTACACTGTTTTAGGAGGAGGATTTCCTATCAGAGTAGATGGAAATATTGTAGGAGGCATTGGAGTATCTGGTGGAAGCATTGAAGAGGACATTTCTATTGCCCAAGCAGCTTTGGAAATCATCAAATAACGTGGCATAAATTTTGCTTTGTTGCAGTCTTTCTCTCTTTCACTAAAAATTTAAAATCTGTAAAAAATGTTATCATGTTTATGAATCTTGTCTTTTCTATTTTCAATTTTTTCAATCTTGCTCGATGGTGCTTGGTGGATGATTAGATTTAATAGAGAGGAAAACATATTCAGAATTTTGATTGGGATAATTTAGAAATTTTTCTATGATCAAGAACTTAAAGTATCAATTTCAGGAGAAATATGAAATCAAGCGAGAAGAAGCTATTTGCCGTATATTTAGGTGGGCGGGCTGATAGATGCAATATCGAATTACATGATGTGGTTTTTGTTGCTGGCGCTTCGATTGAGGAAACCTATCCATTATTGGCTAAGAAATGGTTTGGCAATTTACAGGGATTTCATATTGACTCCTATGTTGAGTTACAAAATATTAACGGCTATAAAATTGAACTTAGTCAATCTCCGCCTAAAGATCATTCTTTAAAAAAGCTATATTTTATTAATCTGGGTGCTTATAAACCCGAAGAATTCACAGAATACCATCAAAGTGCATTTTATGTAGCAGACTCCGCACCAGATGCTATAAAAAGAGCGAAATCAGAATTGTGTCAAGGACTTCAAACAATTCATAAGGATGACGTAGTGATACTTGATAAGGTTAGCGATCCTGTTGATTTTGATGTTGATGATGTGTTGGAACTTCGGGTAGTGGATTCTTATTATATTTCTTTAACCCCTACATCATCCATTGAACAAATGATGCCCGTTTCGGCTTACATTAAGCTAGATTTTCTTGTAACAAAATAGAAACGAGCTTTTCTTTGCCCAAACTTTTAGTTGATGTGTAATTAGATAAAGCTGATGCTTATACACGTTCTAATAGAGCACTAAATGTTTTGGAAGCACTCATACTACAAATGGCATTGGAGGGTTGTTGGACGCATTCAGAACTTTTGATTGGGTATCGGTTATTCTTCCAGAGTCTTTTCTTTCGATTAGTTTTTGATTTGAGTACATTATTTACCGTTTTTAGTGTATGTATATCCTGTTGTATACATTAGAGTGTATATCTAACTCTCTTAAACTTGAGAAAATCAATGATAGAAAATATTTGTATACACTAAAATGCATAATTAGTGTTCACTAAGGTGAAAGTGTACATTAGAACGAATTCAAAATGAGGCTTAGCTATGTCCAATCCGTTTAAACCCGATAAGCTTCCAATATCAAACATTGATTGGGCTAGCCTAATCAAATTAATTGGGGAAGCAAATGCGGCTTTAGCCCGTTTTGATGGATTACTACATGGAATGGTCAATCCTGAGATATTATTGTCCCCACTTACACTAAATGAAGCAGTGCTATCTTCGCGAATTGAAGGGACAAATGCCACAAATTCAGAAGTTTTAGAATTTGAGGCTGGTTCTGAATTTGACCCAGAAAAAACGAATGATATCCAAGAAATTAAAAATTACAGAAAAGCATTGTTAGATGCCGAAACTGCATTGGAACAGGGGCGTCCCATTTCACTCAGTTTGATAAAATCTCTTCATCAAACACTTATGCAAGGTGTGCGAGGGAAAGATAAAAGACCCGGTGAGTTTCGTTCTGAACAGAATTGGATTGGTCCAAAAAATTGTAAAATGGAGCGAGCGTCATTTATCCCACCATCTCCGCTAACTATTCATGACCATTTAGAAGATTGGATTTCACATATTAATCTAAATGAAGAAGTATTGAGTCAGCTAGCTGTGGTCCACGCTCAATTCGAAATCATTCATCCATTTATGGATGGAAATGGGCGTATTGGTCGAATTCTTATTCCTCTTTTTTTATACCAGAAAAAAATGTTGCATAGACCAATGTTCTTTCTGAGTGAATATTTAGAAGAAAGAAGAGATGAGTATTGTGATTCCTTAGGTCACATTTCTGCCAAGGGTGATTGGGTAGGTTGGTTGAATTTCTTTCTCGAAGCAGTGCGTGCACAAGCCATCAGAAATACGAATAAAGTAAAAGGGATTCTAAGTTTATATGAGATGCTTAAGGTTGAGTTTCAGAAAGAGACTAAATCACAGTTTGCACAGTCTGCTTTAGATGCATTTTTTCAAATACCTATTTTGAATACTAACATGTTCATGAAACTTACAGGGATTACAAATAGAACAACTTTAGGGAAAATTTTATCCCAACTTGAGAGTGCAGGATTTATAAAATTACTTAAGGAAGCATCAGGAAGAAAGTCTGCTGTATATGCGCTTCCCGAGTTACTCAATATTGCCGAGGGAAAAAACATACTTTGAAAGGGTAAAAGCCCATCAAATTGATAGGCTTTTAAAACGTTTCATAAGGTTTGGAGGTGGAGAGACGCATTCAGAACTTTTTCTTGGGATAATTTAGCTGAAAAGGCTATAACTTTTTCTAAAATTTATATCAGTAGAGGAGTCTATGGATAGAGGAGAAGTAATACTTTACACAACAACTGATGGTCAGACTTCTATCCAATTGCGAATTGAAAATGGAAGTGTATGGTTATCGCAGTTAGAATTGGCAGAGTTATTTCAGACCACTAAGCAGAATATTAGCCTTCATATCAAGAATATTTTAGGAGAGGGAGAGCTTGACAAGTCAGTAGTCAAGGAAGACTTGACAACTGCATCTGATGGGAAACGCTATCAGACTAAATTTTACAATCTCAGTATGATTCTAGCTGTTGGCTATTGGGTTAGTTCTCATCGTGGAACGCAGTTTCGACAGTGGGCAACAACCCATTTACAGGAATATTTAATCAAAGGCTTTGTAATGGATGATGCTCGATTAAAAGAGCCAAAGCCATGGGATTACGATTGTAGCTTAATTTTTAGGAATTAGGTTCATGCCAACAATTTCAGAATTTTTTGGTATTTTGATTCTTATGTATTATAGTGATCATGCTCCACCACATTTCCATGCAAAATATGGTGAATATGAGGCCTTGATAAAAATTAATCCTATTGGTTTGTTAAAAGGAAATTTGCCTCCAAGAGCTTTAAGTTTGGTAATAGAGTGGGCACAAATCCATCAAAAAGAATTGATGGAGGATTGGGATTATGCTGCAAACAACAAAAAACTATACAAAATTCCACCTCTCCAATAAATGGAAAGATATGGAATTCAAGAAAGCTAAAATTGTTTCTTGTGAACCAAGACCGAATTATCGGGTTTGGATTCGTTTTGACGATGGCCTAGAAGGTGAAGTAGATTTAAGTGATTTGGTAGGCAAGGGAGTTTTTGAAGCTTGGGAATCAGTTGAATTTTTCAACCAAGTTCATGTTGATCCTAAAACTGATACTTTATCTTGGGGAGAAGATATTGACCTAGATCCTTATGTTTTAAGGGATAAAATCGAAGATGATAAAGAAAAACAATCTGACACAGATGGCAATTTTTAAAGGTTGTCGCCAAACTTCTATTTAATTAGTGGGATAATCTCATATGAAGTCTTTTATTGTGCTTTACTCTCACAAAAATAAGAAATATCTGACTGAAGAGATGGTCCGAGGACATATTTCATTTTTAAAGAAACTAAAAGCTAGGAATATACTAGTTATTTGTGGACCTTTTATCGATAACGAAAGAGCTATGGTAATTCTAAGAAGTTTAAGTAAAATTGAGGTTGATAAATTAGTTAAAGAGGATCCTTTTGTTAAAGAGAAGTATTATGAACATTATGAAATTGCGGAATTTATCGAAGCAAATCAAGAAAACGATTGGCTTATGTCCCATTCTCAAACAAAAAATAATAATCTTGATTAATACAATGCACTAACTTTTGTAAAAGCACTTTTACGCGAATCTTATAAAGCTGGGATAAAAAGCAGCTTAAGGATTAAAAGGATTTATACGCAACTTAAGCTTATTTTTTGGATTGAGCAAGTTTAAATGGAGGTGGAGAGACGCGTTCAGAACTTTTGATTGGTTAAAATTAATGAAAGCTAAAAAAGTAGCAATCATTTCTAAAGGAAAGAATTTCAATTAGAAATCCATTTATTTCTATTGCGTCCTGCTCGTTTAAGTTGAAGCCTTTTTAAAGGCCTTTGTATAACTTTTAGTTATGGATCCTTTGTAGATATATTAAAAGATTTATCCGATGGTAGGGCGCATCCTGGGGCCAGAAGAACAGGAGCTTGAAATGCTTTTCCTAAGACAAAAATACCTTTGCTTACAGGATCGAAGCAGTAACGAAGCGAAGTTGGATTTCCATAGCGCGGATTATTTGGAGAAAATATAGATTTCGATTCCGATGAGATATAAGTAGGCCAAAAAGCATGTACAATAGTACCTTTTTTTGGATCTTGATCAACCCACCAATGTCCTGCATAAGCTTGATTTTGCTTCCATAGTGTACACGATCCATCTGCATTAAAATACAACATATATAAGCTCTTACTTTGACGTGTGATTCCACAAATTGTATTGCCTACAACCACTTCATGAAACATCTCCTTATTCATGCTTTGGTAGTTTACAGTAAATTCATCAGCACAAAGAAATGAACAAAAAAGATAAAAAGCGCAGATTTTGACTAAAATCAAGTTTTTGGTGCCTAATCCCATTTAAATTCACCTTTAAAAAAAATCTAAGTAGGAAGTAGTTTATAGAATTTTAAATTTATGACAACCAAAATTCTGAATGAATCTCTTCACCTTTATCCAATTTAGAACTTAGAAAAAATAGGCAAAGTTTTTTAATTTTAAATACAAGGGATTAAGACTAATAGGTGTTGAGTTTGAATCTCTTTATATACGTTCTTTAAGTAAAGGAACTATTTTAGCACACTCCTCTTCATATACAGGGGCGAGATCGCCTGATTTATCATTAACCATTGTTTCAAATTCCGAGAAAGGAACGAGCTTTACTTCACTAACTTCGTTAGTATCAAAAGAAATATCCTCTAATCTTAGATCGATCCAGCCAGCGTAAACGTCGTTAAACTGCCTGTCAATATATGCAGGACTTATTTCTGCGTCTTGTCTGAAAGAAAATAAAAATTCAATATTTGTATTATCTCTATCAATACCTAATTCTTCTTTTAACTCCCTTAGCACTGCTTCTCTGCTATCTTCACCAGCATCAACATGGCCTGTTACAGATATGCTGAACATACCAGGATAGTGGTCTGTATTGAGGGAGCGGCGTTGAAGAAGAAGATTATTTGATTTATCAAATAAATACAGATGAACAGCACGGTGTATTTTTCCTTGTGCATGAATTTCTTGCCTAGAAAGCACCTTTCCTGTTGGATTGCCATGGTCGTCAAGAACATCAATTTGTTTTGGTTCAGTAAAAGTAGACATTTTTTTTAGAGATTTTGTTATTAATATTCTATATTATTCTTTTATTTTATTTTTTATATAAAGTAGACTTTAAATTTAAGAACATATACTAAGCTAAGTTAATTTTAAGATGCTTTCCTAATGCCCTTGCGGCTTTTGCAAATGTTTTTAGTGTAGAAGGGCATTCAGGATCTAGAATGCGATCAACCGCAGACCGGCTAGTTTCCAATCTTGCAGCAAATTCTGATTTATCAATTTTTTGTCTTTTCATTTCTTTTTCAATTTGAAAAACAAAAACTCTTTTAGCTGCAACAGATTCAGCTTCTTCAAGTAATCCTTCTTTTTCAAGAAAGTCGTCAAACTTAGAACCAATATGTTTTTTCATATCTACCTCAATGTTTTGGCTCGTTTAAGAGCTATCTCTAAATCTTGAGAGGGTGTCTTTTGACTTTTCTTAATAAAGCCATGTAAGAGCACCATCTTATTTTCATGCATCATAATAATATTCGCGCTATTCCATTTCTAAAACTGCTTCTCACTTCCCAAATACCTTACCTAGGTTTTTTACAAGCGGCATTCCTAATGGCCAGCCCATTTCAACTGTTTTAATATCCTCTCCAATAATTTTTTTCTGATGTTTAATAAGAGATTTTAACCAATCTCTTACTGGCTCTTTGTTTGTGTCTTTCCAAAAAACAACAGATACAATCTTTTTAGGAGGAAAGTTAGTCATTCAATCATTCTCAGTTTAATAATGATTGTACCAATTTTGGTACATTAGAGCAAGGGAAGTTCTGAATTAGAACTTAACTTTTTTAAAATTAAATATTTATGAAATTTATTTTCAGAAATGGAGGTGGAGACGTATTCAGAACTTTTGCTTGGAAGATTCTAGAGGGACGCTTGTTTGAATTCCGTTGTACTTGGACTTAATTACAATAATTTGAGGGAGAATCCATTATCATTTTGATGGAAAATAATGTGTATATCCTTCTTTTCAAGGATTTATAACGATTTTGAGGACTTTTCTTCATTTTTTATATGCTGTTTAACTAGAAGAGTCATTTTATAAGTGAATTGACCAAATAGTCATTATTCTGAAGAGATATATCAAAAAAATCAATATTTTGATGGAAAAATAATCGGTTTTAAGGTAATTTTGTGAAAAAGTAATAGAACCTTGGAGAAGGCGATTATGTGGAAACTAGACATTCCAAATGGGGCTGAACCGATAGGTTACCGCTTTCTTTACGAGCACTTCCGACTACGAGTGCTTGGCCATTATCGCTGGTCCTATACCGGCCCTGGTTGGGAATCTAAAGAGTTTAAATATGAACACAGCTATGTTCAGCTACGGTTATATCCTAAATCGTATGAAATTGAATCGGATCCCATTAAGCATGTGGAATTTGCTTTGAAGCATGAGGGGCTTAATCTAAATATTATCAAACAGTCACTTAAGTATATTGGGCGTGAGAAGGTGTGTGAATACATAAAATCCTCCCCAACGGGGAAGTATGCTAGAAAAATTTGGTTTTTATATGAATTTCTATTGGAAGACATTCTCCCAATAGACGATATTGGACGAGCTTCGTATGTTCTCTTGGTGAATCCGAATGACTACTACTGTGGAAAAGATGTAAAGAGCTCTAGGCATCGGGTAGTTAACAACTTGCTTGGAAATCGCTTTTTTGCCCCTTTGGTTAGAAGATCAGCAAGACTAACACAGCTTGAGGAGCGGAATTTGTCTGAAGTAGCAAGGAACATCACTAAGCAGTATGATGAATCCATTCTTGCAAGAGCCGTTAGGTACTTGTACACTAAGGAAACGATTGCCAGCTGGGAGATAGAAAGAGAAAAACCAGATAAAGCTAAAGCTGCTCGCTTTGTAGCATTACTACAGAGAGATTATTCTCGAGATCAGCTGACAAAAAATATGTTGGTGTCGATCCAGCGGGAGATAGTAGATGATCGTTTTGCCCTGGATGATTACAGGTCGTTTCAAAATTATGTTGGAGAGGAGCCAGAACCGGGAGAAGTCCTTGTTCATTATATAGCTCCTCGGCCTTGCGATCTTCCTGATTTAATGGATGGATTGCTTCAATGTGCTAGTCGGATGTTTGCTTCTCAAGTCGATTCTGTTATTGTTGCGGCTATTATTTCATTCGGTTTTGTATTTATGCATCCCTTTGAGGATGGTAACGGAAGGCTTCACCGGTTTTTGATTCATTACGTACTGTCAAAACTTGGTTTTACGCCCCAAGGAATAGTATTTCCCATATCTGCTGTAATTTTACGTAAAGAAAGAGAATATGACAGGGTGCTTGAGTCTTTTTCGAAGCCGTTATCGGAACTGATAGAAAACTATGAAATCAACGATCTTGGAGAGATGACCGTAAACAGTGAAACTGGGGATTTCTATCGATATGTAGATTTCACCACAATAGCGGAATTTCTATATCAATGCGTTGATCAGACTGTACAGACAGATCTAGGAAATGAACTAGACTTTTTAAGCAGGTATGATGTGATTAAGCGCCAGCTTAAAGAAGTTGTAGATATGCCTGATAGAAGAATAGACCTGTTTATCAAGTGCGTGCGTCAAAACAATGGCAGTCTTTCAACTAGAAAACGCAGCTCTTTGTTTAAGATGCTTACTGAAGCAGAAGTTGATCAGATGGAAAATATAATCAAAAAAAATACTCGTTAGTATCGAGCAGTTTAATATCCACTTCTGTTGGATGGGATGAAACGTAGCGCAAAAGAAATTCTATCAATGTCTGATAAGGTTAGATAAGGTTTTTGTAGGTGGAGAGAATCGAACACGTCATGGAAAAGAAGTATTTCTTTAATCAAAAATCTATGCATTCTTATAGAGAAAAATAAGTAATTTTAATTACGCTAAAAATCTTGCAGATCATAATTTTACGCAATTTTTACGCACTAAACTACATCAAATAGCAGTAAGACTATTTTTGCTTGCTAGTATCTTAGATTATACCTTTGTGACTCATGTGACGGATGTGACTTATAGAGAGTGCTTGTCACATTGTATTGATTTCATCACAGTTCAGAAAACTGTTTTTTTAACAAAGACCAAAAAGGAGTTATAAAAAGCTCAATCGACAAGTAATTTATTTAATTTTAGTTAATGAAACATTTTATTTTACTTAAATACCCTCTTACTTAAAATCTCCAACTTTCTAAATTTTAAAAAACTATTTTATATGGCAGCTCAAATTGAAAATAGACCACAATTTATTCCTCAAGGATTTTCTGTAGATGGAGTTCAGCATCAGTGGAGAATTAATGGAAATGAAAAGATAGTAAGTATTCTTAAAGATGAAAGGAATATATCTATATGTCATGTGTTTAATACTGCAACTCAGAAATACACAGTTCGTCCTATCATAAAAGATAGGCCAAAAGAGTGCGTTAGATCAAAATTTGAAAATAGAGAGGAAAAGTGTCCTTCATGGAAAAAAATGGTGCCGGTAGTAGTTGATACACCAAAAGGGCCAATGTGTGTTTTTAAAAAAGAAAATGAAAAATGCTGGTCCAAAAGTCATATTAAAGTTGATCAGTCTTCTATATTAGTGTGGACCTTTAGTAAGGAAGTAGGATTTAAATATCATCACTTTATATTTTCTGAGCCAAAGATAGAAACAAATTTAGATATTGTAATCCTTTGTCTTAAAACGAATAGAGTTAAAAGAGAGCGGTTATCTTCAGTTCCTTATACACCTCTTTATCCAATTATTCCAACTACTCATCACATTCACGATCTTGATACGTTTAGCAGAACTCGGTTTTATGAACTATTTATGGATGCATTGCCTTATC
>Ga0210057_1000312_pt1 | contig 82330 bp, 102 predicted proteins | sample CryGeyCG2114_010_2_FD_183968 | JGI IMG/M metagenome (GOLD analysis project Ga0210057, IMG submission 183968) | Groundwater microbial communities from aquifer - Crystal Geyser CG10_big_fil_rev_8/21/14_0.10 (SPAdes) (version 2) | ecosystem: Environmental > Aquatic > Deep subsurface > Groundwater ... | reverse complement strand
TGAGAATGACCTTTTATTCTAAGTTTAAAATATTCTTTTCTTATTTCTTCTTTTTTCATTAGATTCACAGGTTTTCACCTGCGAACTAATTTTCGGTGCTAGTGACATATGTCTGTTGCTTGCACATTATAACAAAGTTTATAAATTAAAATTCTCTCAAATTTCTAATCGATTGTACCATATCGACACGGAATAAATTCTATGTTCGTGACGCGTTATATGGGAGATTAAATTAAGATGGCAGAAATAGAAGAACAATTAAAAAACGCATTAGTGGAATTACGAAAAGGTAAAGAAAGAAAGTTTGACCAAACTCTTGACTTAATTATTAATCTACAAAAATTCAATGTAAAAAAAGACACTGTTAATATTTTTATTTCTGTTCCAAATAAAATCCGAGAGAAAAAAGTTGGAGCATTTTTAGAAGTTAAACACAAAGATGTTGATACAATCACACCTGAGCAATTCAAAAAATATAATGATAAAAAAGAATTGAAAAAATTAGTTAGAAAATATGATTTCTTTATTGCACAAGCAAGTCTTATGCCAAAGGTTGCTACAACTTTCGGTAGAGTTTTAGGTCCTACTGGAAAAATGCCGTCGCCACAATTGGGAATTATGATGAATGTCGACGACAAAATGATTACAGAGTTAAAAAAGAAAATTAATAATAGTGTTAAAATTCGAACAAAAGAATCTAGTATAAAAATTCCAATAGGAAAATATAGTATGAAAGATGAAGAATTAATTGAAAATATTGTTACTATTTATAATAAAGTTCTTGGGGAACTTCCTCGAGAAAAAGAGAATATCAAAAATGTTGAATTAAAATTCACTATGACTAAACCTGAGAAGATACAAATAAGATAAAATGAAACAAGCAGTTGAACAAATTCCAGAAAGAAAATTGAATTCAGTAAAAGAATTGGTTGATTTAATTAAAAGTAGAAATACAATTTTAATTGCATCAATTAAGAATTTACCAGCTTCGCAATTTCAAGAAATTAGTAAGAAACTTCGAGGAAAAGCAGTTGTTAAAGTTCCGAAAAAAAATTTAATTTTTAGAGCACTTGATGAATCAGGTAATAAAGAAGCAGAAAAAGTTAAAGAGCAAATTGATGATAGTGTTGCGATTTTATTTTCAAATTTAGATTCTTATGAATTAGCTTCAGAATTATTAAAGAGTAAAACAGCTTCGAAAGCAAAGCCAGGACAAGAAGCTCCATTTGATATTGAAGTTGAAGCAGGTCCAACAGATTTGGTTCCAGGCCCTGCAATTAGTGAACTTGGTGCTTTGGGAATTCAAATTCAAATTGATAAAGGTAAAATTAATATTAAAGCTCCTAAAGTTATTGCAAAAGCAGGAAGCAAAATCTCTCAAGGTGCAGCAGACATTATGGCAAAGCTGGACATTAAACCTTTCTCAGTTGGATTTATTCCTTTATCAGGTTTTGATACAAAAACAGGAAAATTATATTTAGAAATTAGAATTGATAGAGAAGGTATTACTAATGAACTTTCTATATCTGCTGGCAAAGCATTATCTTTTGCAATGGAAATTGGTTATGTATGTTCTGAGACTGTTAAATTAATGTTACAAAAAGCAGGTTCACAAGAAAAGAAATTAATTAGAGTTATAACTGGTGAACCAGAAGAAGTTGTAGAAACTCAAGTTGAAGAAATTAAGGAAGAACCTAAAAAAGAAGAGAAAGCAGAAAGTTCTGCTGAAGGGTTGGGGGCTCTTTTCGGATAAGATGAAAACAATTGAAAGTTACCAAATATCTGATATTGGAAAAGTTGAGATAAGAGAATATCATGACAAATATGATGCAGTTTACAAAAGCGAAAAAGCAGGTTATTGGGAAATTATGCTAGGTAAATGCTCATCAAGGGGCGACGCCAGAAGAGCTTCAGAAGGATATTTATCTGTATTGTGTAAAAACAAATTAGAAGGGATTGCAAATACAAAAGAAGCTGGTTGGATGAGACAATTTAAAATTCAAACTCCTAAATTAAATTCAGGAGAGGAAAAATAAATGGAATACATATATGCAGCATTATTGCTACACAAACTTGGAAAAGAAGTTAGTGAAGAGAACGTGAAAAATGTTGTTGCAGCTACTGGTGCTGAAGTTGATGAATCAAAAATCAAATCTTTAGTTGCTAGTTTGAAAGGTGTTGATATAGAGAGTGAATTAGCAAAAGCTGGTTCGGTTTCTGTTGCTCCTGCTGGAGCTAGTGCACCTGCGGAAAAGAAAGAAGAAAAGGTTAAAGAAGAACCTAAAGCCGCTGCAGCAGAAGGACTTGGCGCTTTATTCGGGTAGTTTTAATTTTAATTAATAATCCTACGCCAAGTTCAAACTTCTAGTTTGAACACTAACTGAAAAAGCATTTATTAAAATGGAAATCACAAAATTTTTCAAATATTCTGCAATTTTATTTTTTACATTAATTTTATTTTTACCAATTAATTCTGAAATGTGGAAACCTCTTGGAATTGCCGGATTTATTTCTGGAATAATGTGGATAAAGAATATAATTTTTTAACTAAAATTTTATAAGACTTCTTAATTTTGAATACACTATGACATGGTCTTTATATGAAGGTGATAGATTTCTTAAGCCAAAAGTTTTCTCTAATGGCAAATCTCAGAAAGATATTGTAAATGAAGTTTTAGATTTGGTGAATAAAGGGCAAAGAGTTATTTTTATTAAAGGAGTTTGTGGAACTGGAAAGTCTGCGATTGCCTTAAACATTGCAAGAAAATTGGGAAAAACTTCAATAGTTGTTCCTGGAAAAAATCTTCAGACACAATACAAAAATGATTATGAGGGGGGCAAACATATTTTAAAAGAAAATAATGAAAAATTAAAAATTAGTGTTATCACAGGACGAAACAATCACAAATGCAAATTTCTCGAAGACAATAAGAATGCAATTCCAATATTACTTAAAGAAGTTGACTCAAAACTTAATGATATTTTTGCAGGAAGAAGAGAAGAAATTAAAGACACAATTGGCAAAGATATTTCTGCAGACAATCTTAACATTCCTTGTAAAATAGAAATTAAAGAAAAAAATTGGAATCGAATTAAAAAATATTTGAAAGAGAATAAAGATATTGATGCAAGAGATTTGTTAGATATTAAAGATGTAAAAAGAGTTTCAGTTGCAGGAGTTTGTCCTTACTGGTGCCCTGTAATTCCAGAAAGATATGAACTTGGAGGAAAAAGTTTTGTGAATGCAAAACAAAAAAAATATACTGGATTAAAAAATACTAATTTTATTTTATATCAAAGAAAACCTGGTTGCAAATTCTATGAGCAATTTCATTCTTTCATAGATTCAGATGTGATAATTTTCAACTCGATGAAATATAAATTAGAATCTTTGCTGAATCGTAAACCCTCTACAGAAGTTGAAATTATCGACGAGTGCGACGAATTTTTAGATAGTTTTTCAAATCAAAAAATAATCAATTTAGATAGATTGCAAAATGCTTTGGTTTATTCAATTTTAGAAGGAAATGAATCTGGAAATATAATTCAAGAAATTAGTTCAATTGTGAAACAAATAAAATTAAATCCAAGAATTGCAGATGCTTGTATTTCAGGGGATATAATTCCTCTTAAGGAAACTGGTGTTTATGATTTATTTAAGGCGATTTTGAAATCTCCAGAATTTTTAGAAGAACTTGATGATGAAAATTATTTATTTGATGTTCAAGAAAGTGCCAGAATGTTTGAGGAATTTTTAGATGAAACTTACATAACCATCTCGAGAAAAGATGAAAATATGATTCTTAGTTTGGTTACAACAAATCTTGCAAAAAAATTTAAAGAACTTGTGGACAAAAATAAAATTATTGTTTTAATGTCTGGAACAATTCATTCTGAAAATGTTTTGAAAAATATTTTTGGAATTTCTAATTTTGAAATTATCGAGGCTGAGACAGAACAACAAGGGCAAATTGAAGTTCAGAAAACTGGTTTAGAAATGGATTGTAAATATGCAAATTTTTCTATGAGAAAATTCACTCGAGAAGATTATTTGAAAGCATTGAATAAATGTGTTCAAGTTGCAATTAAACCTTGCTTAGTTCATGTTAATGCTTTTGTTGATTTACCGACTGATGAAGAAAAATATATATTGAATCTTGATTATTTGAAATCTCGAGGAGAATTAATTGAAATTCAAGAAGAAGATAAAAATGGGAAATTAATTGAGGAATTTAAATTCGGTGGAGAGGAAGTTCTTTTTTCTACTCGAGCTTCGAGGGGAATTGACTTTCCTGGAGATGAATGCAAATCAATTGTATTTACAAAATATCCAAATCCAAATGTGCAAGATGCTTTTTGGAAAATTTTAATGAAAACAAAACCACAATTTTATTGGGATTTTTATAAAGATAAAGCAAGCCGAGAACTTTGGCAAAAAGTTTATCGAGGTTTAAGATTCAAAGAAGACCATGTTTTTTTATTGAGTCCTGATACAAGAGTTTTAGAAGCATTCGAAAAATAAAAAAGATTAACAAACATTTAAAAAAATAATAAACATTAAGAAATTATGTCTAAAAAGAATTGGTTTAAACGACATAAGATTTTATCAAGTATACTCGGTTTTTTCTTATTGTTAATTCTAATCGGAATGTTGAATGGAGTAAATGATGCTGTTGAAAATGACATGAAATATTCGGGATATTCTCGAAACGGACTAGTCACTGTAAACTCTAATCTTCTTGTTCCCCAAGATTCAGAAATTGATAGAATATGGAAAATTAATGATATAACTTTCATAACTATAAATGAGACTGGTTTTATCGAGGGTGCTGAAAGAAAAATAAATAAAGTTAAATCTCTTGAATCAAGTCATGTGATTGCGAGAGCATATCGTTTTAATTCTGTAGAAAAAGCAAATCAATTTTATACTCAAGAAAAAGAAAAGATTAATATAAGGGGTGTAGAGGAATGGGGCTTGGGTAGTAATTGTTTTGGGATTGAAAAAGATGTAGTCTTATCTGGTTATGCTAAATGTTTTTGCTTAAGAAATAATATTGTATTTTATATTGAATCTGTTTCAAATTCTTATAACTATGCCAGCGACGGAAAAGAATTTATGAATATAATGATTAAAAAAGTATGAACGGGGGTTGCCAGTGCTCGTAAGCCTACTCGAATTTTTCAAACTCTACTCCCTCAAAGAAAAGCTGTTATAGATAATTTCATTTAGCACTGTTCTTTAAGCTCGCCCAATATTCATTGAGTTCTATTGATGCTCGAAAATGACTCATCCCATTTAATCGATTTTTCCAATAATTCACCATTCCAGAAACACTATCTACTCTTCGTTTTGCTTTTACTAAATTTCTTTTAGATGCAGATTTTGCTTGATAAGTTTTGAATTTGTCTTCTTTTAATTTTTCTTCTTCCTCTTTTACCCAACCTAAAACTTCTTGCATTTCCTCTTGAACTTCTTTATATTTTTCTTCTAATTCTTCTTTTGATAAAGGAGCTTCTTTTTTCTTTTTGTAGTATTGCATATATCATTAAAGATTGTGTATTTTAAAAATTGATTTATTAAAACGCCCCCGCCAGGAATCGAACCTGGGAGCCCAAAGGGCCCGGTTCTCAAGACCGGTGCAATACCATTATGCGACGGAGGCTTATTTACATTTATTAAGATTAATTGTATATTTTAAACTTTCCTAAATTCTAAAAATTTTTTTCCAAAAAGGTTTCTTAATATTAATAGGACGATTATATTCATCAATTATTTGATGTTTGATTACAGGTTTTTCCTTAAAAATTGGAACTTCTTTTGCAAGTTCTTTGTTTGCTTCGACTATTGCACTTTCAATAATTACTTTTGCATAACCTTGATTAATTAAAGCCCATCTTAGTGATTCAATCGAATAACCTTTTTTGATATTTTTTTTAACATATTCTATAAGTTTAACTCTATAATTTTCAGGCATAAAAACAAAAGAAAAAACTAGTTTAAAAAATTAGTTATCTAATTATGATTGGTTTTTTTTCATTATAATACTTAATTGCTTCTTTAAGACGAGATTCTGATTCAGAATAAATTGTTAATAATTTATCACCTTTCTTAACTTTGTTTAACAAATGGACATAAAGAAATAATCCAGATGATTTATCTACTGGGCAACCAGCAACTCTTGCTAGAGAATTTATTTTTTTATTGTGAATCTCTTTTATCTTTCCATTTTTATTTGCAAAAATATCTTTTTTGAATTTTGCAATTTTAATCTTATTAATATTCCCTCTTTGAGCTTTTATTATTTCTTTAAATTTACAAAATGCTTCTCCAGAATTCAAGATTTTTTCTGCTAAATTTATTCCTTCTCCTTTTTTACATTTTTTTGTTAATTCAAAAATTTCACCAGCTAAGAATAAAGATTTTTTTCTTAAATCACTCGGGCCTTCGTTATTTGGACTTAAAACTCTTATAACATCAACTAATTCTAATGCAGGACCAATTCCATTTCCAATTGGTTCGCTTCCATCAGTTAAAACAACTTTTATTTTTTTTCTGAAATATTTTCCAATTCTTTCAAAATCTTTTTTTAATTTCAAAGCTTTTGTATAAGAAACTTTTGCATTGACTCCATAAGGAATATCTATCAAAATATATTTACTTCCAAGAGCTAATTTTTTTGACATTATCGAAGCTAATAATTGTGCTTTCGGGTCAATCTTTAGCATTTTTTCTATTTTGATAATTTTCGAATCTGCAGGAACCATTTCAAGAGCTCCGCCCCAAACAAGACAAGCATTTGTTTTTTTGATAATTTTTTTTACTTCGTCCATTGAAAATTCTATATCTGCAATAGTCTCTATCACATCTGCAGTTCCTGCAGCACTTGTTATTGCTCGAGAAGAACTTTTTGGCATGATTAATCCTGCAGCAGCACAAATAGCTACGACAATAGGAGTAGTTCTATTTCCTGGAATTCCACCAATACAATGTTTGTCTACAATATAAACCATTTTTTTCCCAGTAAGTTTTAACATTTTTCCAGATTTCAAAATTGATTTAATCAAATAAATTGTTTCTCTAAAATTCATTCCTTTCTCATACATTGCTGCAATAAACAATGCAGTTTCTGGTTCTGATAAAGAATTTGAAACAATATCTTCGATGATTTCACTTATTTCACTAAAAGATAAATTATGTCCATCTAATTTTTTCTTAATTAAAAATAAACTTTTTGGAGGAGATGCAAGACAAACTTCTACTTTCTGCCCAATTTTTAATCCTAATCTTTCTTTTAATTCTATAGAAACTCCTAATTCGTTTTTTCCAACTAATCCTTGAACAGTGTCTATAACTGTTGAAATTGATCTGTAAGGAGGATTTAAAGTTTTTATCAGAAGTCTATCTTTTGTATGAACTCCTAAATTTTGGGCAGTAATTTCATTTAACATCACAACAGGAAAACCTGTAGCCCATTTCATTAATTTAATTTTTAATTTCATATTATCACCTTTATTAAATAAGAAAAAAATGTTTTTATATCTTATGAAGATTGTGTAAAGATTCTTACTGCCCCTTTTCTTCGATAGATTTCAATTATTATAAGAACATAAGCAATTATCAAAGGGCCTAAAATAAATCCTAAAATTCCAAATAAGAATAATCCCCCAACCATTCCAATTAAGATTAATAATGGATGCATATCAGTTCTTTTTGAAACAAATGCTGGACGGACAAAATTATCAATAATTGTAGATATAAATCCGAATATTCCAATTCCTACTGCGGGGAAAATATTTCCTCCGATGAAAGTGTAAACTAAAACAGGCAACCAAACAATAGTTGTTCCAATAATTGGGAATATTCCTGCAAGACAAGCAAATAGAGTTAATAATAAAGTATTTGGAATATTAAATATAAAAAATCCTATTCCTACGATTAAACCTTGAACAATACCAGTTAAGACTTGTCCATAAATAACTGAAATAGTTATTCCTTTTGAAGATTCAAATAATTTTTTTTCTACATCTTTTGAAAAAGGAAGTAAACTTTTTATATATTCAACAATTTTTTCTTTATCTTTTAATACAAAAAATAAAGTGAAAAAAACCACTAAAAATTGTAAAAATAAAGTTGGGAAATTTAATATCATTTGGGAAAGCATATTCACAAATGAGTTTGCTGTATTAGTTACGAAAGAATAAATTACAGAACCAATTTCTGAAGAAAATTCATCTGATGCAAAAAGTGAAGGGAATATTGTTTTTAGAGGAGTTACAAAATCGGTTTGTTTTGCTGCAAAATAAATCTTGAAAGATTGATTAATTAATATTGGTGTAAAAAGCCAGAATGGCAATACAATTAGGATAAATAAAAATAAACAAATTAAGAACGAGGCTAAATTCTCTGACTTAATTATTTTTTTTAATTTTGAATATAATGGTGTTAAAATAATTGCTAAAATAATACCGACGATAATTGAAATTAAAATTGGTTTTAAGAGTAAAAAAGTTAAAACTATAAGAACTGCTAAGATTAAAGTGATTGTTATTTTTTTGAAATATTCGTCGTCCATCTTCTCTTTTGATAAATTAAAAAGGAGTTTTAAATTTATAAAACTTGTTAAAGAAAAATTTATAAGCAAGTTTAGATAAAAGATTTTATGAATTACATAAAAAAAATTGTTGATAAAAATTTTGATGAGTCTGTTCATTTACAATTTCAAAAATTTAGTCGTGGAGAGTTTCGAAATAGGGCAGTTATCGAGGCTAAAAATTCTAATGGAAAGTACACAATTAAGACTTCTGCAGAATTTGCAAATGAGTTAGTTCGAGTTATGGCAGAAAAATTAGCAGAGAATAAAACTAATGTTACTGGTGCGATTGTTTCTACAAATGATTTGTCTGGTGAAATTGAATTCAAAGAGAAAAAACAATTTCAAGGAGTAAAGAGATATTTAATTGATATGGAAATGTCAGGTGCAGAATTAATTGGTTTACTTGATAAATTTCCTAAAACATTTTTTGCATTGACTTTTAATGTTGGTGAGGATATTTTGAAAATAAAACCTAAAGCTCCTAAATCTGGAAAACCTGGTAAAGATGGTGAAGAAGTTAAAGCAGATTTTTGTTCATTGAAAACAACTGATAAAAAAATTGCAGATAGTTTTATTTTTGAAAAACCAGAATTCAAACAAGCAAAAATTAATCATACTTTTTTTGTAGATAACATTATTCAGCCAGAAGGCGAGAAAGATTTTGCAAAAGTTCGAGAAATGGCAAAAAGAGTTGGGCGAATTTTAAGAAAATCAGAAATTGATGGCGAAAAGAAAGAAGAAGAAATTGGGTTTAGTGCGTAAACGCTAAAGCGTTTAGATAATTGATTTAGAAAACCAAATGTAAATTTAAATAATTAAGAGTATTATATTTGTTATGGATTGGAAAAAATTTGTTAAAAGTATTATTTTTGTGATTGCATTGATTTTAGCTATTTTGTTATATCTTAATAGATTTGGTTTCACTTTATTCGATAATTCTCATGAGGTTTCTTATTGCGAGAGATGTGAATTAAGACATCTATTTGAACATTTATCTTTTGGAACATTATTGTTAATATTATCTCCATTAATAATATTAATTAAAGACTTGGCTAATCAAGAACACCGCGAGATATTAAAAAATTTCCTAATCATTCTCCTAGGAGCATTTATTGTTTGTATAGGGATTTATAGAATATATGAACTGAATAATTTTCTACAATCATTAAGATTTATTTATGACCTAATTGGATTGTTGTTATCATTTCTCTATATAAGATATGAATAATATAAAAATTCATGAATGAATATTTTTCATATTTATTGCTGTTTCGTCTTTTGGATTAATCGAAAGTATCTTATCAAAGATTATCAATGCTTTATTCTTTTTATTATTTAATAAATAAGTTGCTGCTAATTTATGAAGTATCTCTATATTCTTTGGGTTTATCTCTAAAGCCTTCCCAAAAGATTTTGCTGCATTGAGATAATTTCCTAAAGCCATATTAGAAATTCCTTCACTTGTATAAGCAAAAATAAGAAACTCATCTCTATTTTCATTGGAGACTAGATTTATTTTATTGATTATTTCTTGGCTCATTATTCTTGCTGTATCATATTGTCCTTCATTCGTAAACTTTTGAATTAAAATAAGCCAATTATTGTTTTTTATTAAACAATCACTGCATATTGTCTCTCCTTTTGTATCAATAGTTAAATCTTCTTCTCCGATTTTTTTATTACAAGAATCACAATTTGCCATAAATCTATTTAATTCTCTAACTTAAATATTTTCCTAATAACAAAAAGCTGGACTTTTTTCAAACAAAGATATTTAAATAAAAAATTATTTAATAGTTTCAAAAAGAGAATGAATCGTAGAAATCTTAAAGCAAGAAAAATTTTGTCAGCGTTGGAAAAATATGGATGCAAAATTGTGAGAAGCACATCGCATGGAGTAATTGTTGAAAATCCAAAAAATAATCAATCAATAAATGTTCCATTACATAGAGAAGAACTTGCTGTTTGGATTTATGGAAATATTTTAAGACGGCTTGAAATTAACAAAAAAGAATTTGAAGAAAAATATTTAGATTAAAATTCTGGACATTAACAGAGGTTGTTTTTCTTCTTCAATGAAAAGTTCTCTTTTTTCAGGATAAGTTTCTAAGAATAAATTTAAAGATTTTTTAAAATTGCTTATTGCTTCATCTAAATTGTCTCCAAAATCTGCAACTCCTGTTTCTTCATTATTAACTATGAAAACTTTTTTGTCGTCTATTTTTTCTTCTCTTACTAAAATATTTACACTTAAATTTTCCATATTCAATTATAACTTTTATACTTTTTATAACTTCTTATTTTGAATAAAAATTCATTTTCTCTTCTGAAAAATTCATTTCAAAACTTTTATAAAGCAATTATTTCTAAGTTAAATATCCAGGGTAAAGATAAAATGAAAATCTTCGCATTATTAACAATTACAAATGCCAAAAATATCAGCACCAAGAAAAGGAAGTTTGCAGTTCTGGCCGAGAAAAAGAGCGGCTAAGTATTTACCTAGAGTTAACTGGAGTAATCTTAATTCTAACAAAACATTGAAAGGATTTATTTGCTACAAGGCAGGTATGATGTCTGCTTTTGTAAAAGATAATTCTCTTGATTCTATGACTAAAGATAAACAAATTATAATTCCTATAACAATTCTTGAATGTCCCCCAATGAAAATTTTATCAGTAAGATTCTACAAGGATGGAAAAGTATTGAATGAAGTTTTAGTTGAAGGATTAGACAAGGAATTAAAAAAGAAAATAAAATTACCAAAGACTTCGAAAAAATTAGGGGAGATTAAAGAAGAATATGATGATATTAGATTAATTTGTTATTCTGTTGTTAAAAAAACAAACTTAAAGAAAAAACCTGATTTGGTGGAAATTGGTTTGAATGGAAGCAATGAAGACAAAATTAAATTTGTTAAAGAAAATGCTTCTAAGGAAATTTCAGTTGTAGATGTTTTTGAAAAAGGACAATTAATTGATTTTAGAGGATTAACAAAAGGTAAAGGATTCTGTGGGCCTGTAAAAAGATTTGGAGTTACTTTGAAAAGTCATAAATCTGAAAAAGGTGTAAGACGTCCTGGAACATTAGGACCTTGGCATCCTGCAAGAGTAATTTTCAGAGTTCCGATGGCAGGACAATTAGGAATGTTCACAAGATGTGTTTATAATACTAAAATTGTAGATATGGGAAAATCAGAAAAAAAATTCAATAACATAAAAAATTATGGTGAAATAAAAACAGATTATATCGCTGTTAAAGGTTCTGTTCAAGGTTCTGCTAAACGGCAACTTGTTGCTACTGCCCCACTTCGTGAGACAAAGAAAACTAAAAAACAAAATTTTGAATTGGTGGAATTTAGATGAAAAAAAAGCTTATAGAGAATAAGGATATAGAAGAGCGAATAAAAAGTATTATAAAAAAAGTGGAACACCCAGATTATGTTGATAGAGAAATGTTATCAAGTAGCGAATCTATAGCGATGTTTAAGAACAACGATCGAAGGCCATCAAGATTGTGTGATAATACAACAAATTCTGTAATTGATGATCCATCTAGAAAATCAAAAGAAAAGTATGAAGGAGATAAAAAAAGTATTACTGGGGATAAAAATTTCGAAGAGTATTTAAAAAGTGTTATAAAAAAAGTAGAACACCCAGATTATGTTGATAGAGAAATGTTATCAAGTAGCGAATCTATAGCGATGTTTAAGAACAATTATGAAGGAGGATTTAGATGAAAACTAAAATTTTAGACATAAACGGAAAACAAGGAAAGGAAATTACTTTGCCTAAATGTTTTTCTGGAAAAGTTCGAGAAGATATTGTGGCGAAAGTTTTAGAATCTAAGAAAATCAAACAACCTTATTCTCCGTCGCCAGTTGCAGGTAAACAACATTCTGCAAGTGGACTTTTGAAACATCATAGAAAAGTTTGGAAATCATCCTATGGAAGGGGAATGTCAAGAATCCCTAGAAAAATTATGACAAGAAAAGGTTCACAATTTAATTGGGTTGGTGCAGAAGTTTCAAATACTCGTGGTGGTAGAAGGCCTCATCCTCCAAAAGTTTTAGGAATGATTACAAGATTAAAAATAAATAAAAAAGAACAAAGAATTGCAATTGAATCTGCTTTGAGTGCGACAATAAATGAAAAATATATTGTAAAAAAATATTCTACTCTTGATAAATTAAAAATTGAAAAATTACCATTTATTGTTGAATCTAAATTAGCAACTCTTAAAGCAAAAGAATTAATTTCAAGTTTAAAGAAAATTTTAGGAAAAAATTTATTTGACTTAGCAATTCAAAAAAAGAGTATAAGAAGTGGAAGAGGAAAATTAAGAGGTAGAAAATATAAATCAAATGCTGGAATGCTTTTGGTTGTTGGCGACGACGAGAAATTAAAAACAACTGCTTTTGATGTTGTGAATGTTAAAAAATTAAGTATTAATGATCTAGCAAATGGCGGCGTTGGAAGATTAACTGTTTATACTGAAAATGCGATTAAAAATTTAGAAAATAAATTTGGAGAAAAGAAAGAATGAAACCAATAGCGACTGAAAAAGCAGTAATGATGATTGAATCAGGAAATGTTTTAACATTTATCGTTGATAAAAGAAAAGCTAAAGATGAAATTAAAAAAGAAATTGAAGAAATGTTTGGAGTTAAAGTTGACAAAGTTAGAAGTTTGATTAAAGGAAATAAAAAATATATTTATGCTCAATTAAATAAAAATTTTCCAGCGATGGATATTGCAACTAAATTAGGATTAATGTAAATGGTAAAAATAAATTTTCACCACCAAAGGCAAAAAATTGTTTTACAATTTTTAGTTCACTCATTTCAACAATTGGAGGTTTTGAAATAACTGAATGGGAAAGAGAATAATTACACAGGCACGAGGAAAGGGAAGTTCAACTTATAGAGTTAGCAGAAGAGCATTTAGATATAAATTACAATATTCAAAAGATATTAGTGGTGAAGGAAAAGTTGTAAAACTTTTCGACTCTGGAGCACACACAGCACCTTTAGCAAAAATTGCTCACAGCAAAGGAAGTTTTTTTATTCCAGCATTCAAAAATATGGTTGAAGGACAAAAAATAAAATTAGATGGAACAGAAATTAAAGACGGCAACATTGTAAGATTAAAAGATATTCCGGTAAAAACAAAAATTTACAACATTGAATCAAGACCTTATGATGGGGGTAAATTTGTTAAAAGCGGTGGAAGTTCAGCAATTATTAATAAAATTGTTGGAGAAAATATTTTTGTTTTAATGAATTCTAAAAAAGAAAGAAAATTTAAAGGGAATTGTCGAGCGATTATTGGAGTAATTGCAGGTTCAGGAAGAACAGATAAACCTGTTGTGAAAGCAGGAAAAAAATATCACATTAAAAAAACTAAAAGTAAATTATGGCCACGAACTTCTGCAGTTAAGATGAATGCAATTGACCATCCATTTGGTTCAGGTAGAGGTAAGAGAATCAAGAGTAAGATTGCAAAGAGAAATGCTCCAGCTGGACGAAGAGTTGGATTATTAAGACCAAGAAGAACTGGAAAGAAAAAATAAAATGGAAGAATTAACAAAAAAACAATTTAAATTTCAAGGAAAAACAATTGAAGAATTGAAAATCTTAGAAGTTCGAGAGTTTGCAAAACTTATGCGTTCTCGTCAAAGAAGAAGTGCACTTAGAAATTTCCAAAAGATTGAAGATTTTGTAAGTCGTGCTCGAAAGAAAATTGAAAAAGGAAAACAAGTTAAGACACATTACAGAGATTTAATTGTAGTTCCGTCGATGGTTGGTATGAGAATTCAAATTTACAATGGAAATAAATTTGTTCCAATTGAAATAATTGGAGAAATGCTTGGACACACCTTCGGTGAGTTCGCTCCAACACGAGCAAGAATACAACATTCTAAATCAGGTGTTGGTGCAACTAAAGGAAGTAAAAGTAAAGCAAAGAAATAAAAATGACAGAAAAAAGTTATGCTCCAACAAAAAATGAAAAGAAAACAAAAGTAGATGGAACTATGAAAAAACAAAAAATTGAAACTCCTGTTCAAAAAATTGAAAAAGAAATTGAAGAAAAATCTGTTGAAACTTCTGAAAATAAAGAAGATAAAAAATTGGAAACAAAAAAATCTGAAGTAAAAAAACCTACAAAGAAAGTTAAGAAAGATGAAGTTTCAATTAATGTAAAAGGTGTTCCAATTTCAACAAAATATTCAATGTCAATTTGTAGATTTATCAAACATAAATCAATTGAAAAAGCAATTGCAGATTTAGAAGAAGTTATTCAATTGAGAAAAGCTGTTCCAATGAAAGGAGAAATTCCTCATAAAAAAGGAAAAATTATGGCAGGAAGATTTCCAGAAAGAGCATCAAAACATTTTATTGTTTTGTTAAAAAGTCTTTTAGGAAATGCAAACAACCATGATGTTGATGAACCAATAATCATCGAGGCTATTCCAAATATGGGTTCTCGTCCGTATGGAAAACATGGAATAAAAAGAAAAAGAACACACATTATAATTCGAGCACGAAGTAAAAAATTAAACAATAAGAAAAAGAAGAAAAAATAAAATGGAAAAAAATACAAGATTTTTATACATCGAAATAAAGGAGAGTTTTATTTAAATGGAAGAAAAAAATACAGTTATGCTTAAGAAAGCTGAATTTGCAGCTAAAGAATATATTAAGAAAGAAATTGGAAAAGGAAAAGTGAGTCGAGTTAAAATTGAATACACTCCTGTTGGAGAAAAAATAATTATTTCAACAAATGCTCCTGGACTTGTTATTGGTAGAGGTGGAGAAAAGATTGCAGAATTAACAAGAACATTGAAAAAACAATTTAATTTAGAAAATCCTCATATTGATATAGACGAAATCAAAGAACCTGAATTTGATGCACAAATTATGGCAGATGAAATTGCATTAGGACTTGAAAGATTTGGTCCAATTAAATTTAAAGTTCTTGCATATAGGGCACTTCAAAAAATTATGAATGCCGGAGCACTTGGTACAGAAATAAAATTGAGTGGAAAACTTCCTGGCTCTAGAGCAAAATTATGGAAATTTTCACAAGGATATTTAAAAAAAGCAGGACATAGTTCAAAAGTTGTAGATAAAGCACAGGCAAGGGCAGAAACAAAACCTGGAACAGTTGGAATCAAAGTTAGTATTTTATCTCCTTATGCAAAATTAGTTGATAAGGTAGATGTTGATGATAAATTAATTGCAACACTAAATGAAAATGTGGAAAAAATCAAAGAATCACCTAAAAAAATTAAAAAGGTAAATAAAAAATAAAATGGCAACACTAAAAGCAAAAGAATTGAAAAAAATGAATTTGAAGGATAGAGAAAAGAAAATGAAAGATTTAAAGTTTGAATTGGTTAAAGCAAAAGCTTCAAAAAGCGGAAATTCGAAAGCTAAGGAGATAAGAAAAATTATTGCGAGAATACACACAATCAACAACGAAAATAAAACCTCGGAGTTGAACAAGCAATAAACTATGGAAATATGTCCAAAATGTGGCTTGCCTGAGCAAGCATGTGTGTGTGAACAAATCGTAAAAAGTTCACAAAGGATAAAGGTAACGACCGACAAGAAAAGATACGGAAAGATCGTTACTGTGGTAAGCGGATTCGAAAGTGGAATCGATGTGAAGAAAATCGCAAAAGCTCTGAAAAATGAGTTGGCTTGCGGTGGAACTTACAAAGATAACATCATTGAACTCCAAGGAGACCATACAAAGAGAATAAAAACTCTTTTGGTCAAACAAGGGTTTGATGAAGATTCCATAAGCTAGTAAGACGGTGATAACATACACAAACAAGAAAATGAAAACGAAAAAAACAGAAACAAAGATAAAGAAAGTTGAGACTCCAGAATTAGTTGTGGCTGAATGCAAAGACAAAGATTGTCATATTCATGGAAATTTAAAAACTCGTGGAAAAACTTTCGAAGGAAAAGTAATTAGAAAATTCCATAAAAGAATTACAATAGAATTTGGTAGAATGATTTATATTAGTAAATATGAAAGATATGCAAAATCAAGAACAAAAATTCATGCGAGACTTCCAATTTGCATGGAAAAGGAAATCAACATTGGAGATTTAGTTCAGATTAGAGAATGTCGCCCTTTAAGTAAGATTATCCATTTTGTTGTTGCTAAAAAAATTAAAGATGCAGAGGAAATCAAATGAAAGTGAAAATTAAAAATTTTCCATTCATTCACCAACAGGAGGTTGGCAAATGAAAGCAGTAAGCGCAAGAACAACACGAAGTTTGAATGTTGGGGCAAGAATGATTGCAGCTGACAATAGCGGAGCAAAGATTGTGCGACTTGTTGGAGTTAAAAAATTCAAAGCTAAAAAAGGAAAACAAACTTGTGCAAAAATTGGAGATTGGGTAAAAGTTAGTGTAAAGAAAGGACTTCCAGTTATGAAAGGGCATGTTTTCGACGCTGTTTTGATTAGACAAAAAAAATCTTATAGAAGATTAAATGGTGAAAGAGTTGCATTTGAAGATAATGCAGTTGCTATTTTGAAAGACGACAAAGGAAATCCAAAAGGAACTCAAATTAAAGGACCTATTGCAAGGGAGGTAATGGAGCGATGGCCATCTGTGGCTAAAATTGCTTCAATAGTTTATTAAAATGAAAAAAGAATTTTCAACTAAATGGATAGGAAGTAAATTGCCTAGAAAGCAAAGAAAGTATAGAGCGAAAGCTCCACTTCATTTGAGAAAAAAATTTGTTAGTGCGAATTTATCAAAGGAACTTAGAAAAAAATATGAGAAAAGAAATGTTCCTGTAAAAACTGGCGATGAGGTTAGAATTATGAGAGGAAAATTCAAAGGCAAATCAGGAAAGATTACAAAAGTATTTTTGAAAATTGCAAAAGTTACAATCGAAGGAATTCAAGCAACAAAACAAGATGGTTCAAAAGTTAGTTTGAAATTGCAACCTTCAAATTTACAAATAACTACATTGAATTTAGAAGACAATAAAAGATTCAAAAATAGGAAAAAAATTGCGAACGAAAGACCTAAAAGCGAAAAAGCTGAAGATAAATAAAAGAAAATGGAAAAATCAAAAACTAAAACTAAGGAGAAGAAAGAATGATAACATTAGAAAAAGCAAATAAATTTGTAAATATTCTAAAAGATAGTGGAACTTTTGAATCTGGAAGATTATATTTTAGTGATTTTGTCGACCAAGAGAATATAAAATCTGCTTTTGAAAATACTGGATATGAGGTAACCTATACTCCAAAACAATCACATCAAACACATAATGGAATTTACATAATGAAAAGAAAATTGGAGGATAGTAAAAAATGAAACATATGAAAAGACAAAGTGTTCCGAATAATTGGCCTGTTCCTAGAAAAGGAACTGCTTTTGTAGTTAGACCACTTTCAGGAAAGATTCCAATTTTAATTGTGTTAAGAGATATTCTTAAAGTTGCTAAGAACAGAAAAGAAGTAAAACGAGCACTTCACTTGAATAATATTTTATTGAATGGTAGAGCAGTAAAAGAAGATAAAATTGGTGTTGATTTATTTGATGTTGTTACAATTGTTCCGTCGAAGAAAAATTATCGAGTTGATTTAAAGCAAAATGGAAAATTCATTGTTGAAGAGATTAGTGAGAAGGAAGCAGACAAGAAAATTGCAAAAATAATTGATAAGAAAATTTTGAAAGGTAAAAAGGTTCAAATTAATTTAAATGATGGCAGTAATATTTTATCAGATGTAAAATGCAAACCAAATGATTCAGTTGTGATTAATTTTGGAACAAAAAAAATAGAAAAATGTTTAGAGTTAAAAGAAAATGCGAATGTAATTATTTTTGCTGGTAAACACGCTGGTAAAAAAGGAAAAATAGAAAAGTTGAAACTCGAGAGAAAAATGGCTTCAGTTAAATCTGGCGAGGATAAAGTTAATGTTTTAATTAAACAACTTATGATAATGGAATAATGACCGAAAATAAAATAAAACAAATAAAAATTGAGAAAGTAGTTTTGAGCATAGGCGGAGTTGCAGAGGAATTGGAAAAAGGTGTTAAACTTTTGAAACTTCTTGTGCCAGAAAGAAAACCTGCTCGAACAAAATCTACAAAAAGAATTCCATCTTTAGGAGTTAGACCTAATTTAGAAGTTGGAACTGTTGTTACAATTAGAAAAGGTGCAAATGAAATTTTGAAAAAAATGTTTATAGCTATCGACGGAGTTTTGAGAAAAAAACAAGTTAGTGAAAATAATTTTTCTTTTGGAGTAAAAGAATATATTGAAATTCCTGGAATGGAATATCAAAGAGATATAGGAATAAAAGGATTTGATGTGACAGTTGTTTTCAAGAGAGCTGGACGAAGAGTTAGAATAAGAAAAATTAAGAGAGGAAAAATTCCTAAGAGACAAGTTATAACAAGAGAAGAAATAATTAAATTTATGGAAGAAAATTTCAAAGTTAGATTTATTTAAAATGACAACAAGTGATTGGAAAAAACAATTTAAGCAATTGGATGCAAAACCAGTTGTAAAAGCAAAGTTTTTGAAGCATTGTAAACCACAAGATAGGAAGATTGGAGTTACTTCGAAGAGATGCGAAAGATGTCAAAGATTTGGGGCACACATAAAATCATATGGATTAAATTTATGCCGACACTGTTTCAGAGAAATAGCAACAGAAATCGGATTCAAAAAATATAGTTAAAATGGCAAAAACAAATTATACCAAGGTTTGCCACCAAAGGCAAAAAATCTCTTACGAGATTTTTAGTTATTCATTTTCAACAAACGGAGGTTTTGAAAATTAATAATGTCACAAGATACAGTTGCAGATGCACTAAACATGATACGGAATGCTAAGAAAGCAAGAAAAGATAAATTGAAAATCAAGATTATCTCAAATGTTTTAATTGAAATTCTTAAAATTATGAAACAAAAAGGCGCGATTAAGAAATATAAAATTAATGCAAAAGATAAATCAATGGATATTACTATTGGTGAATTGTTTGAATGTAAATCAATAAAACCTCGATTCAGCGTTGATAAATCTCAAATTGAAAAATATCGAAGAAGATATCTTCCTGCAAGAAATATTGGAACAATGATTATTTCTACAAACAAAGGACTTATGACTCACGAAGAAGCTCAAGAAGAAAATATCGGAGGGTGCTTAATTGCATATTTCTACTAATGAAAAGAGCAAATCAAAGATTTTCATTATACATTTTTGGAGGAATAAAAAATGAATAAAGAATTGTATCAAGAAGTTGAAATTCCTGAAGGAATAGAAGCTAATTTAGATGGAACTGAATTGACAATTAAAGGACCTGATGGAGAAGTTAAAAGAGAATTCAAAATTGGAAAATTATATTTTAAAAAAGAAGGGAATAAAATTTTGTTGGGAAATGAAAAATCGACAAAAAATGAAAAGCGATTAATGAGCACTTTAGCTTCACATATTCGAAATATGATTAAAGGTGTTCAAAAAAAATTTGAATACAAATTAAAAATTTGTTTTAGCCATTTCCCTATAACAGTTGATATAAAAGATAATCAAGCAACAATTAAAAATTTTCTAGGAGAAAAAGTTGCGAGAAAATGTAAAATTTTCAAAGATGCTGAAGTTAAAATTGATAAAGAAATTATAACAATCACATCAAGTAATAAAGAAATTGCTGGACAAGTTGCGGCAAATTTTGAGAATGCTACAAAAGTTGGGAACAGAGATAGAAGAGTTTTCCAAGACGGAATTTTCATCACAAGTAAATGTGGAGTTGAAATATAATGGTTAAGAAATTTTTAAGACGAGGTTGGGATAGATATTCAAAATTAGGAAAAGGAAGAAAGAAAAAACAGAAGTGGAGAAATCCTAATGGAAGAGATAATAAAATGCGAGAAATGCGAAGAGGATATCCTGCAGTTATTAGCACTGGGTACAAAAAAGATAAAACTTTACGAGGAACACTCGACGAGAAAAAACCGATTATGGTAATGAATTTAAAAGATTTGGAAAAAATTGGAAAGAATGAAATTGCAGTAATTGGAAATATCGGTAAAAAGAAAAAATTGGAAATAGCAAAATTTGCAAAAGAAAAGAAAATTGAAATTTATAATATGAATGCTGAAAAGTTTTTGAAAATAAACAAAAAGAAAAAAATTGAGAAGAAAGTAGAAGAGAAAAAAACAGAATCAAAAGATAAAAAAGAAAAATCAAAAGTTAAATTTGAGGAAAAGGCAAAATGATAGTGAAAATTAGAAATTTTCCTGTCATCCAAAATTACGGAGGTAATTTCGAATGAATCTAAGAAAGAAAAAAGAATTGGCTGCAAAGACATTGAAAGTTGGAAAAGCAAGAATTTGTTTTGTAAATTCTCGAAGAGATGAAATTAAAGAAGCTATTACTAAACAAGATATTAAAGATTTAAAGCAAGAAGGGGCAATTTTAGTTAGAAACATTGGTGGAAGAACAAAAAATGTTAAAAGAAAAGGTAAAAAAGGTGCTGGAAATGTTCGGCAAAAAGTTAACACAAGAAAAAGAGATTATGTTGTTATGACAAGAAAATTAAGAAAAATCGTCGCCGGAATGAAAGTTCGGGGAGAAATTGAGAGGGATGAAACAAAAGATATTAGAAATAAAATTCGAAACAGAGTGTTTAAAAGTGGAGCTCATCTGAAAAAATATGTAGGAGACTTAAAAAAATGAATTACTATAAACAAGAATCAATGAAATATATTTCGAAAACAGAAGAAAAACAGACAGGACTTAGAAAAAGATTAGTTATGGTTGGAATAAGAAGAAAAGGAGAAAAAGGATTTAAAAAACAAATTGACGAAAATTATTCAGGAGTAAAAAATGAAAACAATTAGGCGAAGAAGAAAAGAATGTAAGACAGATTATGCAACAAGATTAGAGTTATTGAAAAGTCGAAGACCTAGATTAGTCTTTAGAAAGACAAACAAATATGTAGTTGCACAATATGTTGAAAGCAAAGAAGCTCAGGACAAAGTAGTATTTGGTGTTAGTTCAAAAGTTTTATTGAAACATGGTTGGCCTGAAAGTGCGAAAGGAAGTTTGAAATCAATTAGTGCTTCTTATTTAACTGGATATTTTATTGGTAAAGAAATAGAAAAGAAAAAATTAGAAACACCGATTATTGATTTAGGAATGCTTAGAACATTAAATAAAACAAAAATTTATGGATTTTTAAAAGGAATAATTGATGCTGGAATTAAGATTAATTGTGATAAAAAATGTTTTCCTGAAGAAGAAAGAATTAATGGAGAACACATGAAAAATAAAGTTGATGTTGAAAAAATCAAAGGAGCAATAAAATGAATGAAGAAGAAACAAAAAGATATGTTGCATTAATAGAAGAACGAGATATGTATAAAGCAATTGTGGAAAATTATCACGGAGTAATGAAATCTCAAATGATTGAAAATCTTCTTGAAGCAGGAAGTTCAAATAATGATGATTATAGAGATTACTTAGATAGATTTAATGAACTTAGAGAAATATTTTTAAAAAATAATGGAGATTTAGAACAAATTAAAAGTTTAGATAAAAATGCTAAAGATTTAGAGAGAGAATTAAAATCAATGGAGACAAAACAATGAGCGAAGAAAAATTCGAAGATGATTATGCCGAAGTTCCAGAAGATGTTTTGGATAAAAGAGATTTAGAGGAACTGAAGGAAATGAAAGAAGAAGTTAAAGAAACTGAAGTTCCGAAAGAAAAATCTCGAAGAAGATATAATGCCCCTCCAACTCGGCAAGAAATTATGGAGGCTTGGGAACCTAAAACTAAATTAGGAAGAGATGTTAAATCTGGAAAAATAAAAAATATCGACGAGGTTCTTGATTCTAATCAGAAAATTTTAGAGGGCCAAATTATTGATTCATTAATTGATGTTAAATCTGATTTAATTTCTATTGGACAATCTAAAGGTAAATTTGGTGGTGGAAAAAGAAGAGCTTGGAGACAAACTCAAAGAAAAACTAACAAAGGTAATGTTCCAACTTTTTCAGCAATGGCAGTTGTTGGAGATAAAAAAGGACATATTGGAGTTGGTTCTGGAAAAGCAACTGAGACTCTTCCTGCTCGAGATAAAGCAACAAGAAAAGCAAAATTAAATTTAATTAGAGTTAATAGAGGTTGTGCAAGTTTTGATTGTGCTTGTTCAGAATTACATAGTATTCCATATAAAGTTGAAGGTAAAGCTGGAAGTGTGCGAGTTACATTAATTCCTGCTCCGCAGGGAACAGGACTTGTTGTTGCAAAAGAATTAAAAAAAGTTTTAGTACTTGCAGGAATTCAAGATGTTTATAGCAAAACTTTTGGAAGACAAAGAACAACATTCAATTTAATTAAAGCTTGTGTTGATGCATTGAGCAAAACAACAGAGAGAAAACAATGATTTGTGCAATAAGAATCCGTGGAGATGTTGGATTAGATCAACCTGTTAGAGAAACATTGAAAAGATTAAGACTTAGAAGAAAATATGCTTGCATTGCTTTAGAAAAACCAACAAAAGAGCAAATTGGAATGATTCATAAAATGAAAGATTTTGTAGCTTTTGGAGAAATCGACGAAGCTATGTATAAAAAATTAGTTGAAGCTCGTGGAAAAATGCAGAGAACAGAGTCCTCTGCGTCGTCAAAGAACAAAGATTCTTTAACGAAAGACAAAGATGGAAAATTAAAACCATTTTTTAGATTACATCCACCTCGTGGAGGAATTGATAGTAAAAAACATTTTGGAGTTAAAAAAGGAGTTTTAGGAAATCATGGTAAAGAGATAAATAAATTATTGGAGCGAATGTTGTAAGATGAAAACACACAAACGAACAAAGATGAGTAGAATGCATGGGCATGGAATGGGAACTCATGGAACAGGTGCGAGAAAAAGACATAGAGGTAGTGGACACCGAGGAGGAAAAGGAATGTCTGGAAGTGGGAAGAGAGCAGACCACAAGAAAACACTTGTTCAAAAATTATATGGACATAATTATTTTGGTAAACAAGGAATTACAAGTCGTGGAACAAAGAGAGATATTCGGCAAAGAATTAATTTGGCTCAAATTGAATTACATTTAGAAAACTATGGAAAAAAAGTTGGAGACAAATGGGAAATTAATTTAGCAAAATATAAAATTCTTGGAACTGGTGAAGTTAAAAATAAATTGGCGATTAAATGTTTAGAAGCTTCAAAATCTGCAATTGAAAAAGTTAAAAAAGCAGGTGGAGAAATTGTTGTGAAAATTGTTAAAGAAATTGAAACTCCTTTAGTTGAAAGTCCGAGAGCTAAAGCAAGAAAGGCGAAGTAAAACTTCCAATTCATTCAAAATTTATTAAAGAAAAAAAATAATCTAAAATTTATTCTAATTCTTTATTATGAACTAAATATCCATTTGCATAATATATCACTGCTTATTTTTAGATTATAATAAAATAGGTAATTTTAATTGTATAGGTTATATTATATAACAATATTTATGATATAACCAAAAAACTTAAATATCTTGTTTTTGTTAGATAATATAACATGGGAACTGAAAAAGAATTAAAAGAAAATATAAAAGAATTTTACGAATCTGCATTACAATCAGAAAAAGAAAAAAAATTTAATGTTGCTGTAACTCTTTATTTTAAAACAATCGCAGTTCTTACAGATTTATACATTCTTCAAAAAGAAGGAAAAATTCCTTCAAATCATTCAGAAAGATTTAGAATTCTTGAATCTAAATATCCTGAAATCTATAAAATTATTGATAAAGATTTTCCTTTTTATCAGGATAGTTATAGAATAAAATTAAATAAAGAAGTGTGCGAGGTCTTAAAAAATGATGCAAAACAACTTATTAAAATACTTAAACTCTAAAGCAAAAAAATTTTCAAATAAGAATATTTTTGATATTGTAATTTATGGTTCATCTATAAAATCAAAAGAATTTCCGAGAGATACAGATATAGCAATAATTTTTTTTGATAAATCTTTAAAAGAAAGATTAGAAATTTCACAAAATTTTAAAAATCTTATAAAAGATAAAATACCTAATCCAGATGTAAAAGGGATAAATCTTTCTGAATTTTTAGATTCATCATTTATGGCACGACAAGGCATTTTAGTTGAAGGAAAAAGTCTTATAACAAATTCTCCTTTATCTCTTAAAATTGGATTTGATAGTTACTTTCTTTTTACATATTCATTAAAAAATTTGAATCTTAATGAAAAAACAAAATTTACATATGCCCTTATTGGAAGAACTAATAAAGGAATGATTGAAAAAACCAAAGCTAAATCTCTTGGAAAAGGTGTTTTTATTGTACCTGTAGAAACAAGTGTTCTTTTTGAAGATTTTTTAAAAGAATGGAAAATAAATTTTGAATTAAAAAAGATTCTTATATCAAAATGATTTCAGAAAAAAAATTAAAAGAAATTGCAAAGAAAAATTCAAAAAAGCTTAGTAAGAAAAGTATAGAAATAATAAATAAAAAAATTTTAAAATATGTTTTAGAATTAATAAATAAATCTTCAAGAAAAGCAGAACTTTATGGAAGGAGTGTTATTAAATTGGAAGATTTTGAAGATTAAATTTTTGTTAGAAAAAATAAATTGAAAATCAAATGTTTAGAAGCTTCAAAATCTGCAATTGAAAAAGTTAAAAAAGCAGGTGGAGAAATTGTTGTGAAAATTGTTAAAGAAATTGAAAGTTGAAAGTCCGAGAGCTAAAGCAAGAAAAGAGAAGTAAAAATTCTATTAATTAAAAATTTCAGTTTTGAACGAAAGATAATAAAAAATAATTTTTATTTAATATTATGAACAACAACTTGATTCACAATATAATTATGTGGCCCATCAATTAAATGAAGATTGTAAAGTCTTGTATGTTTTTCTAATTTAGTACTTTTACTATTAATTAAAATTTCTTTCGAAACTATTTTTCCTTCACCATTAATGCTTAAAACAGTATCTCCTAAATTAAAATCACCTATTTGTTTATATTTTTTTATTATAGGATTATAATATCTATGATTTTCAGTAACTTTTGTATAAATAATTTTTCCATTAATTTTAATGCCTAATTTAATTAAAGGATAGATATTATAATTATTCTCTAAGAAAGAAAATTCTTCATGAATAATTAACTTATCTATTCTTGAAGTTGTAAATTTATTTTTTAATTCATCATACGAAATTACTAAATCCCCTTCTTTTAATTTTGAAATCATTTTATATCCATTTGGAGTTAAAACTAATTGGTCATAAGTAAAGCAACCAAATTCTCCATCACCATCATCAGTGCCATCTCCTACTTCACCAGTAAAATCACTAGGATCTCCAATATCTATATCACCACTATCATGAGTAGTTCCAGGATCTGGATCGGGAGAAGTTATATCGCCAAGATGTAAATTCTCAAGAGCCTGTTTATTGTCAGCCTCTATTTCAGCTTCTGCTTCTGCTATTGACTCTGCCATTGCATCTGAATCAGACATCTCTGGAGTGCTTTCAACTGGAGCTCCTGAAAAATCCTCTGCATAATCTGGAGTTGTTTCTGGAGTTGATTCACTACCTTTTGCTAATGCTTCTGCTGCTGTTTGAGCTTCATTTTGTTTTGCAACAACTTCTGCTAAAGCTGCATCCATTTCTGCTTCTGCATTAGCATCTGCTGCTGCACGAGCTACTGCTTCTGCTGCTGTTTGAGCTTCATTAAGTGCTTCTGTCATCTCAGCTAAAGCCGTGGCTAATTCAATATTTTGTGTATCTCCAACAAAAAAATCATATCTATCTTTTGATTCAGAAGTGGCACTACAAAGTACAGCACAAGAACCACAATTAGTTTCACGACTAGTAATTAAACAATTCGCATTAACAGATAAACTTATACATTTTTTTATTCCTACCCTTAATATACCTGAACAAGCACTTCCTTCAGTTGAACAATAAGAATTTACTGGATAATTTCGGGCTGTGCAATTTTTTGCCCGATCTCCACAACATAATGTTTGAGAAAGATATTGTGCATATCCGATAGCAGATTCTCCTTCTCCGCAAATAGAGCTTTCTATCCAATGACAATTTCCTCCGAAACTATGTTCAGAAACACATTCCCAAGCCATATTATCTTTAGTTTTTTTTACTGTTTGGTTGGCACTGCAAATTAAACCATTGAATGTATCGTCGTCAACTTCATTTGCCCATAATTTAACTTGTTCTTCTGTTAATTTAGTGTCTTGAAAATTTATTCTTTCACAAATCCATTGTGTTCCAGTCCATTTAAGTAATTGATTTTCTGCATTACAACCTGGAAATTTAATTTGGTCTATAGTATGACTTACATCTGCAAAAGCATAAACTCCAACACCTGATAGAATTAATATAGTTAAAACTATAAAAGAATATTTTGCCCTATTTGATAAATTAATTTTTAATTTCATTTGCTATCCTTAGAACAATGACAAGTCATGAAACGTCTGTCACAATCATTTAAAGTTCTATATTCTATTTTACAATTATTTAGAGTTCTAGATTGATAACAAGTTCTTATTTCATATTCTAAAAAACGACAGTCAGAAGAATACCTATCTTTACATCCTCCTGCCCAAAAAGAGTTATAAGTTTCCCACCCTGTTGCTGTACAAGTTTTTTCAACCATTCCGCAACAATAAAGTTGGTTTCCATCAGCTCCAGCTAATAATTCTCCAGAATCACAATGAAATTCTTGTGTCCAATAACATTTATCATATTTATTTGCACATTCCCAAGATTTTCCATCTGCAGTTTTTCTCAAAATTTGATTTGTTCCACAATTAATAGAATTTAATTTATCGTCGTCAACGTCATCAGCCCACTCTTTTACAACAAGGGGGTCTAATTTTGTATCTTCACCTTGTTCGCTTTGTTCTGCACAATTCCAAATTGTTCCATCCCAATTTAAAACTTCATTAGTTGCACAACTTGGCATACCGACTTCTCCAAAAGGATGACTTACTCCTGGAACTGCATAAACTCCCATAATTAATAAAATTGCCATCATTAAACTTATCAGTGAGTAAAATACTTTATTTGAAAGTTTTATTTTAATTGTCATAATTTATTTTGATTCATATCATAAATCTCATTTAATTCTTGTAAAAATTGTCTTAATTCTTTTGCGAAAATTTCTTTAGAATTTGGTTTTTCTAATTCTTCTTTTGAAAAAATTTGAATATTTTTTGTAACAATTTCTTTTACAATCTCTGAGTTAAACTCATATTCATTTTCAAGAGAATAGCCATCATTCATTATTTTTTTCCCAAGTTCATTACAAAGAGGGATTCCAACTTCAGATAACATTGCTCCAATTTCACTATCCTCGTCGCTCTTACCCATTAAATATGCCATATGTTTAGCCCATTCTACAGATAATGGAATTATTGCTTTAGATAATTCAGGAGATTTAATCAATTCTTTAACTAAAGGTTTTGCCCATGAATGATATCCAATAATTGTTGATTCTTGTAAATTTTTGTTGGCATAATCTGAATCAGCTTTTAACCATTCATCAGAAATATATCCTTGTCTATTTGCTTCTGTACAAAGAACTGATTCTCCAATTTCAATAGGTCCAATATCAAAATCAAATGCAGGGGGATTTGCATCAGGTACAGGAGATGTTGGAGGTGCTGGACAAGCATCAGGACTTGAAGAAACAACATCAGTTGGATTGAAAATATCATAAACTCTTTTAACTTCGTTCTTTGAATTAATTAATACTTGTGAGGAAGTTTTTCCCCATAATGAAGTAACTAAATTTGGTGGGCAAGTTAATGTTTTTGGTTCACTACAAACATAAGTAGTTTTACACTCACTCATACTACATTTTTGATAAGGCTGTGCAATCTGCATATGAGTACAATATTCTTGACTTCCTGTTTGCCCACGGCAATCTCCACAATTAGGGGGATTATTTCCATAAAGAAAATATTCAGAAATTGAACAAGTATAATCTTTAATATGACAATTTTTACAATCAGCAGTACACTCTCCCCCAATAATTTCTCTACGACTAATAGTACAATCAGAATTAATTTTATATTCAACAGTTTTGTAAATTCCGTTTTTATTATTACAAGCTACACCTTCTTCAAGACATTGCTCAAAGATATCACAATATTCATAATCAACTTTCCAACAAGTTTCAACACAACCGCCACAACAATAAATTTGTCCGGCTTGAGTTCCTTTTACAAAAGAACCAGAAGGACAAGTTTTTGAAGTTGTCCAAGCACAGTTATTATCTTTAATTGCACAAGCCCATCCAGTTGCAATTGGTCTAATAGTTTGATTTGCCCCACAATCTAAATTATTAAGTGTATCTTTATCTATTTCATTAAACATTCTATGAATATCTTCTCTTAACCAAGTTGTATCAACAAAATCGATTGTGTTGCAATTCCATTGAGTTCCATCCCATGTTAAAACAGCATTTGATTCACATCCAGTTGGTAAACCTAATTCTTCCAGTGTATGGCTTACTTCTGGAGCTGCATAAACACTAATACCTAAAAATGTTAAAATTCCGAGAGTAATTATTAAGAAGAATAATTTATTCGATAAATTTATTTTTATCACCATTATAAATATAACAAAAAGAGTTTTTTAAACATTTCTCAAATAATCAACATCTTTAAAAATATAATTTCTAATAAATAAATATGGATTTAACTAAAAAATTGGAAATTTTTTGTAGAAATAATTTTTCCAGAGATACTGAAAAATGGATTTAAGAAATATTTTCAGCTTTATTCCTGAAGTTAGAAAACCTGAAGAGAAAAAATTAGATTTCAAAACTAAACTTAGGTGGACATTAATTGTGCTTGGTGCTTTTTTTGTTCTCGCTAATGTTACTCTTTTTGGTTTATCAGCAAATGCTCTTGAGAGATTTGAATATTTAGCGATTCTTCTTGGAACTGATTTTGGAAGTATTATTTCATTAGGTATTGGGCCAATTGTAATGGCATCGATTATTTTGCAATTATTAACTGGTGCAGGAATTATTAATATTGATACAACAACTGTCGAGGGGCAGAGATTTTTTCAAGGAGTTCAAAAAATTTTAGTTTTGTTCTTTATACTTTTTGAAGCTACAATTTATGTTCTTATGAATGCTCTTCAAGCAAATCCCGGATTTGCAGGAATAGTAATATTTCAATTAATCCTCGGTGGATTAGCAATTTTCTATATGGATGAATTATGTAAAAAATGGGGATTTGGTTCTGGAGTTAGTTTATTTATTGGTGCTGGTGTGAGTTGGAGAATTATGACAAGTGCTTTCCAATTTATTAATCAGCAAGGACAAAATTGTTTATTAAATTTCAAAAGCACTCCGTGTTCAGGAAAAGTATTTGTGATTATTCAATCATTAGTAAATAAATATCCTGTAGAACTTTTATCTGCTTCAGCAGCAATTATTTCTACAATAATTGTTTTCTTAGCTGTTGTTTGGGTGCAATCATTAAAAGTTGAAATTCCTTTATCATTCGGAAGAATTCGTGGATATGGAATAAAATGGCCATTGTCATTTTTTTATGCGTCGGTGATTCCAGTAATTTTAACTGCAGCTTTAATTGCACAGATTCAAATGTTAGGAGGAATTTTAGAAAACTGGAAAGGACATGCAACAATTTTAGGACATTTTTCTAACGGACAAGCAGTTTCAGGATTTGCTTTCTGGTTAGGAAATACTAATTTATTAGAATTATTTATCCGAGGAGGATTTATGTGGAGATATCTTCTTCAAGGATTTACACACATTTTATCATTTGTATTTTTATCTACAATATTTGCAATTGTTTGGGTAAAAACTTCTGGAATGGATTCTAAATCGCAAGCTCATAAAATATCTTCTTCAGGTTTACAAGTTGCAGGATTTAGACAAGATAATAGAATTTTAGAAAGTATTTTGGACAGATACATTATGCCGTTGACAGTTATGGGTGGAATTGCAATTGGTTTATTAGCTTCAATAACTGACTTACTTGGTGCATTGGTTTCTGGAACTGCAATTCTTTTAGTAATTATGATTATGTATCAATTCTATCAGCAAATTGCTAAGGACCATATGGAAGACATGAATCCGGCTATGAAAAAGTTCATGGGAAGTTTGTAATTTTTAAATTAAAATTTTTAGTTATATTAGATAAAGTAATTGAAACATTTAAAAATTTGAGTTGTCTGAGAATTACATGAAAACTATCAAAGTAAATAAACAGGCACTTGTTGATTTGTTGAAATTAAAAGATGAATTTGAATTAATTGTTGAGTCATTAGAAATAATGAATAACCCTGAAATTATTGAATCCTTAAAAAAATCTGAAGAGCAAATTAAAAAAAGAGAATTTGCAGATTGGGATGAACTATAGGATTCTTCCAACAATAGAGTTTGAAAAAGATTTTAGAAAACTGGATAATTTTGAACAAAAAAGAATTAAGAAAAAAATTGAAGAAATTGCATTAAATCCTGAGAGATATAAACATCTGCGTCTTGATTTGAAAAATTTTTGCAGAATAAGAATTGGAAAACTTAGAATCATTTTTTCATATGAAATTAAAAAACAAGAGTTATATATTCATAAAATTATTTTTGGACATAAATATTAAATAAAATTTTTTAAAAAAATAATTGAAACATTTAAATAAGATTAAATTTTATTTCTAAAATGGATGAAAAAGGCAGTCAAAGATTTATGCTTATTATGTTTGGAATGATGTCAATTTCATTACTTCTTCTTTTTTTATGGAATAGTGTTCCTGCCCTTAAAAATGCCGTCGGTGTTATTCTGGATCCAACTGCTGGAGCTTTGATTAATTGGAATTTAAATATTGGTTCGTTGATTGTATTTTTTATTATTGCCTTAATTACAACTCTTGTTCAAAAGTATGCAACAGACCAAGAAACATTGAGAGAATTGAAAAAAGAACAAAAAGAATTGCAAAAAGAAATGAAAGAATATAAAGACGACCCAAAGAAGATGATGGAAATGCAAAAGAATATTTGGCCGACTACTATGAAAATTATGCAGGTTAGTATGAAGTCTTCTCTTTTTACAATTATTCCGTTTTTACTTCTATTTAGATGGTTTATGGAATTTTTCATTAAAATTGGTAGTCCTAAATTCTTCGGTATTTTTAGTTGGTTTTGGTTCTATTTATTATCAATTATTTTGTTTAGTAGTATTCTTAGAAAATTTATGAATGTTGCTTAGGAAAAATTCTAAAAAAACAAATTTTTAAAGAAGACTTGGTCTATTGTCTAAATATTTCAAGGATTGTATTTCTCTCAAAGTTGTCACAATGCCTTCTGTATCACAAGCTCCAGAATTTCTTACTTCTTCAATTTCTCTTTTAAGATATCCTAGGTAACTAGGTAGACTTTTGTTAAAATAATGCGTAAAACTTGCCCCAAAATTACTTCTCGACACGCTTTCTAATCTTTTTTCAAAATCTCCTAATGTTTTTTGAGGAACTTCACTCAATACTCCATCTCTAAAAAGATGTCTAAAATCATTATAAATACCTCCTAAAATAGCTCTTGTAACATTCGCGTCGAATTTCCTTATTTGTGGCATATTTTAGAGAGAAATTTTGGGTTTAAAAAAATTGTGTTATTTTAAAATATCTATAGGAATACTTAAAAACTAATTATTCTGCAACTTTGTATGGAAAATGAACAAGAGCTTATGATGAAACTTCAGATGTTTGAACAACATATGCAACAGTTACAACAACAACTTCAAGCTGTCGAGCAAGGAATAGTTGATTTAGGTAGTTTAAATTTAAGTCTTGATGATTTAGTTGGGAAAAAAGATAAAGAGACAATGAGTTTGATTGGTAAAGGTATTTTTGCTAAAACTAAATTACTTTCTGAAGAATTAATTGTTGACGTTGGTGGAAGAAACCTTGTTACAAAAAGTATTCCAGAAACTAAAGAAATGATTGTTGATCAAATTGAAAAGTTGAATGCTGCGAAGGACGAATTGAATAAAGCCATGGAAAAAGTTGGAATGGATTTTCAGCAAATGATTATGGAAGCACAAGGTGGACATCAGTGTTGTGGTGGGCACGGCGACGAATGCAAATGTGTAAAAGGTGAAGAATGCGGTGAAGAAAATTGTGAATGTGAGAAAGAATAAATTTCTGTTAATATTTTAAAATGCAAACATTTTTACCATGTCCAAATATTGAAGAATCATTAAGATGTTTAGATAGTAAGCGACTTGGAAAACAGAGAGTTGAGGCATATCAAATATTGAATATTTTAATTGGAAGAACTAACACAAAAGGTTGGAGAAATCATCCTGCTGTGAAAATGTGGATTGGACATGTTAATGCACTTAAATTATATTTTAATACAGCTGTAAAAATTTGGATTTCTCGAGGATATAAAAATAATATGAAATTTGAAAAGATAAGTGGAAAAGTAGTTTTGCCGAATTGGTTTGGAAATAAAAAATTTCATTCATCTCATCGAAGTAATTTGTTGAGAAAAGATAAAGAACATTATTCAAAATTTGGTTGGAAAGAATCTAATGATTTAGATTATGTTTGGCCTGTGGAAAAAAAGATTTAAATATTTAGAAAAAATATATTTGTATGGTGATGGAATTTTTGCAACATGTTTCAATTTTAATTGAATTGGTTATAGCTAGTTTAGGAATTGCAATGATTTACAAGAAAAAAAATTATGGTTGGTTTTTTCTTATTACATTTGGAATTTATGTTTTTTATGATTTAGCTAAGATGATTGGGTTTTCAATTAACCAAGACATTTTGTATATTTCTTTTTTTACGGCTACACTATCTGCATTAATTTTGGCTTGGAGAATTTATGAGAAGAAGGGGAAGAAAAAGTTTATATAATACTATAACAATATTTATATATAAAGAGGATGAAAAAGATTAATGAATGAAAATGATTTACCTTTGGTGGTATTTAATGATTCTTCTAAAGCCAAAGTATTAAAATTATTAGGACTTAAAGAAGAAGGAGAATTTTTAGTAGATGGTGAAGGAATGATACAAACAAACCAACAATTTGAAAAAGTAAATTTCAATGAGTTTGGTGGAATCCTGAAGGGATCAAAAATTATAATTAAAAAAGATTCTTCCGAATTAGTTAGATATTTTGCAGAAATTCTATAGAAAATGGGTTTTTGGGAAGCTATTTCAAAAATTATTCCAGAAAGCTTAATTAAAATAGATCAAAGAAAAACTTTTTTTATTAAAGGAGAAAATATAGTTTATAATGGAAATATTATAAAGGATTCTCAAAAAAATAATGAAATTTTTTCTGAAATGGAAAAATTTCAAAAAGAAGAAAGTTTACCATTTCAATTAATTCATGAAGATTTAATTACAGAATACAAAGAATATGAATTAATTCATAAAACTAAATCCACAAGTTTAATATTGTTAAAAGAAATTCTTCCTATTGAAGAAATTGAATGTATTTTAATGGCTAGAAGAATAAAAATTGCATTTGAAAAAAAAGATGAATTATTGGCTAAAGAATTAGTTGAACAATTAGATAAACATTATCCTAAAAAAGGAAGAAAAGTTGCTAATTTAATTAAACCAAATTATTTTGATGAATTAATTATTCCTATGATAGACATCTGCAAAATTCAACATGGACAAAATTATAAAGAAAAATTTAGAGAATTTTATGAAGGAATTTTAAAATTTTTTCCCTTAGCAATTTTTGTTAATAATGATACTACTGAAGAAATAATTGAAGAAGAAATAAAGAAAAGATTAAAACTCAAAAGAATTCCTTTAATTAAAATTCATTCTATCGGTAAAGCCAATATTGAAAAAGTTGAAGGAGCTTTAGATAAAATAAAAAATCTGGGTAAATTTAATATTCGAAATAATAAATTTACTACTTCTACAGGAGTAGAAGCACAGAATATAGAATTAATAATAGAAAAAAATTATATTTAATCCCTCTTCCTAAAATTCTGTAACAATTTCCTTAATAAACTTCTTTGGAACAAACTCGAATGCAGGATTTTCAATTTTAATTTTTGACCTCTTCGGTATTTTTTTCCAAACCTCATGAAAATCTCTTTCTTCTAATTTGATTTTCTTTGGATAAGATTTCCAAGAATCTGCAATAATATAAACAGGAATTTTTTCGTCTTCTGCTAACTTTGCAATTGTTTCACTTCCAATTTTATTCACAATCCCATTTTTCAAAATAGCATCGGCTCCTAAAAATACTTTATCAACTTTTTTTGTTCCTTGTTCTTTTGAGAGTGCAACACCGACGGCAGAATCAACAAACATTGTAACCTTAATCTTTGCATTGCTTAATTCTCTTGCAGTTTTCCGCCCCTGAAACAACGGGCGAGTTTCTGTATTATAGACTTCAAATTTCTTTCCATGTTGCTTTGCATAAATCAAAGCTTTGACAACATTTGTCGAATGACAGTGTGTAAAAATAACATCTTTATTTTTTATCAGCTTGAAAACTTTTTTATTTATTTTTTCCTGTGCTTCATTAAAATGACTTAAAATTTTTTCAGGAGATTCTTTATCAACTCTGTCTAAAACATTCATCAACATCGGTTCTGTTGGACGCAATCTCAAAAGTTTTTTCTTTGATTTTTTTGTTGGAATTAATTGATATGCTTGGAGGGCAGCTTTGGCAATATTTGTTGCTCCTTGAATTTTAATATTTTTAATATCTCTAGAAATTTTCCAAAATTTTTTTCTTTTTGAAAAGAATTCTTTTATCACCATAAACTAACTAATCAAAATAAGTTTAAAAAATCTATTTTTTGAATTCAACAAATAAAGAAGTTTTAAAAATGTCTTTTCTATATCATCTTTATGATAGATCAAATCAAAGATTTTCACTATCACCAAAAAGGAGGTTTTTTTAGATGATAGAGATGATAATTAACCCTAGATCTGCTGAAAAAGGTCCGTGGAAAATGTTTTTTGTTGGATTAGTTTATGCTTCTTTGTCGCTTTTATTAGTAAGATGGTTTTTTAGTTCTGATGCAGTTCTTTCAAAATTTTCAGGAATGATTGTTGTAACTTTTTGTGTTATGTTTTCTCTTCCGTTTATGTATTTTATGATTAGAAAAGAAGAAGAAGAAGACGAACATGCAGAAGGATTTTTAGATGTTTGGAGGTCGCACAGCGATGCTATTCTTGCTTTTATGTGGTTATTTCTTGGATTTGTAGTTGCATTTTCTTTTTGGCATATTTTTATAGGAGATTCTAATTTATTCAATGCACAAGTCGAAACTTATTGTATGATTAATAATCCTGGAGATATTGAAGCTTGTGTACAAAAATATAATTTTAATGGGAATTCTGGAGCAATAACTGGAGATGCTATAACAAAAGAAATGAGATTCTTATCAATTCTAGAAAATAATATTTTTGTCATGATTTTTACTCTAGTTTTTTCACTGATATTTGGAGCCGGAGCAATATTTGTCTTAGCATGGAATGCAAGTGTTATTGCCGCAGCAGTTGGAATTTTTACTCAATATCAAATTATAGAAATCCCGATGGGAGTTTTAAGATATATGATTCATGGATTTCCAGAAATTGCAGCTTATTTCACTACTGCTTTAGCAGGAGGTATATTTGGTGTAGGAATTCTTAGAAATGGGGTTAAAAATAAAAGATTCCTAAGAGTTCTAGAAAATGTAGTAATTTTACTTTTTATCTCAATAGTAATTTTAATTGTTGCTGCTGCTGTGGAAGTTTATCTTACACCACTATTATTTAATTAAAAAGTTTTAAATATAAGTTTTTTCTCGATAAAATATGTCAAAATCTGAAGAGGAAATTTTTCAAGAAAGAAAAGAAAATCTAGTTAAATTTATCAAAGAAAAAAAAGATTGGATATATTATTTAATTCTATCATTTATAGTTTTGATAAGTTTCTACATAAGAATATTAAATGTTTCTAAACTAAAAGATATTACAACTAAAACTTGGACACTTGGACCTGATTTAGACCCTTTCCTTTTTTTAAGATGGGCACAAGAAATTATAGAACATGGAACTTTGCCAATTTGGGATTATATGAGATATGTTCCTTTAGGATATAATACTGCAGGAGAAATGAAATTATTATCTTATATGATTGCTTGGTTCTATAAATTATTATCTTTCTTCTCTAGTGAAGTAACTGTTACTTATGCTGCGATTATTTTCCCTGCAGTGATGTTTGTTTTCACAGGGATTGCATTTTTCCTTTTTGCAAGAAAGATTTTCTATAAAGAAAATGACAAAACAAAAAATATTATAGCATTAATTGCGACTGCTTTTTTTGTTTGCATTCCCTCTTTACTTCCAAGAACAATTGCAGGAATTCCTGAAAAAGAATCTGCTGCTTTTTTCTTTATGTTTATGACATTCTATTTATTTTTAGAAGCAATTACCTCTCAAAATTTTAAGAAAGGATTAATTTTCGGAATTGCTTCGGGAATAACGACTGGTTTAATGGCATTAATTTGGGGAGGTTTTATTTTTGTATATTTTGCTATTCCTCCGACTATTTTAATGATGTATATCCTTGGAAAAATGGATTTTAAAAAATATGCTCTTTATTGTTCTTGGGTTATTACTTCTTTTGCTTTAATGATACCGTTTTCAACAAGATATAGTTTAGGCTTATTGATTAAATCAACATCTACAGGAATTGGTGTCGGAGTACTTGGTTTAGTTGGAATTAGTTTACTATTAATGAATCTAAAACAATTAGAAGAATATAGACAAAAAACAAAAATTCCTAAAGAAATATTTGCTTTGATAATTTCATTATTTATCGTAGGAATTTTAGGAGTTATTGCACTTGGTCCGAGTTTTTTTATTAGAGAAATTATTGGAATAAAAAATGCATTAATTCAACCAATGACTACAAGATTTGGTTTGACTGTTGCAGAAAATAAACAGCCATATTTTATCAGCGATTGGCAAGTTAATTTTGGTCCGAGTTTCTTAAATATTCCATTATATTTTTGGCTATTTTTTTCGGGCTCGGTTTTATTATTTTATAGTCTTGTTAAAAAATTACGATTTAGAGAAAGATGGATTTTAACATTTAGTTATTTAATTTTTTTAATTTGCCTAATTTTTAGCAGATATAAAGCAGACAGCGTGCTCGACGGAACAAGTGGCTTAAGCATTTTAGTTTATTTTAGTGGCTGGTTATTTTTTATCGGAGCATTTGGTTATGTTGGATTAAAAGAAGAGCATAAAAATTATTTGAATAAATATCTTATATCTTTAGGAGGAATAATTCTATTTGGATTTTTTGGTATAATATTTAATTCAATTATCTTATATTTTGTTGCAGGATTATTTAACATACTTTTTGTAATATTTTTATTAATTGGTTTTAATTCTTATAAAAAATTTAATTTTGAATTTTCTTATTTACTTTATTTTTTAGTTTTGACTTTGGGAATTGTAGGGGCAAGAGCAGGAATAAGATTAATTATGGTTTTAGGTGCAGTAAGTCCAATTGCGGTTGCATTTTTAATTGTAAAATCTAGTCAGTCTTGGTTAAAAGAAAAAGATGAAACAATTAAATTCTTTGTTGGAATTATTACATTGATTATTTTAATATCTTCAATATTCACACTAGTTTCTTACTATGAATCAAATAAAGTTCAAGCAGAAAATTTTGCACCTGGAATGTATCAATGGCAATGGCAAAAAGCAATGCAATGGGTAAGAGAAAACACTCCTGAAACTGCAGTTTTTGCTCATTGGTGGGATTATGGTTATTGGCTTCAAAGTATTGGAGAAAGAGCAACAATATTAGACGGAGGAAATTCAATTGTTTATTGGAATTATTTAATGGGGCGATATGTTTTAACAGGAACAAATGAAATGGAATCTTTAGAATTTTTATACACTCACAATGGAACTCATTTGTTAATTGATTCTACAGAAATTGGAAAATATACTGCATTTTCAAGTATTGGTTCTGATGAAAATTATGATAGATTTTCTTGGATTACAACTTTTTTAATGAATAAAAAATATACTCAAGAAACAAATGATGAAGTAACTTATCTTTATACTGGTGGAGTTACATTAGATTATGATGTTGTTTGGGATTTCGAAGGTAAAGAAGTTTTATTCCCTAAAAAAAATGCAGGTATTGGGGGAATTGTTTTGAAAGAAAATAAAGATGATGAGTTTTTGCAACCAGAAGCAATTTTTGTTTACAATAATCAACAGTATAGAATACCTTTAAGATATATTTATTACAATGATAAAGAATATGATTTTGGAACAGGTTTAGGATCTGGAATATTTTTATTTCCAAGAATTGATTCTGAAAATGGGAAACAATCGTTGAGTCAAATCGGTGCATTATTTTATTTAAGTGAGCGAACAGTCCATTCTGAAATGGCAAGATTATATTTGTATAATGAAAAATCAGATTATTTCAATTTAGTTCATAGTGAAGATAGTTTAGTTGTTGAAAGTTTGAAAAATCAAGGAATTAATCTTAGTGACTTTGTTTATTATCAAGGATTTCAAGGACCAATAAAAATATGGGAAATTAGTTATCCATCTAATATGAAAATAAATCCAGATTATTTATTAACTGATTATCCTAATCAAGAATTATCATTAGCAAAATCTGGAGAATATAATTAAGTTGGAAAAAATATTAATTTTGCCGATAATTACTGGATTTTTTCTTGTTTTATTCTTCATTCCTAGTTGGATTAAGAAAGCTAAACAAATTGGACTTTATGGAAGAGATATACATAAATTTTCTGAAAAAGAAGTTGCTGAAGCAGGTGGTGTTTCAACATTAGTAGGTTTTGTTTTGGGAGTTCTAGTTTATGTTGCATTAAAGACATTCTATTTTAAAAATGAGGTTAATTTAATTGAGATTTTTGCTTTACTAAGTTCAGTATTAATTGTAGGTTTTATTGGTTTAGTCGACGATATTCTTGGTTGGAAAATAGGATTAAATAAAAAAACTAGAATTTTCTTTTTGATTTTTGCATCAATTCCTTTAATGGTAATTAATGCAGGACATTCAGAAATGATTGGAATTGAATTTGGTTTGTTATATCCATTATTATTTGTTCCATTGGGAATTGTTGGTGCAACTGCGACATTTAATTTTTTAGAAGGGTACAATGGATTAGGGGCAAGTCAAGGAATTTTAATTTTATCTGCATTAGCAATAGTAACTTGGTTTACTGGAAATAGTTGGCTTAGTTTGATCTGTTTGATAATGATAGCTTGTTTAATTGCATTTTATTTGTTTAATCATTATCCTGCAAAAATATTTCCAGGCGATACTCTAACATATTCTGTTGGGGCATTGATTGCGATTGTAGCTATATTGGGAAATATTGAAAAAATAGCAGTTTTCTTTTTTATACCATATATTATTGAAACAATTTTAAAACTGAGAGGAGGTTTGAAAAAAGAAAGTTTTGCAAAAATAAATGAAAATGGAACATTAGATAATTTAAATGTTAAATTCTATGGGTTGGAACATATGGCAATTTATTTGTTAACAAAATTCAAAAAAAATGCAAGAGAACAAGAAGTTGTTTATTTGATTAATGTTTTTCAAATAATCATAATCTTTATAGGTATTTTAATTTTCAAAGAGAGTATTTTTATTTAAAATGATTAAAAAGTTTTTAGGTAGTGAATTAGGAAAAGGGACAATTATTTTATTTTTAATGATGAACTTTGCAAATTTGTTGAATTTTATTTTTCATTTTTCAATGGGGCATATGCTTAGTAGAGGAAATTATGGAATCCTTGTAGTTTTAATGAATATATTATATATCTATAGCATTCCTGTTGAGTCTATACAAAATTTAATTTCAAGATATACAACTAGACTTAATGTAAATAAAGAATATGGAAAAATAAAATACCTCCTGATTAAATCTTTAAAACGAGGTTTAGTATTCAGTTCGATTCTTTTTTTTATTCTTGTTCCAATTTCTTTTTTTCTATCTAAATTTTTAGAGATTAATTTTTGGTTAATTATTTTCTCTAATTTATTTATATTTTCTGCATTCTCTAGCCCAATTACAAGAGGAGTTCTTCAAGGAAGGAAAAAATTTATTCTATTCGGAAGTTCATTGGTGATTGAATCTATATTCAAAATTTCTTTTGGAATCTTATTTATTTTAATAGGTATGGAAGTATTTGGGGCAATTAGTGGTGCATTAATTGGAGTATTTATTGGGATAATTATTTCAATTTATTTTAGTAAAGATTTATTTAAACAAAAAAAAGAAGTTGTAAAATTTAAAGAAATTTATAATGAAAGTGTTCCTTATTTTATTACTACAATTGTTATTATTTCTATTTTTAGTTTAGATGTCATTCTTGCCAGAAGATTTTTTTCTCCAGAAATTGCTGGAGACTATGCAGTTTTATCGATGTTGGGAAAAATGATTTTTTTTGCTACAATGTCTATTGGAAAAGCTATGTTCCCATTAGCTTCAGAAAAAAGTGATAATGGGGAAGATTCAAAAAAATTATTTAAAAAATCTTTTTTAATGATATTATTTTTATGCTTGGGGGCAATTTTAGTATTTGCAATTATGCCTAAATTACTTATATCAATTTTATATGGAGCTAAATATTTAGATGTTGCACAATTTTTAGTTTATTCTGGAATTGCGTTTAGTTTTTTAGCTTTAAGCAATTTAATTTTAGTTTATGGTTTATCAACGAATAAAATTAGATATTCTCCATTTTTATTCATTTTTTTAATAATTGAAATTGTATTGTTATCCAAATTTCATGAGAATATTCTTGAATATATTTTGGCTTTTATGTTTTCAAATATAGCAATGTTTATAGGTACTCTATTTTTTGTTAAAAGATAAAATGGTAATAAAAATATCAATTATTTTGCCTTCTTATAATACAATTAATTTAGCTAAGAATATTTTAGAAGTAAAGGAAGAACTAGAAAAAATAACCTCTGATTATGAGATTATTGTTGTAAATGATGGTTCAACTAAGAATTGGAAAACTGAACTTGAAGAATTAAAAAAACATAAAAATTCCAAAATTAAAATTTTGAGTTATGATATTAATAAAGGAAAAGGTTATGCCTTGAAAAGAGGAGGTATTATGGCAAAAGGTGAAAAAATTATTTTTTTGGATTCAGATTTAGATATTCCCCCTAAACAAATTAAATTTTTTTTGAATGAATTAAAAGATGTTGATATTGTTATTGGAAGTAAAAGGCATCCTGATTCTAAGATTGTTTATCCATTAACAAGAAAAATTATGAGTTCAATCTATCAAAGACTTAATTCAATTTTATTTAATTTAAATGTGAAAGACACGCAAGTTGGAATGAAAGCATTTCATGCAAAAGTTTTGAAAAGTGTCTTGCCTAAACTTGCAATAAAAAGATATGTTTTTGATTTGGAACTTTTAGTTGTAGCAAATAAAGAAGATTATAAAATTAAAGAAGTTCCTGTCCATATAGAATATAAATTTGGAAGCACAATAAATATGAAATCTGTCTTAGATATGCTTTGGGAAACTGCAGCAATTTTTTACAGATTAAAAATTTTAAAACACTATGATTAAATTTTCAATAATAATTCCAGTAAAAGAATTGAATGATTATTTAGATGAATCTATTCCGAAGATTTTTGAAATGAATTATAAGAATTTTGAAATTATAATTTTGCCTAATGAAAAACCAACTACAAGCCCTAATTATTTGAAAAATAAAAGAATTAGAATTATTGAAACTGGAAAAGTTAGCCCTGCTGTAAAAAGAGACATTGGTGCAAAAGAAGCAAAAGGAGAATATGTTGCTTTTCTCGACGACGATGCTTATCCTGAGAAAGATTGGTTGGACATTGCAGAAAAAGAATTTGCTGAAAAAAAATGTGCTGCTGTTTGTGGCCCCGCAATGACTCCAAAAAATAGTTCATTTTTTCAAAAAGCATCAGGATTATTTTTTGAATCAACTTTTGGAAGTGGTCCAACAAATCATCGAGATATTCCTACCAAAGAAAGTTTCTATGTTGAGGACTATATAACAGTAAATTTAATCGTGAATAAAAAAGTATTTTTAGAAATTGGAGGATTCAACAATGAATTTTGGCCAGGAGAAGATACAAAATTTTGTTTGGATTTAATTAATGCTGGACACAAAATTTGGTATTCAAACAAATTAATTGTTTATCATCATAGAAGAAAAAATCTGAAAGCACATTTAAAACAAATTGGAAATTACGGAAAACATCGGGGATATTTTGCTGGAAAATTTGAAAAGACTTCTTTTAAAGTTGGCTACTTTGCACCTTTTGTTTTTACATTTGGTAATATTGGTTTATTCTTTTTTTCAATTTGGAAAATAGGTTTTTTGTTTTTATGGAGCAGTTTACTTTTGTTTTATTTTTGTTTAATTAGTTATGATATTGGAAGACTAACAAAAAATAGAAAACTCTGGATTACTACAATTGGAATTACATTTTTATCTCATTTATATTATGGCTGGATGTTTTTTATTGGTTTCTTAATGGGACTTTTTAGAATTAAATTAAAGAGTAAATTGCGATGATAAATTATATTGTTCTATTCAAATTAAAAGAAAACATTAATGAAAAACAATTGAAAGATTGTCTTAATGCAATTAAAAATTTGAAAGAAAAAATTCCTGGAATTGTTGAAATTTCTGGAGGTTATGATAATAGTCCTGAACACAAAAATAATGATTACACTTGGGGATTTCAAGTTAAATTTATTGATAGTGCATCACGAGATAATTATGTTCCACATTCTGAACATAAACAAGTAATTGAAAAATATATTATTCCAATCATAGAAGATGCATTGGTTTTTGATTATCTAATTTAAGAAATAACAATTGTTTTAAACACTGAAAATTCTAAATTATTATGAAAGTTTTTATTAGTGCTCCACCAATTAAATCTAAAAAAGGCACCCCTCAGATTGGACAAAATCGGCAATTTCAATGGTTTAATTCTTGCTCAGTGATTTATCCAATGATACCTGCTTCAGCTGCGACCTTGCTTTCTCGGAACAAATATGATGTTTTTTGGGATGATGCAATTGCAAAAAAAGAGAGTTATGAAATTTGGATTAAAAGAATTGAAAAAGAAAGACCAGAATTAATTGCAATTGAAACAAAAACACCTGTTGTTAGATTTCATTGGAAAATTATTGAAGAAATTAAGAAAAAATCTTCTGAAACAAAAATTGTCTTAATGGGGGACCATGTTACAGAGTTTCCAGAAGAAAGCATGAAAAATTCTAAAGTTGATTTTGTAATCACGGGGGGAGATTATGATTTTGAACTTTTATCTATTGCAGAATATTTATCAAAGAAAAAGAAACTAGAAAAAGGAATTTGGTATAGAGATAAAAATAAAATTGGGCATACTGGGAAATTTGATTTAATTCATGACTTGAATTCTTTGCCTATGATTGACAGAGATTTAACTTGTTGGGAATTATATAGGGAAAATGGGAACTACAAATATCTACCTGGAACTTATACAATGATTGGAAGAGATTGTTGGTGGGGAAAATGTAAATTTTGTTCATGGCCAGGACTTTTTCCAAAATATAGAACAAGAAAACCTGAACTTCTTTTTGAAGAAATTCAAATGCTTGTTGAAAAATATGGAATTAAAGAAGTAATGGATGATACAGGAACTTTCCCGGTTGGAAATTGGTTGAAAGAATTTTGTAAATTAATGATTAATTCTGGACTTAATAAAAAGGTAAGAATTAGTTGTAATATGAGATTTGGGATTTTAAAATTAGAAGATTATCAATTAATGCGAAAAGCAGGATTTAGACTTTTACTTTTTGGTTTAGAATCTGCAAATCAGGAAACATTAAATAGATTAGACAAAGGAATTAAAATTGAAGATATTGTGCAAGGTTGCAAATGGGCAAAAGAAGCTGGACTTAATCCACATTTAACTGCAATGATTGGCTATCCTTGGGAAAGTTATGAAGATGCAAAAAAAACTGTTGAATTGGCAAAGAAGTTGTTTACAGAAGGTCATGCAGATACACTTCAAGCTACAATTGTAATCCCTTATCCAAATACGCCTCTCTATAAAGAATGCTTGAAAAATAATTGGCTTGAGATTGGTGCTAAAGATTGGGAAAAATTTGATATGAGAGAAAAGATTATGAAATCTCCTATGACTGAAGAACAAATAAAGGAACTTACTTCTTCCTTATACCGAATAGCTTTTAGTCCAAGGTTTATTTTAAGACAGGTTATGCAAATTAGAGGATATTATGATTTTTTGTACTTATGGCGTGCTGCAAAAAAAGTTTTGGGAAAACATCTAAAAGATTTTGAATAAAATGGAAAATAAATTAGTATCTGTTGTGATTACAACAAAAAATGAAGAAAAAAATATAGAGAATTGTTTAGAAAGTATAAAATGTCAAACTTACAAAGATATTGAGGTTATTGTAGTTGATAATAATTCCACTGACAAAACAAAAAAAATTTCTAAAAAATATACAAAAAATGTATATGATAAAGGTCCTGAAAGAAGTGCACAAAGAAATTTCGGTATAATTGAAAAAGCAAATGGAAAATTTGTGATATTTCTCGACGCTGATATGGTTTTGTCACCATCTGTTATTGAATCTTGTGTTGAACAAATTAAAGATAATGTTGCATTACATATTCCTGAAATTGTTTTAGGAAAAAGTTTTTTTAGCAAAGTTCGAAGATTTGAAAGAACATTTTATGATGGAACGGTAATTGATGGTTCAAGATTTTTCTTGAAAAGTGCTTTTGTAAAAGTCAAAGGATTTGATGAAAAATTAAATGGTCCGGAAGATTGGGATATTGATAAAAAAATAAAACAAATTGGAAAAATTGGTTTAGTTAATAAAAAAGAAAATTTGCAAGATTGGAAAATAAAAGATTTGGTTATAAGTAAAGGTGTTAATCCAGAAAATTATGGAGTTTGCATTTATCACAATGAATCAGAATTTGATTTGAAAAAATATATTTCAAAAAAAGGATATTATGCAAAAACATTTGATAGTTATATTTCAAAATGGGGCAAAAATGATGAAGACATTAAAAAACAATTTGGAGCTTATTATAGGTTTTTTGGAGTTTTTGTTGAAAATGGTAAATGGAAAAAACTAGTTCTTCATCCAATTTTGACATTCGGAACATATTATTTAAGATTTCTCGTCGGTGTTAAATTTTTGGGGGGAAAAAATGAAATTTGAAACAAATATTGAAAGGCGAATGAGTGGAAGACACAAGGCATGTCTTGCAATGGAAAATTTTGAAGATAAAAAGATTCTTGATATTGGTTGTAGTTATGGATGGTTTGAAAAATTTATTGGAAAAAAGGCAAAAGAAATTATTGGAATTGATTTATATGAAAAAGATTTGAAAATTGCAGAAAAAGAAGTTAATTTAAAAAATATTAAATTTGAAAAAGGTTCTGCATTGGATTTAAAAAAATTTAAAGAAAATTATTTTGATATTGTTGCTATGTTTGATGTAATAGAACATATTCCAAAATATACTGAAGAGTTAGCATTAAAAGAAATTAAAAGAATTTTGAAAAAAAATGGCAAATTGTTAATTAGCACACCTGCAAATAATTTTTCTAATTTTTTTGATCCTGCTTGGTATTTTGGACATAGACATTATTCAAAAGAAAAAATAAAATACATTTTTGAAAATTCAGGATTTTCTATCGATAAAATAGAAATTAAAGGGGGATTTTGGGAATTGTTTAGTATGATATTATTTTATCCATTTAAATGGTTTTTCGATATGGAAATTCCTTGGAAAAATTGGTTTGACAAAAAAAGAGATGGAGAATATTTAAAAAATAAAGAGAGTTTTGTTACTCTGTTTGCTTGGGGGAGAATTAAAAGATGATATACAAAGAAATATTAAAAAAACTGAATCCAAAATTTATATTTAGAGTTGGGCTTGGAACTTTTTCTTGTTTTATATCTGGAGAAAAAGCTTATGCTTTACCAATAAGAGCTGAAATAGAAAATGGTGCTGGATGCAATCTAAAATGCGAGATGTGTGCAATTAATAATATGAAAAGAAAAAAAGGATTTTTATCTTTTGAAAAATTTAAATTAATCTATGATCAAATAAAACCTCCTTATCTAAATCTTACAGGATATACTGAAAGTTTTCTTAACAAAGATATTTTTAAGATGATTAAATATGGAAAAGATAATGGCTCGTTTATTAAACTAGATTCAAATGCGACAATATTAAACGATGAGATAATCTCAAATATTGTTGATTCTGGTGCAGATGCAATTTCTATTTCAGTTGATGGCTCTACAAAAAAGATTTATGAAAATATAAGAAAAGGTGGAAAGTTGGAAGTCGTCTTAGAAAATTTAAAAAAATTAATTGATAAAAAAAATGAAAAAAATTCTGATATGAAAATATTTATTGCGATTGTTGTACAAAAAAATAATCTCAAAGATATTATAGAAATAATAAAATTATTAGATAAATTTGGGGTAGACCAGATAAATCCAACTCCAATTGTTGAATATGATATCAAAGAATATGAAAAATTTACATTGAAAAATTATATTGAGGATTTAAAAAATATTATTGACGAAATATCCTCTATGAAGACAAAAACTAAAATTGATTATGAATCTTTAAAAAAATATTTAAAAGACTATAAAGAAAATAAATTGAAATACCAAAATGAACCCTGTTTTGCTCCTTGGTATAATACATATATAACTTGGGAAGGAGATGTTGTTCCTTGCTGTTATCATTATGATAATCAAGTTAAATTTGGAAATGTATTTGAAGAAAAATTTAAAGACATCTGGAATAATTCAAAATATAAGGAATTTAGAAAAAACATGATCCAAAAAGGTCGAACCTCTGCAATATGCCAAACATGCAGAAATAAAGAAGAATTTTTATATAATAAATTTAAAATCCCTTTAATTAAAAATATTTCTAAGAGAAAATATGAAAAATAAAAAAGAGACTTGGAATAAATTATATTCAAATACAGAATTTGATGAAATTGTTAGACGAATTGATTATGGATTGGAAAAACCTGAAAGATTATATGGATATTATACTTGGTTAAATATTTTAAAAAAAAATGGATTAAAATTTAAAAAAAGTTTGGAGATTGGTTCTGGTACCGGAAGTTATAGTTTGATTTTAAAAAAATTAGGAATAGTTGATGAAGTTTATTTATTGGATTGGTCTGAAGAATCATTGGATATGGCAAAAAAACTTTTCAAAAAATATAATTTAAAAGGCAATTTTATCAAAGGAGATGTAAGAAAATTACCTTTTAAAGAAAAAGAATTTGATTTGGTTTTATCTGGAGGTTTATTGGAACATTTTAGCGAAGAAGATACTCTAAAAATTTTAATAGAAGAAAAAAGGGTTTCAAAATATATCTTGACACAAATTCCAGTTAATAATTTGTCTTATTGGGTAATTAGAATAATAATAACTATTTTTAGAAAAGGGTGGCCTTTTGGATTTGAAAAACCAGTGAGTATAAATAAAAATTTGGAAATGCAAGAAAAAGCAGGAATAAAAATTTTGAATAAAAATTTTCATGATACTTTTACAGCATTGAAATATAATTATGGTTCAAAGAAAAATATTAATTTTAATTTTGAAAAAAATTTTTTGAATAAACTCTGCAGAAATGAGATTGCTATTTTAGGAAAAATCTAATCATTAAATTTGTAAATTATTGCTCTTGGCTGATCTTGTGGACCAAATGCAACAACAGGTGTTAGATTATATCTTTGCGGATAATCATATGCCCACCCAGGGGTAAATGCTGGTTCAAAAACATGAATAATAATATAATCAGGTTTTAGTCTATTTACAAACTCATTAAATTCTGTTTCATTATGTCCGGATGTAGTGTAAAAATCATAGCTATCTCGCTCAGAATAATATTCATTTTGAACAATTGAAGCAGTTATAATCTTTGAATCTTTTGGAGTATTATCTTTAAGCCAAAGCCCTGCTTGTTGAACTTCTCCATAACTTCCAAACTTATTTGTTATAAAATTATTTGCATCTCCTAGTTGAGAATACATTAAAAAAATACAAGAAAAAATTAAAATAAGATTTAGATATTTTTTATCTGGCAAAAAAGGTTTTAATTTTTCAACTAAAAAATTCAATCCTAATGCAATGCATACAAACATTTGTGGAGAATAAGTTGTATAATATCTTGCATCTGCAACCCTTATTCCAAAAACAAGATATAAAGGGAAAATTATAGAAATTATGAACAAGAAAAGATAATTCATTCCTTGTTCTTGTTTTTTCTTTAATATTAAATCAAAATATAACAAGAATTGCATTGAGATAATTAACCCAATTAAAAAAAGAATCAAAGGTATTAGTGTCAAAAAAGTCGGGAGAATTTCTGTTACAGTATACCATCCGACATCATAATTTGCTGAAGATGTAGAAGTATTACCATGATAAAAACTTAATGCAGGAAAAATATTTCCTTCAGTAGAAAAATAATAATAAAACAATGGTGACAATAATAGCAAACAAAGTATTCCTGCAATCCAAATATTTTTGTCTTTTAGCAATGAAAATTTTCTAGTGGCAAACAAATAAATTGCTATCGAAATTAGAATTAATGCAGAAGGATATCTGCACATAAAAGACAAAACTCCTGCAATAACTGCAAGAAATAAACCCCATTTATTTTTTCTCTTCTCATAAAGAGACCAAAATAAAGTTAATGCTAAGACGCCAAAGAAAACACTCGGCAAATCAGTTAATAATCTAAAAGTATAAAACATGAAAACCCAATTAAATGAAATTAAGGAAGCTGCTATTAAACCAATCTTCTTATTGAAAAGTTCTTTACCTAGATAATATGTTAGAAATATTGTTCCAATTGCAGGCAAAAGTTCTGTAAAAAATCTTATTCCTAATTCTCCCATCCCCCATCTCATCAAAACACTCCAAACTAAAGGAATAAATAAAGGTCTCATACCTGTAAAATGTTCCCACCATTCAGGTTTTGGCATATTTAATGCCCAAACTTTTGCAATTCCAAGATAATCCCCCTCATCCCACCAAGTTGGTTGATTTCCTAATTTAAAGAAATAATATAGATAGACAATTGTAACTATTGCCATTAAAGCGATTATTAGAAAATGCTCATTGAAAAAATTTTTAATTTTTTCTTTTCTTTTTTCTAAATCTTGATTTTCCATATTAAATTTTAATTTAGAGAGTTTTTATTATTTTGTACTCTCGACTCTTTTCCAAATTTCTTTTTGAGATTTTTTCTTAATGTTTATATCTACATAAATTAAAAGCCAGAGATAAATTCTTGCAAAAAATAAAAGAGTTAGCCAAAAGAATTCGTGAAAATTTGAGACGAATTTGAAAAGTGCAAAACCTCCAAGAGATTCTGATTTAAATGAGCGTATTTCTTTTCCAATTAAATTTTTTATTTGATTGTATCCGCCGGCACTTCGTTTTTTTTGCTTAATCCAATCTGAAAAATTATCTGGATATTTCACATAAACTTTTGAGTTTTCTGAATAATCAATTTTAAAATTGTTCTCATAAACATTGTGAGAGATAAATCCATCTTCAGATAAAAGTTCTTCTGGAAGTTTTGGAAAAAGATTTTTCCTAATTGCAAATAAATAACCTGAACAAAAAAATCTTTTTTTATTTTCTATTGCAGTCAATCGTCTTTCATTTGCAATATTTGTCAAGACATATGCCCAGTATCCAAAAATATTTTCTTTTGAATTTATTGAAATTGGGTGTCCTGAAACTGCCCCAATTTTTTTATCTTTAAATAGCTCTAATAAAAAATTTAGAGAATTTTTATCAACATAAACATCTCCGTCTGTCAAAACCAAAATTTCTCCTTTTGCATAAGAGATAGCCAAATTTAATGCTGCAGGTTTTCCTTTATTTTTATCTTTGATTACTTTTATTTTAGAATATTTTCCTGCAAAAATTTGTGCAACATCCAAAGTTTCTTTATCTGGAGCAACTATTAAAATCTCATAATCAATTTTTAATTTATTATCTAAAATAGATTGAATTGCTTTTGCAATTGTTTTTTCTTCTTTATATGAAGTTAAAATTATTGAGATCATAATTCTTTAAATAAAATTTCATATTTTTTAATTAAATTTTTCCATCTAAATTTTTTTACAGATTTTTTTGCATTTTCTTGAATTTTTCTATTTCCTTTTATATTCTTATCAATTAATTTTACTAATTGTTCAGTATTTCCTATTTTAAATAAAAAACCATTTTTTCCATTTTCAATTATTTCTTTTCCTCCATCAGTATTACTTGAAATTACAATTTTTCCACGACTCATCGCTTCGATTAAAACTTGGGGCATTGCTTCTCTTTTACTAGGGAGTACAAAAATTTGATGTTCATCAATTAATTTTATTTTTTCTTTAACATCAAAAATAGGTGGATAAAATTTTATATTTTTTAGAGCAATAGATTCTAATTTTTTAAGATAATTTTTTTCTGCCATACCAACTATTGAAAAATCTATTTTAGGTAATTTTTTTGCAGATGTTATTAAAACTTCTAAATTTTTTACTGGAGCAATTCTTCCTAAAAAAAGAACTTTATTTTTTTCTTTTGATTTTTTTTGGATAAAAAATTCTTCAGGAATCCCATTTGGAATATAATAAATTTTTTCTTCTTTTACTTTTAATTCATTTATAAGATATTTTTTTTGCTCCCATTTTGTTATTGCTATTATTTTTGTGAAATTGTTTAATTTTAAAGTTGATATTTTTCTCCAAATATTAGTAATTGGACCTAAAATCCTTCCCCTCTCAACATTAAAGGGTGCATGTGGCACAATGAAAAATTTTATTTTTGGGAATTTCTTTTTAAGATTATTAATTCTAACTGCAACATTTGCTGAATGAGGATGTAAAAGATGGGTTATTATAACGTCATACTTTCCTAGCTCTTTGCCTAGATTATTCTTTTCAAAAAAGTAAATTACATTTTCGCTAATTAAGGATTTCTTGCCTTTAAATCTCTTAATTTTAATTTTGTTCATAATTATCTCTTCTGTAACTTTGCTAACTTTTTCTGTTCCTTTTTCTATCTTTGAAGAAAAAATTGTTACTTCGTGACCTAATTTAGAGAATTCTATTGACTCTTGTCTTACTCTTGCCCAAACTCCACAAATTCCTGCTGAAAAAGGACAAATTTCAAGTATTTTCATTATATTTATAAAATAAATGCGGTTTTAAATTTAATGAGTTTGAAACATATTTTTAAAGAAATTCGGTATTATAAAAAATTAGATGGAAATCTAAAAAGAATGGGGACTAAATTTATTTTGGCTAAAACCCCTTTAAAAAAATTAGTTAATACAAAAATTTACAATAATTTTTATCTTTCGAAAATAACTAAAAAAAGTAAAAAAATTTCTCCTTCTTTCTTACAAATAGAAAATACAAATGTTTGTAATGCTACATGCATAATGTGCCCCCACACAACTATGAAAAGAAAAAAAAAGATTATGAGTCAAAAAGATTTTGAAAAAATTATTGAGAATGTTATGAAAAATTATATTTCAATAAAAACTTTAATTATTACTGGATTTGGTGAACCATTCACAGATAAAGACATAATTGAAAAAATAAAATTTGTGAACAAAAATTACCCTAATTTAAAGATAGATATCTACACAAATGCAAATTTATTGGATGAAAATTCAATTAAAGAGTTATTGAAAACGAATTTACATAAAATAAATTTTAGTATTAATGGGACAAAAAATAATTACAAAAAAATGATGGGATTAAATTATGAAAAAACTGAAAAAAATGTTTCTAAATTTTTAAAAGAAAAAAATAAATCAAATAAAAAATTTCCATTAATTAATATTTCTTTAATGATTTTGAAAGAAAATGAAAACGATATAAAAGAATTCCAAAATTTTTGGATAGATAAAGTAGATTCTGTTATGGTTTATCCACCATCAAATTGGGCTGGAAAACAAAAAATTAATTTTGCAACTTCAACCTCATTTAAAAGAAAAAGATGGGCTTGTCCAGCATTATGGCAATTTATTACAGTTGATGTAGAAGGAAATGTATTAATGTGTTGTAGAGATTATGAATCAGTAGTTAAATTTGGTAATTTGTTGAAAGAAGATTCAAAAGAAATATTTGAAGGAAAAAAAATTAATGAACTTAGAAAAAAACAATTGGCATTTGATTTTAATACTCATATTTGCAAGGATTGTGATAATTGTTTTGATTCAAGTTTAAACTGGTGGAATTAAATGAAAGAAAAAAATAAAATTTATATAAGAATATTTTTTTTAATTTTTGGAATTATTATTTTCTATTTATATTATAGGACAGAATTAATCCATAATTTAGATCATCTTCCTACACTTATTCAAGATTTAATTAAAAAAATATTTTATATAAAATGATATTTGAGATTTTATATGCAGTTTTAATTTTTTATGTTATATCTATATTTGGAATAAAAATATTTAGATTATTCAAACTAAAATTAGAATTTTATGAAGAAATAATATTTTCTATTGCATTAGGATTGGGCGTGTTTGGAAATATAATTTTGATTTTAGGTTTATTGAAATTGTTGTATAAAGAATTATTTTTATTTATTATAATTAGTTTAGGGATTATTTTCATTCCTGAATTAAAAAAATTGTTAAAAAATTTTCAAAAACCAAAATTAAAGTTTAATTGGATAGTTGCACTAATAATTTTATTTTTACTATTTAATTTTATTGGAGCTTTAGCCCCTCCAACAGGATGGGACACACAAAAATATCATCTTTCTTGTCAAGAGAGTTATCTTGAAAATCACAAAATAACTTATATTCCAATTTTACATTGTGATTTGCCTTCTTTAGCAAATATGTTTATTTTACTTGGGATGATTTTACAAAATGATATTTTAGCCAAATTAATTTTTTATTTAGTTTTTCTTGTTTTAGTTTTCTCAATCTATATCTTTTCAAAAAAATATTTTGGTGAAAAAGTTGCAGAACTATCTACATTAATTTTTGTAAGTTTGCCAAATATAATTTATTATGCAAGCACTGTTCATACAGACATGTTTTTATCTCTCTTTACAGTTCTTTCTATTTTTTCATTTTATTATTGGATTAAAGAAGAAGATATTAAATGGGCTATACTTTCTGCAATTTTGATGGGATTTGTTTTTGCTACGAAAATTACTGGGATAATAATGATAACAAGTTTTATAATTTTATTCTTGATTAAATTTTTATCTTCAGTAAACAAAAAGAAAATATTTTTACATGGATTGATTTTCTTTCTCGTGATTAGTTCTATTGTTGGTATCTGGTTTTTCAAGGCATTTTTATTTACTGGAAATCCAGTTTATCCTGTTGGATATAGTGTTTTTGGAGGAATTCAAAATTTGAGCTATACTACAGAATATGTTAATCTTCAACTAAATTCTGGGACATATAGTAAATCAATAATCGACTACTTATTATCTCCATTTATGATTACTTTTAATGGCTATCAATTTTTTAGCTCTTTTTCTCTAAGCCCATTATTTTTGTTATTTATCCCTATATTATTTTTTATTAAAAAGAATAATTTATTAAAATATTTAATTTTATTTTCATTTATTTATTATACAATTTGGTTTTTTTTACATCCATATCTTCTGAAATTGATTCCCTTAATGTCCATTCTTTCTATAATAATTTCCAAAGCAATTTTAGAAGGAATTAATAAAAAAAATATATTAAAATTTATGCGGTTTTTTTTAATTTTTACATTTATTTTTTCTTTAGTAATGTCTGGATTGATTTATAAAAATCAAATAAAAACTGCATTGGGATTGGAATCTCATGAAGATTATTTATCAAAAAATTTGGATATGTTTGATACATTCAATTATGCGAATAATAATTTAAAATATGAAAATAAAATTTTATTGATTGGGGATGAAAGAAATTATTATCTTAATATAAATTTTCAAGAAGGAGATCCTGTAAGACAAGGTTTAATTGATTATAGAAATATAAATAAAGAAGAACTAAAAAATTGGTTAGAAAAAGAAAAAATTACCCATCTAATTATTAATAGAAATTATTTTGTTGATATTAATAATTCTAAATTAAATCTTTATGGTTGGACAGAATATTCTTATGATTTAATGGATAATTTTGCAAAAAAAGATTGTGAACAAATTTTTGAAAATAATAATGTTTGGTTGTATAAAATAGATTAGTATTCTTTTAAAACAAAAAAATAATTTTTCAATAAAAATAATTGATTAACCGTTCTTTTAGAAGTAAATGAAATGAATTTTATATTATTTTGCTTAAAGAGATTTTCCCATTCATTTAAAGATCGCATAGTTAAAGGTAAATTTACTCTTGAATCATGCATTTTGTTAGTTATGATATCAACTAATTTTCCAGGAAAATCATTTGTTACTTCAAAGATTAATACTTTATTTGCCACTCTTAATGCTTCTTTGATTATTTTAATCTGATTTTCTTTGGAGATATGATGTAGAACATCGTTAAGAATGGCCACTTCAAATTCTTTATTTTTAAAATCTAATTTATTTTGTTTTATTTTCTTAAAATTAAAAGAAAGTGGGTAATCTAAAACATCTGTTCCAGATATCTCAAAAGTTTTTTTTAATTTATTCTTAATAGAAATTATCATTCTTCCATCTCCACAACCAATATCTAAAACTTTGTCTTTATGCTTAATATATGGGCTACAAAAAGAAGCTATTTTTTCTGCACGTATATTTAATTTTTTTTCATCCAAATCCATTTTAATATTTATAAAAAATAGTTTTTATATTTAATTGTTAAAAATTTCAAAAATTTATTTTATTAAATAAAATTACTCATTCAAATCTTGGACTTACATATTCTGTTAAATATTCATTGCAATTTTGACACACTTTTGGAAATTGTTTTTTGTTATGCATTTTTCTATATTGTTTTGCTTTATTACTATTCCATATTTTGGATAATTTCTCAATATTAGCATTTCCTAAAATCATTTCTCCCTCATAATCAACACAACAAGGCACTACTTTTCCATCCCATAAAATAATTACATTTCCCCTCCAAAATTCTTTGCATCTAGCTTTTCTTTTTCTAGGAGTGAATGAAATATTAGGCTGAATTTGTATTCTGTCTACCACTTCAGACCATTTTTTATGGAATTCTGGAACATATTTTTCAGTTTCGGGCATAATAACCATATTAATATCTATTTTTGTTCTTAATCCTAATTCATTTCTTAATCTAATTAAATCTTTAATTCTCTTTTCAACAATATTATAATCATAACCTCTAATTTTTGTATAAGAATCTTCAAATCCATCAAGAGAAATTGTTATTCTTTCTAAATCACATTCTAAAAATTTTTTCATTTTTTCTTCAGAGTCTAAAAGAGTTATATTTGTTGTAATAAATGTTTTAATCCCTTTAAATTTTGCATATGTAAGCATTTCTAATATTTTTGGGTGGAGAAGAGGTTCCCCCCAATTAAAGAATAATCCAAACTCTACTTTTGGATTTTCATCTAAAATTTTTTTGAATAGATTAAAATTAATAAATCCTTTTTTTCTCTTCATTCCATTATTTACCGGACACATTTTGCATTTTAGATTACAACTATTTGTAACTTCAAACTGTATGCTTGTAATTTTTGGGCAATAATTTGATTTAAATAAATAAAAAAATTGATTTAATATAATATCATATATGCTTTTGAAAGAATAATATCTTGTTTCTATAAACTCTTGTTGCTCAGATTTTTTTAAATAATATTTAGCCCCAATATAAGCTATTAATTTTTTTATTTTATTTGTCATTTTATTTAGAAACAAAAAAAGAATACCATATTCTTTGCAAAATAAATTTAAAATGCTCAAAAGAATTAATTTCTTTTATCAAACTAAAAAGAATTTTTGGTCTAAGATAAAATTCTAAAAAAGCTTTTCTTTGTAGATTTTTTAATTCTTTTTCGGTTAATCCTTCGGGAACATAATCTATTTTATAATACATAAAAGAATCATAATTTATTTTATTAATTTTTTTTTCTTTTAATAACTTATTTGTTATATCTGTTCCAGGATATGCTTTAAATAAACTAAATTGTGCTCTCTTTATTGGAATTTGTTTTGCAAATTTAATTGTTTTAAGTATATCTTCTTTTGTTTCAGTAGGATATCCAATTATAAAAAAACCATTGGATTCTAACCCAATTTTTTTTATTAAATTAGTTTTTTCCTTTATAACTTTTGTAGTCAAACTTTTTTTCATATCTTCTAAAATTCCATCCGAACCTGATTCAACCCCAACATTAAAATCTTGTACACCTATTTGTTTCATTTTCAAAAGAACTTCCTCATCTAAAGAATCCAATCTTATTCCATTTGGAAATGAAAATTTTATTTTTATTTTATTTTTAATCAAACTATCACAAAATTCTACTACTCTTTGTTTTGATGCAGTAAATGCATCATCTAATATGTGAATCTCTTTAACATCATATTTTTCTTTTAACATTTTTATTTCTTCTATAACATGTTGCACACTTCTTACTCGAATATTTCGTCCGCTTACAATATGAACTGTGCAATAGCTACAACGAAAAGGACATCCTCTTGAAGTAGAAATTGGTGCATAAGGATATTCTTTTAAAAACCCTCCTTGTGGAGCTTCTTTATAGGTTCTAGGATCAATTAAATCCCATGCTGGAATCCCATATTTATCAAGATCTTTAGTATATAATTGATTATTCACATTAATCAAATTATTTTTTCTCCAAATTAATCCAGGAATTTTGGAAAGATTTATTTTTTTATTTTTCAAAAGAAAATTAACTAAAATTGGCAAACCTTCTTCAGATTCACCTTTAAATGCATAATCTACTTCTTTAAATTGATTCAAAACTTCTTTTGGTTCACTTGTTGGATGTGCCCCTCCAATTATTAATTTAGTTTTTGGTAAATATTTTTTTATTAATTTAAAAAATTTTTTTGAAAGTGAAACATCATAACTAAATAATTGAACTCCCAATATTTTTGGATTAATTTTTTTTATTTCTTCAATTAATTCTTTTTGTGTTAGATTTTTTTTGACTGAATCTAAAATATTTATACTAAAATTTTCTTTTCTAAGAGCTGTTGCTAAATACCCCAACCCAATTGGGGGAACAATATACTGATTACTTTCTCGTGCAGGAGTAATTAATAAAATATCTAAATTATTGTCTTTCATTTTATATCCATGTTAAAAAATCTTTTACCATTAAAGTAAACTTTTTTAGATTTTCTAAATTTTTAATTCTTTTAATTGTTCTCCAAATTGTAATTGGCCTAATATAAAATCTTTTGTAAATCCATCCTCTCCATTTCATTACTTCTTCAGGAGTCATTTTTCCTGTATGCATTATTGATCTATCTTGTTCATAATCTTCATATTCTTTAGATAAAACATATCCCTTCTTTGATGCTTCTTCATATAACTCTGTCCAAGGCATTGGAACTGCACAATAAAATTGTGCAAAATCTGGATCAATTTCTTTTATGAATTTAAAAGTTTCTTTTACTGTCTTTGAAGATTCTCCCAACAAACCTATTACAGTATGTGCAGTAGTCTCTAATCCAACTTCATGAGTCATTTTAAATGCCTCTCGCGTTTGTTTTAGAGTTATTCCCTTTTTTGTTTTATTAATTATATCTTGATTTCCTGATTCAACTCCATAACCTATCATCCAACAACCTGCTTGTTTTAATTTTCTTAATAACTCCAAATCTACAGAATCTACTCTAGAATTACAAACAAAGTTTATTTTTAATTTTCGATTAATTATTTCGTCACAAATTTCTATTGCATATTTTTTATTCACTGTAAATGCTTCTGTCCACATAAGAAACTCTTCTACTTTGAATCTATTTTTGACATACTCAATTTCATCTACGATTTTTTTTGGACTTCTTGGACGAAATCCTCTTCCATAATAAGATTTTGCGTAACAAAATGTACACTGGTGTGGACAACCTCTTGCAGTTCCCAAAAGTAAAAAAGGCTTATCTATAAAAGGCAAAGTATAATATTTTAGATTTATCAAATGCCATGCTGGAAAAGGAAGCCAATCTAAATTTTCTATTAAAGGTCTTTGAGAATTATTTATTATTTTTTCCTTTTTTCTATAAGAAATTCCTTTAATTTTTGAAAAATCTTTTTTATTAATAATTTTTTCAAATAATTCCTTAAAAGTTTCTTCAGGTTCTCCACGAATAATTAAATCTAAATTTTTTTCAAAATCAAAACATTCTTGAACTTTTTCAGAAGGGTGAATTCCAAGGGTAATTGTTAAAATATTTTTATCAATCTTTTTAGCCAATGTTGCAGTTGACAAATCATTCCAGATTGAAGGTGTAGAAGTATTAATTATAATGGCATCTGGTTTAAATTCTTTTATTGATTTTTCTAAATCTTTAAAATTCATTTCTTCTACGACACAATCTGAAACTTTGCATTCAATTCCTTGTTTTTCTAATATTGCGGCTGCAAGGCAAAGAGAATAAGGTGCCCAAATTGCAGTCCAAGTTCCAGAACGTTGCATACATCTTCCTTCCCTAATCATTTTTATATTAGGATTTTTTACGGGAGGGTTGATAAAATAAACTTTATAGGTCATTTTATTAAATTTGAATTTTTAATTTCATTTTTTACTTCTTCAAAACTGATATTATTTATGCATTTAAAATGTTTACATTTGGTTGACTTTTCATTAAAATTAGTTGTGCAAGGACTACATTTCATTTTTTTATAAAAAATTAAATTATTTTTTCCTAAAGGCCCATAAAGTAAAGGGGTGTTAGGGCCAAAAAAAGAAACAACTGGAATTTTCATAGCTGATGCTAAATGTAATGGTCCTGTATCATTTGAAACAAAAAATTTGCATCTTGAAATTAATTCAGCTAATTCTCTTAAATTTGTAGAGCCTGAAAAATCAATTGATCGATTTTTCATGGAAGATTGTATTTCTTTAATCAATTTTCTTTCAGAATTTCCTCCTGTAAAAAATACATTATAATTATATTCTTTAATTAAAAAATCTGCTAATTTTGCAAATTTTTCTTTTTGCCATTTTCTTTTTGGATTATTTATTCCACATCCAGGATGAATTCCAATGAGAACATCTTTTTTGTTTATATTGTTTTGAGATAATAAATAATCTATTTTTTGCTTATCTTTATCTGTTAAAGAGATTTTTGTATCTTGAAAATTAGGAAGAATATCTAAGGGATTAATTAAATCTGCAAAAGTTTTTGAGGTATGTCTATTGTTGTTATATTCTATTTTTATATTATAAAGTTTTTCTCTTCCTTGCCCTTTTGTATCAAATCCTATTCTTGTTTTTGCCTTACTAAAAAAGGACACTATTGCAGAAAATCTTGAAAATTGTTCAAAATCTATTACTAAATCAAAATTTTCTTTTTTGATTTTTAAAAAAAGAATTAGGATATTTAAAAATGTTTTAAAAATTCCTTCAATATCAAAAGTTTCAATATAATCTATTGAAGATTCTTCTTCAATTATTGCCTTATTCATAGTATGGGTTAAGAATGTTATCTTAGAATTAGGATATTTTCTTTTTATTGCTCGAATTGTAGGCAAAGCCAAAACAATATTTCCAAAACCAGAAAATTTTATTAAAAGTATCTTTTTTGGATTTTCAAATAATTTATTAGAAATTTTATTAAAAAAACCTAAAAAATTGCAAAGGGAAATTCCACAATATCTATCTAAATACTTAATTAATTGTAAATCCATTACTATTTTTCTGTATAGAATTGTTTATAAAATATGGTATAGTGGAGAAAACAAATGTTTAATCAGAGAAATATTTTTAAAATGAAATAATAAACAATTTATATGTTTAGTTTGTTTATTCCATGTTACAATGAAGAAAATTGTCTTGAACAAAATATAAATTTTATATATAATATCTTAAAAGAATATCAAAAAGAAAATAAAAAATTTGAGTTTGAGATCATTATTATAAATGATTGTTCAAAAGATAAAACAAAAGAGATTGCAGATAAATTATCTAAAAATAAAGAAATTAGAGCAATACATTATGAGGGGATTAAACCCACAAGAAGAGAAAATCTTATTAGAAGTTTTAAGAAAGCTAAAGGAAATGTAATAGGATTTACAGATGCAGATTTATCTACTGATGTGAGAGATTTACCTGAATTATATAATGAAGTTAATAAAGAAAAAACAATTGTTATTGGAGATAGATATCATCCAAAAAGTATTGTTAAAAGAACAAAAAAAAGATATTTTTTAAGTAAATCAATTAATTATTTAACAAAAATACTTTTTTTTGATTGGAAAGATCCAAAGATTTCTTTGGCAGGAAGTAGAGATCATTTTTGTGGATTTAAAGCTTTTAGAAAAAAAGATATCCTAGAATTATTAGAATATACTGGAATAGGAAATAAACAGAGAAGTATGTGGTGGGATGCTGAAATGTTAATTTATGCTGAAAAATTGGGTTATACTATCAAAAGGATACCTGTTAAATGGACAGAAGGTGCAGTTACAAAATTACAAGTTAAAAGAGAATTAAATATAATGGGTTATATGTTAAAACTTCATTGGAGAATGAAATGGATGAAATCAACAAAGCTTGGTTAAATGGTGAATTAAATTTTTATTTTAAATATAAAAGAAAGGTTATTGAAAATATGATTATTGGTAAATGTCTTAATGTTGGTTGTGGAGGGCATTTAATAAAAAATGCTGTTAATATAGATGAAAATGCTGAGAATCTTCCTTATGAAGATAATTCATTTGATACAGTGATCTTATCAGATGTTATAGAACACATAAATGATTGGATGAAAGCTCTGAATGAAGCTTTAAGAGTATCAAATAATAAAATAATCATAACAGTTCCTGCATATATGTGGTTGTGGTCAGATTATGACAAAGAACTAGGCCATTATAGAAGATATGTTAAAAAAGACTTTGATGAATATTTAAAAAGATATAATAATATTAATTATAAAGTAAAATATTTATTTGGTGCTTTAATTCCATTTATATGGGTAAGAAAATTTACCTCTGGCGAAACTCCAAATTTTCCAAAAATCATAGATAATTTATTTTATAGATTATCTCATTTAAGGTTTCCTTTTGGTTCAACAATTTTACTTGAAATAAAAAAAAATGGATATTAAATTTTTGAAGAAAAGATTTGGACAAATAAGATATGTTAAACATCTTGGACAAGTCTGGAGATTCTTTTTTGCAGATGTTAAATCAATCGAACTTGCAATAATCTATGCCTGTAATCTTAAATGTCCTGGATGTTATGCAGAAGATTTGAAAAATCCTACAATGTTAACAAAAAAACAAATTATTGATTTTATCAAAGAATACAAACCAATGCATGTAAATATTACTGGAGGGGAACCATTACTTCATCCAAAATTATATGGGATTATTAAAGAAATTCCTAAAAGTGTTGTAGTAAGTATTGTAACAAATGGAAGTCTTTTAACAGAAGAAAATATAAAAAAATTAAAAAAATCTGGATTGAATACAATTCAGATTAGTTTAGGAAAAAATTATCCTTGGGAAAATTTAGATAAAGCTAAAATTGCAAAAAAAGCGGGATTAAATGTTTGTTTAAGTGTTACAAATACAAATGAAAATAGAAGACACATTTTACAAGCAATTAAATCTTCAGAAAAAAATGATTATCATGTTTTATGGAATCTTCCAAGTGATAGTTTAGTCGATGATTTTGATAAAGAAACTTATTTTAAATTTAGATTGCATCCTAGAGTAAGAGAGGATAATATGTTTTGGGCTGGAAGAAATAGATGTCCTGCTGGAAGAGAAAAAATTTATATTACTGCTAGGGGAGAATTAATGCCTTGTGATAGACTTCATAAAGCTTATCCAGATTTAAAAACAATGCGAAAAGATTTTGAGGGGAAAAAAATTTGGTGCCATAGATTAGGGAATATAAATAAAAAAGACGAAGTTAAAGAAATTGAAAAAGGATATAGAAATTAAATTCTTGTATTTTTCTTAAGAAAAATTTTTCTTATTGCCCCAATATAATATCCAAAATATTTTGTAGCATAAAAAATTGGTAAGAACCACAAAAATTTCCAATAAGGATCTTTAAAAAAATGTTTTGTTGATCTTCCAATAATATAAAATGGAAAAATTGGTAGAGAGATTATTGTTAGCCAAGGTTTTTGATAAGAAGATCCAACCCAAACATTTTGTGCAAAACTTTCTTTAAATGATTCAGGATTATAATGAGAAACATTTGTGTTTATAAATTTTGCAAGAACTTTTGTTTTTTTGAATATTGATTGATCATCAGCATAACCTAACTTTGGGTCAAAACCTCCCGATTTAAGATAAAGTTTTCTTGATGTTAAAGATGCATTTGTCTTTCCTTCTTTTGCACTTTCAGCTTCCCAATCTCTTGGACCCCATGTTCTCGCCCAAAGATTATCATAATTTGCCACCTTTTCTCTAGAGTGGATTGTTCTCAAGGATTCGCCATTTATTATTGGAGCTACTAAATCTTTTATGTAATCTTTTCCATAAACATGGTCTGAAGCCCAAAACATTAAAATTTCTCCTTTAGCATGCTTAAACCCCAGATTCCATGCAGCTCCAGGTCCGAGATGATTCTGCCAAAGAAGTTTTACTTTTGGTTCAAAACTTTTTACAATCTCAGAAGTTTTATCTTTACTATTATCATCCACAATAAATATTTCAATTGGACTATAAGATTGATTTAATAATGATTCTATACACTCTGCAATATGAGCTTCTTCATTATATGCTGGCAGAACAATTGAAACTAAAGGATTTTTTTCTTCCATAATTCTTATTAGAAAAAAATATTTATAAGTTTATTTATTAATTATTTTATGTTACTCTTCCTAAAATTAAATCTGCTTTATCTCCATGCCTTTTTAAAAATTGTTCGAATTTTTTTTCCCATGCCCCAGGATTTTTATTTTTAGTATGTTCATTTAATTTTCTTGTGGCATCATCTACTAATTTTTCTAATTCTTTTCCAGACATTATAAAATCAGGGGAATCCTTTGGAATTTTTATTGCAGAATGCTGTAAATCTTTACCAATTAAATTTGTATCTAAATAACCTTTTTGTTCACATTCTTTATATAATCTCGAACCAGGCATTGGATGTGCAATAAAAAATGAAGCACTATCAAAACCTAAATCAAAAGGATAATTTAAAGTCTGTTGAATTTCATCTCTTGTCTCTCCAGGGAATCCTACAATAAATAATCCGTGTACTTGCACATTATTTTTATGAAATCTTTCTATATATTTTTTTACCTCTGATTTTTGAGGAACTTTTTTATTTATTATTTCTTTTAATACTCTTTGACTTCCTGACTCAACAGCAAAGGAAACTTGATATGCTCCAGAAGATGCCATTAAATCAATCATTTCTTCATCAATAGTTTGGATCATCAAACCATTTGGTGTGCTCCATGAAAGACCATATTTTTTTAGTTTTGTAAAAAGATCTTTTGCTCTTTTTTTATTTGCAGTTAGGTTGTCATCTGTAAATTGAATCTCCTCAATATGATATTTATTAACCAATTCTCCAATCTCTTTTATTACATTCTCTACAGACCTTGTTCTAAAATGATGCCCCCAATATTCAACAGTTGAACAAAAGCTACAACTAAAAGGGCAACCTCTTGTAGTCATAATTTGTTCAACTCTTTCTTTTCTAGAAAATGGTCCAAAAGGAACACCTATCTTGATATAATTTTCTAGATCAACTAAATCTCTTGCGGGAAGAGGAAGATTATCTAAATTAATAATTCTTGAACTCATTGGATTTAATTTAATAGAATCTTTTCGTTTGTAAGCTATTCCATCAAAATCAAGAGGTTTTCCTTTATTTAATGAATCTAGAAGATTAATTAATCTGTATTCTCCTTCTCCTATAACAACATAATCTATTGAAGAATGAGAGATAGATTCAAGAGGATTTAATGAAGGGTGAATTCCCCCTATAACTACTGGAATTTCTGGATTTATTTTTTTAATTAAATTGCAGGTATTTAATGAGTTTGATTGATGTGCTGTAAACATTGAAGTTACTCCAACTAGATCAGGGGCATATTCTTTAATTTTAGTAGAAATATTTTCATCAGAAAGTCCGTAAGTTATATTCTCTCCTAAATCCCTTGTATTAAAATATCCTTCACAAGTTGTATCTAATATTGATACATCATAATCATTTTGTCTTAATGAAGCTCCAAGATACATTAATCCTAATGGGGTGGGAAGTCTTCTCACACTATTCTTTGGCATTGTATTTGGAGGGTTAATTAACATAATCTTGTTAAACTTTCTTTTTACCATTAAATAATAAACAAATATTTATTTTATAAAAATTTATATTATAGATAGATAATAGAAATAATTAAAAAAGAACAAATTTGGAGAATATAATGGCTAAAGTTTTGCTTTGTTATGCAAATAGTTATATGGATAATTTAATTCCAATAGGAGTATCTTTACTTTCAGCTTGTTTAAAAAAAGAAGGACATGAAACAAAACTTTTTGATACTACATTTTATCAAACAAGGAAAAAAACAGGCGATGAAGCAAGAGTTGAAACTTTGCAAGTTAAACCAACCAATCTTTCAGAATTTGGGATACATAAAAAAAATACAGAAATGATTCAAGATTTTAGGCAATCAATTAAAGATTTTTCTCCACATTTAATAGGAATATCTTCTGTTGAATCAACTTATCCAATCGCAATGAAATTGCTTAATGAAATTCAAGATATAAAAATACCGAAAATTATGGGGGGAATCCATCCTACAATGGCTCCTGAAGAAGTAATAAAACAAAAATCTCTTGAAATGATCTGTATTGGTGAAGGGGAAAAAGCAATTGTTGAATTAATGAATAAGATTGAAAATGGTGAAGATTATACTAAAATTAATAATTTATGGGTAAGAAATGGGGAAGATATTATAAAAAATCCATTAAGACCTTTAATAAATCTTGATGAACTTCCAAATCAAGACTGGGAAATTTATGAAAAAGAAAGATTTTTCAAACCAATGGGAGGAAAAGTTTGGATAAGTGGGCCAATAGAGTTTGATAGAGGATGTACTTACAAATGTGCATTTTGTTGTAATGAAAGATTACATGAAATAAATCACCAACAAGGAAAATATTCTAGAAAAAGAAGTGTTTCAAAATTTATGAATGAATTAAAATTAAAAAAAGAAAAATATGGGTTGAATTATTTATATTTAGTCGCTGAAAATTTTTTGGCAATGAATAAAAATAGATTTGATGAATTTATAGAAATTTATCAAGAGATTAAATTACCTTTTTGGATAGAAACCCGTCCTGAAACAGTAAGTTATGAAAAAATAAAAAAATTAAGGGAGATTGGATGTGAAGGTGTTAGTATCGGTGTTGAACATGGAAACGATCAATTTAGAAGAAATGTTCTTAATAGGTATGTAAGCAATGAAAGAATAGTTAATGCATTTAGAGAAGCTTCAGATTCAGGAATAAGAGTTTGTGCAAATAATATAATTGGATTCCCAACTGAAACAAGGGAATTAGTTTTTGATACGATTAATTTAAATCGAAGATTATTACCTGATAATATTATCACAAATATTTTTGTCCCTTATAGGGGGACTAGACTTTGGGAATTGAGTGTGCAAAAAAACTATATTAAACAAGAGTCTATTGCAGGAGATTATAGATTAGATACTAATATGCAAATGCCAAATTTTCCACAAGATTCTATAAAAGGTTTACAAAGAACATTTCCTCTTTATGTTAGATTTCCAAAATCAAGATGGAAAGAAATTCAAAGAGCAGAAAAATTTAATAGAGATAGTAATAAAAAATTTTCTGAATTGAGTAAAGAATATTTTGCAAGATATTCCTAATATTTATAAATAATATTTAATTTTATGATTGATGAGAAAATTTACTCTAAGAGAAATTAAAGAAGGTGAAGAAGAAAAAAGCAATTGGTCTATAAATATTTACCCTTTATCATACATTTCTCCATATATTGCATGGTTTTTTGTTAGATTTTTGCCATTTATAACACCAAATCAAATAAGTTTTCTTTGGGGTTTTATTGCTCTTATTGGTATAGTTATGATTGGTATAGGAGGATATTTTAATATGGTTGCTGGAATTTTAATTTTCCACATTGCAATATTATTAGATTATGTAGATGGGCAAATTGCAAGGGCAACTAAAAATACAACTTTAGGAGGAACATATCTTGATATGGTTTTCTCTTGGATTAATAGAAGTTTATTGATTTTTGCATTAGGATTGGGAATTTATCATATGAATGGTGAAATAATTTATTATTATATAGGGTTATGGACAGGTTTTATATTTTTAATAGATAATTTAGTTAAATTAAAAGTTTATGAATCACTAATAAATGAAAATAGATTGGATCTTATTGAAAAACAAAAAACAAATGTAAAAAAATTAGGTGAAAGATGTTCTAAAGAAAAAAATATTTTTAGAGATTTTAAAAAATTATTTGTGGAAATGATGCGCCCATTTGCCCCATTTTCTTTTTTATTTTTTACTATAATTTTTAATATTTCGGAATATTATCTTATAATAATAACTATTTTGGCATCTATTTTATTTGTTAAAAATTTTATGAATATATATAGAGATATTGGCAATATTTCTACACAAAAATATGAATTGAATAGATTAATGAAAGAAAAATTAAAAAAAGAATCTTAATTTTTTCTTAAAATCTTTTTTAATATCATTAAATCGTTTTTATCAAAAGATTTTGTTAAGAAGATTAATATTAAATAGATTAAGATAAATAAAATTCCAAAGATAGATAATTGTAAAATACCTACTTGAAAAAAGTTACTTAAATAATATAAACCTGATGAAAGTACCAAAGATATCAAAAAAATAGATAACATCTTTCTTCTAAAAGGAAAAATTTTGTTTAAATAATAATTTTCTGAGATTATTACAATTGATAAAAAAGAAAAAGATATAAATGTCGCCATGGCTGCACCATCTATCCCATAAGTTGGAATTAAGATTATATTAAGGATCAAATTAATTAAAGAAGCTATAATGAGATTAACTAAAATAATTTTTGATTTTCCTGAAGATAAAAGCATATTACTTGACACACTTGCGATTGAATACATAAATTGTCCAAGGGCTAGAAATCTCAATGCATTAACTGCCAATAAATATTCCGCACCAAAAAATAAATTAATAAATACTCCTGGAAAAAGTAAGATTAAAATTGTTATTGGAAGATTTATCATAAAAATCCATTTTGTTACTTGTTTAGAAAGTTCTCTTACCACAATAAAATTTTTTGAGGTAAATTCACGAGTGATTAATGGAAAAAATAATTGCATAAATATTTCAGATGCAAAAATTAATAATAGTGCAATAGGAACAGCAGCATTATATATCCCCACCCAATAAGCATCTTTAAAATAACCTACAAGCAAGGTATCTATCCAAAACATTAATGTACCAATAATAGAAAAAAGTATTAATGGCCATGAATAAGAGAAAAATTTATTTCTTACTTCAGATTTTTCTTTTTTAGAAAAATAATATTTGGTAAATATTTTGGGGATTTTAATTCTACAATATAAATATGCAAAAATTAATCCTGAGAAAACCCCTATAAAATAAGATGTTGCGATTGCATTATTTGAATTTATTCCAATTAAAATAAAAAATAAAATAAATACAAATTTTGATAGATTTTGTAGAATATTCATTCCAAATGAATAAGTTTTTATTTTCTCATAAGAACGTATTATTCCCAGATGAAAATTTCCAAAAATTTGTACTGGAATTAAAAATGCAAAAACCTTAAGATAAAAAGCTAAATCTATGTTGTGAAAAAAATTAATCGCAATAAAATCCGAACTAAAAAATAAGAAAAAAGTTGATAACAAACTTGAAATTAACAAAATTCTTTTTGAAAAATTAATAAGATATTTTATCTTATCTTCTTTTTGTTTAGAACGGTAATAAGGTATAAATCTTAATATCCCCTCATAAAACCCTAATGAAGCAAATGCAACAAAGAATCCAGTAATCATAAATGCTAAAGAAAAAATTCCATAAATTTCTGGAGTATAATATCTTGCAATAACAATTCTATAAAGATACATAAAAAGTTTTGAAATAAAAATGGCTACAAAAACAAATATAGAAGATTTTGCTAATAAAGTTAAATCTTTTTCAATTTCATTTGCATCAGACACCATTTTATTTTAAAGGAATAGAATTTTTTAAATCCATCTTTAATCTACAATTCTATACTTATCGAAATATTTTTTAGTTTTTTGCCACTGCACTTTTGTTTCTTTTTTTTCTATATGTTCAAAAGTTTTTTTTGCCATGTCCCAGCATTGATCCATATTGTTATAATTGAATAATCCTGGGCGGCCAATTGTATAAAATCCATTTATATTCTCTAGATAATTAATTATTGGAAAAAGATATTTTTGAAATTCTTTTTTATAAACAGGATAAGTTCTATCTGTAGATTTTACAAAATGATAATCTATATCTTCTTGTTTTAAAACACCTATTTTTTCTAATTGAAAAATAATTTTTTGTATGTTTTCTTTATTTGCATCTTTTGTTGTTTCAACCATAAGAACGGTTTTATCTTTTGGACCTAATTCTAATGAAAAGGCTTTTTGTTCACTAATTCTATGAAATAAAAATTTTGCTTCTGGAAAAAAAGTCCAACAATCTTTCAATATCTTTGGTTTGTTTATTATAAAGTAGATAATATTTATTCCTTGATATTTTAGATTTTTAGAAAATTCTACCAATTCATTTGTTTTTTTATCATCGATAATTAAATCTAAAAGTGTATCTAAATAAGCTGTTGAAATAAAATAATCTGTTTTTATTTTTTTATTATTTATCTTTATTGATTCTATATTATTATTCTTAATATTTATTTTTGAAATTTCTGTGCTAAGTAAAATTTTTCCACCATTTTCTTTTATTTTATCTGCCAAATTATCTAAAAGTTGTTTAATTCCTTTTGGAGGATAATAAAAATATTCTGCACTCATATTTTTTGTATTTTTAAATAAAACCCCTTTAATTAATTCAAAAATTCCTGAAATTGCAACTCTTCTTATAGCTAATTCTTTATCTAAATCTTGGGGATTTGAAGTCCAAACTTTTCTTGCATAATCTTTGAAAGAAAGTTCATACATTGTTTTTCCAAATCTATTTAATAAATAATTCTCATAAGAATTATCTGGAAGTTTTTTAAAAATTTTTGAGAAAATATCGATTCCTGCATAAAATGCTGTAAATGGAATTTTTGTTGCTATCTGAGAAAGTTGTAAAGGAAAATCAAAAAAATTATCTTTAAGATAAATACTGTTTTTCTTTTTTATTTTTAATAATGGAACAATTTGTTTTATCTCATTCATTATTCTAGGTAATTCTGTATAAAGTTTGTGAGGACCATAATCTAAAGTAAATTCTTTATGTTCAAAACCCCTTGCAGTTCCACCTATAAAACTTTGTTTTTCAATTAATGTAACTTCATAATTTTTGTTTTGGGAAAAATAATATGCACTAACCAAACCTGTAATTCCTGCACCTAAAATTACTACTTTTTTCTTTTCCATTAAAATAATGGATTAAATATGGTTTAAAAAAATGTGTTTAATTTAGTGCTATAATGCAGGCATTGGAGGATTTTGGGTTTTATGAGAAACAACACCGCAAACTCCATGATACCAAAGTGAAAACCATTTACTATATTGGTCGTGACGATTGACGTGTTTGCCATTTAATCCTGTTTTAATTTCATTTTGCATTGCTTCTACTAATCCTGATACAAAACCTTGCTTATTCATGTCAACTAAATATTCTGTATAAGCCCCGTACTTTACATCACTTTTACATCTTGAATCATCATTAGCAATAATTAAAACTTTTTTCTCTAAATCTAAAATTGATTTATTTTCTTTTTTCAATGGAGGGTTTTCTGTATTTCCAAATTTTTTTGCGATGTATTCTCCTAATTTAGAATCAATTGTGATACCTCCGTTAAATTCTGCTCCAAGAATCAGTTTTTCTTCAAAATATTTTTTGACTTGCTCTTTTTCAAATGCTTTGCAGACAAGAGAATGATTTAGAATTGCATATCCTCCTTCATTTTTTATTATCTTTAAAGTTTCATATGCTGATAAACCTCCAGGAATATTACTACTTTTTCCTAAACCTATAGCCAGAATATGTGCTAAAAGATTTTCTGTAATTATTTCCTGTGTTCTTGGAATATAAAATTTTTTGCCATTTTTAAAGTGTATTATTGTCTCGGTTGGAAATTTTGAATTAGGAAAAAATTCAGCATCATAAAATTTATTTGGCTTTGCGGTTTTGATTAATTCTTCGTATCTATTTTCAATAAAAGCTTCTTTTCCTTTTTGATGTGCCATAATATCCAAGACTGCCTGAAAATCTCTTTCATATTTCATGCAAGTTTTTACAAAGAAATCTAAATCAAAAGGCGATGCCAAAGGCGATAAAAAAAATTTTCTAAGAAGTTCCTATAATCAGTCCAGAATGCATGAGAATGCAAACTTCCTGATTTCCATTCTAATTTTTCGCTGTTCATAAAATTTTCATATAATTTTTACTTTTAAATTTATTTATTTAACAAATATTTTTTAACCATATTAGAAATTTCTTTAAATTGGCTTAATGTTAGATTTTCTTTTAAGAATTTGAAAAAAACTTTTGGCTGGAAATAAAATTCAATTAAAGCTCGTTGCTGTAAATTTTTTAATTCTTTAAGAGTAATTCCGTTTGGAGCAATGCTTGGTTTTGAATATTCAATTTTTGTGAAATCTATGTCTTTGAGTTTTCCTTGTTTTTTTAATTGATTAAAAATTTCTGAACCTGGAAGTGGTTGAAATAATCCAAAAGTTGCTCTATCAAGTGGAAGAGATTTTGCAAGTTTAATTGTTTTGATTATGTCGCTTTTAGTTTCTGTGGGGTAACCAATAATAAAAAAACCTTGTGTCCTAAGTTTTAATTTGTAAGCCATATTTACAACATTTCTTAATTTTTTAAAATCTAAATTTTTATTCATATCTTTTTGAATTTTAAGAGAACCTGATTCTATTCCCAAAACGATTGCATAACAACCAGAGCTTTTCATTTTTTTAAGAAGTTTATAATCAAGAGTTTCCATCCTCACACCATTTGGACACCACCAAATTAAATTTAATTTTTCTTTAATTAATAAATTACAAAATTTCATTGCACGTTTTTTATCTAATGTAAAATTGTCGTCCCAAATTTGAAATTCTTTAATTTTATATTTTTGTTTTAAAATTTTTAATTCTTCAATAATATTCTCGGGTGAACGGGCACGAAATTTTTTTCCAGAAATTTTATATCCTGTGCAGAAAGTACAATTAAAAGGACAACCTCTAGAAGTTAAAATTGGTATTGAAGGATGTTTTCTTGCGAGATAAAGTTTTGGATAGGTTTTAAAATTCATTAAATCAAAATCTGGGAAAGATAATGAATCTAAATTCTCTTCTAATTTTAATTTATTGAAAACTAATTTTCCATTTTCTTTGAATCCTAAATTTGGAATATTTCTAAAAGTTTTTTTAATTCCTTTCAATTGTTGTAATAATTTTGGAAAATTATTTTCTGCTTCGCTTATAAAAACAAAATCAATATTTTTATTTTCTAAAACATTTTGTGGAAAAGTGGAAGCATGTGGGCCACCAACAATTGTAAAAATTTTTTTATTATAACTTTTTATTATTTCTGCACATTTGAAAACTGATTTTATTTCCATTGTAAATGAAGTAAAACCCACTATATCTGGTTTATAAAATTTTAAATATTTTTGAAAATCTTCAAAATTATAATTTTCTTTTAAACAATCTAAAATTTTTATTTCAGCATGTTTTTTTGCATTTGGGATTAAATAAGCTAAAGAAAGTGAGGGATTAATTGTATGTGTACTTGAAGGTGCTTTAACTAAAAGGAGTTTCATTTTAACCAAAAGTTGTTATTGCCATTTTTATATCGTCAAGAATTTCTCCCTTTTTTATACTTCTAAATAATCTCTGCGAAATATAACTTAATCTAAAATAAAATTTCTTGTGAAATTTATTATAATATTTTTGAAGAGTTTTCCAATCTAAATTTGGATGATCATAAACTTTTGATGCAGTATGAAAATTATATCTGCTCCAGTCTTTTGTTTTTATTATTCTACGTTTTTCGAAATCTTCAAAAAGAGGTGTTGAAGGAAGTGGAAGTAAAATTGTTGCTTTTGCATAATCCAAACCTAATTTACAAGCAAAATCAATTGTTTGATTCATTGTTTGAATTGTATCCTCAGGAAGTCCCATCATGAAGAAACCTGAAGTTTCCATTCCTGCTTCTTTTGCCCATTTTACAGCATTTATAGCTTGTTGAGTTGTTGCTCCTTTTTTTATGGATTTTAAAATATAATCATTACCTGATTCAAAACCAAATGCAACTTTATAACAACCTGCTTTAACACACTTTTGAAAAAATTCTCTATCGACACAATTTACTCTTACACCACATTCTAATTGCCAAGTAAATTTTAATTTTCTTTTTATAATTTCATCGCAAATTAATTTAGCACGATTCAAATCTGTTGCAAACATATCATCCCAAACATGAATTTCTTTAAATCCGCATTTTAATAATTCTTCAAATTCATCTACCACAAGACTTACAGATTTAGCTCTGAACTTTCTTCCAAAAACTGCCTTGTTACAATAAGTGCAACCATAAACACACCCTCGTGAAGTTCCGATTGTTCCAACAGGTGATTCTCTTGCAATTGCTTTTGGATTCATATAAATTTTTGAATTTAAAAGATGCCATGCAGGCATAGGAAGAGAATCCAAATTTTCAATTAAATCTCTCGGAGAATTTTTTTTAATTTCTCCTTTTTTTGTTTTATAATAAATTCCTTTAATATTTTTTAGTTGTTTTCCGTTTACAATTTCTTGCAAAGTTATATCTCCTTCATTTCTAACAACAATATCAATTGCATCTTCAGCAATTACTTCTTCAGGATAAATTGTTGAATGAACGCCTCCTGTTATTACAATAGTTTCTGGAGACTTTTCTTTTATGAATTTTGCTACTTTTTTTGCCTCGTGAAATAATAAAGTTGTAAAAGTTAAACCTACAAAATCAGGTTTGTAATCTTTTAGCATTTTTTCTATATCTTGAAAAGGTTTGTTTGAAACTTGTAAATCAAGAATTTTACAATTTGAACCAATTGCCAAAACAGCTCCTGCAAGTTCTGCTAAAGAGACTAATGGACGGGGGGCAATAATACCTTTTAATGCAGATTCTCCATAAACCCTAATAGTTGAAGGCATATTCATTAAAACTACTTTTTTCATAAAATTAGAGAAAATTTTGTTTATTTAAAGATTTGTAGGATGAAGTAATTCTTTTCTTTTTACTCTCAAAATTGTTAAAAACCTGTCCCAGATTACTAAAGGGGAATTGATTAAATTACTTGTTTCTTTCCAACATCCATAAAAACATCCTTCACAATTAGTTTGTAAATTATGAAGATATTTTTTGAATTTCTTATCTTTATATTTTTCTAAAAAATCTTTATCGAGGATATTTAAATTTGTAGGTATTTCATCACAAGGTGAAAAACTTCCATCTGGAAATATTGAAAAATAAAATTCTCCTGCATCGCATTTCCATTTTTTATTTCCATATTTAATAAATTTAGAAGATTGTTTAAGAAATTTTGAGGAAACTAAAATTTTGTATCCTTGTTTTTTTAATTTTAAGATTTCTTTATAAATTTTAAAAGAATTTTTTTTGTCTTTCTTATCAAATTTAAACTCATCTGCTTTTGCCTTGAACAAATAATCTTCTTTTGAGTCTGCAAGATTTACAGGAACAAAAGTTGACCAGATATTTTTTGAATCTAAAAATTTTATTAATAAAGGTAATTCATTTATATTCTTATGACTAACAACTATATTTGCTGCAATCATACTTTTTGGCATTTTTTTAGAAATATAAATTAAATTTTCTAAAACATTATTTGAAATATTTCCATTTTTTATGCCACAAATATAGTCTTGTTTTTTATTATCTAAAGTATCTAAAGAGATTGTTATATCTTCTATTCCAGATTTTATTAATTGATTTATTTTTTCTTTTGTCAATAATAAACCATTTGTTTGGAGCCTTGTTGAAATTTTAAGTTTAGAAAAAATAGAGATTATTTCAGATAAATCCTTCCTCAATAGAGGTTCTCCCCCAGTTATCACCACATGAGAAGTGCCTATTTTTTTAATTTTTTTTGCAATAATTTTTATTTCATTTATAGAAAGAAATTTTTTATCTTTATTTTTCCAAACATTACACATTTTACATTTTAAATTACAATTTCTAGTTACATAAAAATGTACATAAAAAGGTTTTTTCAAAAATTTTGATTTAAAAATTCCAATTATTATATTTAACTTGTTCATTTAATCTATAAAACGATATTTAATTAATGTCCAGATTGCTTCAATACCATCTTTCCAGTTTATTTTTTTTCCTTCTTCAATTGTTCTTGGAAAATAATTTATTGGAACTTCAAAAATTTTATAACCTTTTTTTCTAACTTTTGCAGTTACTTCTGGACAAAATTCAAATCTTTTTGATTTCAAATTTAAAGATTGTAAAACTTTTGTATCAAAAACTTTGTAACATGTTGGCTCGTCGGTAATATTAGCATTATATAAAATATTGGAGATTATTGTTAAAATTCTATTTGCTAAAAAAAATCTATGTGTTAAACTAAACATTTTACTTATTATTGGAAATCTTGTTCCATAAACAACTTTATATTTTCCTTCTTGAATCGGCTTGATTAATTTATAATAATCATCTGGGTCATATTCTAAATCTGCATCTTGAATTATTGTTATATTTCCTTTAGCTTCTTTAATTCCAGTTCTTACAGCCGAACTTTTTCCAAGATTTTTTTTATGAAAGATTATTTTTATATAAGGGTTTTTTAAATTTTCTAAATATTCCCTTGTTCCATCCGTTGAACCGTCATCTATAACTATAATCTCTTTAGAAATTTTTATTTTCTTAACTTTTTCAAGAATTTCCTTAATAGTATTTATCTCATTATAAGCGGGAATAATAACTGATAGTTCCATTGAATTTTTTGTAAAAAACATTATTTAAAGATTATTGGTTTTTTGATTTTATAATTTCAGGAAATAATTCTTTTACTAATACAAACGGGACTAATAAAGTTACAAATACATATAACCAAAGAATAATATATGCAAAATTATTTGCGAAACTTTTCCAAAATGTATCTAGATCATAAGAATCATATCTATCTTCTTTCCACATTACAGGATAAAAAAACCACTCATGAGTATTATCAATTAATTGGTAAATTTGTGGTTTTAAATTTAAAGTTGTTTTATAGATATTAAAATATTGATCAGAAATTTTTTCTGCATTATCCTCTCCTCCAGAAGGAATTGTTGAAATTTTTTGTGACATGTTTTTGAAAATGTCCAACATTTGTTCAACTGATGCATTAAACTCAGGTTGATTTGCAATAGAACCCCATCCACAATCATCAAAAATACATTCTATAAAATAAACATTTACCGGAATAGTAGTATCGCTTTGTATTTGTTGTGTTTGCGCATAAATTTGCGAGAATAAAGAAGATTCAACATAATGTTTATCATGAAACATAAAAGCAATTCTTCCCCGATAAATTCTTGCATCTGCGATAACAATATCATTTTCTCCAATATTGTCTATTGCGAAACTTCTTGCTTTAAATACAGCACTTTTACTAAATAAATAAGAAGACATCAAATAAATATTTACAATGAAAATTAAGATTAAAATTATTGTAATTAATTTTTTTGGAGAAATAATTTTTATTTTATTTGAAAAATTAAAAATTAATAATCCTGCAGACATACAAAGAGGAATCATAAATGGAGAAAAATGTGTTTGAAGAGGCTGAGTTCCAACAAGAAAAATAAAAGGAATTATAAATGATATAAATAAAAATTTTACAAATCTTTCTTTAGAATTAAATATAAAAAATAAACCTAAAATTCCTAAAATAGAAATTATTGGATCTAATTTAAAAAATGCTAAAGACATCCCTGGAAAAGATGTTAAAAATTTTGAAAAAATAAAACCTCCTCCAGTTCCACCTTGCAATCCTTGATAAAATTCTGGAGCAATATTAAAAAATCTTGCGAAAATTATATCTGATAAACCTTTCTCTTTATATAACAAATAATTGTAAACTAAAACAGGGGACATAGATAAAATAAATAAGATTAAACCAGAAATTATCGAATTTTTATTTTTCTTGAAAAGTTCGTTTCTTTTTTGCAAATCCTTTTCTTTAAATAAAAAATAAAAAAAGTAGATTGGGAATGCTGGAAGAAATACTAAAGTTATTGGTTTTATCAACATAGCTATTGCCAATAAAATAAAAACTGGTAAAACAATTTTTTGTTTTTTTTCTAATCCTTGGATAAAATAATAAAATGCAAAGAGAATAAAAAAAATCATTGCTTCATCCATTTCAATTAAAGCATATCTTATATGGAAACTCGAAATTGCTAGAAGAAATGACGCTATTAAAGCAACTTTTTCCCCAAAGAATTTTTTTGTTAAAATATAGAGAAGAGGAATTGTTAAAAGTCCGAAGAAGAAAGATAAAAACCTTGCACTAAATGAATTTACTCCAAATATTTTATAAGCTAAATCAGTTAAATAAAACCAAAGAGGACATTGATTTTGAGCATTTAAAATTCCTGAACTTGAATATCCAATTGCATGAACTCCATGAACCATTTCATCTGCTACTACCGGAGTAACATTACTTGCCGCAAAGAATCTTAAAATAAGTCCTAAAAAGATAATTAAAATTAACCATTTCCGTGAATCATTTGAAAGGAAAAAATTTAAGATTTTATCAAAGATTTTTTCAAAAAAATTATTTTTATTTTTTTCTTCAGCCATTATTCTTAAATTTGTTTAATAATATCTGCAAAAGCAGGACGAGTAATTAAAACCCCTGTTGTTATTCCAATAATCGTTGTTATTGCAAATCCTTTTAACAAACCTGCTCCAGCCCATAAAAGTGGGAAAAGTGAAACAAGAGTTGTGAAATATGCACCAAGGATAATTGCAAATGCTCTTTTCAATTTTTGTTTTAAACTAATCATAGATGATTGAATTGATTCATCCATAATAACTATTAAATCATCGATTCCAGTTCCAATTGTTGCTAAAATTCCTGCAATACTTGGTAAATCTATATTCCATTCAATAAATGAAGCTATTCCTAAGATAATTATTATTTCTGAAAAACTAGTAATCAATAAAGCAATTGAAGATTTAAAATTTCTATATCTTATAAAAATTATAAGTGCTACTGCAAACAATGCTGCAAAGCTTGCTAAGAAGATTGTGTTGATAAACTCTTTTCCTAATAAGGGTGAAATTGTATCTAATTTTACTATTTCAAGTTTGTAAGGAAGACTTCCAGTTATAAGAATTGTTTGAAGTTTATGCATAGAATATTCTGTATCAGTAATTGCATCATCTCTAGTTTCTCCTGTTCCAGAACCTGAAATTGCAATTTGTGTTGTAGCACTACCTTTCAGCCCAACACCAATAAATAAACTATCAACTAATTTATCGTCTAAATAAAGATCAAGTTTTTTTGAAAGATATTCTGAATTATTTAGACTAACATCAAGTGTATCTGTTATTTGTGCCTGTCTGTTTGCAGCTTCTTCACTTAGATAAATTGAAAATCTAAAATTACAATAATATCCTGCACCTGATTCTTGACAACTTTCAATTCCTGCACAAGTTGCATCCCCTCTACAAACTGATGCTATATCTTTTTCTTTCCCCCCAATAAAAACAGTTTCGTTTCCAATTTTTGCTTCAAATTTTCCTTGTTTCGATAAAACTTCTTCTAAATCTTTTGGAGTTGCTCCTGCAATTTCCACGAGCATAAAATGATTTCCAGATAAATCTGAAACAGGAAGAACTTTTAAATCAGTTAAACCAAATTCATTTAATCTATTACTTGTTATTTCTACTAAATCATTAATTTCATCTACAGACAAATCTTTTCCTTCAGCCTTGATTAATGCTCTAGAACCTCCAACCAAATCAAGCCCCATTTTAATACTTGTTTTAGGAATATTTGTAACAGTAATTTGTGGAGGAGAATTTGTAAATAGGACATATTCTGAATCAGTGGTAGAAATAATTATTTTTACTTTTTCACCAGAGAGATATTTATTTTTTAAAGCAGATGAAAAATCTTCAATAGTTTTTATTGTATTGCTATCTATTTGTGTAATTATTTGCCCTTGTCTTAATCCTTGTTCAAAAGCAGTTGAGTTAGAATCTATACTTGTTATTAAAACTCCTTGATTAAAAAAAGCAGAAAAATTGAATATAGAAATAAATGAAAATAAAACTATTACTATTAATAACCAAATTTTCCATGTGAATTTCATTTTTTTCCCTCGACATACCATTTAAGTATTGAAACATTTGTAATCCAAGTATTAAACAAATCAAATCCAAGTCCAATTACAAGAATTGTAAAAATTTGGGTTAAAACAATTGAAAAAGAACTAACAATTATCAATGCAAAAAGAATTGCAAAAAGAGAAGTAAGAGTCATAGTAATTCCTGTTTTGAATGCTCCAAAAATTCTGTGATTTAAACTTCCTTCATTTCGTTTAAGAATTCTTGTTGTAAGAAGGATATCTGTATCAACTGAATAACCAATCAACATTAAGAATGCAACTATTCCTGCACTTGACATTTTTATTCCTAAAATATCAACGACGGCAAGAGTCATTAAAATATCTGCAAAAGCTGAAATTATTACTGCCAAAGAAGGTACAAATGTTCGAAAAATTATAAATACAACAATTGCCATAAATAAAAATGCTACAAAAATTGCTAAAATAAGTTGTTGATAAAAACTATCACTCAAAACAGAACCTGTAAATTCAAGACTAGAATTATCTTCTGTTAATTCATAATTAAGATAAGATTGAAGTCTTTCTTTTGCAGATTTTCCGTCTAAAGTAGTTTCAATTATTACTGCTTTTTGCTCTTGTGTTATTAAATCATAAATACTTCTAATATTTAATTCTGGCAATTCTTGAGAAAGATCCGTATATAATTTATCTATATCAAACGAACCATAAATTGTTACTGCAGTTCCACCAGTTAAAGAAATATCTTTGTAAATAAAATCTCCATTTTGCGAATAAAAAATAAAAATATAACTAATTGAAATAAGAAATAAAATTAATGGTATTAATAATAATTTTTTATAATTCTTATCGTGAAATTCACTTAAGTTTATTTTTTTCATTTTATTATTATGCGTCGGCCGGGATTCGAACCCGGGTCAACTGGTTGGAAGCCAGTTATACTGCCGCTATACTACCAACGCTTAAAGATATTATTGAATAAGTTATTTTAAAGGTTTTTGTATATTGATTATTCTATAAAATTTTGTTTTAAAATCCTAAAATGCATTCGGTAGGATTTGTGCTGAGAATTAAAATTCTCGCGTCGCACCTGAACATTGGGAAAGTTCAAGCACGAAACCCAAGGATTCAAATCCTAAAATGCATTCGGTAGGATTTGAACCTACGACCCCTTCCTTAGGAGGGAAGTGCTCTATCCAGGCTGAGCTACGAACGCATAATTTAAAAGAGATAAATTAATTTAAAAAATATGCTAGTTAAATTTTTGGGAATAATAGACTTGCTTGCAGGATTTACTCTTATCTGTGGAGCTTATTTTAATTTTCCAATACAAATTCCACTTTTGTTGGGATCCATATTAATCCTAAAATCCACCTTAGGTTTTCTAAAAAATTTTGCTAGTTGGGTTGATTTTTTAAGTGGTGTTATAATTTTATTATCAATATTTTTTCATATACCTTCTTTAATTAGCACAATCCATGGAATATTAATTATTCAAAAAGGTTTATTTAGTTTAATTTAAAATCTTAAATATGCGGAAGTGAAAATCAAAAGATTTTCTCATGACGCATTAAAGACAAATGCGGAAGTGCCAGAGTGGTCAAATGGGCGAGATTAAGGCTCTCGTGGCTTAGTGCCTGCGAAGGTTCAAATCCTTTCTTCCGCATAATAATTTTTATAAATCTAAATTGAGATAAATTATTATGAAAGATATTTCAAAAATTCTTCAAGAATTTAAAAAATTAAAATTAGCAGTTATTGGAGATATTATGTTAGATAGAACATTATGGGGGATTACTTCTGACAGAAAAAATCCTGAATCAAAAAAGGCACCAATAACCCATATACAAAAAGAAGAATTGTATATAGGGGGTGCTGGAAATGTTGCAAGAAATTTAACTTCTCTTGGAATAGATTGTAATTTTTATGGAATTATTGGTGATGATATATATGGGAGAGAACTTATTAGAATGTGCCATAAAGAAAAGATTGGAATAGAAAATTTGAAATTGGCAGAATTTCCTACAATCTTTAAAGCCAGACGATTTATTGATGGAGAATATATTGGAAGAGATGATGGGGGAGAGAAAGATGAAAAAGGAAGGAGTTTATTAATAAAAATAAATGAATACTTGGCAGAAGATCTCTGGACGCCATTTGAAGATAAATGTATCGAGGGAGATTATAATGGAATAATTTTATCAGATTATAATAAACACATTTTTTCAAAGAATTTTACAGAAAAAATTATTAGAATTTCTCGAAGATATAATTTGCCAATTTTTGCAGATATTAAACCAGAAAATTTAGATTTTTTTAAAGGGTGTACTTTAATTTGTCCAAATGCTGAAGAAGCTTCAAAAATTACTGGAATAAAATATTCAAAACAAAATCTTAATGAGATGGGAAGAATAATTCAAGAAAAAATTAATTCTAAATATGCGATTATAACTTGCTCAGAAGATGGGGCATTTGTTTATGATAATGGCGAATCAAAATTGATGAAAACACAAGCTAGAAAAGTTGGAGAAGTTACAGGTGCAGGAGATACATTTATTGCACTTTTGGCTGCAAGTTATTCTACAGGATCAAATATTTACGATTCGGTTAAATTGGCTAATATTGGTGCAGGAATTGCTGTTGAAAAATCTGGAACTTCTACAGTTAGTCCTGAAGAATTAATACAAAGAATTGAGAAAGGTGTGCTCCCACCTGACATATGTCGTAGGTTAAAATAATAATCTAAAATCATTATAAATATCATCAGGAACTTTATTCTTTAAACTCGTATGTGGTCTGAAATGATTGTACCTCATTCTCCATAATTCAGAATCTCCATTGCAAAATTGAAATTCTTTTTTGAAAGTTTGAAATAATCTTTCAACTTTTCCTTGAGTTGTTGGACTATGAA